>Ga0210133_1000019_pt1 | contig 57119 bp, 50 predicted proteins | sample Joice_ThreeSqC_D_2_FD_184874 | JGI IMG/M metagenome (GOLD analysis project Ga0210133, IMG submission 184874) | Wetland microbial communities from San Francisco Bay, California, USA, that impact long-term carbon sequestration - Joice_ThreeSqC_D1... | ecosystem: Environmental > Aquatic > Marine >...
GTGTTACGGGGTCCCGGGTTGCCCTTCCATGGCCTTGATTCCGTGTTTAATACGGCCGATCCCTGAAACCTGACACCTGGAACCTTTAATGGCGCTGTTCTTTTTACTTTTTACAAACGCTTGTGAGTTAAAACGCCTTATGGCCTATGAAGGAGTATTGCAATTATGCCCGAGCATCCCGATAAGCAAAAATGGATTGATCTTGCGACCAAGGAGTTGAGGGGAAAACCCCTGGAATCTTTAGACTGGTTGACACCGGATGGTATCCGGGTAAAGCCGATGTACACTGCCGAAGACACTGAAGGCCTGGAGCATGTCAATACCCTGCCGGGGTTGGCGCCTTATGTGAGAGGCCCCAAGGCCACCATGTATGCCGGAAGGCCCTGGACCATCCGCCAGTATGCCGGGTTTTCCACTGCTAAAGAATCCAATGCGTTTTACCGAAGGTGTCTGGCGGCCGGCCAGAAGGGGCTTTCCGTGGCGTTTGACCTTGCCACCCACCGGGGCTATGACTCCGATCATCCCCGGGTTGTCGGCGATATCGGCAAGGCCGGTGTTGCGGTTGATTCGGTCGAAGATATGAAAATTCTTTTCGACCAGATCCCCCTGGATCAGATGACGGTTTCCATGACCATGAACGGTGCCGTGCTTCCTATTCTAGCCGGCTACATTGTGGCGGCCGAAGAGCAGGGCGTCAGCCAGGATAAATTAAGCGGCACGATCCAGAATGACATTTTAAAGGAATTTCTGACCCGTAACACCTATATTTACCCGCCCGGGCCTTCCATGCGGATTGTATCGGATATCATCGGTTACTGCTCGAAAAATATGCCCAAATACAACACGATCAGCATCAGCGGCTACCACATGATGGAAGCTGGGGCTGATTCCGTGCTTCAAACCGCTTTTACCATGGCTGACGGCGTAGAATATGTTCGTGCGGCACTGGCTGCCGGACTGGACATCGATGCCTTTGCACCGCGGTTGTCTTTCTTTTTCGGAATCGGGATGAACTTCTTCATGGACATTGCCATGTTACGGGCAGCGCGGTTTTTGTGGCACAAATTGATGAGTCAGTTTAATCCCAAAAATCCGCGCTCAAGTATTTTACGCACTCACTGCCAGACATCCGGGTGGAGCCTGACCGCCCAGGATCCTTATAACAACATCATCCGGACTACCCTGGAGTGTCTGACCTCCGCTCTGGGGGGAACCCAATCATTGCACACCAACTCATTTGACGAAGCGGTGGGGTTGCCGACAGATTTTTCCGCCCGCATTGCCAGAAACACCCAGATCATTGTTCAAGAGGAGTCACAGATCTGTCATGTCGTTGATCCGCTGGGGGGGTCTTATTATCTGGAATCGCTGACCGATGGGATTGTGCGTGAGGCCGGCAAGATTATTGCTGAAGTGGAAGAGATGGGCGGTATGGCCAGGGCCATCGAAGCCGGTATGCCCAAATTGCGGATCGAAGAATCGGCGGCACGGCGGCAGGCCCGGATTGACCAGGGCAAAGATGTCATTGTCGGGGTAAATAAATATAAGATTGATGAAGATGTCGACCTGGATATACTGGAAGTTCCGGCCAGCGTGCGCGACGAGCAAATCGCCAGACTCAAGGAGTTAAGAGCTTCCCGCGATAACAAAGCCGTCCAGAAATCGATCGAAGCCCTGACCAGGGCTGCCGCATCAGACGATAACCTGCTGGAGTTGTGTATCGAAGCCGTCAGACGCAGAGTAACGGTTGGCGAAATTTCCGATGCCCTCGAAAAGGAGTTCGGTCGCTATGTGGCCACGACCCAGTGCATTTCCGGGGTGTATGCCGCCGAGTACGGCAAAGCTGAAATCATTGACGCCTTGCTCGAGAGAACCGAGCAGTTCCAGGAAAAAGAGGGGCGGCGGCCCAGAATACTGGTAACGAAAATGGGACAGGACGGTCATGATCGTGGAATCAAGGTCATCGCCACCGGCTTTGCGGATCTTGGATTTGATGTTGATATTAGTCCCCTGTTTCAAACGCCCGCAGAAGTTGCCAAGATGGCGGTGGAAAACGATGTGCATGTCGTTGGCGTATCCAGCCAGGTTGCCGCCCATAAAACCCTTGTGCCCCAGCTGGTCAAGGCCTTGAAATCCGAGGGTGGGGAAGATATTTTGGTGGTCGTCGGCGGCATCATTCCGCCGGCGGACTACGATTTTCTATACGATGCGGGGGCCGCAGGGGTATTTGGCCCCGGAACACCGGTTACCGAATCTGCCAACCAGGTGTTGAACGCACTGGAGGGGAAATAGCTTGACAAAAATCAGCTTGTATAGGAAATTACAAGTTTGTTTTTTTATACAGTTCTGACAGATTGATCGCCTCCCGGGTTGTCCGGATTTGCCTGGGAAATATTCATATGCGTTGTTTCCGCTCAGGTGTGACAAACCTGCCGGAAGATTTACCAGAAGAAAGGAATCGGATAATGGGAATCGTGGAAGATAAAATTAAAGACCTGAAGGCCCGGGAAGCAAAGGTGCTTGAAATGGGCGGGCAAAAAGCGGTCGCCGCCCAGCGCGAAAAGGGTAAATTAACTGCCCGCGAGCGTCTGAACCTTTTGTTTGATAAAGGCACATTCCGCGAAATTGATATGTTTGTCAGCCACCGCTGTGTTAATTTCGGAATGGAAAACGTGGACATACCGGCTGACGGCGTTATTACGGGCCATGGTCTGGTGGACGGACGACCGGTCTTTGCCTTTTCCCAGGATTTTACCGCCCGGGCCGGCAGCCTCGGTGAAATGCACTCCAAAAAGATCTGTAAAGTAATGGATCTGGCCCTGAAAGCGGGGACGCCTTTCGTGGGAATCAACGATTCCGGCGGTGCCAGGATACAGGAAGGTGTGGATGCATTGTCCGGATACGGTCAGATATTTTTCCGCAATTCGGCGGCCTCGGGGGTCATCCCGCAGATTTCAGCCATCATGGGCCCCACCGCCGGTGGCGCCGTCTACTCGCCGGCGATGACCGACTATGTATTCATGGTAAAAAACAGCAGTTACATGTTCATCACCGGACCCGACGTGATCAAATCCGTCACCGGTGAGGAGATCAGCTTCGAAGAACTGGGCGGTGCCAAAACCCACAACGAAAAAAGCGGGGTTGCCCATTTCGCCTGCGAAAGCGATGAAGATGCCATCGACCGCATCAAACGCCTGCTCTCCTATTTACCTTCCAACAACATGGAAGATCCGCCCTATGTGGATACGGGCGATGATCGCAACCGCACGGACGAGTCGCTGAATAAGGTCATCCCCGACAGTCCGAATAAGTCTTACAACATGAAAGACATTATTCGTTGCATTGTCGACAACAGCGAGTTTTTTGAGCCCCATCAGTATTTTGCCCGCAATATCATCATATGCCTGGCCCGGTTAAACGGCAGAACCATCGGTATCATTGCCAATCAGCCCAGTGTGCTGGCCGGCTGCCTTGACATCAACGCTTCGGACAAGGCCACCCGTTTTATCCGGTTCTGCGACTCTTTTAACATCCCGTTGCTGACGATTGCCGATGTCCCCGGGTATCTGCCCGGCAGCCAGCAGGAGTGGGGCGGGATTATCCGGCACGGGGCCAAGCTTTTGTGGTGCTATTCCGAGGCAACGGTACCGAAATTGCTGCTGGTGCCCCGCAAAGATTATGGCGGCTCTTATCTGGCCATGTGTTCCAAGGATCTCGGGGCCGATATGGCATTTGCCTGGCCGACGGCTGAAATTGCGGTTATGGGGGCAGCCGGGGCGGCCAACATCATCCATCGCAAAGAGATAAAAGAAGCACCGGATTCGGCTGCCAAGCGTCAGGAGAAGATCGATGCCTACAACGATCTTTTTTCCAACCCGTATATAGCCGCCAGCCGGGGGTACATTGATGCCGTCATTTTACCGAGTGAAACCCGGCCGCGTCTGATCGATGCGCTGGAGGCTCTGTGCAGCAAACGTGAAACCCGACCTCCGAAAAAGCATGGAAATATTCCGATGTAGATTATTAAATCCGAAACACGAAGCACGAAATTCGGGCTTCGAATTTATTGCTGCAAATAGATGAAGATGTAAAAGATAACAAAACAAGGGTGATCAAATGACCAAAGACAAGAAAGTTACCGCTGCCATCGCTGCTGTGATGAGTTATATCCAGGATGAAGAAGCAATTAGCATGCAGGCTGCCATGTGCGGTATGCCTCAGGCACCGGCTGCTTCTGCAGCAATTGCGGTTAACATCATCAAACCATGGGGAATGAGCGGCAGGCAGGCGCAGATGCAGATGCGCAACCTGATGCAGATGAGAACTTTTCAACGCAATAGGAGTTTTTAAGTGTTTCGTGTATCAAGCACCAAACACCAATATTTTACAGGAGAACATTACAATGATTGACCAATTTGAAGTCAAAATGACCCCAATGAATTATGACAAAGACCGACCGGCGGCGGAGAATCCCGTTAAAGTCGAGGATCTCAGCCTGCGCGACGGCCACCAATCTCTTTTTGCCACCCGCGGCAGAACCGAGGACATGATCCCGGTGGCCGAAATGATGGACGAAGTCGGTTTCTGGGCAATGGAAGTTTGGGGCGGTGCGACCTTTGACACCATGCACCGCTTTTTAAACGAAGATCCCTGGGAACGAATTCGGACGCTGAAGCGCTACATTAAAAAGACGCCTCTTTCAATGCTGCTCAGGGCGCAAAACCTGGTGGGATACCGGAACTACGCCGATGATGTTGCCCGGGCCTTTGTCGACCGGGCGGCCGCCAACGGGATGGATGTTTTCAGAACCTTTGACGCCCTCAATGACTACCGTAATTTTGAAACCGTGGTTCCGGTTATCAAGGAGTGCGGTAAGCACTTCCAGGGCTGCATCTGCTATACCATGACCGAACCGCGGATGGGCGGAGAAGTCTATAACATCGACTATTATGTCAAAAAAGCCAAAGACCTCGAGGCCATGGGCGCGGACAGCATCTGTATCAAAGATATGGCGGGACTTATCGCGCCCTATGATGCCTTCGCCGTGGTCCAAGCCTTAAAGGCTGAAGTTAAACCTCCGATTCATCTCCATAGCCACTTTACCTCCGGCATGTCTCAGATGAGCCACCTCAAGGCTATTGAAGCCGGGGTGGACATTATTGACACCTGTATGTCTCCTTATGCCTTCCGCACCTCCCATGCCGCGATCGAACCGCTGGTGATGGCCCTGCTGGGCACCAACCGGGACACCGGCTTTGATATCAAGCACCTGGCCGCGATCAATGAGATTTTTGAAAAAGAAATTATGCCCAAATACAAGCATCTGCTGGATGACACCAAGATGTCGATCATCGATATTAACGTGCTGCTCCACCAGACCCCGGGCGGCATGCTTTCCAACCTGGTCAACCAGCTAAGAGAAATGGATGCCCTGGACAAAATAGACCAGGTTTTTGCCGAACTGCCGCGGGTCAGAAAAGATCTGGGACAGGTTCCCCTGGTGACACCCACCAGCCAGATTGTGGGCATCCAGACGGTCAACAACGTTCTTTTCGATGAAGGCAATGAGCGCTACAAGATGATTACCGGCCAGGTTAAAGACCTTTGTTACGGTCTTTACGGCAAAACCGCTGTTCCCATTAACTCCGAAGTCCAGAAAAAAGCCCTCAAGGGTTATGATCGCGGTGAGGAACCGATTACCTGCCGGCCGGCCGAGGTTTTGGAGCCTGAACTGGAAAAAGCCAAAAAGGAAACTGAAGGTTTGGCCGTTGATCTGGACGATGTGCTGATTTATGCACTTTATCCGGTTACCGGCAAGAAATTTTTAAAGTGGAAATACGGTAAAGAACAGCCGCCGGCAGAGGTTAGACCCCGAACACTGGAAGATGCCAAGGCGGAACTGGAGCTGCTTAAAAAGGCCAAAGCCGGGCAACTTTTTGAAAAGCCGGCCAAAGCCGCTCCGGCCAAAGGTGAAAACCTGCGCACCTTTAATGTATTTGTGGATGATGAGTATTTTGAAGTCGGGGTCGACTCCGTCGATGGTGCTCCCATGATCAACTATGTCCAGCAGATGCCCGGCATGGCACCGGCCTATGCAGCTCCGGCAGCAGCACCTGCAGCATCTGCAGCTGCCGCTCCGGCCAAGGCACCGGCAGCAGAGGCAAAAGCACCTCCAGCTGCCCCCGCACCGGCGGCCGTTGCTGAAGGCACGCCTTTAACCGCTCCGATGCCCGGCATGATCGTCAGTTATGAAAAGAATGTCGGTGATTCAATCAACGAAGGGGAAACGGTGGTCATTCTGGAAGCCATGAAGATGGAAAATGCGCTGCCGGCTCCGGCCAGCGGCACCATCAAAGCCATCAACTTCAGCAGCGGGGATTCGGTTGCCAGGGGAGCTGTGCTGTGTATCATAGGCTAAAGGCTTAGGGCGCAAGGCCCAAGGTTAAAGGTACAATGCGCCCGGTTTCCAGTTCCGACCCTAGTTGGCCGCTGGACTCCGGGCGCTGGTTTATTGTGCAGAGGCTTTTTTTAGTTCCAAGCCTAGATCGGTTATAGGGCAAAAAGCTCAAAGCTGAAAGGTCACAGCTCAAAGGCAAAGATAGAGGGTGAGACAGCTCAAAGTTAAAAAACAGAATGAAATTTGATTGAGCACACCTCTGATATTCAAGCTTTGAGCTTTCAGCTTTGAGCCTAAAGCTTCTATTTATCAGCCTCAACCTTTATTTACCGCTTTCACCTTATATCCTTTGCATCCATAGGAGATGTACAGAAATGAAGATTCACGAATATCAGGCTAAAGAATTATTCAGAAAGTATAATGTGCCCGTCCCCCGGGGAGGTGTGGCCTCTACTGCCGACGAGGCTAACCGGGTTGGCGCGACCCTAGGAGGTTACCCCGTGGTGGTAAAAGCCCAGATCCATGCCGGTGGTCGCGGCAAAGGCGGAGGGGTAAAACTGGCCCAATCCGAACAAGAGGTTGAAAGTCTCGCCGGACAGATTATTGGTATGAATCTGGTGACCCATCAAACCGGCGCCCAGGGCCGGCCGGTTAAAAAAGTTCTGGTGGAACAGGGCCTGAACATTGTGAAAGAGCTTTACCTGAGCATTATCCCGGATCGGGAAACGGCCAAGATTGTGGTGATGGTCAGCCAAGCCGGCGGGATGGATATCGAGGAAGTGGCGGCTAAAACACCGCAAAAAATTATCAGGGTCTCCATTAATCCCCTGCAGGGCCTTCAGGCCTATCACTGCCGGGAGCTCGCCTTTGGTCTTAATCTGGCGCCGGCAGTCATGAAGCCTTTCGTGGCCATGGTAAGAAATCTTTATCGGATGTTTGTTGATTATGACTGTTCGCTGTTGGAAATCAACCCCCTGGTGATCACCGCCGAAGAAACCGTTATTGCACTGGATGCCAAAATTAATTTCGATGACAATGCCCTTTTTCGCCACAAGGATATCCTGGAATACCGCGATTTGGACGAAGAAGACCCCCTGGAAGTCGAAGCATCTAAGTTCAACCTCAACTACATTAATCTGGACGGCAATGTGGGTAATATGGTCAACGGCGCCGGTCTGGCCATGGCCACCATGGACCTGATCAAGCTGGCCGGTGCGGAACCGGCGAATTTTCTTGATGTTGGCGGCGGAGCCAGCGCCGAAATGGTCGAAAATGGGTTTAGAATCATATTAAGCGATCCGAACGTAAAAGGGATTCTGGTTAATATTTTTGGCGGCATCCTGAGATGCGACGTGCTGGCGGATGGCGTCGTCCGGGCCGCTAAAAAAACCGGAATCAATGTTCCGGTCGTGGTTCGCATGGAAGGAACCAACATCGAAGAGGGCCGCCGAATTCTGGCCGAATCGGGTCTCGATTTGATCACGGCCACCGACTTAAAGGACGCTGCCGCCAGGGTCGCGGAAATTGTCGCATGAAATTGGATTGAAGGTGTGCGATTGAGCGACAGAATTTATTAACCACCCGCTTCGCTGGAGTACACAGAGGTCACAGAGATGGATTTTTATTGCGTTGCCGGGAGATACCGGCAATGCAATACCCTCAGCCACTCCGTGGCAAAGGGTTTAGGCGGTACTAAGCTGTAGACGTATAGATTTCTATTCAACATTTGCCCGATAGGGCATGTTGTTTTTTATTTGCCGGTACTCCCGGCAAATAAAATGGAAATATAAACCCTGTGAACTCTGTGTACTCCAGCGAAGCGGGTGGTTAAAAAAATCTCCAAGGCTGCCCATCATCAACGTCATTAGAGGAACGGACAATGAGTATATTTGTCGACAAGAACACGAAAGTTGTGGTTCAGGGCATCACCGGTAAAGAGGGCCAGTTTCACACCCGTCACTGTATCGCTTATGGAACCATGGTGGTTGCCGGGGTTACCCCGGGGAAAGCCGGCCAGAAGATGGACGATGTGCCCGTGTTTAATACGGTCAGGACAGCGGTGGCTGAAACCGGCGCCAACTGCAGCCTGATTTTTGTACCGCCGCCGTTTGCCGCCGATGCTATTATGGAGGCGGCGGATGCCGGGGTCGATGTCATTGTGACCATAACAGAAGGGATACCGACCCTGGACATGATGAGGGTCATGAATTATCTGGCAGGAAAACCATCGCGCCTGATCGGCCCCAACTGTCCCGGAATCATTACCCCAGGTGAGGCCAAAGTCGGCATTATGCCGGGTCCGATTCATAAGCCCGGAGGTCCTATAGGAGTGGTTTCGCGTTCCGGGACCCTGACCTATGAGGTGGTCAATCAATTGTCATTGCAGGGCATCGGCCAGACTACCTGCATCGGGATCGGCGGCGACCCGATTATCGGGTCCAACTTTATCGATTGTCTGAGCGCTTTCGAGGAAGATGAGGACACCAAGGGGGTCGTCATGGTCGGTGAAATCGGCGGCTGCGCTGAAGAGGATGCATCAAAATTTGTGTCTGAAAAAATGAGCAAACCGGTGGTCGGGTTTATTTCCGGTGTTACCGCCCCGCCGGGTCGCCGGATGGGACATGCCGGTGCCATCATCAGCGGCGGCAGCGGCACGGCCGAGGCGAAAATTAAGGCCATGAAGGCTGCCGGAATCCATGTCAGCGAAAACCTGGGGGCACTGGGTGAGCTGTGTGCCCGGGTGTTCGCTTAACGATATCGAGATTTTCCTCATCTTTATAAAGTAGGAGTTTTATAGATCTGAGTCTTTGTTTCGACCATGGAATAATGGAATAGTGGAATGATGGAATATTGGTTTTCGGAGGAAAATATCCAATATTAATTTCATCGGTCAGCCTTTGGCGGCGGACAGCAACCCAGCAGTTCAGAATCTCAAAACCCATAATTCCAATATTCCAGCATTCCAACATCCCAATTGGGGCGAAGCCCCAATTATAAATTTACGCCAGGAAATTTATAATGCACGAAATGGGAATTGCCCTGCAGATAATTGAAATTGCCAGCGCTTCCATTCCAGCGGATGCCGGACCGGTGCGGGTGGAAAAGATCAATTTAAAAATTGGTAAACTGGCCGCTGTGGTGCCGGACAGCCTGCGGTTTTGTTTTGATGTCGCCGTCAAGGACACACCCCTGGACGGGGCCCGGCTTGCCATCGAGGAATTACCCGTGGTGGCAAAGTGCAATGACTGCCAAACCCAATGGACCATAACCAGCCCGGCATTTAAGTGCGAAAACTGCGACAGCGGCTCGCTGGAAATTATTTCCGGCCGGGAGCTGGATATCGAATCCATTGAGATTACCGAAGAGGACGACCATGTTTCTTGATAACTTATTTAAAACGCAAAGATTTTATCACCATGACGGTTCCCGCCACTCCCACCCCCATACCCACGGCCCGGGTGATGGTATGGGCATCGCCACCCAGAAAAGCGGTACCCGGGAAATCAAGGTGGTTCGCAGGGTGCTTGACGTCAATGAAAAAATGGCGGAGCAGAACCGCAAAATGTTCACCGAAAAAGGCATCTTTGTTCTCAATGTGATGAGCTCACCGGGTTCCGGGAAAACCACTACCCTGGAGAAAACACTGGTCCGGATCACGCCTCAAATCAAAAGTGCCGTCATCGTCGGCGATATCTGTACCACCAATGATGCCGACAGACTCGCCGTCAGCGGGGTTCCCGTGGTGCAGATCAATACGGATGAATTCGGCGGCGATTGCCATCTGGCCGCCCACGTGATTGAAAAGGCGGTGGGGGGGCTGGATCTGGATGATATCGAGTTGCTGATCGTAGAAAACGTCGGTAACCTGGTCTGCCCTGCTGAATTTGATATCGGCGAGGATGCCCGCGCCGTGGTGTTAAGCGTTACCGAGGGTGAGGATAAACCGGTTAAATATCCCTTGATGTTCCGGGTGTGTGAGGTGGCCCTGTTAAATAAGGTCGACCTGCTGCCCTACCTTGACTATGATAAGGATAAAGCCATTGATTACATCCACCAGGTTCACCCGGACATGCCGATATTCGAAATCTCAGCCAAAACCGAGGAGGGCTTTGAGCCCTGGCTTGAGTGGTTGGTCGGAAAAGTCAGGCAGAAGTCGCAGTTAGCTGGAAGCTAACTGCAGTTGATTAGGTAAATAGTTGATTAGGTAAATAGGTTCCGAAATACGGAAGGATGGTATAAACGGTTGTAGAAAAAAACGTTCGAATATTCAACTAATTCGCTTTGCGCTCATTGGCTTTCTTCCAAAACGGCGACATTTCGCGCAGGCGAGCTATAATGGGCGGCATCTTTTCAATCACAAAGTCGATTTCCGCTGCCGTTGTATAACGGCTGAGACTGAAGCGGATAGAGCCGTGGGCCGCCGTGAAGGGGACACCCATGGCGCGCAGCACATGGGAAGGTTCAAGGGAGCCGGAGGTACAGGCGGAGCCCGATGACGCGCAAATGCCGTGCTCATTCATCATCAGCAGGATGGCCTCGCCTTCCACGTATTCAAAAGCGATACTGGAGGTATTCGGCAAACGGTTTTTGGTGTCGCCATTGACCATCGAATTGGTGACGTGCGCCAGCAGGGTGGTTTCCAGCTTGTCACGCAGCTCACTTACACACGCGTAGCTGTTTTCATCCAGATGTTGTTTCGCCAGTTCGGCGGCTTTACCCAGGGCGATAATGGAGGCCACATTCTCGGTACCTCCCCGGCGCCCTTTTTCCTGATGGCCGCCAATCATATACGGGGAAAACTTGGTGCCCCTGCGAATATAGAGCACACCGATCCCTTTGGGGGCATGAAATTTGTGACCGGAAAGCGACAGCATGTCCACGCCGGTATTACCGACATCGATCGGGAGCTTGCCGGCGGCCTGCACGGCATCGGTGTGAAACAGAATGCCCCGGTCCTTGACCTCCCGGGAAATTTCTTCGACAGGAAATATGACGCCGGTTTCATTATTGGCCCACATCAGGCTGACGATGGCCGTATCGTTGTTGAGGCGTTTGTATAAATAGTCCAGGTCCAACCGACCTTCGTTGTCAACCGGCACAAACGTCACCTGATAGCCTTTCTTTGAAAGGGTTTCATAAAGGTTTTTGATGGCGGGATGCTCGACCCTGGAGGTAACGATATGCCTTTTATCAGGCGTTGAATCGATCGCGGCCCGAATGGCGGTGCCGTCACTTTCGGTGCCGCAACTGGTAAAGACAATTTCATCCGGGGAGGCACCGATCAGGTCGGCAACTTTCTGCCGGGCCTCTTTAATTTTTTCAGCGACGTTGCCGCCAAAGGAGTGCATGCTCGAAGGGTTGCCATAGTAGTCGGACAAATAGGGCAGCATGGCCTCCACGACTTCCGGAGCAACCTTGGTGGTTGCATTATTGTCCAGGTAAACGACATCCATTACTGCACCTCCTCGACAATCAGTTCGGGGGCTACCAGCTCGCGCAGCTTGCTTTCAACATAATGTTTGAGGGTTACGGGGGATTTGATACAGGATGCGCAGTTGCCGCCCATTCTCACCAGAACCCGGTTTCCGTCCACGTCGACCAGCTCAAGCCTGCCCGAGTCTTTTTTAAGATTGGGGTTGATCTCCCGTTCAATACTTTCTTGAATCAATTTAATTTTTTGCAGGTTGGTCAGAGCCGGGGGCCTTTTCCTTTTCGGGTGCACGGTTCCCCGGATGCCGTCGATAATTTCCTGGATGCGATCGTGGCAATTGCCGCAGCCTCCGCCGGCTTTTATAAAATCAGTCACATCCTCAATGGTGCTCAGATGGTTCTCCCTGACCACCCGGTCAATTTCGATATCGGTCACTCCGAAACACTCGCAAACGATCTCACCTTCGACCTCTTTTTCGGCTTCACCGAGATGGCAGCTGATGGCTTTTTCAAGGGCTTCGCGGCCCATGACTGAACAGTGCATTTTTTCTTTGGGCAGACCTCCGAGATACCCGGCAATGTCATCATTGGTGATTTTCTTGGCCTCCTCGAGCGTGAGACCTTTGACCATTTCAGTCAGCGCAGAGGATGATGCGATCGCACTGGCGCATCCAAAGGTTTGAAATTTGGCATCCGCGATTTTTCCGTTATCATCGAGCTTGAAGTAAAAGGTCAGTGCATCACCGCAGGCAAGAGATCCGACTTCCCCCACCCCGTCAGCGTTATCGATGACACCGACATTGCGCGGATTGAGAAAGTGATCTTTTACTTTGTCCGTGTATTCCCACATAACATCCTCCTGTCAAAGTCAAAATTATGAACTATATTCGATATAGCCCTATCCCAAGGGCTTTTTGCACCGATTATGTAAATTATCTGCCCGATATGATAATAGTTGCTCTGTACATTCTTTCCTATAATAATTATCTATTATTAATCGGCTATGGTTGAACTTAACAATAATGATAAAAGTTACACTGTCAAGGTGGCTAGGCTGCAGTTGCCGGCTGATTTTCGACTCAAAAGGAACAGCAAAAGCCCGCTCCAATATCACGCACGTTTGATACAAAAAGTTCGTGGAATTAGGGCATTTGTCATTGTTACATTTTTGAGATGGCTTCTATCCTCGTATGCTTGGGGCTTTTTGACTTTGTGGCTGAAACCAAATGTCCAAATAACACGGACGTCCCCAAATTCCGAAAGGAGGCAAACCATGAAATCCGCAAAAGTCAGGCGGCCGGTTTTTGCAGGCAGCTGGTACCCGGCCAAAGCATCCGATTGTGAGAGGGAGATAGAGGGTTTTCTCAAAGAAGGCCAGGGCTTCGCAGCGCCGGACAGAAAACTGGTGGCCGGCATTGTACCCCATGCCGGATGGTATTTTTCGGGAAGCATCGCCTGTAATGTGATTCATTGCTTAAAAGACGAAGTGCCCCCGGACGCCATCGTGGTGTTTGGCATGCACCTTCATCCGGAATCGCCCTGTTATATGATGGCTGAAGGGGCCTGGGAGACCCCCTTCGGTGAGATTAGGATTCAAGAGAAACTGGCCGCTGAGCTTGCCCGTAAATTTTCATTTACAATTGAAACGCCTCAAAAATTTACCCAGGACAACACTATCGAATTGCAGCTACCGTTTATCAAATACTTTTTCGAAGATGCCAAAATTCTGGCCATGGGAGTGCCGCCCAACAAGAGTTCACTGGGCATCGGCCGGGCGGTGGCCGAAATTTCCAGGCAATTGGGTTTAACGATTAAAGTGGTCGGTTCCACCGACCTGACCCACTACGGCAGCAATTACGGATTTGGGCCGCAAGGCTCCGGAAAGCAGGCCGTGGACTGGGTGCGCAACGAAAACGATCGCCGTGTGATCGATGCCATGCTGGGGTTGGAACCTGAAAAGGTGATTGCCGAGGCGCGGGTCAGCCAAAATGCCTGTTGTGCCGGTGCCGCCGCGACTGCGATTGAAGCCGCCAGACATCTCGGGGCGGATCGTGCCGATGAGCTTGCCTATGCCACCAGTTATGATAAATCGCCGGGGGACAGTTTTGTGGGATATGTGGGGATCCTAATTTGATTGAATTCTTTTAATTCTCCATCCGCTTGCGGCGGGGTGGTTAATTCATCGCTCAAAAAAAGGCAGGGCCTGCTTCAGCCCTGCCTTTTTAAGAGGGAAAATTTAATTGGGTCGGGAATCCCACGAAAGAGATCTTCACCCGTTCACACATCCATTTAGCAGTGTCGTCTTATTCTCAAAACAACTGCTGAGTTCCTCCCAACCCCAACCTTTTTCTGCCTGAACCGCCGGTCTCCAGCGCTGTCCCCGTTCAGTCCTCGATGCAAATAAGTTTATCAGATTCGAAATTACCCCTACTGTTCTCCCCCTTACATCTGCTCCAGGCGTTTCGCACTGTGTGATTGAAACAACCTGCAGCCGGTAAATTTCGTGCTAAACCCGAATTTAATTTTCACAAAGTGTTTCTTTAATTCGGGTTCTCTGACTTGCAATTGAGACCCGGCAAACCGGCGTATCAGTAATATATGTCTTCTTGCCTTCCGCTATCCTCCCTCCCATTTCAATACGACTGGTTAACTCGATGACCATCTGCGCCGCAGTGCTGGCAGCCCAATCAACCTTAAAAAAAAAGCCCGGCTACCTAAAATTTATGTTAAAAAAAGGCAACCCGGCTATCTTGTTTCTAGCTGATTAGATGATCGGTAAAATAGCGGATAAGGATCATTCCCTTGATCCAACTGACTATTTTTCTAATCAGACAAGATCCATGGCTTTCCGCCCCCCGATGACCCGGAGTTTGGCTTTTTCTTTTTTTAATTGTCTATATTACAACAACTGAGACCTGAGAAAGATTAGGTCTGGTTGAGTATTATGTTCTATCAACATCAGCTTCTACGCGTGGTCTGTGTACTGCCACTTTGTAGAGGAAAAAGCCTGGATGCAACGGGTCTGGGAAAAGCATTCTTCTTTATGACAAAATAAAATGGAAAAATCAACAAATAAAAATATTTCTCACCGTGGTGATAAATTTATCATATTGTGTCATGATTACGATTTGAAATTGCCCAAGAATCATTTTTGAGGGTATAGGTCGCGGTGCAGTGTGTCACTTTAAAGGGGGGGCAGTTTTTACCTATCGCAAATTGACTTTATGGTCCGTTCATATTAGACTGAATCGAATTGCTTTTTGATTAATTAATAATTAATCCTTAAAATTTCAGATAGATAAGACCAGAGAACAATGATCGACAAGCTTTACATTTTGACATCCATCCATGCAGCTATAGAAGCGGGAAACGCCATTTTGCAGGTGTATCATTCTTCCGATTTTAAAATAGAGGAAAAAGACGACAAATCCCCGCTCACCCAGGCAGACAGGCACGCTCACGAAGTCATCGTGAAGCATCTTTCCAAATTCGATATTCCGGTTTTAAGCGAGGAAGGCAAAGACATACCTTACGATGAAAGAAAAAACTGGGACACCTTCTGGATCGTGGATCCCCTGGACGGAACCAAGGAGTTCATCAAGAAAAACGGTGAGTTCACCGTTAATATTGCAATGATTTCCAATCATAGGCCGGTTGCCGGGGTCGTCTTTGTACCCGACAAAAACATACTGTATTTCGCATCCAGCGAAATTGGTTCTTACAGAGTAGAACTAGGACAGATTGGTGACGGGTTAAACAGCAAAATTGGAAATAAAAGCTGGTTTGAAAATTTATCAAACAGAGAAATAGACGATACATTATCTGAACTCATCAGTCGATCAGCTAAGCTGCCGGTCAGCGATTCAACCAATAAACCATATACAATAGCCGGGAGTCGATCCCATTCGACGCCCGAACTAGAAGCCTTTGTGGAAGAAAGGCGCAAAGAATACGGTGAGGTCGAATTTATTTCCGCTGGCAGCTCGCTCAAACTGTGCCTGGTTGCCGAAGGCCGGGCTGACATTTATCCGCGGACAGGGCCGACCATGGAATGGGATACGGGTGCTGGCCAGGCCATCGTAGAATGCTCTGGCGGCAAGGTCTACCAGTACGACACCGCTGAGCCGTTGAAATATAACAAAGAAAACCTGCTGAATCCCTGGTTTGTAGCGCTTAAAAGCAGTTAAATAGTTGAATGGTTGAACAGTTGATTAGGTCGACTGGTTGACTAAGTGGAAATGAAAAAAACATCCAAAATTTACATCGCCGGGCACCGGGGATTGGTCGGGTCGGCCTTTGTACGCCGACTCCAGGCCGAAGGCTACACGAACCTGGTCACCCGAACCCATGCCCAGCTGGATTTGCTCCGGCAGGACCGGGTGGAGGCATTTTTAAAAAAAGAAAAGCCGGAGTATGTTTTCCTGGCGGCTGCCAGAGTCGGCGGCATCTGGGGCAACAATATCTACCCGGCGCAGTTCATATACGAAAATATCGCCATTCAGTCCAACATCATTCACGGCTCCTATCAAAATGAAGTTAAAAAACTGCTCTTTCTGGGCAGCACTTGTATTTACCCCAGGAATTGTCCCCAGCCCATCAAGGAAGAATATCTGCTGTCTGATTATCTCGAGCCCACCAACGAACCTTATGCCGTTGCCAAGATTGCCGGGATAAAAATGTGTCAGGCATACAACCGTCAATACAAAACCGGCTATATCAGTGTCATGCCCAACAACCTTTACGGTCCCAACGACAATTTCGATCTGGAAACCTCCCATGTGCTTCCGGCCCTGATCCGCAAATTTCACCTGGCCAAGCTGGCCGCGGCCGGCAATTGGCAGGCAATTCTAAAAGATGAGGCCTCCCGGGGACGAATCCCGGACGATTTCAAGAGCGCCATCGGCATCGATCCATCGACCAACCAGCCGCTCGAGCGGTCAACCAATCGACCAACGGTAATCGTCTGGGGTACCGGCGCCCCGCGGCGCGAATTCCTGCATGTCGACGACCTGGCGGATGCGGGTGTGTTTTTGATGAATCACTACGATGAATCGGATATCATCAATATCGGTTGGGGCAGGGACCAGAGCATCCTCGAACTGGCTCAGATGGTTTCCGATGTTGTGGGCTATCGGGGAAACATAAAATGGGATTCCGCCAAACCGGACGGCACCCCGCAAAAGCGCTTGGATGTCTCCAGGCTGGCAAAGCTGGGCTGGCAGCCAAAAATAGCACTGGAGGACGGGATACGGGAAGTGTATCGGTGGTACCAGCTTTGATAATCACTGGAAAGGAGGTTGTCATGATTGAGAGCGTAAAAAAGATGTTTCTGGCAGGATCGGATTTTGCACACAAAACCTGGGATGAAGTGGAAGTGCTCGCCAACGAAGTCGTTAAAAAGGCCAAAATGGGCGAAAAAGAGCGTGCTAAATTTTTAAGAGACTTGAAAAGCCGCTATGATGGTACGCAGAAAAAGCTGGAAAAGTACGTGGAAAAAATCGTGAAGGATATTTTAAAAAAGATGGATATCGCCACGGGAGCTGATGTAAAAGCCTTGCAAAAAGAGATTCGGGTTCTCAAGAAAGCAAACAGCAGTGCCCGCACCCCAAAGCGAACACCCGGCCCAACGGCTAAAAAGTCTGCCACCACTGGTGCCAAAAAGCGAGTCGCCAGGGCAGCTACTCAAAAACGAACCACGGCGGGGGGCAAAAAGAGCACCCCGACTGGTGCGAAGAAGCGTGCCGCTACCCCAAGCACCAAAAAAAGCACCGGCAGGGCAACAAAAAAATAATTGTATTTTTGGTTTTTCGCGGGCAGCTCCTCAGGACAAATCTCGCAAGCGAAGTATTTAGATAAAAAATCAGGTAAAGAGATACGTTTGCTTGGATAACAGCCGCAGCAACAGTCGTCGATAGCTTAGAAGGACACGAGCACAAGAAAAAGAAGATAAGAAGTCAGAAGGTAAGAGGGTGAGAGGAGCCTTTGGCAGATTAGACACTTTTCCTCAAGGATCTCTTTTTCCAAAGCCGGAATATGGTTTAGCCCCGATCCTGTTCTTTAATCAATGTAATTTCGACGCGCCTGTTTTTTTGCCGATTTTCCGGCGAGATGTTCTCAAACAGGGGGCGATACTCCGAAAACCCCTGGATCGACACACGATGAGGGTTGACACCGTTTTCAATTAGAAATTTGGCAACTGTTATGGCACGCGCTGAGGATAAGTCCAGGTTAGAGGGAAATTTTTCGGTTCTAATGGGTTTGGTATCCGTGTGACCTGAGACCACAACCTGGTATTCAGGCTTTGAAGAGATAAAACCGGCAATGCGGACAAACATGGGTTGATAGGATTCGCGCAAGCTGGCTTCACCTTCCTTAAAAGTGATCCGTTCTCCAAGGACAAAAACCAGGCGCTGCCGATCACTGCTGACGGAAAATACATCCTGATCTCCTTTGTCCATTGTTTCCAGAACTTCTTCCCGAAACTGCTGTATGGTTTGTTCCGGCTTTTCATTTTCCCTCTGCAAAGGCGAAGCAGGCGCTGGCGTTCGATAGGTTTCGATTAAGGTTCTTGCTTCTGCCTTTTCCTGATCGAAAGCGGATGGTTCGATTTGAAGACGGGAACTGTTTTCCGGTAAATCCTGCGAAGCAGGCAATGATCCTTTGATGGCCGTTGTGTAAAAAAAGAAAAAGAATATCAGAAGAAGGGTCATGAGGTCCACCATGCTCCATAGCGGGATTTCCTCATCCACTGTTTTCAGAGTCAGCTTTTTCTGCAGCTGCACCCTCTTTTGCTCGGATAATTCAAGCCGACCTTCGAGCTCTTCCAGTTCGAGTTTATACATTTTGTTTTCTCGTCATCATTTTTTGAAAAGGATTATGAGCAGCCAGCCATCCCGTATTTTCACGGGGTTCCAGTGCATACTCCTGTACACCGCAATAATTTCTGAGATAAGACTGAAGACGGTATGCAACGGCCTTGGGATTTCTATTTTTGGCGATATCCAACAGCCCTTCCAGGATAATATAAAGCAGCTTGGCTTCTTCCTTAACGTGCGCCGAAAGTTTTTTAGACAGAGGCAGAAAAAGAAAGTTGCCGAACAATAAACCATACAAGGTCGTTTGCATGGCGATGGCCATGCCCCTTCCCATTTCCACCGTATTTTCCATATTGCCCACCACATCGATGAGCCCAATGATGGTGCCCACAAAACCGATGGCGGGAGCAAGTTTTTGAAGTGTATTCAAAATACTTACCAGAGATTCTTTTCTCGAGAAATAGAGTTCATATTCCTTTTCCATGATATTGTGGATCTCATAGGGGTCATATTCATCCACTACCAACTCAATTCCTTTGCGCAGGAAAAGATTATCGATGTGATTTAATTCCTTCTCCAGGACCACGTTCCCGTATCGCCTGTTTATGTTGGATAACCTTTCGATGTGTTTCACAAGCCCCTGGTAATCTGGTTCCATATCGTGAAAAACAGCATATAGGGTCTTGGACAGGTCCTTATAGCTTCTCAGGGGAAAGGATAATAAGCCGATTAACAGGGTCCCCCCCAATACGAGGATACCGCTTTTCAGGTTCAATACCAGGAAGGCGTCATCAACAATTGTTGCCAATAAACCGATAAAAAATAAAATCCCAGCCGCCAAAAACAATTTTTTTATCATAAACGTTCTCCTATTCTTTTTATCCGGGATAGATGCAGATATTGTGCCACAATCAGCTCAGGGGGTTATTCCCCGAGCGACACTCAAAAATGTTTTTATTTTAAATAGGTTAACGACTATTATGATTGTTTTTCAGGACATCAGGTGTCTGTTGTGTGGGCAAAATCTTCCCTTGGGTAAGTAAGGGGGGGGGAATTTTTTCCGCGGTGAACCACGGAGTTTATCATCCTCTTTCTATTTCCCCGCCGTCTTCTGGGCCTTGAGTATTTTTGCCCAGGTATCCCGCAATGTTACCGTGCGGTTGAACACCAGAGATTCAGGCGAGGAGTCTTTGGAATCTACACAGAAATACCCCAGCCTTTCGAACTGGCAGCGGCTTGCAGGCGCCGCGTTGGCCAGGCTGGGTTCGAGCTTGCAGCCGTTTAGGACCTCAAGAGAGCCGGGGTTCAGGTAAGCCGTAAAGTCTTTGCCTTCCTCAAGTTCGTTGGGGTTTTCTTTGGTGAACAGGTGATCGTAGAGGCGAACCTGGGCGTCAACGGCGTGCCTGGCAGACACCCAGTGCAGGGTGCCTTTTACTTTGCGGCCGTCCGGGGCATCCCCGCCGCGGGTCGCCGGATCATAGGTACAGTGCAGCTCTGTCACTTCGCCTGTGCCGGGGTCTTTGACGACATCCACACAGGTTATAAGATAGGCATAACGCAGCCGCACCTCCTGTCCGGGAGCCAGGCGAAAGAACTTTTTGGGTGGGTCTTCCATAAAGTCGTCCCGCTCAATGTAAAGCTCGCGGGAAAAGGGCACTTTGCGGGTTCCCGCCGTCGGGTCTTCCGGGTTGTTGATGGCTTCCAGCTCATCTTCGTCGTCTGCGGGATAATTGTCGATGATGACTTTCAGGGGGTGCAGCACCGCCATCACCCGGGGGGCGGTTTTGTTCAGATTTTCGCGAACACAGTATTCCAGGAGCGCCATGTCGACCATGCTGTCGGCTTTGGCCACCCCGATGCGGTCACAGAAGTTGCGCAGCGCCTCCGGCGGATAACCCCGGCGGCGCACACCGGCAATGGTCGGCAGGCGCGGATCGTCCCAGCCGTCCACATGGCCTTCTTCCACCAGCCGGATGAGCTTGCGCTTGCTCAAGACGGTAAAACTCAGATTGAGGCGGGCAAACTCGATCTGCCGGGGGTGGAAGACCTCCAGATTGTCCAGCACCCAGTCGTACAACTGGCGATTGGATTCAAATTCCAGGGTGCAGTTTGAGTGGGTGATCCCCTCGATGGAGTCCGACAGGCAGTGGGTGAAATCGTACATCGGATAGATGCACCACATCTTCCCGGTACGATAATGGGAAACGTGTCTGATGCGATAAAGGGTCGGGTCGCGCATGATGATGTTGGGAGAGGCCATGTCGATTCTGGCCCGCAGTACATGTTCCCCATCTTTGAATTCGCCGGCCCGCATGCGTTCGAATAGATCCAGGTTTTCCGCGATGGAGCGCTCCCGGTAGGGGCTGTTTTTGCCGGGAGCCGTCAGCGTCCCGCGGTATTCCCGGATTTCCTGCGCACTTAAACTGTCCACGTAAGCCTTGCCGGCTTTGATCAGCTGGACGGCATATTCAAAAAGCTGCTCGAAGTAGTCGGAGGCGTAATACTCCCGATCCTCCCAGTCGAATCCCATCCAGTGTACGTCTTCTTTAATCGAATCGACATATTCAATCGATTCCTTGCTGGGATCGGTATCGTCGTAGCGTAAATTGCACAGCCCATTGTATGCGTCGGCCAGCCCGAAATTCAGGCAAATGGACTTGGCATGCCCGATGTGCAGATAGCCGTTAGGCTCGGGAGGAAAGCGCGTGTGGACCCGTCCGTCGTTTTTGCCTGCTTTTAAGTCTTCATCAATAATATGTTTAATGAAGTTTGAGGCCGAATTTGAATCGGCTGAATTTTTCTTTTGATTTTCATTTTGGGTTGGTGTCATGGTCTTTTCCTCTATCAAAGGATAGGTATACAAGGGTCTTGATTCTTTGAATCCTGCTCAATGATAACAAATTCCAGTCATTTTTAGCAGAATTTCCCATATTCTGGCAAGGTTAAAAGTAACAGAAGATTTGACCAACCAATCAAATTTTACTAAGATTAAGCATAAAGACCCTCATTAGCGGCATCTATATATGAAAAAAACCAATCCAACCGATCTCAACCAAACCATTTTCGATGATACCAGGTCCGTCATAAAGGAAAGCACTCAGCATCCCTATCTGGTGATTTTTATCGGCCAGGACAGTGGCCAGCGCCATAAGCTCAGACCCGGTAGCATGACCATTGGCCGATCGCCCCAGGCGGACATCACTATTGAAGATGACTGGGCTTCCCGGGTTCATTGCGTTATCCACTGGAAAGATAATGTCTTTGAACTCGAAGACCGGGATTCGACCAACGGGACCTATGTGAATACCCATAAAATCATACGGGTCCAGGTGCCACCGGGAGTTCCCATCCAGGTCGGTCACTCGCTTCTGAAAATTGAGTATAAGGATGAATCCGAACTCGAGGTGGAGAAAAATCTTCATCGCAGTGCTTCCATTGACGGATTAACCGGTATATTCAACCGCCAGTATTTTATGAATCGGGCGGCCGAAGAACTGGCCTATGCCCGTCGGCATCGTCGTTGCCTTGGCATCATTATGATTGATATTGACCATTTTAAACTCACCAATGATACCTATGGCCATCAAATGGGGGATTTCGTCCTGAACCGGTTTGCGAGCATTATTAAGACCCAAAAGCGCTCCGAGGATGTGTTTGCGCGTTATGGCGGGGAAGAATTCATTATCCTGCCGCGCGGTGACCTCAGCAAAGAAGGGGTGCACCGTCACTGTGAGCGTTTCCGCCAGACGATTGAGACGTCTGAATTCGATTTCGGTGAAACACGTGTGCGGATTACAATCTCGCTGGGTTTTCACCTGGCCATGGTGGTCAATGGCGATCAAAAGCCTTCAATTGATGAATGGATCGCTAAAGCCGACGAGGCCCTCTACCGAGCCAAGGAACTGGGCCGCAACCGTACGGAATGCTTGGCTGAATCATAATAAATAAAAGGGGTACCCACTTTAGTGGCATATCCCTGATCGCGTCAAAATGGCCCTTCGACCGGCTCAGGGCCAATTAAAAATTAAAAGGCTTACGAAATTTATACGTAAGCCTTTTAATTTTAAATTGGCTGGGGGACAAGGATTCGAACCTTGGTTAACGGGGCCAGAACCCGTCGTCCTGCCGCTAGACGATCCCCCAGTGCTGTGCAAATTCGCTTATTACAGAATAAAATTTCTTGAGTCAAGGAAATTTGTTCATTGGTTGATTGGTTAGAATTAGTTAAATAGAAAAATAGAAAATCAGTCAAATAGTCTTATCGTCAGATATCAGAATAACCTTATTAGCTAATTATCTGAATTTAGTTATTGCTATTTTTTCGATTTGGAGTTTTCTTTCTGGTTTTGAAGGTATCTGATGTAACCATTTAAGGTACGGATTGCATTTTGAATTTTATCTATCAATCTATTAAAATAATTTTCATCTATATAATCACAATCAAAGGCTGTATCTACTTGATTCATCAATTCAAATAGAGATCCCCTTGCCTGTCGACAAAATTGAATGTTCTCTTGATAATGAAACCGCCCATATCCCTCGGCAATGCAATCTGTCGCCGATCTTGATGATCTTATCATCTGATCGGATAATCGGAATTTTTCCTCATTTGGAAATGTTTTTGTTAATTGCCAAATTTCCCGCCTGATTTCTTTACACTGCTGCCAAACCTCTAAATCTCTAAAATCACCATATTTTCTGCCCGGCATTTGATTCTGCCTTTCAACTATTTGACTGTTCGACTATTTTTCTATTTGACCAGATTTAATCATTGGACGCCACCCTTGGCTTCGATAAACTTGATAGCCTTTTGCAAACGGGGTACCACTCTGCCCTTGCCCAGAATCGCAATGATTTCAAAAATACCCGGGCTGGCAGTTCTGCCGGTCAGCGCGACGCGCACCGGCTGGGCGATTTTGCCAAGCTTTAGGCCGGTCTGGTCCATTACCGCTTTAAATACATCTTCCAGATCAGAATGGGCGTAATTTTCCAAAGCTTCAAGTTTATCAGCCAGAATCTTCAAAGGTTCCAGGGCTGCAGGTTTGAGAAATTTTTGAGCTGCTTTTTCATCAAAAAGTATATCGCTCAGGTAATAAAAAAGGGCCGCCTCAGCCATCTCCACAAGGGTCTTGCTCCGGGGCTGAAGGGTTTCAATGACCTGCAGAATATAATCACCCGCCTCGACTGTAATGCCGGCTTTTTCCAGAAACGGTGTTAACGGTGCGGCCAGATCCTGCGGTGACGCCGCCATGATGTGTTCGGCGTTGAGTGCCATCAGCTTGTCCAGATCAAAAACACCTGCCGAGCGTCCGATATTCTTAAGATCAAACACCTCGATCAGCTCATCACGGGTAAAAAATTCCTGATCCCCGTGGGACCATCCGAGACGAACGAGATAGTTTATCAGGGCTTCGGGCAAAAAGCCCATGTCCCGGTAGGCGGTGACCGACATCGCACCGTGGCGCTTGCTCAACCGGGCGCGGTCGTTGCCGAGCACCATGGGCACATGGCCGAATGTCGGCAGAGGACTTCCCAGGGCCTTGTAGAGCTGTATCTGCTTGGGCGTGTTCATCACGTGGTCGTCACCGCGAATAATTGTATTGATATTCATGGTAATGTCGTCCACCACCACGACAAAATTATACGTCGGCGTGCCGTCGCTGCGGCAAATGACGAAATCGTCCAACTCGTCATTCTGGAATTCGATATTGCCTTTGATTACATCTTCCACCACGGTTTTGCCGGTGCGCGGGGCCTTGAAACGCACCACGGCTTTTGCGGACGCATCCAGCCCCTTTTCACGACAGGTGCCGTCATAACGCGGTTTGGCCCCGGTTGCCATCGCCTTTTGCCGCATGGCATCAATTTGCTCGGGAGTACAGGTGCAGTAATAGGCGTGGCCCGAATCGATGAGTTCCTGAATATATTCCCGGTAAATTTCGAAGCGCTGGGTTTGAAAATAGGGTCCTTCGTCCCAGTCGATTCCGAGCCAATCCAGGGCGTCAAAAATGGCGTCCACCGAAGCCTGGGTGGAGCGTTCGGCGTCCGTATCCTCAATTCGCAGGACGAATTTGCCTTTCATATGCCGGGCATATAACCAGTTAAAAATTGCTGTTCGAGCCCCTCCAACATGAAGGTAGCCGGTGGGACTCGGAGGAAACCGTGTAATAATTTTATCCATGGTACTCACCTTAACGTCTTGAAAGTTCGATTTAAATTAAAGATATGGGGTTGCCTCATTCCAATTGGGGCGAAGTCCCTGGTTTGAATATTTTATGATAATTGTTTACTTAATCGAATAATGCATGAGCCAACCTGGAAGTAACTATTAGATAATATTAATATTTATTATTCACCCAATGACTGCAAATGCCTTAAGATAGGTAAATATATAGTAAATCTCGGCGGCTGCAAAATCGGTTAGCTGTCGCTGCATTTCTTTATTTTTCCTTAAAATTCTTACACTTATTAGCCTTTAGAAATGAGCGGCACCGGCTCATTCATATAGATTTGACAAATGATATTAATCGGTTATATTATAGGGCTAAAAGTTGTAGGCTAACTTAAATAGCACAGAAGGATTCCCAGCACAAGAAAACAAAATTCAATTACCGGCTGAAAATCCTTGACTTTCGTTTGGATATGAATTACTAGAAGCGCACCTTTAAAATTGAGTACTTAGTTTTATAAATTTATAAATATATTATATAGTTAGGAGATTACTTATGGCACTACCCAAACGAAGGACATCCAAATCGAAACGCGACAAGCGACGAACACACCAAAAAACAACGGCCCCGAATCTATCAACTTGTCCTGATTGCGGTGAGGCAACCCTGCCGCATCACGCCTGTCCCAGCTGCGGATCCTACAAAGGGCGGACCGTTATTTCAGCAGATGAAGACTAGTCCGTTTCCGGTTTTGTGATTAAACCCAGGTTTGCAACAACCCCCTTTAAGGGGGTTGCCTGTATCAGAAACCAGGCTACAATAAACAAATCCACCAAAATCATATAACTATTCCCAAGGAATTTACCAATGCCTTCTGAAGGAACCCAACTCCACGGATTGGATCAAGAGTCCCGGCAAATGGTACTGGATACCATTGCGCAGCTGCGAAAGCGACTTTTGACCAAAGAAAAAATACTTGAATTCGATCGCAGGGAAATATTTCCGGAAGAAACAATCCGGGAAATGCTGGGACCTGACATCGGACTACAGCTGCTGATGTTGCCGGAAGCTTACGGCGGGATGGGGGGCGGCGCCAGGGACTGCTGCGCGATAACCCGGGAGATGGCCAAAATTTGCCTGGGTATTACCACCGCTTTTTTTGCCATTCAGCTGGGTGCTGATCCCATTAGGGTCGGGGGTACCGAGGAGCAGAAGCAAAAATGGCTGGGTGCCATTTCAGAGGGCAAGGCGCTGGTGGCCTATGCGGTCACCGAACCCGATGCCGGAAGCAATGTGGTCGCCATCAAGACCAAGGCCGATCCTGTGACCAATGATGCCGGTGAAATCACCGGATACAAGATAAACGGCAACAAGCAGTTTATTTCCACCGGCCTGTATGCTGACTTCATTACCGTTCTGGCCAACACACCCGAAGGGGCCACTTTTTTTATCATGGAAAAAGGCACCGCGGGCTACACGCCGGGCAAAGGGGAAGAAAAGCACGGGATAAGAGCGTCGAATACCTCGCCACTGACTTTTGCGGATGCCTTCGTGCCGGTGGAAAATTTGATCGGTGGCGTCCCCGGCCGGGGTTTCAAACAGGCCAGTGAAGTCTTCGGGTATACGCGGCTGATGGTTGCCGCCATGGGTCTGGGCGGCGGGGAAGCCGCCATGAAAATTGCCATCAATTATGCCAAAGAACGCATCCAGTTTAAAGCGCCTTTATCGGAAAAGCAGGGCTACACCCACAAATTGATCATACCGAATGTCGTCCGGCTGGCGGCAGCGGAAGCTTTTATTGAGGAGACCGCGACCAGACTGGATTCCGGGGAAAAAGATCTTGAAGTGGAAGGTTCGATTTCCAAGCTGTTTGCCACCGAATCGGCCAACAAGGCTGCCGAAAACGCCATGCAGGCCTTGGGCGGCTACGGTTACATCGCCGAGTACGAGGTCGAAAAAATAAAAAGGGATGTGCGAATTACCTGCATTTACGAAGGTACCAGTGAGATTCAGCAAAATATTATCAGCATGTATCGCTGGAAGAAAACCCGTAAATCCAAGGGCGCGTTTTACCAGTCCATCAGGGATGAGATGCAGCGGCTGGACGGTGAGGTGGATGACATCGGCGGCCGGATATACGGCCTGGCGGCCGACGCGCTGAACCAGGCAATCGACCTGGCCCACGAACAGGGGTTGACCAAGCAGCAGTATGTCATGTTCGCCCTGGCGGATATGATGGCCCATGTCGAGGTGGGGGCCAGCCTGGCCCGCCGGGCCTTTGCGACGGTTAAAAATGGTGATGCCGACGCTGATAAAATGAAATTGATATCTCGTCTTTTCGCCAATGAAGTTGCCCAGATGGTATCCCAGGGCATCTTAAAAATTGTGATGGGCTGTGGTGCCTGTGACCTGGATATGACCAATGATTTTATGCAGAAAATTGCCTTCACTGAGCTGACGGCAAGCTGTCAGAACATAATCAATGATATGGATCAGCTGGCCGACATCGTATTTGAGAGGGTGTCATGACGGACAGAGTCAAACGGACGATTCTGGTTACCGGCGGTTCCAGAGGGATAGGCCGGGGAATTTGCCTGGCTTTTGCCCAGGCCGACAACCGCATCTTTTTTAACTATTCGTCAGCCGGTGAGGCGGCGGCTCAAACGGAACAACTGGTGGCCGAAGCCGGCGGCACCGCCACCGGCATCCAGGTGAATGTCGCCTCTGAAAAAGAGGTCTCGGAATTTGTCGCCCGTGCCCTGGATGAAACCGGACGCATTGATGTTCTGGTCAACAATGCCGGTATTACCCGGGACGGCCTTCTGGTTCGCATGAAGGAATCCGATTGGGAGGATGTCCTTAACATTAATTTAAAGGGGACGTTTCTTTGTATCAAGGCGGTTACCAAGCCGATGATGAAACAACGCTACGGTCGCATCATCAATGTTTCATCGGTGGTAGGGGTCAGCGGAAATCCGGGTCAAGCCAATTATGTAGCCTCCAAGGCCGGTATCATAGGCCTTACCAAAGGAGTTGCCAAGGAGCTGGCCTCGCGCGGTATCACTGCCAATGTGGTGGCCCCGGGTTTTATTGAGACCGACATGACGGCGGATCTCCCGGATAAAGCCAAAGCGGCCATGGTAGGCCAGATACCTTTAGGCCGCGCCGGAACGCCGGAAGACATTGCGGCGGCGGTTGTGTTTCTGGCCTCTGATGAAGCTGCTTATATTACGGGACAGGTGCTGCACGTATCCGGAGGGATGTACATGTAGAACTGGCTTCAAAACGGCCATTTTTTAGCCGAATACTGCGTTGCGAAACGCTTCAAAAGGTACTGCTCATCCGCCTCCGGCGGACTCCGCTTTTGAACCGTTTCGACGCCTTGCCTTCGGCTAAAACCTGACCATTTTGAAGCCAGTTCAAAATATATTTAACGACGCTTTGTTGAACACAATAATTAATAAAAATGAGATGTGAAATCCCGCCGGTTTTTGGCGGGGCCATCAAACGAGATCTAAAACTCTAAATCCATTTTTAACAAGTAATTTTGAAGCCAGTTCACAACCTTTTAACAATGAGCTTTCAGCTATGAGCTATGAGCTTAATTTGCTGCGAGCTTCGCGAGCATTGAGCATTTTATTATTCACCATTGTCTGAGGCCGTTTGGGCCCAGCTATCTGGAAGGAGGTAACTCTGATGTCTATTGAGGATAAAGTAAAAAAGATTATTGCTGAGAAACTGAGTGTTGATCTTGCCGAAGTAGTACCCGAGGCTTCTTTTGTGGACGATCTGGGAGCAGACTCCCTTGATCTGGTTGAGTTGATTATGTCCATGGAAGAAGAATTTGATGTTGAAATTTCTGATGAAGATGCCGAGAAGATAGCTACTGTCAAGGATGCCATGGACTATGTTGCGGCACGCTAATTGTATTCAGAAGCTATCTCAAATCCGCCTGAGGCGGACCTCCGGTTTAAACCTCGCGTCCGCCGCGATTTTGAACCAAAATCCTTTTTTTGAGGTGGCTTCTAGTTGAATAGTCGATTTGTTAAATAGTTGAATAGGTAAAGAGGATTTCAATCTATCCGACGACCAGACCAATTTTCTATTTAACGAACCTTAAAAGAGTGAAGTGTATGAAAAAGCGGGTTGTAATTACAGGACTGGGGCTTGTCACACCGGTAGGTATTGGTGTTGATCAGACCTGGGAGTCTCTATGTGCCGGCAAATCGGGTGCGGGAGAAATTACGCACTTTGACGCGTCTGCCTATCCGACCAGGATTGCTGCCGAGGTCAAAGATTTCAACCCCCAGGATTTCATCCCTAAAAAAGATGCCAACCGGGTTGAACGTTTTATAGCATTGGCTCTGGCTGCAAGCCGGATGGCGGTTGAGGACTCAGGCCTGGTAATCGACAGTTCCAATGAATCCAGAGTCGGGGTGATAACAGGATGCGGTCTGGGCGGTTTAAGCTTTATGGAGGATACCGTCCTTAAGGTTACCGAACAGGGGCCCCGAAGAGTAAGCCCCTTCTTTATTCCCATGATGATCGGAAATATGGTTCCCGGGATGATATCTATCCATTTTGGTGCCAGGGGGCCGAATTCTTCACTTGCCACTGCCTGTGCGGCCGGCGCGCACGCAGTGGGAAATTCGGTCAGACTGATCCAGGACGGAACCGTGGATGCCATGATTACCGGCGGCAGTGAAGCGGTTATTAGCCCGACCTGTATCGCCGGTTTCGGCTCTATGAAGGCCCTGTCCACTCGCAACGATGAACCTCAAAGGGCATCGCGCCCCTTTGACAGAGACCGGGACGGATTTGTGGTGGGGGAAGGCAGTGGTATTCTGATTGTCGAAGCCCTCGATCATGCCTTAAAACGGGGTGCCCCCATTTATGCCGAAATTACGGGTTATGGCATGAGTGGAGACGGCTACCATATGACCTCACCGCCACCGGATGGTTCCGGTGCCGTCCGATGCATGGAGGCGGCCCTTAGGGATGCCGCGCTTGATTACAGCCAGATCGACTATATCAACGCCCATGGTACCTCCACTATGCTCAACGACCTGTATGAGACCCGGGCGATAAAGGGCGTATTTAAAGAGCATGCCCACGTTTTGGCGGTAAGTTCCACCAAATCGATGACGGGTCATTTGCTCGGAGGAGCCGGCGGCATAGAGACCGTTTTCACGGCCCTGACCGTTTATGAAGACACCATCCCACCGACCATCAACTATGAAAATCAGGACGAGGAGTGCGATCTGGATTATGTGCCCAATACCGTTCGTAAAGCCAAAGTACAAAATGCCATGACCAATTCATTTGGATTTGGCGGTACGAACGCTTCGCTAATTTTGTCAAAATATATTGAATAAATGCGGTAATTCGAATAGAAATATACTATATTCTTTTTATGTCTGCTATAGTCAAAGGAATGTGGAGGCTCTAACCCAGTATGACAAAAACAGAAAACCGCCCTTCCTGGGAAACCTATTTCATGAACATCACCAATCTCGTGTCCGAACGCTCGACCTGTCTCAGACGGGCGGTAGGTGCCGTTCTGGTCAAAGACAAAAGAATCCTGGCAACCGGATATAACGGCGCGCCGGCCGGTCTGAAACACTGCCTCGAAGTTGGTTGCCTGCGGGAGCAAATGGGTATCGAATCCGGCAAGATGCATGAGCTCTGCCGGGGTATTCATGCCGAACAAAATGCAATTATTCAGGCCGCCTACCACGGTGTATCGGTTAAAGGGGCCGTCATTTACTGCACCAACCAACCCTGTTCCATCTGTGCCAGGATGATTATCAATGCCGGAATTGTAAAGATCTATTACCGGTCAGGCTATGCGGATCCCCTGGCCAAAGAATTGCTGGCCGAAGCCGATATTGAAATGAAACAAATAGAATCCGATTCTCAGGGGGAACGCTCATGAAATGCCCTTATTGCGGCGAAACCGACAACAAAGTAATCGATTCCCGGTTGAGCAAAGACGCCAGTGTAATCCGGCGCCGCCGGGAGTGCATCGAGTGCAGCCGGCGCTTTACCACCTACGAGTACATTGAAGAAGTTCCCATCATGATCATTAAGAAGGATGGGCGTCGGGAGGTTTTCAGCAGGGAAAAAGTGCGTAGCGGGGTGCAAAAGGCCTGTGAAAAACGCAACATCAGTATGAATGTTATCGAAGAATTTATTGATGAACTGGAGCGAGATTTACGAGAAATTGGCGAAAAGGAGTTACCTGCCGCCGTTGTCGGTGAGAAAACGATGGCCAAATTGCACGAACTGGATGACGTGGCCTATGTGCGGTTCGCATCGGTTTATCGGGAATTCAAGGATGTGAATGATTTTGTTTCCGAACTGAAAAGTCTTTTGAGCAATCATGAGAAACCAGATGACAGAGGACAGAAGACAGAGAACAGAAAAAAAAGGACAGAAGACAGATGACAGTTTCAAGCGATTGGAGCTGATCCTATTTTTCTGTCCTCTGTGTTCTGATACGACCTCTGTCATCTGTTTTCTGCCCTCTGAAAAACTATGAACGACCAGTATTTCATGCAAATGGCCCTGGACCTAGCGATTAAGGGGGAGGGATTTACCTCGCCCAATCCGATGGTCGGGGCCGTTGTGGTAAAAGACGGCAAAGTAGTGGGCAACGGTTTTCACGAAATTGTCGGCGGCCCCCATGCCGAGGTCAATGCCATTGACGCTGCCGGAAAGCTCGCCGCCGGTGCGACCCTCTTTGTTACTCTTGAGCCCTGTAATCATACCGGGCGGACTCCTCCCTGTACCCAAAAGATACTGGATGCCGGCATAGCCCGTGTGGTGGTGGCCATGCCGGATCCGAATGAGAACGTGGTTGGCGGTGGTTCCGAACATTTAAGACAGCACGGAATTGAGGTCACCACCGGTGTTTGCGCGGCGCAGGCTCAGAAGCAGAATGAGGCTTTTATCAAATATGTTCGCACCGGACAGCCCTTTGTAATTGCTAAATGTGCCGCGACCCTTGACGGGCGGATTGCCACCCGTACCGGAGACTCCAAATGGATAACCGGAGAAGCGGCCCGCCGGTTTGTCCATCATTTGCGGCATGCGGTGGATGCCATCATGGTGGGCATTAATACGATTCAGAAAGACGATCCGAGCTTGACCACCCGGCTCGACGATCGGGAAGGCAGGGATCCGGTAAGAATCATTCTTGACACCCATCTGTCTATAGTTCCGGACGCCAGGGTATTGGATCAGGCTTCAGCTGCTGACACAATTCTGGTGGCCGGCAAAGGTGTGGACCGCAACAAGAAAACCGTCCTTGAAAAAGCCGGCGCCCGGGTGATTGAAGCTTCACTCAAAGATAATCGAATTGACATGGCTTCGTTGATGGTGCAACTGGGGACCATGGAGATTGCCAGCCTTTTAATCGAGGGCGGCAGCAGGGTGCTGGCGTCGGCGTTCAGGGCCGGCATTGTGGATAAAGTACAGTTTTTTTATGCGCCCAAAATTTTAGGCGGAGATGACGGCGTCCCCATATGCCGCGGACCGGGAGCGGAGTTGATGAGCCATAGTATAGCGCTAAGAGATATTGCGGTTCATCGTTTTGGTGATGATGTTCTCATAGAAGGATATGTTGAAAAGACCTGATTCGTACTTATATTATACGGTCGGCCAGATGCAATGGCCACTTTTAGTTAAATAGGAAAATAGTCAAATTAACGAATCAACCAAACGGCCAACGGACGTTTACAATGTTCACAGGAATCATCGAGGGTTTTGGCGCCATATCCGCCATTCGGTCAGCCGGCCAGGGAAGACGCCTGTCCATTGAATCTGATGTTGATCTGCAGCAGACGAAAATCGGTGACAGCCTTTGCGTCAGCGGAGCCTGTCTGACGGCAGTTAAAATTGACGGCAGGCATTTTGAGGTTGACATTTCCCCCGAAACCCTTCAAATGACAACCTTCGGCCAGGCCAAACTCGGTCAACGGGTGAACATCGAACGGGCCTTGCGGCTTTCGGATCGAATCGACGGGCACCTGGTTTCGGGGCATATTGACGGGGTTGGAACTATTCGACAACGGCAAGCCCTGGATAATGCGATCATTGTGACCATCGACGTTCCCGAATCGCTGGCAAGATATATGATTAACAAGGGCTCGATTGCTGTAGACGGCGTCAGTTTGACTATCAATACCTGTAATGCCGGCAGCTTTTCCGTAAGCATCATACCGCACACGGCTAAATTGACGACGGTCGGCTTTAAAAATAAAGGCGATCCTGTCAACATTGAAACTGACATGCTCGGTAAATATGTCGAACGATTCATGAACGCACGACCGGGCCGGAATAATGCACCAGCGCAAAAGCCATCGGGGATTGATAAGGATTATCTGCTAAAGACTGGATTCATGGACTGATTCGTTGCAGTGCAGTTGGAGAGATAAGAAAAAATGCCACACCTTACTATTGAAGAGGCGATTAGAGATATCAGCAAAGGGCGAATGGTCATCCTGGTGGATGATGCGGACCGGGAAAATGAGGGTGACCTTTGCATTGCTGCTGAGGCCGTGACACCCGAGGCTATTAATTTCATGGCCAAATACGGCCGCGGGCTGATCTGTCTGCCGATGACGCCGGATAAAATCGATGCTCTGGGTCTGCCCCCGATGGTTGATAACAATACCTCTCCTTACGGAACCGGTTTTACCGTGTCCATTGAAGCCCGCTGCGGCGTCTCCACCGGCATTTCAGCTGCTGATCGGGCCACCACGATCCTAACTGCTGTGGCAGATGATGCCAAGCCCCGGGACCTCGTAAGGCCGGGCCATGTATTCCCCCTCAGGGCGCGGGAGGGTGGCGTTATTGTCAGGGCCGGTCAGACAGAGGGATCGGTCGATCTGGCACGCCTGGCCGGGATGAAACCTGCCGGGGTTATCTGCGAAATCATGGATGAAGACGGTACCATGGCCCGTATGCCGAGCCTTGAAAAATTCAGTGAAAAACACGGGGTGGGTATTTGTACCATCGCCGATTTAATTGAATACCGCATGCGTATGGAATCCTTTGTACACCGTGCAGCCGAAACCCATATACCCACGCTCGCTGCCGGAGAATTTCGAGCGATTGTCTATGAGAATGATGTGGACAATCTTTTACACATTGCCATGGTCAAAGGCGAAATTGACCCCGAGAAACCTGTTCTTGTGCGCGTCCATTCGGAGTGTTTAACCGGCGATATTTTCGGGTCCCTGCGTTGTGATTGCGGACCGCAGCTGCACAAAGCCATGGCCAAAATGGAAGAGGAAGGCAGCGGCGTGCTTTTGTATATCCGACAGGAAGGCCGCGGTATCGGGCTGGTCAATAAAATTAAAGCCTACGCCTTGCAGGAAGACGGATTTGATACCGTTGAAGCCAACAAAAAGCTCGGCTTTGCACCCGATTTGCGCAATTACGGTATCGGGGCACAGATCCTGGTCGATTTAGGTGTCCGAAAAATGAGGCTTTTGACGAACAACCCCAAGAAGATGGTGGGACTTGATGGATACGGTCTCAGCATAACCGAACAGGTACCCATTGAAGTCGAAGCCAATGACTACAACAGGTGTTATCTGGAATGTAAAAAATTGAAGATGGGGCATATGCTCAATGTCGATGCCAATTCCTAGTTTAGTTGATTGGTTGATTAGTTGAATAGTTAAATAGGTAAAAGGGATTTCAATCTATCTGACTATCTGACAGATCAACTATTTAACCAATCAACTATTCAACTAATAACGAAAGGAGCGCACATGCCGAAATTCCATGAGGCGAAACTTAATGCGCAAGGTAAGAAGTTCGCACTGGTTGTCAGCCGCTTTAACGATTTTATCACCGAAAAGCTTTTAAGCGGTGCGCTGGATGCGCTGGTTCGCAGTGGTGCCAATGAAAAAGATATTGAGGTGGTAAAAGTCCCCGGGGCTTTTGAAATTCCGCTGGTGGCCCTGAAAATGGCAAAAACCAAACGCTTTAATGCCGTTATTTGCCTGGGGGCCGTCATCAGGGGTTCCACACCCCACTTCGATTATGTCAGCGCCGAAGTATCCAAAGGAGTTGCCATGGCCGGAATGGAATCTGAAACTCCGGTTATCTTTGGCGTTATTACCACGGATACCATCGAGCAGGCAATTGAACGTGCCGGTGCAAAAGCCGGCAATAAAGGTTGGAATGCAGCCATGGCTGCTATAGAGATGGCAAATCTGTTTGAAGCGATTGAATAGATAAAATAATGGGAACTCGTCGTCAGGCGCGTGAGCTTGCCATGCAGGCGCTCTTTTACCTAGATATGCGAAATAACGCCTCCGTAGAGATGTTGGAGCGGTTCTGTGGAAATTTCAGCCCTTCGAAAAGGTCACGACCATTTTTTCTCAAACTGGTAAACGGCGTCCTGGAGTCAAAAGACGAGCTCGATGCCCTAATCGAGAGATTTTCAAAAAACTGGGACATCAAGCGCATGTCCGGTGTGGACCGCAATGTGATGCGCATTGCGGTTTTTGAATTGCTTTACTGTGACGATATCCCCCCGAAAGTGTCCATTAACGAAGCCGTTGATGTCGGGAAAAAATTCGGTACGGAAGAATCCGGGTCATTCATTAACGGGATCATGGACAGTATCCGACTGGAACTGGAGGAAGCGGGAAAGCTGAAAAAGGGCGATAAGGTCGAAGCTGAAAGTTAGAAGCTCAAAGTGGAACTTCTGACTACTGTCATGCGTCCTCTGTCCTCTGTCATCTGATTAAACAAGGAGGAAAATGTGATTATAAAGACACTGGCTGTCGGGCCGATCCAGGCAAATTGTTTTATTCTGGGCTGTGAGGAAACACTGGAGGCGGTGGTAATTGATCCTGGAGAAGAAGCTGATCGAATTTTACATGCGCTGGCCGAATCTAAGCTGACCGTCAAATATATTATCAACACCCATGGTCATATGGATCATGTTAGTGCCAATAAAAGAATAAATGAAGTTACCGGTGCTCCAATTCTCATTCATCCCCTTGACGCGCCGATGCTCAGCCAGGTTGCCGACAGTGCTGCCGCCTGGGGTCTTAAGGCGGAAAACTCACCGGCCCCGGACAGGGAACTGCAGGACGGTGATGAGATTGCCTTCGGCAACCTAACCCTGACAGTCATCCATACGCCGGGGCACACCCGGGGCGGGATTTCCCTTTATGCTAAAAATGACGTTTTTGTGGGTGATACCTTGTTTGCGGGCTCCATCGGCCGTACAGACTTTCCGGGGGGCAGCTTTGAGACCATCAAGGAGAGTATCCAGCAGAAACTGTTTAAACTCGGTGACGATGTCAGAGTCCATGCCGGGCATGGACCGACGACAACCATCGGACAGGAAAAGCGCCATAACCCCTTTGTGGGGGAGAATGCTTCTTTTTTGGGATAGAATGAGTGTCACTCAATCAGGCGCCCTGTGCCTCTCCGTATTCGATTCCCTGCCGTTTCAAGATATCGTAATAGATCATGATTTGTTTGATATAAATAATGGGCTCGGTGCCCAGGCAGTAGCCATATTTAGAGTTTTTATAATATTTCCGGCGTGTTAATAGCGGAAGCGTTTTGCTTAGCGATTCCCACGAATCGGGGTCTAAATTTTTCTCGATGGCCAGGTTGCGGGCATCCTGGATATGGCCCTGGCCCACATTGTAGGCCGCCAGGGCGATCATCAGCCGATCTTCGCCTGTTGCGCTGTCAAAGAGGTCATATAATTTTTTTAAATGTTGCACCCCGCCATTGATATTTTCCACCGGATTATAAATATCGGCCACTTTCAGGTCGTGGGCCGTGCTGGAGAGTAGCTGCATCAACCCCTTTGCGCCGGCCGGACTCTTGGCCAACGGATTCAAATGAGATTCCTGGTAGGCCTGGGCGGCAATCAAACGCCAGTCGAAGCCGTGCTTTTTGGCAGCTGCTTTGATAAACGGGCTGTAGCGGGATAGCCGGCTTTTGACCCGTCTGTGAAATTCCCTCAGGTCGACGTAATCAAAATTTCCAATATCTCCGTAGTATTTATTGTAAATTTCATCAAACCGACCGCTTTCTTTGATGGATTTAAAAAAGGAATTGATTTTTTTCCGAAGCTGACGGGCTTCGGGATGCACTGCCCAGCCGAGATGCTGCAATTCAGTGATGGCGCCTGCCATAACCGCCTGGGGATAATGGCGCTGATTGAGCCGGGCGATATTGCTGTAGGCGACGGTCAATTCGATTTCACCCTCGGCCACCTGCTGCATCAGCTCCTCGGTGGGTGAGTCCGCATGCAGTTCGATGTTAAATTCTATCCCCTGTCGGCGGAGTTCCAAAAGCCGCTCCTGATAGGCTGTTGCTGTTTGGACGTGGATGGTTTTTCCGGCAAGATCGTTAACCGTTTTTATTTTTGAACCGTTTCGACGAGAAATAATGTGCTGCTGGATATCCATGTATCCGTCTGAAAAAGCAACCCGTTTTTGTCTTTGGGGGGTAATGGTTATTCCCCCTGCAATTAAGGCCGCGTTGCCGTTCATCAGTTCCGGAACCATTCGGCTCCAGTTTTCAATGATTTTAACCTTAAGCGCCACACCCAGATAATCGGCGAATTCCTGTGCCAGATCATATTCAAATCCCATGGGCTCATCACGATAAAGATAATAACAATGGGGGCTATTTCTGGTTATTATTGTCATTTCCCCGGCTTTGAGAATTTTGTGAAGCGTGATAAATTTGTAACCGCTGACAATGGGATTTATTGCGTAAAGAACGCCCAGAACCCACAAAACCAGAATAATGAGTGCAAACGCGCGTCCTTCATGAAAAAGTTTATTGATTGCTGATGAAATCATTTAGTCTGTTTTATCGGCCATTTTGGGATTTAGTTAACTATAGAAATAGTTGAATAGAGAAATAGTTGGTGAGTCAGATAGTCAGATAGATTGAAATCCTTTTTACCTAATTAACTATTCAACTAATTAACTATTTAACCAATTTAGAAGGCCCCCAGCTGACAGGGCGCTATTTTAATTTTCAGAGCCTCGCAGGCGGCACTGACAGTCATTTTCGGGACATTAAACCGGCCCGCGGTGCTCCAGGCAGCGTGACAGGCAAGTTTTTCGTCTACCAGGCCGTCCCGGATCGCCTCTTCCAACTGCTGACTTTCGGGTGCTATAGGTTTAACCGCCTTTTTATCAGGACCGTAGCCAAACAAACCCAGCTGACATTTGGTTATTTTAAATTCCAGCAGATCGATCGCCTTCCCGATTTCCGCCGGGGTGAGTTTCAGCTCCTTGGCAATCTGAAAGGCAACAGCGCAGGCCACCTCTCCATTTTTGGCGCTTTTTTTAATTTTGTCTGTTGCAAGCGGGTCTGCCTGGGCGTTTGCTCCATGCTTGGCTGAAAATTTTTGTCCTTTATCACGTGACATTGAAAACCCCCCTTATTTATTGAATTGGCTTTATTGACATGTTCAATCAGATGTCAAGATTGTTTGTGGAAACGGTATATTCAACGATAGGGCACCGCAAATCCAGACTTGAATAAAAACGCCTTGTTTGATAATCTCAAAGCGGTCAGGGTCTGGAATTTTTGATCAAGTATACCATGAATTCGCTTTTGTTTGCAATGTGCTGGTCACTGGTCGCTGGCGGCTGGTCTCTGGCTCCTGGCGACTGGCCTCTGGTTGTTGGCTGCCGCTCTCAAGTTCGCAGTTACCAGGAGCCAGTGACCAGTGACGACTAACGAGTAACCAGCCACCAGTGACGAGTGACCAGTGACAAGCAACCCGTAACGCGCGACCCCTAATATGCAATACATACATCAGAGGAAGAATACACGTCAGATATTGGTCGGCAATGTTCCGGTGGGAGGGGGTGCGCCTGTTTCGGTTCAGTCCATGACCAATACACCGACCGCTGATATAAATGCCACGGTTTTGCAAATCGAGCGCTTGCAGAATGCCGGTTGTGAAATTGTACGGGTGGCTGTGCCTGATATGCAAGCTGCAGATGCTATTACCGCCATCAAAGCCAGGATCTCCATTCCACTAATCGCCGATATCCATTTTGACCACCGGCTGGCCCTGGCTGCTGCCCGTGCGGGTGCTGATGCGTTGAGGATTAACCCCGGCAACATCGGAAGCATCCAAAAAGTAAAAGCCGTGGTTGATTGTGCCAAAGATCTCAATATTTCAATCCGAATCGGTGTAAACGCGGGTTCGCTTGAAAAGGATATCCTTGAAAAATATAACGGTATCACCGCCGATGCCATGGTGGAAAGTGCCCTGCGCAATCTGGAGCTGATAAAATCCTTTGATTTTCAACAGGTTAAGGTTTCTTTAAAAGCGTCAGACGTTGCGCGTACGGTTGAGGCCTATCGCCGTCTATCTGCCAAAGCCGATTTACCCCTGCATGTCGGAGTGACAGAAGCCGGATCCCTTTACTCCGGAATCGTTAAGTCGGCCCTGGGGATCGGAACCTTGCTGGCCGAGGGTATCGGAGATACAATTCGGGTTTCGTTGACCCGTGACCCGGTTGAAGAAGTCCGGGTCGGATATGAAATTTTAAAGGCCCTGGGTATACGGCAGCGGGGGCCGGAAATCATTTCTTGTCCAACCTGCGGGCGCTGTAACATCGACTTGTTTAATATTGTCGAAGAGGTTGAAAAAGCTTTACTGACCACCTCTTCAACGATCAAAATCGCGATCATGGGCTGTGTGGTAAACGGTCCCGGAGAGGCACGGGAGGCAGATATCGGTATCGCCGGAGCAGACGGCAGCGGCATTCTTTTCCGACGGGGAAAAGTCGTCAAGAAGTTTCCCCAGGAAAAGCTGGTTGAGGTTTTGCTGAAAGAGGTGGCAGCATACGAGAGAAAAAGCCGCAGATTGAAGGATTGAGGACTGTTTAAATATCCCTTGAATTCTATAACCTATTGAAAGGAACCAAATGGGCAGCAAAGTCAAGACCGCCATAACACCGACAAGAGCGGATGATTATCCGGAATGGTATCAACAGGTGATTAATGCATCCGAGCTGGCAGAGCGTTCGCCGGTCAGAGGATGCATGGTGATCAAACCCTGGGGTTATGCCCTCTGGGAAAATATCGTCCGCGTGCTGGATGATATGTTCAAAGAGACCGGGGTTAAAAATGCATATTTTCCGCTCTTTATCCCTTTAAGCTTTTTTGAGAAAGAGGCCGAGCATGTAGAAGGATTCGCCACCGAGTGTGCTGTGGTCACCCACCACCGGCTTGAGAAGGCTCCCGGCGGCGGCCTGGTTCCGGCCGGTGAACTGACAGAACCGCTGGTGGTTCGGCCGACTTCGGAAACCATTATCGGAGACTCTTTTTCCAAATGGGTGAGCAGCTATCGCGATCTTCCTATTTTAATCAACCAATGGGCCAACGTGGTTCGGTGGGAAATGCGGACCCGGATGTTTTTAAGGACCAGTGAATTTTTATGGCAGGAAGGGCACACTGCCCATGCCACAAAAGAAGAAGCCGCTGAGCGGACAAAACTCATGCTCGATGTGTATGCCCGCATGGCGGAAGACTACCTGGCCATGCCGGTGATCAGGGGCCGAAAAACTGCGGCCGAAAGATTTCCCGGAGCTGTGGACACCCTTTGCATCGAAGCCATGATGCAGGATCGCAAAGCCCTGCAGGCCGGCACTTCTCATTTTCTGGGTCAGAATTTCGCGCGGGCATCCGGAATTAAATTTCAAACAGCGACGGAAAACGAAGATTATGTCTGGACCACCTCATGGGGTGCCTCAACGCGTCTGATCGGGGGATTGATAATGACCCATGGTGACGATGACGGTATAATTTTGCCGCCCAAAGTCGCATCGGCCCATGTTGTGTTGATGCCGATTATCAGAAAACCCGAAGACAAAGAAAGCGTAATGGGATACACCAACGGCCTGGCGCAGATGCTGAAAGAAACCTATTATCACCATCGCAAAATTGTGGTGGAAATCGATGATCGCGATATCGGGGGTGCCAAAGGCTGGGACTGGATCAAAAAAGGGATACCCGTGCGGGTTGAAATCGGTCCCCGGGATATCGCCCAAGATTCTGTTTTTGTCGCGCGGCGCGATAAGTCGCACAGGGAAAAAGTTTCCCTGAAAAGAGATCAATTTGTGGCGGAACTATCCAATATTCTGGATGAAATTCAGGGAAATCTATTTGCAAGGGCGCAAGCCTATGCCAAGGATCATACCCGGACCATCGAGGATACCAAAGTATTTACCGATTTTTTTACCCCCCAGAATTCGCAGAAACCGGAAATTCACGGGGGATTTGCCCGATCTCCGTGGTGCGGAGAGCAAGCATGCGAATTAAAGATCAAGGAGAATCAGGCGGTGACCATTCGCTGTCTTCCTTTTGAGCAGGATACGGTTCAAGGGCCCTGTGTCGGCTGCGGTAAGCCTGGTACAACCTGGGCTATTTTTGCAAAGTCCTACTGATTGTCTTCGCTGATCGCTGGCAACTGGTTGCTGGCTGCTGGTTTCTGGTGGCTGGTATCCGGCGACTGGCTTCTGGTTCCTGGCATCTGGCCCCTGGTAACTGCGAACTCGGGAGCGGCGGCTATCAACCAGCAACCAGCGACAAGTAACCAGTAACCAGTGACAAGTGACAAGTAACCAGTGACAAGTGACAAGTAACCAGGCGCCAGTGACAAGTGACCAGCAACGAGCGACCAGTGACCAGTAACCAATGACAAGAGACCAGCAGTGATCCGAATAAACGATATCATCGATAAGATTGTCGAATACCATCCGCAAGCAGATCTGGATATTATTGATCGCGCCTATGTTTACTCTGCCAGGGTGCATGACGGTCAGGTGCGGTTATCCGGTGAGCCTTATCTTTCCCATCCTCTGGAGGTGGCCGGGATCTTAAGCGACATGAAACTGGATGTCATTAGTGTTGCGGCCGGCCTTTTGCACGATGTGATCGAAGACACCCATGCGGAGCCGGAAGAAATAGAAAAACTTTTCGGTCCCGAAGTTCTTCAAATCGTTTCCGGCGTTACCAAGCTCAGCAGTCTTTCTTTTCTCAGCTCCCGAGCCCGCCAGGCTGAGAGTCTGCGTAAGATGTTTCTGGCTATGGCTGACGATATACGGGTTATTTTGATTAAACTCGCCGATCGGCTCCACAACATGCGGACCCTGCAATTCCACCAGCCGAACAAGAGAGTACAAATTGCCCGGGAAACGCTGGATATTTACGCCCCTATCGCCGCACGCCTCGGTATTTACTGGATCAAAAATGAGCTGGAAGAAAGCTCCTTTAAATATCTCCAGACCGATGAATACAATGGGATACAGGCTCTTATTGCCAAATCCCGCGCCGAACGCGAAAAATATATGGAAACCGTCAAGAACTACATCCAGAAAAAAATGGAGGAATCGAAGTTACAATGCGAAGTGCTGGGAAGAAATAAAAATTATTTCAGCATTTACAACAAAATGATTGCCCAGAACCTTCCGTTTGAGGAAATCTACGATATCATAGCTTTTCGGATCATCCTCGACTCCATCTCCAACTGTTATGAAGCCCTGGGACTCATTCACTCCATGTGGAAGCCGATTGATCATAAATTCAAAGATTACATCGCCCGGCCCAAACAGAATATGTACCAGTCGCTGCACACCACGGTCATCGGGCCTTTTGGTGAGCGCATCGAAATTCAAATACGGACCCGGGATATGGACCGGGTTGCCAAATCCGGTATTGCCGCTCATTGGAGTTATAAAGAAGGCAAGCGAATTGATGAAAATATCAGCAAAAAATTTGCCTGGATCCAGGACCTTGTCGAAAATCAGGAAAGTTTGGGGGACCCCGGTGAGTTTCTGGAAAATGTTCGTATCGACCTGTTCCAGGATGAAGTCTATGTGTTTACCCCCCGTGGTGAAATCAAAACCCTGCCGAGAGGTGCGACGGTGGTTGATTTTGCCTACATGATCCACACCGAAGTGGGCAATCAATGTACCGGGGCCAAAGTTAACGGTCAGCTTGTTCCGCTGACGTATACATTGGAGACCGGCGATATTATAGAAATCACGACCTCCAAAAACCATCACCCCAGCAAGGATTGGCTGAAAAATGTCAAAACCGTCAAGGCACGCTCAAAAATTCGCCACTGGATTAAGACCCAGGAAAAAGAGCGCAGTATAACCCTTGGCCGGGAAATGCTTGATAAGGCTTTCCGCAAGGAGAGGCTTAACTTTAATATCCTGGCGAAATCCGAGCAGATGGATGAGGTCGGCGCTCATTTTGGCTTTAAAGCGGTTGATGACTTGATAGCCAATGTGGGCTACGGAAAAATTACACCCCTGCAGGTTGTGAGGAAAATTGCACCCAAACGTGAGGCGGAAGAGAGCGGGGAGTCGATTTTCAACAAACTCATCGGACGGGTCAGCCGCAAAAAGAAACTGAAAACCGGCGTGCTTGTCAAAGGCGTGGATGATATCCTGATAAAATTCGGCAAATGCTGCCAGCCGGTTCCCGGTGACCTTATTGTGGGCTATATCACCCGCGGTTTCGGCGTGACGGTGCACCGGATCAATTGCGTCAATGCCCTGAGCATGAATCCGGAGCGTCAAATCGAAGTCGAGTGGAATCAGGAGACCAACGAAATCTACCCGGTGAGGATCCGGATAATTTCACAGGATCGGGTGGGGTTACTGGCCGATGTCGTCAGCAACATCAGCAAGTTCGGTGCAAACATCCTCAATGCAACTTCTGAAACCCGCGATAATAAGATGGTCGACAGTTTCTTTACCATCGGCGTTGAGGATATCGGCCATTTAGACAAGATTTTGTCGGCTGTTAGAAAGGTTAAACGCGTGCAGGATGTCAAAAGGGTCGGTTAGGGTGCTTTGACAACATTTCCCGATTTGATGCAATTCGTGCAGACATCTATTTTTTTAACTCTTCCGTTTGAAATCGTCCGCACACGCTGTAGATTTGGATTGAATCGCCGTTTGGTCACATTGTGGGCATGACTCACATTGCTGCCCACCATGGGTTTTTTACCGCATATTTCACATATCTTAGACATAAACGTTCTCCTTAGTGAGATAGAACTTTAAAACGCAACTTTCTACACCAAATCCAAAGGGGTGTAAAGACTTTTTTTTGTTGGAACTCATTATCATGGGCCGTCAAAAAGCGTTCCGGTTTTCCAACCTTTTTTCTTCAACTGCCTGTTCCCCATTTCCGTTGCTAATTTACCTCCGCCTCCGCCTCCGTTGATAACTCGGCCTCACATTTGGCAATATACTCCAGTGCCTTCTGGTGGTATCCCACGTCGGGGAAATCGGAAAGCACGGTCATAAAACGATGCAGGGCGGCTTTGTAGTGCTTTGTGTTGTAGTAAAAAACACCGATATAATATTCGTTGCCTACCAGGCTTCTTACGCAGGTGGTGATATGCTCGGCCGCGCTGCGGGCATATTTGTCATTTGGAAATTGTTTGTCCAACCGTTGAAATGTTTCATACGCCTTGCGGGCAGGCGTCTGGTCCCGATCAATAGTGCCGATTTGATCGAAATAGCAGCGCCCGATTTGATAGATAACGTACGCTATGGCCTCATTTCGCGGGTGCAGCTTTTCAAACTCTTCGTATGCAAAAATTGCCTCATCGTAATTTTTTAAATGATAATGTGAATCGGCAATTTTTAATTCAGCTAAAATTGCATATTTGGAAAAAGGAAAAATGTCTTTTAATTGCTGAAAATATTCAATGGCTTCTTTGTAGTCCCCATCTTCATAGGCCTCCATGCCATCCCAGGCCAACTGCTGGGCGGATCCGCTGAATTCTTTGCCGGTGATGGCGTTCCAGGTCTTTTTAATCGCGTTGCATCCGGAACAGACCAGCAATATAAAGATCCCGATTACAATGAAACGTTTCATGTTCTGAAGTTTTTTTACAGCAGTTTGTTGATAGCATCTTCCAGTTTTGATTTGGCAACCATACCGGTGATTTGTTCGACGACGTCGCCTTCTTTAAAGAAAATAAGGGTGGGTATAGCTTTAATTCCGAATTTTCCGGGTGTCAGCGGGCTGTTATCCACGTTACACTTTGCAAATTTGATCCTATCACCGAATGTATTTGCAAGATCTTCGACCACCGGTCCAATGGCCTTGCAAGGGCCGCACCAGGGTGCCCAAAAATCAACCAGCACCGGCTTATCGGATTGCAACACTTCAGACTCAAAATTTCCGTCATCTATCTCCATGATACTTTCTGCCATGATAGTTCATCCTTTCCTGGGAATAATATAGAAGTGGCACCAAAACCCCATCTAAGGGCCTAAAGTCCGCCTCAGGGGTGGTTTTGAAACCATCCCTGACATTTCAAAATTTAATTCCCGCTATCGGCGGGAATTAAGTATAGATCTTATTCTAGGCCTTCGCATTTTCCAAGAGATGGAATAATGGACCAGCATTCTCTCCGCGGCATAGATTCTGCGGGCCGGAAGCCAATTGGGGACAAGTCCCAAAGTTCACGAATGCACCATTATAGTGACCGGGAGCAGGGTTGTCAACCTTGCTGAAGAGGGCCCGGGTTGACTTCCGTTTACCTATGAGCTATGAGCTCTGAATATCTGGAGGGATCTAAATTGGATAGAAAAATTCGGATTGGAGCACTTATTTCCGGAGGAGGAACCAATCTGCAGGCAATTATCGATGCCTGTCAGAGCGCCAAAATAAATGGACAAATGGTTTTTGTTGGTTCCGATAATCCGGGTGCCGGCGGTCTCGACAGAGCGCGCCAGAGTAATATTGCCACTATTATCGTCGACTATAAATCAATCATCCGTGAGTTTAAAAAAGACCCGCAGAAAGCAGTGCTTCCGGATGATTTTGACCTTGATGAATTAGTTGCCAAACAAACGGTCTTTTCCGGTCAGGATGACCTGGAGGGGGTCCGATCCTTTTTGATAACCCGGGCGATTGCGGAAGCAAAGCTGCTGGATGCGATCGGGTCCCATCCTTTCGACCTGCTGGTTTTGGCAGGGTTTATGCGAAATTTATCTCCCTATTTCATTGACCGCGTAAATGCCGGCCACGAGACGCCGAGGATTATGAATATTCACCCGGCGCTGCTGCCGGCTTTTCCCGGTGTTGACGGATATGGAGATACATTTCAATATGGCTGCAAGGTTGGTGGTTGCACGGTTCATTTTATTGATTATGGAGAAGATACCGGACCGATCATTGGCCAGCGGGCCTTTCAGATCGTTCCGGGAGATACCCTCGAGTCGATCCGTAGAAAGGGTCTGGCGATTGAATGGGAGCTTTATCCGCACTGCATTCAATTGTTTGCCCGGGGTCGTCTTCGGGTGGTCCAGCGCAGCTTCGAATTGGGCAAGGGAAAAAAGGTTACACGGCGGGTGGTGGAAATAACGGATTGATACAGTTTGCGTCATTGGGTGCTTGAAATATGAAGCATTAGGTTGGAGGTTGGAGGTTTGAGGCAAATTCTGAACTCCAGCAGTTCAGCCTCTATCCTCCAACCTCCAACCTATAACGGCCGAAGGCCCAGCCTCCAACCTCAAACAGCCGAGTCAAAGCATTTACGGCAATTACCAGCGACAGCCGAAGGCGTCTAATCCTTTATCCATCTACAGATATGATCTAGCCCCCAGATAGCGGGTCTTATAATACGGGTTTGCAAGGGAGGCTATTCGTATCTTCCGGCCCTTGCGGGGGGCGTGCAGGAACTTGCCGTTGCCTGTGTAAATGCCGACATGGGATACCCTGTTGCCGCCCGACGTAGCGAAAAACACAAGATCGCCCTTTGCCACCTGGCCTTGCTTGACGGGCCTGCCGGCCTTCCATTGCTGCTTTGACGATCGCGGAAGATCCAATCCGTTTAGCTGATAAACCACCATGGTCAGCCCGCTGCAGTCAAATCCAGTATCAGGTGATTCTCCGCCCCATTGATAGGGAACGCCGATATACTGTGTAGCGGTTCTGACAATCTCGTTTCTAAGGTAATCGTTATCCCGCTCCTGATAGCCAGCGGCGGCATAGTCTTGCGGGCCGACGATGTAATATTCCTCGATTATTCCGGCGGTTTTTAAATTCTCAGCTTTTTGGCGGGCGAAATCTTTGGAAGTGTAGTTGCCGAAACGTACTTTATAGAGCCCCGAATCATGCCGAAAATGATAGGCGTTTAACCCCTTTGTCTGGAGCTTTTCGGTAAATCGCACGGCGTTGCTCATATTTGAAAAAGCGCCGACCTGAATGGTGTAGCCCATGGGCGGAAGGTATTTTGGTAGCGGCGAGGTGGTCCTGGCGCGGGAAACAGTCGAATCACCCCCGCAACCGATGATAAATAGCAGAAACAAACATGCAAGTGCGGCCAGTTTGTGAAGCCAATTAAATACGATGACATTATTTTTCTTAAGGGAATCCATTTTCTGTTTCGGGTTGCGCGTTGCGAGTTACGTGGTGAATATCCGACCCATCAGAAAACCTATGCCCGTCAAGGCGAAACTCCCACCAACAGCTTCACGATCACCGGGAAAGCGACAAACGTACCGATTGAACTGCCCAGATTGGTAAATACAACCACCAGTAGAATCCGGGTTACTTTGTTTCTCCAGAATCCCCTGACTGAAAGGATATCCTCGGGCAGTTTCTCTAAATCCTTTACTTTCGGTTTGCAGGAAAAGGCTTCCACCAGACCTGCCACCCAGCCGGCAGCAATCATCGGGTTCAATGAAGTCAGGGGGGCTGCCAGCATGGAGGTGACAATGGTGACCGGATGTGCCAGGGCAATGATGGCCCCGATACCCGCCAGAATTCCATTGGCGGCGATCCACCAGACGATCATGTCTTGGCCGGCCTTGGCGCCCCCGTAAAAAAAACCGGCGATGAACATGGCCATAATGGCCCCCGGGATAAGCCATTTTAAGGCGCCGGCGATATGGCTTTTGGGTGGGAGTTGTTCCAGGGCCCGGAGGTCGATATCCTTTTTCCAATATTTTTTGATGCCCGGAACGTGTCCGGCACCGACCACTGCTACGATTTTTTGGCCGGGAGCGGTCCGAATTCTCTCGGCCAGGTACTGGTCCCGTTCATCGATCAGGATGTCTTTTAAGACCGGCAGAGATTTGCCCACCTCGGCCAGCAGTGTCTCGAGAACATCCTCGTTCTTCATTTTTTCAATGTCTTCCTCTTTGATTTCCTCAACGTCGCCCAGGGACAGCATTAGCTGAAAAAGGAGTTTGATTTTATTCCACAACCCCATCGCCCGCCAGGTTCGTGACAGGGTGGTACGAATATCGCGGTCGGCCAGATGAATTTCAGCATCCATTTCGTCCGCGGTTTCAATGGCCGTAATCATTTCTTGCCCGGGTTTTATATCCAACTTCTTGGCGATTCTTTTCTGGAAGGATGCCAGCAACAGATTCGAAAGCAGCAGAAAGGTTTTTTTTTCTTTAATGATTTTAACAATGTCGGTTTCCTGCCACCGTTCCTTCTGACGGATTGATTGATACCGGGATTGGCATAGCTCGACACATACCGTATCCGGGCTTTCTTCCTGAATCACCCGTCGAACCTGTTGCGCGCTTTCCCTGGAGACATGCGCGGTGCCCACCAGAATCACCTGTTTGTCGTCATATTCAAGATGATGCACCGTTTTGGAGCTGTCGTTGGTTGTCATGGGGCTGAAATTTTCCTTTATTTTTTAAGTATTAATATATATTACACAGGGCAAGGTAAGGCAAGGTGAAATACAATGCTGATTTATGATGACATTTATTCCTGGAAAGGCTGGGGGGGAAGGTTGCGCCTGGCAAGCGGCAAATGTCGTCTACGGATTTTTGATCTCAAAGACAAAACCAGGGCCGGCCTGGCGCATTTTAGGCCGATTATCGTCATTGCGTCGGATGTTCCCGACAGCCCGATGTCGGTGCGAAGCTGCTGCGGCCATATCGCCACCTGTGTCACCAGGGAATTTAACATCAAACCCCATCAGATGATGTTTATCGAGTATTATCCCCAGACAGAATACGGTGAGAGAAGGGAACACATCATTGAAGAGAAATACGATGTGGTTGAATTTAACTGGCTCGACGAAGGGGCCATTGAACCCAAATGGCGCACCTTGAAGCCACCATTGCGCGATGTGATCAAGGCATTGGAAATACAGCGAAAATAACTGCACTCCAGACTGAGTGGGATATGATCACCGGGGTCAGGTTCTTCAGACGCCAGTACATAGCCCCCCAGAATGCGCCGGCCACAGCTGCCGCTCCAATGAGCATAAAATTAAATGACCAGATGTGAACCGCTGCATAAATAGCAGTTGCCATCAGCCAACCCTGCCATTGACCGTAACGCATCATCAGGTTTTTTTGCAGGTACCCTCGCCAGTACAATTCCTCACTTGGACCGGTCACGAAAAACAGCAACAGAGCAATCAGCCACAGAGGTGTTCCGGCCCCTTTATCGTAAATACCCCCGATCTGCCCGCCGGAGAAAGGGAATATCACCTCCGAAACAACCTTGCCTGTCCAAAAGATAAAATAAAGGATGGCAGCCGAAGCAAGGCCAAGGGCAACGGCCCTGGCATCAATTCTGATGCGCTCTTTGCGGCCGGGCTGCAGGATAAGGGACAATATCGCCAGGGTGGCGGCAGAAAAGGAAATTTTAATCCAGAAACTGGCCCAGGTCAGATAAAAGGTAACAAACCAGAGTAGCGCTGCCAGCAACACGCTTCCTATCAACGGCACCGGTCTAAACTCATGGCGATTCAAAACACACCTGCCAGAACCAGGGAGATGACCAGCAGTAAACCGAAGGCCGTATCCAGCTTAGCGGTGCGGGCATCCGCATCCGCCGGCACATGCACTTTCATTTGTCTCAGCAGGCGCAAGGCCAGGGGAAGGGAAGCCAGAACAATCAGCGACCACAGGTAAAGCGGTCCGAAAATGGACATGAATATAATCGCCAGGTATGCTATCGCCACAAGGGTCCCGTACAACAGGATGCCCTTGTGCTTTCCGAGGACAATCGCCAGGGTCAAAATGCCTTTATCGTGGTCATGGGCAATGTCGCGAATATTATTTGCAAGCAATACCAGAGCGACCAGAACACCGAAGGGGAGTGAAATCCAAAAGGCATTGATGTTGAATTCCTGGCGCTGCACAAAAAAAGAGCCTGCCACCATCAGCGGCCCCCACATTAAAAAGACTGAAATCTCTCCCAGGGCGCTGTATTTGTATTTTAATGGCGGTGCCGTATAGGTTAGACTGGCAAATGCTCCGATGAACCCAATCCACATAAGCTCCCAGCCCCGGGTTGCCGCCAGATAAATTCCGATTATGGTGGACAGTCCGTAAAGAATATAGGCCGCAGTACGCACATGCCCGGCCTCCAGTTTTCCCTCCACCAAGGGATGCGGTCGGTACTGGGCGGTAGCGGCTTCCTGGGTATCGACACCACTTTTCACATCATAGTAATCATTGATCAGATTGGTAGCGGCATGCAGAAATACCGTGCCGACCAGGGTGACCAGATATAAAAGCCAGGAAAAATCGCCATATATGGCAGCCAGGGCGCCGCCGACGCTCACTGAAATGGCGGTCATACTAAAGGACCACGGCCGACTGGCCAGAAACCAATTGCGGTAGATGTTCATCCTATTCCGCCTCTGCCGCTTTTTCGGCGGTTTGTTTAGCCTCTTCAGCCTGCTCAGCTGCTGATTTAGCTTCGGCGAAGGATTCTTCAGTTTCTTTTTTCAGCCGCTCGATTTTTTTCCGGAACTGCTTTCGTTTTTCTTTGGTAGTGCTAAGCCGTTTGATGTATTCTTTGCTGTAATCGTATTCTTCTTCTGCCGCTTCTTTCGCTTTTTTTGCCTGCTCCTCAGCCTGGCTGGCCTTTAATCGGGCTTCCTGAGCCTGGTCAAGTTGTTCCTGCCTTTCAAATTCCCGGCGGATGTTATTTTTTTCGCGCTCAATGGCTTCTAATTCCTCGGGGGTCTTTTCTTTGTAAGTCATGACATCTTCAACTTTGGCGCTTTTCGGAGGCGGCTGCTCGGTTATATGCAACACCCCGTTTTCGTCTGTCCAGGTGTAAAGTTTTTGGGCGCCAAGGTGTGAAGCAGTGAATAGGCCCAATAGCAAAATGGCCGTAGCAATAAAAAATTTCATCAGAGACTCCGAGGATCGTAAATGTCTATGCTTGTTTGGTTATGTACTTTAATTATATTGATATATCTCGCTGCTGTCAAACTGTCTGGACCTCGTAACTCGCAACGCGTAACACCTATTGGTTCCAAAATTTTTTCAAAGCCTGGGCCAGCTTTTCCCGACTTTGCACTTTAACGGGATTCCATTCCCCGGGGAAGTGAGATCGATAGCGGTGGGTTGCATAGCGCTGGTCAATTAAAAGAACGACTCCCCGATCGGTTTCCGTGCGAATGACTCGGCCTGCAGCCTGAAGCACCCGGTTGATCCCCGGATACTGGTAGGCATATTCGAAGCCGGCATTATGATGGCCGGCAAAATAATCCCGAATCAATTCTTTTTCGAGGGAAATACCGGGAAGCCCGACTCCCACCACCACTGCTCCGGATAGTCTTTCGCCCACAAGATCAATGCCCTCACCGAATATGCCGCCCATTACTGCAAAACCGACCAGGGATTTGTGGTTTTCCTTGCCAAAGCGGTTTAGAAATTCTTCTCTTTCGGGTTCACTCATACCGGGCGCCTGAATGATAACTTCGCCATCCGGGCAATCGGTTTGAAATGCTTCGAATACCATCATCATATATTCATATGACGGAAAGAAAACCAGGTAGTTGCCTGTTTTTTGGCCGACAAGGCTGCTGATTGCCTGGGATACATCTTCCTTGGTTTTATCCCGATTTCGATAGAGGGTTGATATTTTGTCATAGACGAGAAGCTTGAGATTTTCGCCGGGAAATGGTGAGGGCAATATTAAACCGCTGGCGCTTGCATCACAGCCCAGGATTTTTTTGAAATAATCCATGGGGCTCATGGTTGCCGAGAAAAAAACGGCTGCCCTGCAGCGGGTCAGGGCGCTGCCCAATTGGATAGATGGATCGATGCAAAACAATTTGAGTTTTAAATCTTTTTTTATTGATTCAAAACAGGTGACATAACTGTCGTCATAGTGCTCCGCCACCCTTATGAAACCGGATATCGTAAAAAACAGATCAAGCAATTCATCGCGAAACGGTGTTTTTATATTGCGCACCAGCCACCGCTCCGTGGTTCTCAGAAAACCGCGCAGCAAGGGGAACAGATCTTCCGGGGCTTCTTTTTCGTGGCATGTTGGCGAGGATTCCTCACATTTTTTCCTGGCCTTGATCATCCAGGAATTTATTTTTCCAAGGTGCTTGTAGATGTGAGGAAGCTCTTTGCGCAGGGAGCGTCTTAGATCCAGCAAGGGCTGTTTATAGATTTCGGCTGAAAACATTTCCCGGGATCGGTCCACCAGATTATGCGCCTCATCTATCAAAAACGTGTATTCACCGCTTCCTTCCAGGAAAAAGCGGCGCAAATATACTCGCGGATCAAATGCATAATTATAGTCGCAGATAACGCAATCGGCCCATAGCGACAGTTCAAGGGCAAACTCAAACGGGCACACCCGGTGGTCCCGGGCCACCTGCTCCACGGCCAGACGGGTGAAAGCAGCCTGGTCGAAGATATCACTAAGGGCCCCATTGATCCGGTCAAAATGTCCGCGGGCAAATTCACATTCCTCCGGACTGCAGGCACTGTCCGGCTTAAAACAGGTTTTATCCTTGGCGGTCAGGGTCAAAGACTTAAGCTTAAGCCGGGCATTGCGCAACTCATCCAGGGCATATTCGGCTGCAAAGCGGCCGGTGGTGCGGGCCGTCAGGTAAAAAATTTTTGTGGTCAAACCCTCACCCATGGCTTTAACTGCCGGAAAAATTGCCGCCATGGTTTTGCCAATGCCTGTTGCGGCCTGGATCAGCTGCTGACCATTGTTTCTGATAGTCCGATAAACGTCGATCGCCATTTCACGCTGGCCCGGGCGATAACTGCCAAAAGGAAATTGAAGCTTGCGAATGGATTCATCCCGCAAAATCTCCCAGCGGACAATTGTTGCCGCCCATTGCAGATAGCGGGCCACCAGGTCCTGGAAAAAGACCTCGAGTTCCGTCAGGGTAAAGCGCTTTTTGAAATTGCGAATTTTGCCGGTATCCACCTGAAAATAGGTCAGCTGCACGTCGATTGCTTTCAGATCTTGATTCCGTGCATAAATATAGGCATAGGTTTTTACCTGGCCCCAGTGGATGGGATTCTCATGGTCCTCAAAATAATCCAGACTGCGGGTGGTGGTTTTTATCTCTTCTATCACTACAGCGTCGGTCTCATGATAGATCCCGTCGATTCTGCCGCCGATGGTTAAATTGAACAAATCAGTTTCAATTTGATGGGAGACTGCAACCTCGGCGCTATAGTTTTCGGGGCGCGATTGCTGGATTTTTTGATGGATTCGAATGGCATCCAGCGGACGGGCGGAGGATAAAAATTCAAATGATAAATCTCCCGAGCGCAACACGTGGGCAACCAGATCCCGAACGGCTATTTTCAGTGTTTTTTTCAAATCAATTAAAAAATGGGACAATTTAAGTTAAAGTATTGAAAAATTGTGGATATTTAGTATGCTTGTCTTGACTTTGCCCCTGACTGAACACACTAGTATAGGAATCAAAATTTTTTTACCATTAAAAAATCACCGATTGCATGCTTTTGAAGGATTCCAGTTTAATCTGAATGATATAGAACCTATCTCTTAACTATTCGGAGTAAGAGCATATGACAGATTCAAATCTGCAGTTTAAAAACAAGGTCATTCCGATCAAAGCTCAGTCCCAGGCTGTATTCAAGGACATCGTCGGCCACAGCAGCGCCATGCGCAAAATATTCAGAATTGTTGAAAAGGTTGCGAGCAGCGATACCACCATAATGTTGAACGGGGAAACGGGCACTGGAAAAGGATTGATTGCCAGAGCCATTCATAAAGCCTCCGGTCGAAAAGACCAGCCATTTGTCCAGATTAACTGCGGCGCTACACCGGAAGGGTTGCTGGAAAGCGAATTTTTCGGTTACCGGCGCGGGGCATTCACCGGGGCCACTGCGGACAAAGCCGGTAAATTCGAAATCGCCAAAGGCGGCACAATTTTTTTAGATGAGATCGGCGATATGAGCGCAGATCTGCAGGTGAAAGTATTGCGCGTCCTCGAAGAGGGTGAATTTGAGCGTGTCGGAGGCAACGAGACTATCAAAACCGACGCCAGGATTATTGCCGCAACGCACAGAGACCTGGAAGAAGAAGTCCAAAAGGGAAATTTCCGTGAAGATCTGTTCTACCGTTTATATGTGATACCGATAATGCTGCCCACCCTAAAAGAACGGAAATCCGACATCCCCTATCTTGTTTCTTATTTCATCGAACATTTTGCCGACAAAAAGGATGTGCCCCAGGCAAAGTTTTCCGACGACTCCATGAAGACCCTGGTAAATTACGCCTGGCCGGGAAACGTGCGGGAGTTGAAAAACCTGATCGAAAGACTGGTGGTTTTGCACGAAGGCGAGCAAATTCTTCCGGAGGACCTGCCGGAAAAGATCCGGGTCGAGCGCAGCGGGGCAGTGCAGCGCAAGGACTCGGGTGTTGACGGCATATCGTTTAATACGGCCGTCAGTGAGTTTGAGAAGGCCCTTATTATCAGCGCTCTGGATAGAACCAACTGGGTTAAAAACCAGGCCGCCCAGCTGCTTAAGATAAAACGAACCACTCTGGTTGAAAAAATAAAAAGATATAATCTGGAAAAAGATTCTGATTCAAGCAGTTAACCGGTTGCAATTTGACGGAAGCTATCTCAAAAATAGCAGGTTTTTGCGGCAGCTTCCATGCGCTGCGGATACGGCGTTATAAAAATGTGGGCTCAGGTGGAGGGAAAGCATGGACGACTTTGAAATCTTATTTGTAGATGACGACAAGACAATCCTGAATATGGTCGAAGAGTATCTTGCCGCCTTTGATTACAGGGTCAGCATTGTCGACAGCGGCCTTAAAGCGCTTGAGCTTATCAAGGATAAAGATTTTGATGTTGTCTTTACCGACTTTAAGATGCCCGATATCGACGGGCTCGAGCTTCTTGCCATGATTAAAGAGTATCGTCCGGCAACCGAAGTGATTATTGTTACCGGGCACGGGTCGATGGAATCTGCCATCCAGGCGATGAAATTCGGAAGTTATGATTACATCCAAAAGCCGTTTAAGCTGGATGTGTTAAGAATTGTCATCAATAAGCTATATGAGGAAAAAAGGCTAAAGCGGGAAAATATTGTTCTGCGGAAACGGTTAAAAGAAAGGCATAAATACAAACAGCTGGTCGGGATCAGCCTCAAAATGCAGGAAATCTATGAACAGATTGACCACATCAAAAATGGCAGCCCCAATGTTTTAATACGGGGAGAAAGCGGAACCGGCAAAGAATTGACGGCTCACGTAATATACGGAAGCAGCGATCGGAGCCACCACGCGTTTATTCCCGTGAACTGTAAAAGCTTCGGCAAAGGGATTGCCGGCGATCAGATGTATGCCCATGCCCTCGAGCTGTTCCAGTCTGCCGAAGCCGGCACCCTCTTTTTTAACGAAATAGCCGAAATTGGGCCGGCTAATCAGGCTGAGATCTGCCGGGCATATGCGGAGAACAATTTCAATCCAGGCGTTGCCGAGGGCAATCCGGGGTCAGGTGTCAGGTTGTTGGCCGCTACCAGCAAAAGCCTGGAAGAAGCAGCCCAGAGGGGGATTCTTAACCCGGATTTTTTGGGTTGTATAAGTGCCGTTAAGATTCAAATGCCTCCGCTCAGAGAGCGCCGGGAAGATATCTGCCTGCTTATAAACCATTTTCTGAACCAATTTAATGCTAAAAGCGACAACAAAGTTATGAATGTATCGCCGGAGGCGCTGGACCTTTTGCTGCGCTACAATTGGCCGGGCAACGTGATCCAACTGGAAAACGTCATCGAAAGGGCATTTGCGTTGAGAGTGAATTTGACCATCGACGTGGATGATCTGCCGTCAGAGATTATAACCTTTGGAGAGATATCTAAGATTAGTTAACAATTAGCTGGTAAATTCGGGTCAATGGGTGTTTAACAGGAAATTCTGCGTAATTGAACAAACTTTTGGTTGCAGGTGTCAGCAACAGCAGCTAAGCGGCGCCTTGTGATCTGAAACCATTTTGTTTCTCAAACTCTTTCGTTATATCTGATCGCCCCCTGACACCCGACACCTCAAACAAATGGTTTTACGGGTAACCGGTCTCTTATAAATAAAAACACTTGTGAGCCCACCGCTATTCCTCTACCACAAAATGCACCCTTCGATTCTTTTGCTTGCCTTGTTCAGTTTTACTGTTTTCAGTGGGGCGCTCATTGCCGTAGCTGACGGCGATTAAACGGGGCGATTCGATGCCTTGCCTGATGAGAAAGGATTTCACGGCGCCTGCCCGCAGATCGCCGAGAGCAAAATTATACTCTTTTGATCCACGTTCGTCCGTGTGACCTTCAAGGAGAACGTTCAGGTCCGGATTTTTCATAAGCCATGCGGCCTTGCGTTTTAAGATTTCCTGGGCATCGGGACTCAGGCTGTAACGGCCCTTGGTGAAATAGACGTCTTCATACATGAATTTGATTTTTTCCGCCCTCAGCTCGCGCTCGGCGGTCTCGCGTTCCAGACGTTCCTGCTCCAGCTCTTCCTGGTTTTTTTCCGCCGTCATTTCCTGCTCTTGCTCCTGGACAACCGGAGCTTCGGTCTGGACCTGATTTTTTGAGCAAGACGGCATGGTTACCAAACCCGCAATGATAGCCATTAAAATGAGCCCGTAACGCAAATCGATTTGCATTTTTCCCTCCTTGATAAGGCAGCAAGGCTTTCCTATATTGTTCAATATTATTAATCTCTTATTATATTATATAATTCCGCCAAAGTAAAATAAAAGTAGGTTCTGGGTTCAGGGTTCAAAGGTTCAGAGGTTCGGTGTTCACCGTTCTGGCCGTACCGGAGGTAAAGTTACCGAGCGGAAATATTATTGATTTACCCTCCCAATAATAGAAGGATCGAGTAGGGCAGGCCTCCGTGCCCGCCGGATTAAGATAATCAAACACTCAAGATTGATGAAATCGTAAAAAGTCATCTTCAGTTCATTTACGTCATTCCGGCGAAAGCCGGAATCCAGTGATTTCAATACGTTCTGGATGCCGGATC
>Ga0210133_1000020_pt1 | contig 57025 bp, 43 predicted proteins | sample Joice_ThreeSqC_D_2_FD_184874 | JGI IMG/M metagenome (GOLD analysis project Ga0210133, IMG submission 184874) | Wetland microbial communities from San Francisco Bay, California, USA, that impact long-term carbon sequestration - Joice_ThreeSqC_D1... | ecosystem: Environmental > Aquatic > Marine >...
CGATCGGCCCTGGTGTATCGGCATTCACCGGTTCGTGATAGATTTTGGGACTGGGCGATTGGGCCCTACTGATCGAGGCACATGGCAGAACGGGTTATCGGGATCGATCTAGGAACCACCAACTCGTGCGTGGCCGTGCTCGAAGGCACGGCCCCCACGGTTGTCGCCAACCGAGGCGGGTACAAGACCACGCCCTCGGTCGTGGCCATGTCCGAAAGCGGCAAGCGTCTGGTCGGCCACATCGCCAAGCGCCAGGCGGTGACCAACGCCGAGAACACGGCGTGGGCGGTCAAGCGCCTCATCGGTCGGCCGTGGACCTCGCCCGCGGTCCAGGCCGTTAAAGCCGCGGTGCCCTACCCGTTGATCGAAGGCCCCCATGGCGACGTGCGCATCAAGCTGCGCGACCAGCATTTCTCGGTTCCCGAGATCTCGGCTTACGTGCTCCAGGAAATGCGTGCCATTGCCGAGGAATACCTCGGCCAGACGGTATCCAAGGCCGTGGTCACGGTGCCAGCCTACTTCAATGACGGGCAACGCCAGGCGACCAAGGATGCCGGCCGCATCGCCGGCCTCGACGTCATTCGCATCATCAACGAACCGACCGCCGCGGCTTTGGCCTATGGTTTCGGCAGGAAGGTCGACGGCAAGATCGTGGTCTTCGATCTCGGCGGCGGCACCTTCGACGTCTCTATCCTCGATATCACCAACGGCGTGTTCGAGGTCGTGGCCACCGCGGGCGACACCTTCCTCGGAGGCGAGGACTACGACAAGCGCCTGGTCGACTGGCTGGCCCAGGGCTTCGCCAAGGAGCACAAGGTCGACCTGCGCGCCGACACCATGGCCTTGCAGCGCCTGAAGGATGCGGCGGAAAAGGCCAAGTGCGACCTCTCGGCGGTACGCGAGACGGAAATCAACCTGCCCTTCATCATCTCCACCGGGCGCAACCAGGCCTTCCACCTGCACCGTGTGATCACGCGCAGCAAGCTCGAGGAGCTGACCCTCGATCTCACCGAGCGCACCATCCAGATCTGCCGGCTCACCATGGAGGACGCCGGCATCGAGCCCAAAGACCTGGCCGAGGTGGTGCTGGTGGGCGGCATGACCCGCATGTGCAAGGTACAGGAGCTGGTGGGCGAGTTCTTCGGCCGCGAGCCGTGCAAGAGCGTACACCCCGACGAGGTGGTGGCCATGGGCGCGTCCATCCAGGGCGCGGCGCTGGTCGACGCTGCGGCGGCGCCGGACATGCTGCTACTCGACGTGACGCCACACTCCCTCGGCATCATGGTGGCGGGCGGCCACTTCCACCGGCTCATCGACCGCAACACCACCGTGCCCACGGCCAAGAGCCACATCTTCACCACGGTCAGGGACGACCAGACCTCGGTCAAGATCGTCGTGTTCCAGGGTGAGTCGGATCGCGCGGAGGAGAACGAGCTTTTGGGCGAGTTCGTGCTCTCCGGCCTGCGCCGCGCAACGAAGGGCGAGGTCGAGGTGGAGGTCACCTTCGAGATCTCCGCCGACGGCATCGTCAGCGTGTCGGCGCAGGACATGGAGACCGGCGCCGAGCAGTCCATCACCGTCACTGCTTCGAGCGGATTGACCGAGAACGAGATCGCGCGCATGGCCAGCGAGAATCAGGACCACATGGTGGCGGCGCGCGCCGAAGAGGAGGTCGAGAAGGAGCGTCAGCGTATCGAGAAGCTGGTCGACGAGGCCGAGGCTCTCTTACCCAAGGTCGAGGAGATTCTCGCGGGAACGCCGTTCGGGGAAGACAGCCTCGACAATGTTCGCCTCATTCTCGACGACGCGCGCATGGCGGTCGAGCGCCGCGACGCCGGCGGACTGGAACAAGTCGCCGAGCCGCTCATGCGCACGCTCAACATGTTCCGTGGCGTGGTCGACAGCGGCCGCCTGCGGTCGAGCTAATCGTTCGAGGTCGACGTGGCGAAGGACGCATCGCTGGAGCTCAAGCAACTTATCCAGCGTGGATTCGATCACCACGAGCACGGGCGCGAGCACGACGCGCTGTCGGATTGGGAAACCGCGCTCAAGCTCGACAAGCGCAACATGCAGGCCAAGCGGCTGGTCGAGTTCGCCAAGAAGCGTGCGGAGGAGGTCGAGGCTGGCCAGCACACACCGCCATCGCGGCGGGACACCATCGAGTCCCCCATCCCGCAGTTTTTGGCGGCTCTGACCGAGCGCCATTCGGACAAGGTCACGGTTCCCTACGAAGGCCAAAAGGGTGGCGACCCGCTGGGGGACCGGGCAGCGCCCGATCGTGAGTTGTACACCGGGGGCAAGGCCAAGAAGTCCATCTCGTCCTCTGGTGACGGTGGCGCGCCGGCCCCGGCGGACACGCTCGAGGACTTGCCGGTTCACGCCGACGATGTGCGCGCCAGCGCCACCGAGCTGGTGGGCGAGTGCAGGACGGCGCTCGGCGAGAACCGTCCCGCCCCGGCCGCCCTGGCCGCCGAACTGGCCCTGCAGCTCGCCGAACGAGCGCCCCCGCCCGGCGTGGACGATGTCGTCGAACCATCGCGCGCTCTGTTCGAACGCGCCTTTCGCGCCTTCATGGGCAACCCGCTCGCCTGCCCCATCCGTGCCGTTCCCACCGAGACCCTGGCCGACCACGGGCTCGACCAGCGAGCCGCTTTCCTCATGTCGCGCATGGACGGCATGACCAGCCTGGCCGACATCATGGACGGCTCGGGGCTCAAGCGTTTCGATGCCGTGCGCGTGCTGGCGGCCTTGCGCCGGGCCAAGGCCATCGACATCTTGCCGGCGATCTAGCTGGCCTGCCCTCCCGGGTTTTCCGCACGTCCGACCAAGCTACCTCAGATAGGCCGCCAAACCGATCCCTTGGTCCTTCAGCGCCTTGGCCACGACGCCCGCTATCTGAGCGGCGCCGGCTGCCTCGAAATGGGTGTGGTCGTCGCAGAAGAACTTGCCGACCGCACTGGTGGTGGAGGTGAAGTCCAAGCTGTTCGGGCAAAGATTGAGACTGGTGTACAGCTCCGCCGAGAGCGCGGTCAAGTCGATGACCGGAACATGGTTGGCAGCGCCGGCGGCCTTCGTTTCGGCCACGAATCCTCGATTGGGCGTCACGGTGGTACCGGTGCAGAGCATGTAGCTGGTCGAGGTCAGGAAGACGGGCTGCGCGCCCGCGTCCTGGGCGGCTTTGGCCATCACGCCAAGGTAGGTTTGAAACAAGGCGCTGCCGACGTGGCGATTGCAGGTCGAATCGCCATCGTTGATACCGAATTCGACCAGCAGATAGTCGCCGGGCTTCATTCCCGTCGAGGGGTCGAGCATGGCCTGCCAGCGGGTCGAGTAGGTCTTGGGACTGACCACGCACTCTGCGGGGTCGCCAGCCATGGTGGTCGTGACGTTGGGATCGTACAGCCAGGTTTGAATGCTCCTGCCGCCCACGGCGCTGTCGACGACCGTGGCGTTGCTATTGAGCAGCGCCTGGAATTGGCTGCCCCAGCCGAACGGGCACACTCCCCCTGACGGGGGCATCATCGTCGAATCTCCGGCCATCCACACCGTGATCCTCTGCGTGGGATCGACAGTGCTGCCGCCGGTGCCGAGACTCCCGCCCGTGCCCGCACCTCCGGTTCCCGTGCCGCCTCCCGTGCTGACGCCGCCCGATCCGACAACTCGCGCGTCGCGGTCCAGGGCATCGCCGTCGCCGGTATCGCGAGCGGCGGCATCGCCCATCGAGGTTCCCCCCGCGCCGACACCGCCCGTACCGGCGGACTGCCCCGCGGCGCCGCCAGAACCAGCGGCTGCGCCGCTGCCACCCCTTCCCGCCGCGCCTCCGGTACCAAGCGCCCCCCCTTGCGCGATGGTGCCTCCCGTCGTCGTCGTTCCCCCGGTCGAGGATGCGCCGCCAGTACCTGTCGAGCTGAAGCCGCCGCCCGCCCCACCAGAGCCCGCAGCCGCGCTTCCGCCAGAACCCCCGCTTTGGCCCCCGGTACCTAACGACCCGTCGGCCTCGTGGCTGACACCCGCGTCGCCCACAAAGGTGCCACCCGCGCCAGATCCTCCCGTTCCGCTGGAGGTGGAAGCAGAGGTTGGGTTGCAACCGGAACTCGCTGCAAAGACCGCTCCGGTCATCGCAAGCAGGGCAACCAGGATGTCTCTACTGGGCATGGTCAGAATCTCCTCCGGCAGACGATTCATCTGCCCGAGCAGTGATGCACATTGGGTCGAAGGCTCATGAAATCCAGGTGCTGCACACCGATCGGAAGCCGCAATCTTCTGACTGATCTCGCGCGGCTTCGGGGCTATTCTTGCCGCCCATGGACCCCGTTGAGAAGCCCGCTACCCCACAACCAGATCCCAGGCGTACCTCGACCCTGTGGTTTCTGCTGGCGAGCTCGGTGGTCGCGATCATCGCCGCCCTCGTACCTTGCGCCGATGTGCTCGGCCGGCAAGGCCCAACCTGGCTGGCGGCCGGCGCCGCCCTCGCCGTCTTCCCATTTCTGCCGATCCTATGGCACGGCCTGGCCGAGATCAGGCGCGCCGCTCGCGAAACGGCCCCCTTCACGGGACAAACCCGCTTCGCCCTGCGCAGCCTGGCCGTTGCCCTGGTGGTGGTCGGAGTGTCCCTCATCGACCTGGGGGCAGCTCGAGTGTTCGAGAACGTCAAGGATCTCGCCGGCCGCTTGCACAAGCAATCCATGGTGAAACCGGAGGTTCCTCCAACTCCCGCGCCGGTGGCTTCTCGCTCAGTCGCTGGTCACGGTCTGGAGTCTTTCATCCCGGCCGACGCCACCTTGGCGGTCGGGCTCGCCGGTTCGACGGCCATGGAGCAGCTCCTGGCCGCCCATGGCGTCGATACCCGCGAAAAGCTTGCGGCACTCAAGACCTGCAAGATCGACTTCGTCAACGCTCGCGTCCTCATCGCCGCCCGTCGAGACGAAACGCACATGATCGTGCTGCGAGCGTCTGGAATTACCGATGAACGGAATCTCTACTGTTTGGTGGGCGTCATGGGACCCAACCGTCTGCAGGTTCGCACCGACGGGAGCGGGGCCACCAAGACCTTGCAGGTGACCGGGTTGCTTGCCCACCCCCTGACCTTCCAGTTGCTCGATCCGACGACCCTGGTCTCGATCGACGAGGGCTGGCAGAGCACCATGGACAGGAAGCTGTTTTCCTCCGGAGTTGCCGCGCCCCAAGAAAGCTTGGCGCTGCCGCTTGCCAGGGTCGATCGCACCGCGAGCGTGTGGGTCGCCAGCGTGGATGAGACGCCGCAGGGCACCTGGGATCTCGCCCTCAACTCCCGCCAAGAGGGAAGCACGTTCAGGCTGCAAGGTAGCTCAACGCCTCCCTCCGGGGCCGGGGACCGGGCGGAGATCTCGGTACGCGTTCCGCTGGCCTTTGCCTCGGCCCTGCCCGAGAGTGCCGTGGCCCTGGGCATTCGCGGCGTGGTGGCGGCAGTGGTGGCGACCGGCGCTTCGTTGTCCCTGCCCACGGTCGCGCCTACCCTGTCGAGGCCAACCCCCGATGGCGGAGGCGCCCGGTGAATGGCAAGCGCGGGTGACCGCCACGACGCGCACGCCGTCGGCATGAAGCCACGCAACCGCCGCGGCTGACGTCGCCCATTCCATCCGCGGCGGGGTGAATCCACACGTTCCGCGAGCCTCTGGCGGCGTGGCGGGCCCGCGTGGTATGGGCTTGCCATGAGTCGCATCCACCGCAGTCTGCCACCCAAGGGTTCTCGCATCGGCATCGCCTACTCGGGCGGGCTCGACACGCGCTGCGCGGTCGCATGGTTTGCGCGCAACGGGCTCGAGGTCTACGCCTACACCGCCAATCTGGCCCAGCCCGACGAAAGCGATCCCGCGGACATTCCCCCGACGGCGATGAGCCACGGCGCCAAGGCTGCGCAACTGATCGATTGCCGGGAGTCGTTGGTGCGCGAGGGGCTGATCGCCATCCAGTGCGGCGCCTTCCACCTGGGCACCGCCGGGCGCAAGTACTACAACACCACGCCGCTCGGGCGCGCCGTCACCACGACCGCCATCGTGCGCGCCATGCAGCACGACGGCGTCGATATCTTCAGCGACGGCAGCACGCACAAGGGCAATGACATCCAGCGCTTCTACCGCTACGGAGTGCTGACCAACCCGAAGCTGACCATCTACAAGCCGTGGCTCGACCAGGTCTTCGTCGATCGTTTCGGCGGCCGCAAGGAAATGTCCGAGTATCTCGAATCGCTTGGCATGCCCTACCGCATGGGTACCGAGAAGGCCTACAGCACCGATTCCAACTGCCTGGGCGCCACCCACGAGGCCAAGGATCTCGAATACCTCGACAAGGGCATGCGCATCGTGAACCCCATCATGGGCGTGGCCTTCTGGAAGCCCGAGGTGGCCATCGTTCCCGAGGAGATAACCCTCGGCTTCGAGCAGGGTTTGCCGACAACCATCAACGGCAAGCGCTTCGCCTCGCAGTTCGAGCTGTTCTCCGAGGTCAACCGCATCGGCGGCCGCCACGGTTTCGGCATGAGCGACCAGATCGAAAACCGGGTCATCAATGCCAAGAGCCGAGGCATCTACGAGGCGCCGGCCATGGCCTTGCTCCACCTGGCGTACGAGCGGCTGCTCTCGGCTATCCACAACGAGGACACCACGGACCTGTACACGACCCTCGGCCGCCGGCTGGGGCGCCTGCTCTACGAGGGCAAGTGGTTCGATCCGGAGGGAATGATGCTGAAGACCGCGCTCACCCATTGGGTCGCGCCCACCATCAACGGACAAGTCACGCTCGAGCTTCGACGCGGGGACGACTACACCATCCTCGACACGCGCGCCGAGCACATGGCCTACGACCCGCACAAGCTGTCGATGGAGAAGGTGGCAAGCGCCTTTTCGCCCGAGGATCGCATCGGCGCCCTCGAGATGCAGAACCTCTCGGTGCAGGACAACCGTGATTTCCTGGTCGCGCACCTGAGGTCCCTGGCCAAGCTGCCCGCGAACGGCGAACGGCCTGCCCTGGCAGAGCTGCTGTCCGAGGAGGAGAAGAGCTAGCGTCTATCCGTCGCGAAGAACGGCCTTATCGGCTGCCGACGGTTCCCACGATGGCCATGCTCATGCTCTGGGCGGAAGTATAGGTTCCCTTCATCCAGAGCAGGGCCTTGTGCGTTCCATCCCATTTGGGCACGATGGGACGCAGGTTGTCCACGCTCGAGTTCTGCGTGAGGGGCGCCCAGTTCCAGGTCGCTCCATTATCGCAGGTGACGCCCTGGTAAAGCTCGTGCTTGGATGTCGTCGTCTTGTCGTCGCGCGGATCGACGGTCGTCGAGACATAGATGATGTGCGGATCGTCGGGGTCCAAGGCTGACAGGCCCGTGTAGTCTTCCTCCGACGAGTAGAGCTTGGGACCCGCCTTCACGAGGTAGGTCGGCTTCCAGGAGCTTCCATCGAAGCGGAAATAGAGCATGCGCTTGTCGGGATCGCTCGTGCCGCTTCCCGCGACACGTCCCTGTCCCAAAATAGCAATGGTCCCGTCATCGTAACGAACGATGTCGTGGTTCCATGCATGGTTCAACTGCACGCCACCGATGGTCGATCCGGTCTTGAAGACCTGGGTGTAGGTGTTGATGTCCACCGAGTTGGTGGTCGTCGCGCTGGAGTCCTTGAGGGACGAGTCCTTCACGGTCCCCGTCGAGTTGTAGACCTTCCCGCCCGAGATGTATCCGTGGTAGAGGCTATTGTCGAAGTCACGCGGGTGAGCCTCCGTGCCCACGAAGTCGATGCGGTCGGTATTGTTGCCCCAGTACTTGAAGTAGCCGGCCACGTAGCCCGTCTGCTTGGTCGACATCAGGCGCCCCAAGTAGCTCCAGCTTTGGCCGTCGTTGGTGGAGCTTAGAACAGCCGGGTCAGTACCCACCGACCGGGCTATGTTGTACAGCCCGGTGTCGGTGTACCAGAGATTCGAGTAGGTGACCATGTTGGTGCTGGCGCCCGCCCACGGACAGCCGGCGGAAGCCCAGTCGAACCTCGACTCGGCCGACCATTTGGACCCGTCGAAGATGCTGTATCGGCTGTAGCAGTCGCTGCGGTGGCCGGAATACATCGCGACGTACCTGCCGTCGGGCCGAATGTTAAACGCCGGGGCATTGTGATCGTCGACGTTGCCGCCACTCAGGCCGGTGCTGACGGTGTACCGCGTACTGGTCTTGGCCGCGATATCGTAGATCACGGCCTCGACGTACCCGCTGCGGGAGCCTCCAAAGGCCACCGAACCAATGACCAGCTTGTTGCCCGTGGTGTCGACCACGGCCCGTTCGTCCTGATACCAGCACCAGCCACCGTTGTCATTGAACTGGGTGATGCTGCTCGATGGAATGGGTGCGGTCGGCAACGAGGGGCAAGCATTGGATCCGCCCATGCCGGTCGTGCCGCCCGTGGCAGCGGTGCCGCCCGATCCGGAAACACCGCCCGTTCCTTGCGCCACATCGGAGCCGCCATCACGCGCGGTGGTGCCGCCGTTGGCATTCGTTCCTCCAGCGCCCGTCGCGGTTGTGCCGCCGCCGCCTGTCGTGCCACCGTTGGCGGCCGTTCCGCCGCTCCCCGGGGCACCACCGGACGCAATCGACCCGCCGCTCGCCGTCGTTCCGCCGGACGCCGTCGCGCCACCCGACCCGCTCGAACCGCCCGAGTTGCTCGCGCCGCCAGATCCGGAGACACCGCCGGACGTCGTCGTTCCGCCCGATCCAGTGGTGCCGCCTGACGCGCTCGACCCGCCCGATCCCGAGCCCCCGGAACCAACCTTGCCGCCGCTGCTCGTCGTCCCTCCCGTGCCGTTCATGCTCGTGCCAGGGCCCGACTGCGAGCACCCGGAGAGCACTGGCAAAACCAGAAACGACAGCGCGATTCCAGGGATGAGGCTGAAGAGCTTCTCAGATCTCATGATATTCCTCCGCAGGGTTGCACGGGGCAGGGTCGAGAATCGCCCGACACACCCGACGATGCTGGATTCCGCACAGCGGCATCTATGGTAATAGTGTGCTTCCGCTTCCCTCGGTCGCAATAGTCAACTCGTGCCTTTTGCCGCCTCTATCGCGAAGCGTCGGGAGCACATCCGAGCCGGGCACGCCCGGTATCTGGTACCGTTCGGAGCCATGAGGCAGCGAACGAATTCCGGCGCCCAGAGCGTGCTGCTGAAGCCGGCGGATCCCTTCGACCTCATTCGCTGGCTGGCTCGCAGCCAAAGCGACCCGCGCAAGGCCATCGCCGAGCTGGTGCAGAACTCCATCGATGCCAAGGCGCGGCAGGTGCGGCTGGAGCGCGGGCGCGTACGCAGATCCCCCGCCCTCACCATTCGCGACGACGGGGAGGGCGTGCTGCCCGACCTGGGACGCGAGGAGGCGTTGCGCGCCATTGCCACCAACATCGGCTGTTCGCGCAAGCGCAACCTGACGCCACTCGAACGGCACGCGCAAGTGGTCGCGGGGAAGTACGGCATCGGATTGCTCGGCTTCTGGTCGGTTGGCCGACGCATGGACATTCGATCGCGCGTCGGCGGTTCGGAGGTCTTCGTGCTTTGCCTGCGCGAGGACGAGGAACGCGCCGAGATCTTTCGCGACAAGATGGCCATGGACAGCGAGCCGACCTTCACAGAAGTCGTCATCACCGGGGTCCACGAGTCTGCGGCCCGCGTCCTGTCCGGCCGGCGTCTGGCCGAGTACCTGTCGGCAGAGCTTCGCGGCACGCTGTTGGCGAGCGGAGCCGGGGTGGCCATTCATGATGGCCTCGCGCGCGGTGCCGCGTCCCGCCACTTCAGCGTGGTTCCTCGCCGGTACACCGGCGAGCCTTTGAATCTGCCCGCCAGCATCGAGGTCCCCGGACATTCGCCCATACGTATCGAGCTGTACTCCTCGCGAGGCGCCGAGCACCCGGCGGTCGAGCTGGCCTGCGCGGGCACGCTGGTGGCCGATGACCTAGGCTCCCTCGGTTCGCTGGGATTCTCCGAGACGCCGTGGACAGGCCGCGGGCTTTCGGGGCTCATCGACTTTCCCGATTTCGCGGTTCCGCCCGGAACGCGACGCGGGGTGGTGCCCGATGCAGCGGCCGAGGCCTTTGCCCTCGCGCTCGGTGGCTTGGCGCCACTCGTGACCGCCGAGCTCGATCGCATGGATCGCGAGCGTGGCGCCGCCAGCAACCGGCAGGTCATGAACGACCTGCGCCGAGCCTTCCGCGGCCTGCGCGACCGCTTGCCCCAATACGAGCTGCCCGCCGTCGAGGGTGATGGTGATGCGCGGGCCCCGGCCTCGCGCGCCTCAGGCATCTTGCCACTTGGCGCTTCGCCGGGCTCGGGAGCGCAGGACGCGACGAACGATCTCGACGAGGATGGCGCAAGTCCGATGAGCGGGACCGCGCTGGAGTTGTTTCCACCAGGCCCACTCGAATTCGTCGCCATCGTGCCCGCGCTGGTGGAGATCCCACCCGGTCGCGAGCGCCGCGTGCGTGCGGTGGCGGCGGACAGGAGGGGTCGCCGCCTCGGCGCGAACCAGGATCTCACCTTCGAGTGGACCAGCGGGACCGGCGCCCTTTCCGTGAGTGGGGGTGGCCAGCGGCCGGCGATTCTGGTCGCCGCTGACGCACGAACCGGCACGCGTGAATCCCTGCACGTGACGGCCCGGCAAGGCGAGCACGTGGCTGAGGCAACCTCGTCGGTCTTGGTCGTCGACGCCTCGGAGGTCGACGGTGGCGCCAAGCTCGGCATCCCCGAGCCCGAGCTCGTGGACGAACCGGCGGCGGCCTGGCGCAGCCGGTTCTCGGGCCAGCGCTGGCAGGTCAACGCCGGTCACGAGGACTTCACAGCCCTGGCCGGCGACGCGCGCGCCCGCTTGCGCTACCTGCTCACCCTACTGTCGAAGGAGATCGTCTCGCGCACCCACGGCGGCCCCGGCGCGGACCATGCGCTGGAGGCCCTGGTCGAGATCCTCGCGCACGCCGAACGGAACCTGCGCGGGGCGTGAGCGGGAAGACAGCTATGCCGAGGGCAAGGTCAAGGTGAACGCCGTGCCGCCTTCGGCCGATGTCGTGAAGGCGACCCTGCCACCCAGGTAGCGCTCGGCCATCAGGCGCATGCTGTAGGTGCCGAGGCCGTGGCCGGGTTCGGACTTGGTGGAAAACGAGCGCTGGAAAATGCGCGGAACGACCTGCTCGGGAATGACGCCGGGATTGCGCACGGTGAAGGTCGGAACCCCCGACAGCACTTCGTAGTGCACCTCCACGGTCGCTTCCACCCCTGAAGCCTCCAGCGCGTTCATGACCATGTTGGAAAGGATGCGCAGCACGAGCGTTTGATCGGAAACCGGCGGGGACGCGGCTGCAGGGAACCGGACCACGAGATTCTTGCCTTCGCCCTGCGGGTGCCGCGAGTACGTTTCGCCGAGCGTGCGGGCAAGCGCAGGCAAGTCGAGGGCGGCAAGATTCACCGCAAGATCGCCCTTCTCGGCCTGGGCGAGCATGGCCTGTCCGGAAAAATGATCGCGAAGCTGCATCACCAGGGTTCTGATCGATGTGATGGCTTCCTGGGACGGCTCGTGCTGCAGCACCTCACTCCAGGTGAGAATGCCGGCGAGCAGATTGCGCGCGTCGTGCAGAAAGCTCTGCTCCAGAACCCCGCGCCGTTTTTGATCGCTGATGTCGTGCAGGGCGAGCACGACGAGATCGACGCCACCCAAGACCAGTGGCGTGGCCTTGGCCCGAAACTCGACGCTCTCGCGCTTTCCCTTGCGGCGCATTCCGATCCAGCATTCCTCGTAGACCGGGGCCTTGCAGCACTGGGCCGCCAGAATGGCCATCACGGCCCCGCAATGAACGCAAGCCTGCGAGGTTCCGCAGCCGCCAGGACCTTCGCTGGCGTGGTCGCAGCCCAAGGCCTCACCCGGGCGCTTACCCACGAATTCGGGCATTCCCGCCGCGGCCAGCGCCTCCGCGAATTCGGGGCTCGCGGCCAGGATCTGGCGCTCGCGGTTGAGAACCAGCACTTGTCCACAAAAGGACTCGAGCAGCGCGGCGATCACCGGGTGACCAACCACCTCCGCGACCTGCGCGGCCAGCGCTTCCGCCGAGGCCCGCTTCGCAGGAGCGAAGTAGGTGTCCCGGGCCTTCCCATCAAGCGGCAGGGAATCGCTGCGATTCATCCCGTCCTCCCCTCCCGGCAGCAGGAACCATGATGGTCACGGCGCCTGTCCGGGCGGCTGCGATTTTAGCGTAGGCTCGTCCCATCGCCCAGCGCGGACTCGCGACCTCGGGCGGGTCACTTCGCGGATGACGCGATTGCGCGCAAGACGGCCAGAACCTGGCTGCGGGTGTCCAAGAGGCTGCCGCTGTTGTCGACCACGTGGTTGGCGACGCGAACCTTTTCCGCCAGGGGATACTGGGCACGGATGCGAGCCAGCGCGCTTTCCCGCGCGCAGGCGTCCCGCGCCATGACCCGCCCGATCTGCGCCTCCTCGCTTGCGATGACCACGACCAGTCCATCGAGCTGCTTGTACGAACCGGTCTCGACCAGCAGAGCAGCCTCGAAGAAGGCCAGCCGGTGCCCGGCCGCGGCCAGTCGCTTGGCCTCGACGGCCAGCTGCTCGCGGATCCTGGGGTGGGTGATGGCCTCCAGGCGCGCCTTGCTCTCCGGGTCGGTAAACACGATGGCGGCCAACCGCTTGCGGTCAATGCCGCCGTCGGCGGCGACGACTTCGGGCCAGGCGGAAGCGATATCGGCATGGGCCGGCAACCCAGGCGCGACCACCTCACGCGCGATGACGTCCGCGTCGATGACCGGGATCCCCGCCTCGCGGATCATCCCGGCCACGGTGGACTTGCCCGATCCGATCCCGCCGGTCAGGCCGACAAGCTTGATCATGGAATGCCGGGAGTCTACTTGGATTCGCGTACACTGTGCAGGTCATGCCGACCGTTCCGCCCGTCACGGTTCTTTCTGCCGCCTTCGTGGCGGAGGCGCGCGACGTGACGCAGATGCCCGCCGGTGGCCCGCCCGAGGTGGCCATCGCCGGCCGTTCCAACGTGGGCAAGTCCACCCTGCTAAATCGCATCGCCGGCCGCAGGAGCCTGGCCCGCGTGTCGAAAACCCCCGGGCGCACCCGTGGGTTGGTGCTCTTCGACCTGGAGGTTCGCTGGCGCGACGCCACGCACGAGAAGCAAGGCCTACGCCTGGTGGATCTCCCGGGTTACGGATACGCGCAGGTCTCTCACGCCGAGCGTCGTGCTTGGCAGGTGCTGGTCGAGGGCTACGTGAAGCAGCAGGGCGCCCTCAAGCTGGTGCTCGTGTTGGTGGACGCGCGCCGCGAACTGGGCGCCGAAGAACGGCAACTCATGGAATGGTTGCAAGTCATGCACGTGCCCTGCCACCTGGTCATCACCAAGGCCGACAAGCTGGGCGCGGCCGAACGCGGAATCCTGCGTGAGCGCGTGCGCAAGGAGAACGCGGCGGCCGGAGCCTCGGTTTCCCTGGTTTCGGGCGCGACGGGCGAAGGGGTGGACGCCCTGTGGTCCCGCATCGGCCACGCCTTGGGAGTGCGCAAAGACGACGCCACCGCAGGATCACGATAGGCTTCACTTGCAAGACGACGACAAGGAAGAGCGCTACACGGTCGCGCGTGGCACCGAGGCGGACCTCGACGCCGTGATGGAAATCGAGCGTCTGTCTTTTCCGGTGCCCTGGGCAGAAGCGGCCTTCGCCGACGAGCTGACACGGCCGTGGGCGCGCCTCGAGATCTTGCGCCACGCGGACAGTGGCCGCGTCGTCGCCTTCTGCAACTACTGGCTGGTGGCGGACGAGCTGCACCTGCTCAACATCGCGGTCCATCCCGACGAACGAAGGCGCGGACACGGGGCCCGCCTCCTGCGCCACATCATCGACGAAGCAGGGCGCGGAAAGGCACGCGTGGTTTCGCTGGAGGTCAGGATCTCCAACCACGCCGCCGCCGAGCTTTACCGGAAATTCGGCTTCCGCGAAGTGGGCGTTCGTCCGAAGTACTACGCCAACAACGGGGAGGATGCCCTGCTTCTTGATCTGGAGCTACGGGCGTGACACCGAACGCACGTCGAAGGAACCGCCCTTGCCGGAAAGCATGGGCTCTGCGTCTGGTCGGATGGCTGCGATGGACCGGCAGCTCGCTTGTGCAAGAAACTCGGTTCCACTCGCATCGCCCGTCAGTCCTGCCGCATCCGTGACAACCGCACCGAGATCCTCTGGCGCAAAGCCCGCCCCTGACCAGGCTTTGCCGACTTTGCCCCGACGTGGCATCCTGTGCGCGATGTCCGAGCCTTTGCCCGTGTCGAATCCGAAGGCCCCCGTCTTGTCGCCCGCGACCAGCGAGGTGGCCGGACGCGACGTCGCCATGGTGCGCGAGCTGGCCGAGGCGCGCGCGGGCCTCGCTGCTGAGATCGGCAAGCGCATCATCGGCCAGCACGAGGTCATCGATCACCTGCTCATCGCGCTATTCGCCCGGGGGCACGGGCTGTTCGTGGGTGTGCCCGGCCTGGCCAAGACCTTGCTCATCCAGACCTTGGCCGAGACCCTCGACCTGTCCTTCGGCCGCATCCAGTTCACCCCCGACATGATGCCCTCGGACATCACCGGCTCCGACGTGCTCGAGGAAGATCGCACGAATGGCCGTCGCGTCTTCCGCTTCGTGCGCGGCCCCATCTTCACCAACGTCCTTCTCGCCGACGAGATCAACCGCACGCCGCCCAAGACGCAAGCCGCACTGCTGCAGTCGATGCAAGAATACCGAGTCTCGGCTGGTGGCAACACCCACGACCTGCCGCTGCCCTTCCTCGTCTTCGCCACGCAGAATCCCATTGAGCAGGAAGGCACCTATCCCCTGCCCGAGGCGCAGCTCGATCGCTTCATGTTTCAGATCGACGTGGGCTACCCCAGCGCGGCCGAGGAGGTTCGCATCGCGGCCCAAACCACGGCCGTACGCGGGCACCCACTGCGCAAGATCCTCAGTCCCGCACGGATCATCGAGTTGCAGGACCTCGTCCTGCGCGTGCCCGTTGCCGAGCACGTGGTTGCACATGCCGTGGCGATCTGCCGTGGCACCCGCCCGGGCCCGGACGCGATCCCACATGTGCGCAGGTACGTATCGTGGGGCGCCGGTCCGCGCGCCTCGCAACACCTCGTGTTGGCCGCCAAGGCACGCACCATCCTCGACGGACGCTTTGCGGTAGCCATCGAGGACATCCGCCAACTCGCGGCGCCCGTGCTCGTCCACCGCGTGGTGCGCAACTTCCACGCGGAGGCCGACGGCGTGCGCGCCCGCGATCTGGTCACCTCCGTGGTCGAGTCCATCCCGAGCTAGCCCGCACCATTCACGAGGATCGGTTCTCCAAGGGAAATACTCAAACAGACTGGTTCAAGTTTCATGAAAGGAATACGGGCTAGACATTGTCGATGGGAACCCTGGGCGGGTTCCCGTGCCCTCCCGCGATGCTGCGCTTCCGGCAAAGCCGGCAGGCTCCGCACGCGATCGCCTAGCCCACCTCATTGCCTTGTCTGGGTGCAACTCATGAACGAGGCGGGCTAGGCACCGCCGTGCCAACCCCGGCGCCCACCTCCGCACCCGACCGCCCGATGCACCTGCTCGCGCCGGTGGATCTGGCCAAGCTGTCCTCGCTGGCCCTGCGCGCGCGCACCATCGTCGAAGGCGCGCTTTCCGGGGCCCACCGCAACCTGCACCCCGGCACCTCGCTGGAATTCACCGAGCACAAGGAATACGCGCCGGGCGACGATGTTCGCCGCATCGATTGGAAAGCGGTTGCGCGCACCGACCGCTACACCATCAAGCGTTTCGAGGACGAGACCGAGATGCGCATGATGCTGGTGCTCGACACCTCGGCGTCCATGGGCTACGGCCGCGCCTCCGTGTCCAAGCTCGCCTATGCCACCTACCTCGGTGCGGCTTTGGCCTATCTGGTCGGCCAGCAGCGTGACGCCGCCGGGTTGCTGGCCTTCGACGAGGAAACCCGGGCGTTGCTACCCCCGGCGACGCGCCCCGGACACATCCGCGAGGTGCTGACCGCGCTCGATGGTCTGCGACCCCAAGGCGGCGCCAGGCCCGGCCCCGCCTTCGATGGCGTGGCCAAGGTCTGCGACAAGCGCAGCCTCATCATCGTGCTTTCCGACCTGCTCGACGCAGAAGAAGGACCGCCCGGCCCCACGGCAAGCGGGCTGCTGGCGGACCGACTTCGCCAGCTGCGCGGCCGTGGACACGACGTTGCGCTCTTCCACATCCTCGATCCCGATGAGGTCGATCTGCCCTTCGAGGACTTGATGTTCTTCGAGGGCATGGAGCCCGGCGATACGCGCAACCTGCTCGCGGAGGCGCGCGATCTCGCCCCAGCCTTCCGCGAAGAATCGGCGCGGTTCCGGCAACGCTGGCAGTCGCTCTGCCTCGACGCTCGGGTGGAATACCGTTTCGCCCGCACCGATGTCCCCCCCGCGGAGATCCTCCACCTCTTTCTCGCCGAGCGCGCGGGGAGGCCCTAGCAGTGCACTTCCTCGCCCCCGCGCTCCTCCTCGGCCTGGTGGCGGCGGCCCTTCCCTACCTCATCCACCGCGTGGGCAGGCGGCGCGCGCTGCCCGTCCGTTTCGCCGCCATGCAGTTGCTCCTGCGTTCCGAACGCCGCGTACATGCCCGGCGCCGCTTGCGCGAGATACTGCTCCTCGTCGCCCGCACCGCTGCGGCGGCCAGCTTGCCCTTCATCTTCGCGCGGCCCTTCTCCGAGCAAGCGACCGATCTCCCCGTCGTGTCGCTCGATTCCCAGGCTGCGGTCATCATCCTCGACGATTCCGCCAGCATGGAGCGCAAGAGCGGTGTCGGCACCTTCTTCGGGCGGGCCAAGGCTCGCGCGCTAGCGCTCGCGCGCCAGTTCCCGTCGGATGCCGAGCTGGCCTTCCTCGTGGCCTCGGCCGGCGCGCCGCCGCGCATCGGCGAGCTCGATCCTGATCGAGCCCGCGTGGTGAAGGCCATAGAGGCTACCACCTGCTCCGCGCGCCCCGCAGACTTCACCGCGGCCATGCGCCAGGCCGCGAACATTCTCGCGGGATCGAGCCGGGCGCTGCGGCGGGTTTACCTCTTCACCGATTTGCAGGCGACCGGCTGGGAAGACGGCGTCGGCCTGCCGGCTGCCGGCGCCCCCGAAGTCATCGTCGATGACGTCACGGCGGGCGCGACGCTTTCCAATCGAGCCATCGTCGACGCCAGGGTCGAGCCATCCCCCGAGCAGGGACCGGGAGGCCTTGCCGTCACGGTTGACCTCGCCGACTATTCCAAGGAAGGTAGCAAGTCTCTCGGCGTGACCTTCCGGGTGGACGGCGCCGCCGTGGCCCAAGGAACCGTCGAGCTTCCCGCCGGAGGCCACGGGCGGAAACGCTTTCTTCATGCCTTGTCCGACGACAGTAGTGGATCGCACGATCTCGTCGTCCATATCGACGACGACGCCTTCCCTCTCGATGATCGCCGCGTGCTGCACGTCGAGATGGCGCGGACGCTACGGGTGCTCGTCGTCAACGGCGATCCGCGCACCATCCGAAACGAAGATGAGCCCTTCTTCTTCGTGACCGCCCTGGAAAGCGGCATTCCCGGCGCGCTCGTGACCAGCAAACTCACCGACAACGTATCCGCTGAGGGGCTCGCCGCGTACACCGTGGTCGCGCTGCTCAACGTGGCGCAACCAACACCAGGGCTCGTCGCCGCGCTCGAACGCTTCGTAAAAGCCGGTGGCGGGCTGTTCATCTCGGTGGGTGACCGAGTGGACACCGCGGTGTGGAATCAGCGCATGGCCAAGCTCTTGCCCCAGCCCCTTGGGCTGGTGCGCACGGCGGCGGCGTTGCCTGGCCAGCACGCTGGCGAGACCGTGGACCAGCGGCCTGCTGAGCGGCTTCTGCCGCTCGACCGGCGCATTCCCATATTGAGCGCCTTTCCCGAGCAAGGCGACGGCCTGCTCTCGGCGCGCTTCTTCAAGTACATGCTCCTCGATCCGGTTCGCGACACCGCTCAGCGCAACGTGATCCTGCGCTTCGAAAGCGGCGCACCTGCACTGGTCGAGCGTGAAGTGGGCCGTGGCCGGGTGATGTTGCTGACGACGACCGTGGATCGCGAATGGACCGACCTGCCCATCCGGCCGGGGTTTCTGCCGCTTCTCCGCGGAGCCGCCCGCCATCTGGTGGGTGCGGCCGACGAGGGCAACACCGTGGCGTCACTGGTGGGCGAGCCGCGCGTGCTTGCGTTCGGCGCGGACCTTCACACCCTGGAAGTGAGGCGCCCCGACGGCTCTGTGTGGGTGGGCAGGCGCGACTCGAACGCGGCCCCCACCATCGCCTATGCCGGCACCGATCAGATCGGGCTCTACCACGTGCGCGGCGCGGGCGCGGACGGGACCTTCCTCGACCAGCCCGGCCAGGACTTCGCGGTCAATCTCGATCCGCGCGAATCGAACCCGGCGCAACTCGCGCCGGAGAAGCGGCCTGATCGCGTCTCGGCTTCCCGAGCTGGCGCGAAAGCGCCCAAGCACCGGGTCGAGCTGTGGCACGTTCTGTCGATCATCCTGATCCTGATCGTGCTTGCCGAATCCCTGCTCACCCTGCGCTGGGGGCGCTTCGCCCGCGGCCAGGACGGCGTCACCGCCCGATAGGACCACCGCGCTCCTGCAGATGATTCTGTTGACCGGGACGGGACCCGCGCGCTAGTACGCTTCCATGAAGATCGGATTGGTGGGGTTTCCCGGCAGCGGCAAGACCACCGTATTCAACGCGCTCACGGGTCTCTCCGCCGAAACCGGCTACGGAGCCGCCCGCGGCAAGACCAACCTTGGCGCGGTCAAGGTGCCCGACGCACGGGTGGACGCCTTGGCGAAGCTCTACAATCCCAAGAAGACCGTCTACGCCGAGATCACGTTCTGTGACGTGGCCGTGGCCCCCACGCCGGGACAGGGCAAGGGACTCGACGAGCAGGTGCTGCGCGCGATGCGCGAGGTTGACGCCCTCTGCCACGTGGTGCGCGGCTTCGCCAATTCCGCCGCCGAGGCACCCCAGCCGATCTCCGAGGCGCACGACTTCGAGATCGAGATGAATCTCTCCGATCTCATCCTCATCGAAACGCGCCTCGAGCGCATCAAGAAGGAGAAGGCCAAGCCCGCCGAGAAGGAGCTGCTCGAGAAGTTGAAGGCCCACCTCGACCAGGGCAAGCCCCTGCGCAGCCTGGACCTCAACGCCACGGATCTAGGCTCGCTCTCCGGATACCGCTTCCTCACCTTGAAGCCGCTCATGCTCATCCTCAATGTGCCCGAGGACGAGGCCGGCAAGCCCGCACCCGCCGACCTCGAGGCCTACGCCAAGCAGAGCGGCCTGGGACTGGTGGTGCTGGCCGGCACGGTGGAGATGGACATCGCGCAGATGGCGTCCGAGGAGCAGAAGGAATTCGTCGCCTCGCTCGGCCTCGACGAGCCCGCGGCCGGCCGATTCATCCGCGCCGCCTACACCCTGTGTGACCTGATTTCCTTCCTCACCGCCGGCGAGGACGAGTGCCGTGCCTGGCCGCTGCGCAAGGGATCGAACGCGCACAGGGCCGCCGGCAAGATCCACTCGGACATCGAGCGCGGCTTCATCCGCGCGGAGGTCGTGCGCTGGGAGGATCTGGTCAAGCTCGGCAGCGAAGCCAAGTGCCGCGAGGCCGCCAAGCTGCGCCTGGAAGGCAAGGAATACACCGTTGCCGACGGAGACGTGATCAACTTCCGCTTCAACGTGTGAATGAAATAGCGCGCCCGAACCCACCACCCGCGGGGCTGGTGTAACCATCCCCTTGAAATCTGTCAAAGCCGACCCTGACCAAGGCCCGCGGGGCGTCGGCACACACAGCACATTCAACCGATGGGTTGACTGACTGTTCAAAGCTTGCGGCCATACTTCTTGGTAGATTTTCCCTCCGGTCGAACATGATTCCCCACATCGTACATTGGCCCATCGACCATGTGGCGCGTCTGATGGCGTCCCACCTGCCCCTGGTGCTTGTGCCCGTTCTCGCGTCGCTGGTGGCGCTTGCCTGGGTGATCGTCTACAGACGACGTGGCACCGTCGTGTTGCGCGTGCAGCGGGATCCGGACGCCAAGGACGAGAAGGTTTCCGTGTTGATTTCCCGATCGTCCCGCACCCCCCTCATTCGCAGCATCGCCGCCTACCGCAAGAAGCTGGACCGGCGTGGCAATCGTAAGCGCCGTTTCGAGGCATGGAACGTTGGACAAAACACCGCCTTTCACGGAATCCCACCTGGCAGATGGTACGTGCATCTTTATGGAGTTCACGCGCGCGCGGGCCACACGACCATTCTGCGCATTCCCCCCAAGGAGGTCGAGGTAGTGCCACGCAAGGCATCCTTCGTGGCGTGCGCGCTCGAAGCGCCCGCAGGCGATTTCAAGATCGTCGTGCTGAGGGATGGCCAAGCCGTGGATGGGGCAAGAGTGTGGGTGGACGACGAGTTCGCCAAGTCCGCGATCTCGGCCAAGGATGGCAGCGTGAGCATGAAGATTGCCGAGGGGTATCGGGTGATTCACGTGATGGCGCAGGGACTGTCCGTCGAGCGCCCCCACCACGTCGGACCGATGAGACATCGCGAGCTGACCATCGATTTGGCGTCGGAGCAGCGAACACCGCCAGTGGTCGAGGGACAGCAGGGCAGCACGGCCCTGCCGGAAAGGCGCAGCCCACCCGTGGGAATCGAGATCCATCTGGAAGACACGCCCGTGGTGGAATCCAAACCCCACGGACAGCGGGGACCGAATTCATTTTCATGAGGAATGCCCTGCTGCCCTGCCTGGGCTGAAACGGATGACCACGAAAGATCGCCACGACCGCCACGACGGCGACTGGGTCGAGACCATCGTCGGTCTCGCGGCCAAGCTTGGCTTCGACGGCGTCCGTCTGCGCTGGAAGCTGCTCCGCTGGCAAAAGGCGTGGCAGGAATGGCGCGGCCGCAAGCGCAACCAGATCGAGCACGCCGGCTACCAGCACAAGATTTGCCCGCAGTGCGGACAGGTCCAGGACCGGCACGAACGGCGCTGCGTGAAATGCGGGGCGGCGCTCGGGGCGCGCGCCTGGCAGGTCGCGAACCGGTTCGGCCTGGTGATGCCGTCGGCCCTCTCGGCGAGCACCCTGCTCGGCGTGCTCCTCGCGGTCGCCTATCTGCGCCTCATGTTCTCGCGGCCAGGCACTGGGTACTTCAGCGTCGACAGCGACGAGCTGATCTACCTGGGCGCGTACTACTTGCCGGCGATTCAGGCGGGGCAGCTCTGGCGACACGCCACCGCCATCTTCCTGCACATCGGTCTTCTGCACCTGGGCTTCAACATGTTCGCGCTCGCGCAGATCGGGCCCGCCATCGAGGAGACCTTCGGCCGCGCCCGCATGCTCTTTCTCTTCATGTTCACGGGTATCGTGGGATTCGCCGTTTGCCAGGTCATGGGAATGCGTGCGGTGTCCGCCGGCGCCTCGGGTGCCATCATGGGCCTGTGCGGAGCGGCGGCGGGATGGGGCCAGCGCGATGGCACCAGCGTGGGCAGAAGCACGCGCAACCTGATGCTCAAGTGGGCGGCCTACACCATGATCTTCGGCGTGGTGATTCACGCGAACAACACGGCTCACGCCGCGGGATTCGCCTCCGGGGCCGTGCTCGGCTTCTTCATGCCGCCGCGCTGGCTGAGGCGCGGGTCCCTGCGTGGCAGCGACGTCGCCATCGCTGTCCTGGGAATCGCCGCCCTCGCGATCACCTTCGGGCTCGTCATGCACCCACCCGAGAGCTCCGACGCCTGGGCCAGAGCCCACGCCGCCCACATACGCGCCTATCGCCAGGCCGCCGAGGCGGCGGCTCGCTATCACGAGGCGGAGTAGTCCGGCGCCTACGCCAGAGCGCAGTCGCCGAGAACGGTGCGAATGGCGTGGCCGAGTTCCTGAACCAATGCGCTCTTGGTCACGAAACCGCGCGCACCGGCCCTGCGGGCCAGCGTGGCGTAGGGGGATTCGGGTAGGGAGCTGATGATGATGACCGGCAGCCCTGGCCTGGTGGCGCGAAGCTCCTTCAACACATCGATGCCGCCGCAGCCGGGCAGGCGCAGGTCGAGCAAGACGAGGTCGAAGGCGTGCTCCGCGGCAAGCGCGAGCCCCTGCTCTCCCGAGGAGGCAGCGACCATTTCGGCCTGGGGAACGGCGGTTGCCAGCAACTCGCCAATTCGCTGCGTCACCGCGGGGTGATCGTCAACGAGCAAAATCTTCCGCATGGGCTCTACCACTGCTGCTCCCATGGACCGTATTCCGCCACGGATGCCAGGGGCGATCTACGAGGGGCTGTCTGAATCCCTTGTCAGGCTCGGTCCTACAGACGCGCCCAGCGTCAAAGGGTATCGGCCGGGATCTATTCGACCAAGCCCTCGCGAAGAGCGTACTGAATCAGCTCGGCGTTGGTGTGCATCTGCATCTTCTCGAGGAGGCGCGTGCGGTAGGTGCTGACGGTCTTCTCCGACAGGGCCAGATCGATGCCAATCTGCTTGACGGTCTTGCCCCCCGCCAGACCGCGTAGAACCTCGAGCTCCCGATCGGAAAGGCGGTCGTGTGCGGGGCGGGAGGTGTCGGTGCGAATACTCTTGGCCAGGGTTTCGGCGAGCCGCACGCTTACGTGCGTGCCACCCGCGAGCACCTTGCGAACGGCTCCGGAAAGATCCTCGGCCGCGCTTTCCTTGTTCACATACCCCGCGGCGCCAGCGCGCAGTGCGCGCAGGGCATAGTGATCCTCGGCGTGCATGCTGAGCACGAGCACGGGCAGGGCGGGACGAAGGCGCTTGATTTCGCGGAGGGCGTCGAGGCCCCCACGGCCCGGGAGTGAGATGTCGAGCACCACGACGTCCCACTCATCCCCTTGCAACTTCTCGATGGCCTCGGAGGGCTTTCCCGCCTCGCCGAACGCAACCTTTCCCAGGGACTCGGTCAGGATGTCGCGCACGCCGCGCCGAACCACAGCATGATCATCGACGAGCAGGATGCGAATCATGGCGAGACCTCCATCGGCCTCGCCGCGACGTTCGACGGCGCTCGCCAGCGACGCGCACGCTGGGCAGACGTATCACGTCGGCTCTCTCTCGGGGCAGCATTCCTTCGGGTCCCCTCCCTGTGCCGCATTCCCCTCATCACGCGTGCGAATATAGACCAACTTCCGCCCATCCGCGCACCATTACCGCCAGGATTGCGCACCCCTCCGTAAGGCTTGGGTAATTCCTAACGCGGGCTAGTCGTGGCCGAGGTCGCCATCCTGGCGGCCGCTGAGATCGAGCGCGGGCGTTTCCTCGTCCTGCATGCCGTGCATGAGGCGAGCTCGAACGCGTGATACCTGGCGTTCCTTGTAGCGTTGGTGGCTGTTCTCACCCTGCTCGTTTGCCAGCGCGGTTTGCATGTCCACAATCTGAAACTCCGTGAGCACGAAGACCACGGGCCCGGTGTCGGCAAAAAGCGGGTCGTCGAGCGTCAGCCCGAGGTGCTTCTCGATGCGCACCGGCAGGTCCGCGACGAAGTTGACCACGCGATAACTGGGACCGGAAAACTCGTTGGCCTCGGGCGTACGCTTCTCGGGCGTCACGTTCGACAGATCGAGCAAATCGGGAAGATGCCCGCGCAGGTAGGGATTGCTCTCGATGAAGGCCTGCAGATCCACGATATCGTTCTGCGACTCGCCCGGGATGACGTAGTTGAATGGCACCAAGCGCTGCTGCAACTCGCGCAGGACGAAGATGATCTCCTCCTCGGTGCGTGTGATCATGCGAAAGCGCAGCTTGTCGTAGACGTGTGCCGCGACGTTGTCGCGCTTGGCGAGCAACTTGGTGATGAGGCTGTCCTCCTCCTTGCGGCTCCACTCGAACTCGACGATCTGGCAGCCCGCGCCCTTCATCTCCTCCACGGTGCGCAGGACCTTGTCCTCGACGTACTGGAAGATCTGATCGGCGCTGACGGTGAGCCGGGTCGCCAGCTCCCCTCCGGCCAGGTGCTGGAGCACGTGCATCACCTTCAACACCACGCATGCGTGGGTGCGCCGCCTGCCCCTCTGCGAGGCCACCAAGAAGAGGTCGCGTGCCGGCACTCGCACAGCCACGTCCTCGGATACGCGGAACCCCAGGTAGCGATCCAGGTACTCGACCGCCTGTTCGCGAAGATCCTCGAGACGCGCGATGTCCTCTGGAACCGCTGGATCGATCTCGTTGATGCGTAAAAAGCGATCGACCTGGCCTCGCTCGGTGAAATACAGGCGATGCCAGTCGACCACCGAGCCGCTGCGCAGCAGGTTCCGCACCGCAGTCAGATCGGCCAGACCGAAGCCGGCCAGTCGCTCGATATCGCCCGGCTCCGGGGAAGCCCCATGGCGGCCCTGCTGCTGCACAGATTCGGAGTTCACCAACGTCATTTCGCCCCTAGCATCGGCACGAAGTGGCAGGGAGTGTAGGCGCCTGCATTGGCACCGGCAAGACCAATCCGCGCGAATTTGGCAGGCTGGGCGAGTCAGCAGTTGTGCTGTGAAGAACCTGGGAAGGTTACGCAACTTCCCCGCGATGGTTTCTCGCGATGGTTCGCTGTCGGGAAAGTCGGCAGCCTGGCAGCCTCCCTAGGCGACCGTCGGGAAGAACTAGCCTGGCTTGCGGCGGGAGGTTCTGCCGATGCGCAAGGTCGCAATGAAGATCGCGAGGGCTCCCAAGCAGGTGACGCTGCTTCCGATGAGGGGAATCATTGTCATAGGTAGCATTATATCCTACATGTATTACTTTGCAACTTTTCCCATCTTTTTCAGCGGTTGCGCTTGCGAAGTCGGCGGCCCCGGTAAAGTGAGCCAAGCAAAAGAACCGCAAAGAGTCCAGTGACCGCATGCGCCACGCTCTGTTCGACGTACTGCCTGCGCCCCTCGTACACCAGGGACACGCAGAAGCACACCGCACCAAGAAAGCCCCACAGAAGCTGATGGCCCAAGGCGTAGATTCCCTCTGCCGTTTCATCGAGGCCACGGATCCCGACCTCGATGTCCCCGCGCGTGGCCAGGTTGAGAAAGCGCCCGATCTGGCTCGGCAGCGCAAAGGCGGAAAGCACGGCTTCACGCGCGGTTTCGAGCACGGTTTCAGACCATTCCTTGCGCTCGCCCAGAATGAAGCGATCGACGTAGGGCTGGATGACCTCGGCGGGATTGAGCTCGGGGGCCAGCGAGGTGCACACCCCGAGCAAGAGCAGAAGCGTGCGCTCGAGCAGCACCCATTCACTCGGCACGTGGAAGGCATCGCGTAGGTCGGACAGGGATACGTCGAGCTGTCGAAGATCGAGCAGCGTGGCGATCTGTCCGCGCAGGTCGAGCCCGGCGCTGATGGTGCCGGTGGAGAAGTGCTGAAAGCGCATGTGCGAGCGGAAGTGCTCGTAGAAATGCTGGATCACGCGATCGAAAACCTCGTGATCCGCGTGGCGCGAGATGAATCCCATCTCCTTCATTGCCGCCACGATGCGCCCCACGTCGCGCGTGACCGCGCCCTGCAGGAACGACACGATGCCCTTGCGCACGCCAGGCGAGATGCGTGCGGTGGCACCGAAGTCGAGGAACACCAGGGTGGGGATGCCGGATGCGTTGGGTACGAGCAGAAGGTTTCCGGGGTGGGGATCTGCGTGGTACACGCCGTCGACAAATATCTGTTTGCAGTAGGCCTCGATGCACAGCCGGCCGGCGGCCATGCGGTCGATGCCCGCGGCCACGATGCCTTCGATGTCGCCCACCTTCACCCCGTCCATCCACTGCGTAGTCAGCACTCGCGCCGTCGAGTACTCGGCGATCACGCGCGGAATGACCACGTCCTTGCGACCGGCGAAGTTGGCCGAAATGACCGTCATCGCTTCGGCCTCTTGGCGGTAGTCGAGCTCGGCCAAGACCATCTTCTTGATCTCGCCGTAGATCACATTCCATCCCCAGTCGGGCAGCAGCCAGGCAAGGACCTGGAAGATGCGCCGGAGCGCGCGCAGGTCGGTGGCAACGATGGTTTCGATGCCGGGGTACTGGATCTTGACCGCGACCTTCTCGCCCGAACGCAGCCGCGCGATGTGCACCTGGCCGATGGACGCCGAGGCCACCGGCTGCTCGTCGAATTCGGCGAACACCTCGCGCGGCGCATTGCCGCCAAGCTCTTCGCGCAGACGAACCACCACCTCGGAGAAGGGCCGCGGCGGCACGCTGTCCTGGAGGGTTTCGAGCTCCTTGCGAAACGCATCCGGCAGCAAGTTGGCCATCACGCTGATGAGCTGCCCGACCTTGATGAACAGGCCCTGCAAATCGACGATGGTGGCGAGAACGCGGCGGGCGTTCTTGCGGTGGACCTGCTCGGCGAGGAGGGCGGCCTGCTCGCGACCGCGCAGGCGGCGGCGGAGCGAGAAGAAGGCGTAAGACAGCACCACCCGCGCGGTCGCCAGGTAGGAACGCAAGAGGCGCCGAGCGGGCCTGCGATGGGCTGCGGCCCGGGCCGCGCCTGGGGTGGTGTGCATGCGGTCCGCAGCATAGCCCGCCCCTGCCCGGGTACCAAGCGTAGGACGGCGGGGCGACACATGGAGGCCCGGCGGTGCTAGGCTGCTTACATGGCAGAGGAAGACAAGCGGGAAGCCGGCCAACCTGGCGGCGCAGGGGACGAGGAATCGTTCCGTGATCGCGCGGACCGTGGCTTGTCCGAGCGTGTGAAGCGAGCGATGGCCGCGGGGCTGGAGGCGGCCTCGCGCTCGAAGGACGACTTGCTTCGCGCCGCCGGCACCGAGATCAGCGCCTGGCTCGAACGCGTGGACGTGCAGAGCGAGCTCGGCAAGGTGCTGACCAAGATGGTGGTCGAGGTGAAAGCCGAGATCCGCTTCCGCCCCCGCGAAGACGGCACCCTCACCGCCGAAACCGCCAGCGACGTGAAGGTGAAGCCCGGCACCAAGCCGTAGCGCTACGATTTCGGCGCGCCGCTGGGGCGGCCTGCGGTGGTGCCGATGCCGTACTTCTCCAGCTTGTAGTAAAGCGCGCTGGTCTTGATACCGAGCTGCCGCGCGGTCTCGGTCTTCACCCCGCCGGTGCGGTCGTAGGCTCGCTGGACGAGCTGGCGCTCGAGATCGTCGAGAATCTCGGGCAAGCTCATGTTGGCACTGGGCAGCGCCAGCATGGCCTCGCTGGCGCCCTCGCGCAGGAAGGCCGGCAACGACGCGAGATCGATGCTGTCCCCGCCGGCGAACACCATCGCCTGTTCGATGGCGTTCTCCAGCTCACGCACGTTGCCCGGCCAGGCGTAGGTCGAGAGGCGCGCGAGCGCGCTCGCATCGATCCGCCGCACACCTGGATTGGCACGCGGCCCCAGCTTCCTGATGAAATGGTCGACGAGCATCGGAATGTCTTCCCGCCGATCGCGCAGGGCGGGCACGGGACAAGGAATCACGTGCAGGCGATAGAACAGGTCCTCGCGGAAGCGCCCTTCTTCGACGGCAATCTTCAGATCGCGATGGGTGGCCGACACCACGCGCACGTCGACCTGCACCGTCTCCTCGCCCCCCACGCGCTCGAATTGCCGTTCCTGCAGCACGCGCAAGAGCTTGAGCTGCAGATTCGGCGTCATGTCTCCTACCTCGTCGAGAAACAGGGTTCCCTTGTCGGCAAGCTCGAAGCGTCCCAGCTTGCGCTTGATGGCTCCGGTGAAGGATCCCTTCTCGTGGCCGAACAGCTCGGATTCCAACAGGGTGTCGGTGAGCGCGCCGCAGTTGACCTTCACGAACGGGCCGGCCGCGCGCTTCGAGCGCGTGTGGATGGCCCGAGCCACCAGCTCCTTGCCGGTGCCCGACTCGCCGGAGATATGCACCACCACATCGGAGGCCGCCACCTTGGCGATGGTTTCGAAAAGGGCGAGCATGAGCGGCGACTGCCCGACCATCTCGTTCGGCACGTAGGCGACGGCCGCGTCGGCACGCAGGACTTCCACCTCCGCCTCGGCACGCTGGCGCGAGAGCCGTTCCCGGCGCATGTCCAGCGCGCGTTCAACCTTCAGACGGAGGACCTCGGGTGCGAAGGGTTTTTGCAGGAAATCCATGGCGCCGAGTCGCATGGCCTCGACCGCGGTTTGCACGGTTCCGAAGGCGGTCACGATCAAAGCCGGACACGAGGCATCGATACGCCGCGCGGCCTCGACCACCTCGAGCCCGTCGACTCCCTCCATCTTCAGATCCGTGATGAGAAAGTCGGGCGCATGCTTGCGCATGAGCGCCAGCCCCTCGGCGCCGCCGCTTGCCACCAGTGCTTCGTGCCCCATGCGGCGAACCGTGGCGGCCATGCCCTCCCGCATGGTCTCGTTGTCATCGATGATGAGGATGCGAGCCATGGGTCGCAGACTAGCACCAGGTGGAGTGATCAGGGTCGGTCGCCCGACAATGCGCTGACGAAGGGATTGTGCTCGCGCTCGTGGCCGATGGTGGTCTCGGGGCCGTGTCCGGGGATGACGCGGGTCTCACCGGGCAGAACGTAGAGCTTGCCACGAATCGAATTGACCAGTTGCTCGTACGAACCCCCTGGAAGATCCGTGCGCCCGACGGAATCGGCAAACAACGTGTCGCCGGCAAGCAACAATGGCGACGGCGAAACGAAGTAGTAGCCCACCGACCCTGGGGTGTGGCCCGGGGTGTGGATGACCTGGGCCGACAGGTTTCCGATGGCGATGGTTTCGCCGCCCACCAGCCAGCGTGCGGGCGCAGGCGGCCGCTCGGCGAAGAACCCGAAGGCGCGGCCCTGCGCGGGCAGGTTCTCGTACATCGCCCGATCCCGCTCATGCAGCAGGATCTGCGCGGAAGTCGCGGCGGCCACTTCGCCAGTCGCCAGAAGGTGGTCGAAATGGGCGTGCGTGTGCAGCAACAGCTTCACACGCACACCCATGGCCGCCACCTCGGCCAGAATCTCCTCGGCGTTGCCACCGGGATCGACCACCGCCGCCTCGCCCGTGTCAGGACAGGCCACGATGCTGCACTTACACGACACCGGACCGACCGTCAGCGTGCGCAGTCTCATCCCTGCCCCGCCTGCGGCAGTTTGGCTAGCTGCAGCCGCTGGTCGTCCCACAGTTGGTGCACTTGTGGCAGCTACCGTTGGGCACCATGATGGAACCACACTCGGGGCAGGTCGGCGCATCGGTGCGAACCAAGAAGCTGTACATCCCTGGCGCGGGCTTGGCGGCCGACTGGTCGATGACCACTACAGGTGCCGGTGCCGCCACGGCTGGCGCCGGGCTCGGCTCCTCGCTGGGCTTGGCATCCTCCGTGCTTTCGGCTTCGCCCTCGGGACGAACGAACTTCGCCCCCAGCCAGCGGAACAGGTAGTCCATGACCGAGGTGGCGCGCGGAAGCTCGGGATTGCCGGTGAAGCCCGACGGCTCGAAGCGCATGCGCGAGAATTTGTCGACGAGCAGCCGCAGCGGCACCCCGTGTTGCAGAGCCAGCGACACTGCGGTGGCGAAGCTGTCCATGAGGCCCGAGATGGTCGAGCCCTCCTTGGCCATGCGAATGAAGATCTCGCCCGGCTCGCCGCTGTCGTACAGCCCCACGTGGATGTAGCCCTCGTGCCCACCCACCGAGAACTTGTGGGTCAGCGAATGGCGCTCGTCAGGCAGCTTGCGCCGCACCAGCGGTGTCGCCGAGGCGGCCTGCGCCCGGGCAAGCCCCGGATCGGTCTTGCTCGTGGAGACCGGCTGCGTGCGCTTGCATCCCTCGCGGTAGACGGCGATGGCCTTGAGGCCCGCCTTCCACGCCTCTAGGTAGGCGTTCTCGACCTCTTCCACGGTAGCGTCGGCTGGCTGGTTGACGGTCTTCGAGATGGCGCCCGAGATGAAGGGCTGGGCCGCGGCCATCATGCGGATGTGACCCATGTAGTGGATCGACCGCGTGCCGTTGGCCGCGCGGAAAGCGCAATCGAAGACGGGCAGGTGTTCGGGCAGCAGGCCAGGCGCGCCCTCGATGGTCTCTTCGCGATCGATGTACTCGACGATGGCCTTGCGCTGGTCCTCGTCGTAGCCCAGGCGCTCCAGCGCTTCCTCCGTGGTGTTGTTGACGATCTTGATGGTGCCGCCGCCCACCAGGCGCTTGTACTTGATGAGTGCGATGTCCGGCTCGATGCCGGTGGTGTCGCAATCCATCATGAAGCCAATGGTGCCCGTGGGGGCAAGAACGGAAGCCTGCGCGTTGCGGAAGCCGTGCTCGCTGCCCACGTTGATGGCATCGTCCCAGGCCGAGCGCGCCGCGGTTATCAGCTCCTCGGGGACAAGGTTCGCCTCGATACGCTCGGTGTGGTAGCGGTGCTTCTTCATCACGCCCAGGAAGGGCTGCTCATTCTCGGCGTAGCCGGCGAACGGCCCGGTCACGTCGCGCGCGATGACTGCGGAGGTTCGGTACGCCCAACCCGTCATGAGCGCGGTGATGGCACCGCACCACGCCCGCGCGGGTGCCGAGTCGTAGGGCAGCCCGAGCGACATGAGCAGCGAACCCAGGTTGGCGTAGCCAAGCCCGAGCGGCCGGAAGCGCAGCGAGTTCTCTTCGATGCCCTTGGTGGGGTACTTGGCATTCCCAACGATGATCTCCTGCGCCAGGATGGTCACCTCGACCGCCTTGCGGAACGATTCCGTGTCGAAGGTGCCGTCTGCGCGCATGTATTTGCGCAGGTTGAGCGAGGCCAGGTTGCACGCCGAATTGTCGAGGAACATGTACTCGGAGCAAGGGTTCGACGCGTTGATGCGATCGGTGCCCGAGCAGGTGTGCCAGGCATTGACCGTGGTGTCGTACTGCATGCCGGGGTCGCCACACTCCCAGGCCGCCTGGGCGATGGCCCGCCACAGCTCGCGCGCCTTGTGTGTCCCGACCGGCTGGCCGTCACGCACCGCCCGCGTCTGCCATTCGCGATCCTTCTGCACGGCGTCCATGAACTCGTCGGTGACACGGACCGAGTTGTTCGAATTCTGGAAGAAGACCGACTTGTATGCCTCGCCGTCGAACGAGCCGTCGTAGCCCGCGTCGATGAGTGCCCATGCCTTCTTTTCCTCCTTGGCCTTGCACCAGATGAAGTCCTCGATGTCCGGATGGTCGATATCGAGGATCACCATCTTGGCCGCGCGGCGGGTCTTGCCGCCCGACTTGATGACACCGGCAAAGGCATCGAAGCCCTTCATGAAACTGACCGGCCCCGAGGCCGTACCGCCACCGACCAGCAGCTCTTTCGACGAGCGGAGGGGCGACAGGTTGGTGCCCGTGCCCGAGCCGTACTTGAAGAGCATGCCCTCGGTCTTGGCCAGGCCGAGTATGGACTCCATGGTGTCTTCGACCTTGTTGATGAAGCAGGCCGAGCATTGCGGATCGGCCTCGATGCCCACGTTGAACCACACCGGCGAATTGAAAGACATCTTCTGCGAAACCAGCAGATGGCGAAGCTCGGCGCGGTAGGTGTCCGCCGATTCCTGGTCAGCGAAGTAGCCGTCCTTCTTACCCCAGGCGGTGATGGTGTCGGCGACACGACTGATGAGCTGGCGCACCGAGCGCTCGCGCTCGGGCATGCCAATCTGGCCACGGAAATACTTCTGTACCACCACGTTGGTCGCGGTCTGGGTCCACGACCTGGGAACCTCGACCTCCTTCTGCTCGAAAACCAGCTTGCCGCCTTCGCCGGTGATGTTGGCCGTGCGCATCTCCCACTCCACACCGCGGAAGCCGTCGTCTCCTGGGCGGGTGAAGAATCGTTCTACCTTCAGGCCCAAGGGCACCTTGCGCCCCCTGCCACGCTGGCCGCGTTGATCCCGAAGGCTGCCGTCTTTGGTCGTAGCCTGGTTCGCCGCCTGGCTTGTCCCTTGGCTCGTCCCCTGGGCCGTTCCATGTTCACTTATTTGGAATTCGAGTCCGTTCAGCCGGTTGCCACGTTGACGTCGATTGTCAGTCTTTTCAAGCATCGAAACTCCTCCTCCAACGTTCCGATTATGTCGCCACCTCGATGGGAAGCGCGTTTGCCGGTGCAAAACCTCGCGCCCCCAAGTGCGGCGACTGGCGACAAAAAGTCGCCCCAAACGAGTTCGGAGTCAAATAAAAAACACAATATGTAGTGGCGTACTACATGTGACCACACTATATATTGTGTGTTGCTAACATGTGGATGGCCTGCCGATTCGCCTTCCACAACGACCATTTCCAACCCACCTTGGCCTGTTGACAGAGGTCACATCATGACCATACGTTGCAATACATCTTCATCTGCTCAAGAAGCCTTCGTTTGGGCAGAAAGTATCGGCCAAGGCTCCTCTCGCTTATGATCGTGGGGTGCTTTGGCTCGAAGGGATTGGCTGTCGCCGTCACGGCAGCACCGTGCTCGATGGGGTGACCCTCGGGGTTTCCGGGGGTGAGCTGGTCGTCGTCGAGGGTTCCCCGGCCTCGGGAAAATCGACGCTGCTCGAGGTTGCGGCCGGCGCCCGACTGCCCGAGCGAGGCGCGGTGTGGTTCGCGGGACGGAACACGGCGACCCTGCAGCGAGCCTCGCTGCCCTTCGTTCGCCGCAACATCGGGTACTACAACGCCGATGCCCTTCTCGTTGACGAGGACAGCGCGCTCGATAACGTGATGTCAGCTCTCGCCGTGCGAGGCGAAGCGCTGTCCACGGCCGGGGCTCGTGCGCGTGATGCCCTGGCTGCCGTGCGCTCGCAAGAGCTCGCGGACCGGCTGGTCAGCTCGCTGTCCTCGGGACAGCGCCGGCTGGTGGCCCTGGCGCGCGCTCTGGCCGGTCCACCACCCTTGCTGGTCGCCGACGAGCCCGCCGCTCTGTTGGGGGAGGACGCCCGCGCGCTGGTGGTGTCGGCCCTTGCCCGCGCGCGCGATTTCGGTGCTGCGGTCCTCGCGGCCACGGCAGACACCGCCTGGGCCGATGCCCTGGTAGCCGCGGGCGGCCGGCGCATCAACCTGTGCGAGGGACGCATCGTCGGCGCCCCCGCGATAGGCCTGGTGCCCTCGCCGACCATGGCCGAGGCGCGCGAGGATGAAGGCCCTTGGTCAGGCTCGGTCGAATCTGCGAACGGGGAAGACCACGAAAAGGCGCCAGCCTTGAAGGGTCCCAGATGAACGCGGCATGGATCGCCCGCAACGTGCGCCGGCAGGTTGAGGCCCACCCGCGCACCGTCATGGCCACGAGCGTGGCCTTTTGCCTTCTCGCGCTGGTGGCGGGCGGCGCAAGGCTGGGGACACGCGCAGTGGCCCGCTGGGGAGCCTTCGTGGGCCAGAACGTCCATCTTGTCGCGTACCTCGCTGAAGACGTCGATCGACAACGCGCACTCGGTCTGGCGAAGATCCTCGGCCGTACGCCCGCGGTGGCGCGAGTGACGGTGATCGAACCAGCTCAGGCACTGGCTCGACTCAATGACACGGCCCAACCCTTCGCATCCGACGGCAGAGCGCTCGACGGATTGGAGCCGGCCTACTTTCCTCGCTCGCTGGAGATCAGTCTGGCTCCTGCGGCCGATCTCACCAAGCGCGCGGCCGATTTGGCCAAGCGGCTGCGTGGGGCCCCGGGAGTCACCGCAGTCGACGCCATGACCGACGGTCTGGCCCGCCTCTTGGTGTGGGTGAAGGTTGGCCGCGCCCTCGGTCTCACCATCCTCGTGGCTCTCGGCCTCGTCGCGGTCCTGGCGCTCGTAACGGTCTTTGTGCGCAACCGAGGTGCCGTTGCGACCCGCGCCGCGGTACTCACCCAACTCGGCGAGACTCCCGCCGCGATCCGACTGCCCTCCGGCTTGTGGACGGCCGCAGCCGCCTTGGCTGGTGGAGGCGCGGGAGCGCTGATCCTTGCTCTCGCCTGGCAGCCATTCCTGGGCCGTTTGGAAGAAAAGCTCGGGATCGTTGCCTCCCAGCCCCCGGTGCCGCTCGCGGGCTTCGAGATCGCGTCCGGCCTGGCCCTTCTCATGCTCACCGGCCTCGCGATGGGCTACTTCGCGACACCGTTGCCGCAGACTTCCGACCATGCGTAGCGTTCTCTTCGCCGTGCTCGCCATGCTGCCGGCGACGGCAGTGGCAGAAACGAGCGCCGACGAAGGCGCCCTCTTCGACCGACTGACCGTGCGCGAGCAGATTTTGGACGGACAGCGAGCGGAGGCCGAGAGCACCGCGCGCCAACGTGGCCTGCTCGCCTACCGGCTTTGCCGACGGCGAAACCTGGGCTTCGCGCCGAACCCCGAAAACCGGCTCGACGACGCACGCGCCTTCGACCTCGCCGTCCTGGCCTTGCGCCGAAGCGCCGACGAGACGAGAACACTCGCCCGCGAGTTGGATCGCGTGCGCGTCGAGCGCACGACGATCGAAGCTGCCTTCGTGGCTCGCGCCACCGGCAAGGACGCGATGGACGACAGCGCCGTCGCGGGCCCTCCCCCTCGACGGCCCAGCCGGCCGGTGCGCGGAGAGGCAGTGGCGGTTCCAGGCACGCGCCGCGATGGATCGACAAGGGTCGAGCTACGCCACGACGGCCTCGAGGTGCTGGCCCGGCTCAACGAACCGGTTCGGGCCATCGCTTCCGGCACGGTCAGGCGGGTCGAAGCCTTGCCCCAGGGAGGTTTCGCAGTGGTGACGGCCCACGATTCGGGTCTCACCAGCATCGTGACCGGATTGCGGGACATCACGGTTGCGGCCGGCAACAAAGTCGTAGCTGGCCAGACCCTAGGTCTGGCGGGGAGAAACCTCGATGGTGCCGCCGTGGTCACCGTCGAGATCTGGCGCGGCGGCCGCCCGCAGGACGCGAGCAAGATACTGCGCATCCGCTTGGCACCGACGGGCTAGCGACAGGCGGAACTAGCTCTTGGTCCCCGAGAAGACCCCGGCGTACACGCTCACGCCAAAGGCAGTACCACCGAAGTAGGTGTCGATAGCCTGCTTGACGGCAAGAAAGACGTCCTGCATTTCTGGTCCCTTGCCGGCGATGGCCTTCCAGCGCGCGAGCGGACCGAGCTCGATGACCGGGGAATAGAAGAACTCGCGTCCCGTGCGGAAGATGAGATCCCAGTGCACGGTCTCGACCGAGACGTTGGCCACGCCGGCCGCCTCCAATCGCGTCGCGAGTGTCTCGGGATCAGGAAAGGTTTGGCGGTACGCGGCCAGCGCCTCGGCCATCTCGTGTTTGCGCAGGCGCACCAGCACGTCGGAGTACACGTCGAGAAACTCGCGCCAGGTGCCCGCGAGCGGGGTCGCCAGGCGCAACTGCCCCCCGGGCTTGGTCACACGGACGAGCTCGGCGAGCTGCGCCGCCGGAGAGGCCAGATCGGCCAGCACGACATTGCCGAGGACGAAATCGAATCCGTTCTCGGCGAACGGCAACTTGCCTTCGAGTTGGTGCGCCCGAAAGAAGGCCCGCTTGCCCAGCAGCTCGGTATCGAGGCTGGCGCGCGCCCGCTCGATGAGCGCGGGCGTTGCCTCGACAACGATGAGCCGACTGTCCACGTCCATCTCCTGCAGGAGATCGGAAGTGGTGGTACCAAGCCCGCAGCCGATCTGCAGGATATGGGCGCGGGGCACCAGGGCGAGACCCGACGTGAGCAGGTCCGCCAGCTTCTGGCCGAACAGGGGATAGACTTCCTCTTCGTGCGCGCGTGCCACCTTGTCCTGCCGAGTGAGCAAGCGCGTGGGGCGCAGTTGGGACGACGAACCGGATGTGGCCATGAGCGACGGAATCTAACATCGATTCCGGATAGCAAAGCGAATCTATCGACTCGCTTCCTCCAGAGTGATGATCTCCCCGCGAATCTCGCCCGCCTCAACGTGGAGCTTGCCCAAGGACACGGGACAATGGAATCGCCGCGGGCCCGCGCTGCCGGGATTGAAATACAAAACCCCATCGCGCACCTCGTTGCGCGGCCGGTGGGAGTGTCCGCAGACCACCGCCGCGACGCCCTCCGACTTGGCGTCCATGCCAAGTTGGTAGATGTCGTGGACGACGTGGATGGCCAGACCCTCGAAGGTGATCGTCACGCTCTCAGGCAAGGCGCGCGCCCACGCGCCGCGGTCACAATTGCCACGCACCGCGGTAAGAGGTGCGATGCACCCGAGCATTTCCAGGACCTCCCGCTCATCGAGGTCCCCGGCGTGGATGATGCGCTCCACGCCGGCCAGGGCGGCTCGCACCTCGGGGCGCACGAGGCCATGCGTGTCAGAGATCACTCCGATGGTCGTCACCGCTTCGACCATAGCAGTCCCGAGCGGCGAACATCAGTGCTCAAACGTGCGCGCATGGCGACGTGACCCTTGCTTCCGGCGCTTGCGTTGCCCAGAACGCGTGGAAACCTTGTTATAGTACACGACCACCTACGAGCTCTCTGCCGAGCGCCCGCTCCCCCGATCGCGAGGTAAGTCGACATGGCAAGTAATAGAAATTCGCGTCCATTGGTGCCGAGTGCGCCCTTGCGTCTCGGTGCGCGGTTGGTCTACAGGGCACTTCTTGCGCTGCCTTTCGTCGCGTGCAGCACCGCCTCGGTCATCGAGCAGGGTGAAGGCGGCGCGGGCGGAGCCGGGGGAGGCGCCGGAGGAGGTGGCGCCAGCACCGGCACCGCGGGCGCTGGAGGTGGTCTGGTCGTGAAGCTCGATGCTCTCCCGGGCGCCGACGCCAGCGTGGATCGCCCAAGCGGCGGCAATTGCGGCGACGGCATCCTGGAACGCAACGAGGGCTGCGACGACGGCAATGCCACGAGCGGTGACGGGTGCAGCCGGATCTGCCAGCTCGAGAACAACTACGACTGCCCGACACCGGGCCAGCCCTGCGTGAACATCGCCGTGTGTGGCAACGGCACGCTGACCTCCGACGAAACTTGCGACGACGGCAACACGGTGAGCGACGACGGGTGTTCCGGCGACTGCTCGACCGTCGAACCCGGGTGGCAATGCCGCGTTCCCGGCAAGCCGTGCACGCCCAGGTGTGGCGATGGCGTGATTTCCGGCACCGAGACCTGCGACGACGGCAATACCGCCAGCGACGATGGTTGCTCTGCCACCTGCCACCTGGAGATCGGCTGGAAGTGCAGCGGTGCTCCCAGCACTTGCTCGACGACGACCTGCAGCGACGGCAAAAAGGAAGGCGCCGAGAGCTGCGACGACGGCAACACGTTTCCCTTCGACGGCTGCTCGGAAGACTGTCAGATCGAGCCGACGTGCACGGCGGGCAGCGGTTGCACTTCCCAGTGCGGGGACGGCATCGTGCTCGGCGAGGGCTGCGACGACGGCAACGTGGGCGACGGCGACGGCTGCTCGAGCAAGTGCGCAGTCGAACCAGGCTGGACGTGCGCGCAACCGCCCATCGGCGACACGATGAACGTACCGGTGGTCTACCGGGACTTCCGATTCCAGCATCCGACCGATTTCGAGGCGGGCGTCACCGGGTCGTACAACCCCACCACGGGGATGGTCAACGCGAGCCTCGACGGAAAAGGCAAGCCCGTGTTGTCTTCGACGGCCCCCAGCACGGCGCATGTCGCAAGTGCGAGTAGCTTCGCGCAGTGGTACACGGACGTGTCAGGCACCAACCACGCCACCGCGTCCAAGTTGACGCTGTACAACGACGGCGCGGGCAATTACGTGAATCGCTACGGCGCCAACGGCGAGCAGTGGAACATCACCACGCCTGCCAACTACTGCGGGACGGTCGTCGATGCATTGCTGGATGCCAACGGGGACCCCATCCCCTGTACGTTCAAGTACCAATACGATGCGACCACCAATCCAACCGGCGGAAAGACGGACTGTCAGAAGATGGAGGACCTGGGCTATACCCAGCTCCCGGGCAGCTGCCACTCGAACAACGGCACCTGGGTGGCGCTGTACATCACGGCCACGGTCGACGGTAATCCCCTGTTCTTCCCCGTCGACGATGACGCGTTCACCCCAGCCTCCGAGCGCCTGGGCGCCCAGATTCCCCCCTACTACGACGCGGGGAAGACCTGGCCCTTCGACCTAGATGCAAGCGGCAACAAGATCCTGCACAACTTCAGCTTCACGAGCGAGGTCCGCTACTGGTTCCCGTACGACAAGAACAAGTCCTACACCCTCGATTTCGTGGGTGACGACGACGTCTGGGTGTTCATCAACGGCAAGCTGGCCGTGGACCTGGGCGGCGTGCACACGCCCGTCGACGGCAGCATCGTGATCGGCGCGAACGGCAACGGCAACACCACGGTAACCCCGTTCGATGCCCAGGGCGTCCCCACCACCCCGATCAAGTCGACCGCCACCCTCGGATTGCAAGACGGCAAGGTGTACGAGATCGCGGTCTTCCAGGCCGAGCGCCAGAGCACCGGCTCGTCGTACAAGCTGACCCTGAGTGGATTCAACGCCGCGCCCACGAGCTGCGTTCCCACCTGCGGCGACGGCGTCACGGTGGCCGACGAGGAATGCGACTGCGGTGACGGCACGGTGCCAGTGCCCGCGGGCTGCGTGGGCCCCAACGACGACAACACCTACGGCGGCTGCTCCACCCACTGCACCTGGGGTACCTACTGTGGCGATGGCATCGTCACCGATCCCGAACAGTGTGACAAGGGCCGGGACAACGGCACCGACAATGGGCAAGGTGGGTGCACCATCGGTTGCACTACGACCCATTACTGCGGCGACAGCATCGTCGACACGGATCGAGAAGAGGAATGCGACCTCGGGGACAAGAACGGCCAGAAGCTCGATAGCCAACTGGAACCCGCGGCCGACCCCAACGATCCGACCGCGCAGATCTACTGCACCACCGACTGCATGATCCCGCCCGGCATTGTTTACTGACCCCACAATCCCACAGGAGTCACCTGTCTTCGGGCGGAAAGGGCGGCGGGTCACGGGTCGGAAGGTAGAGCCGGCTGGGCGAGGTCTGCGCGCCGGCGAACATGCGCACCGAGTCCACGCCCTCCTTGAATTCGTGGACGACATGGTATCGACGATCGAGATTCGGCCACTCGCCGGGATACGACTTCCAGTCGAGCACGATGGCGGCGAATCGCTGCTCGAGGATTGCCTCGTCGAGTCCCTTCGGTCGGCCCAGCGCCGCTTCGACGTCGCGCACCCCCATGCGATGCACGAAGGGTTGCTTGCCCGCGAGCACGGCGTAGTAGGTGTGAAAGGGGATGAACAGCGGGCTCGGCAGGTCGCGCAACTCGCCGAGAAGCCTGCGCGCGGCCACGCGATCTTGCGTGCTCGGCACGGCGCTCGCGAGCGTGGGTAACGCGTGCCCGAGGCTGGGCCAGCCGAAAAGCACGGGCCAGCGCCTGGAACCACGCACCGGCGAGGGCGCCGCCGTGTGCAGGCTTTGGCTCCCGAGCAGCAGGACCGCGAGCACCGCCACGGACACCGTCCCCCACTTCTTGCCCGCCATGGCCACGCTCACCAAACGCGCCAACAGTACCGCCGCGGCGAATCCCGGGAAAAAGATCGCGGGGATGAAGGCGTTGCTGTCCGCCCACTGCGTGGCAAAGCCGACCAGCGCCGCCATTTCCCCGGCAAGCGCCGCGGCCCACAGAATGGCGTCGCTGCGCCTGAGCTTGCGCGACAGCGCCAGCCCCACGGTGGCGAGGACGAGCGCGAGGAAGAGCGGCCAGGCGAATTGCTGCGTGAATGGCCAAGCGATGTCGCTGATCGCCTCTTTGCGAAAGGCATGGCTTTGGTGCAGCTTGAAGATGTAGGTCCAGAACCAGCCGCCCGATGTCCTGACCAGGAGGCCAATGCCTGCGGCGAGCGCCACGGCCGCGGCCACGCCGTAAGCAAGCCCGCGCCGGACATTCGCGACGAGCAGGCCCAGCCCGATGCCGACTCCCACGAAGGTGGCGGTCTGCTTGGCGAAGAAGGCGAGCGCGATGAGCAATCCCGCCAAGGCCGCGCTTCGCCAGCCCCGGCCGCGCAGCGCGAGCAGCAGCGCCACGGCTTGCAGGGCAAGGAGCAGGGAATCCGAACGAACGAGATCGTAGAAGTGACCGGTGAATGAGAAGCTGGCCGCGACCACGCCGGCGCCAGCGATGCCGCACAGGCAGGCGAAGACCCGGCGGCCACGTTCTACCTCTTCCCCCACGCTCGCCAGCACGAGGGCCGTCATCGCCACGCCGAGGGCGAGCAGGGACACCACCCGACCGAGCAGGTAGCCGAGCGGTACGACGAAGGACAGAAGCGCGAGCAGAGCCGGATAAAGCGGCGTGTAGAGGAAGGGAATGAAGTCCAGGGAAGGCGGGACGTAGATCCCCTTGCCCGCGGCGATCCGCTGCGCGTGCACGAGCGTGCCGCCCTCCATCCATTCGAGGTCGAGGGGAAAGCTCGCCCGGCCGGCGAAGATGCGCAAGTGCCAGCCCAGTTGCACGAGGGCGGGCACGGCAGCGAGGATGACGGCGGCGGCCACCAGACCGGGAAGAAGGTTGCGCTTGCCGCCGTTCATGGTTGCCGGTTCCATCACTCCCGCAGGGAAACCACGCTCACGCCGTCGCCGCCCTCGCCCGCCCCGCCGGCGCGAAAACGCGCGACGTAGGCCGAGGTAGCCAGGTACTCGCGGACGACTTTGCGCAGCGCACCGGTTCCGTGGCCGTGAATCACGTACACGGCGTCCGCGCCCTCGAGCGCGGTGCGATCGAGGAATGCCTCCAGCTCTGACAGTGCCTCGTCGGCACGCCTGCCACGCAAATCGAGCGTGTTGGCCCGCGACTGCATCGCCATGGGCGCCGCGTCCTTGTCCGGCTTTACGGGTGCGACTTCCTCGCGCTTGACCGGCCGGTTGCGCTTGCTGCTCGAACCCATGGTTCGGTCGGCCAGCGCCGCGCGCAGCTTGGCCAGATCCAGCGGGGGCGGTTCGGGCAACTTCTCGGTGACCTCCTTCGCTTTCTTGGTTAGCGCCACGCGCGCCACTTCCGCAGCCTGCGGGCTGCGCTCGCGCCGGGCCTCGCGCACGATCTCGGAGATCGCCTCGCGCGCGTCGCGCACTGCCGCGTCGATGGCCTCGCGCGAGCGCATGGCCAGCTCGCGCTCGCGCCGGGTGAGCGCATCCGCGGCGGCCTGCTCCGCGCCGGAACGCTCCTGCAGATCTTGCTTGGCCTGTTCGAGCTCGAGTCGTGTGCCTTCCAGCTCCTGGCTGGCCAGCTCGAGCGCCTGCTCGCGTTCTTGCAAGTTGCGCAAGGTCTCTTCGAGGCCGAGGCTGCCGCCATCCATGAGCGAGCGGGCGCGGGCAAGCACGGACTCGGGCAGCCCGATGCGGGCAGCGATGTCGAGCGCGTAGGAGCGGCCAGGCACACCGTCCTTGAGCCGGAAGGTCGGACGCAACTTCACCAGGTCGTATTCCATGCCGGCGTTGCGGAAACGCGGATCGCCCTCGGCCAGGGCCTTCAGGCCGTCGAAGTGGGTGGTCACGACGATGAGGCCGGGCGCATTCGCGAGAGCTTCGAGCATGGCACGAGCGAGCGCGGCGCCCTGTTCCGGATGCGTACCCACCATCAGCTCGTCGCACAAGATGAGCAGATTCTCGTCCGCCGCGGTCTCGGCGCGTTCGAGGATGCCGCCGAGGTTGGCCAGGTGTGCGGAGAAAGTGGAGAGATCGCCCATCACGGACTGCTGATCGCCAATGTCGGCCAACACGTGATGGAAGAAGCCAACCCTGCTACCCAACGCCACCGGCACGTGTAGACCGGCGCGGGCGAGCAGGGCAGCCAGCCCCACGGACTTGAGCAGCACGGTCTTGCCGCCGGCGTTGGGGCCGCTCACCACCAGGGCTTTGGCCGCGCTCCACCCCGGCACGTCACCGAGCACGAGATCGTTGGCGGTCACGCTGAGACTATCGCCGGCCGCGCGCAGGGCGAGCAGCGGGTGGCGCAGCTGTTTCAAATCCACGATGGGCTGATCGGTGATCTCGACTGCCTCGCCCTGGTACGCCTCGGCCAGGCGGCCGGCCGCGCCGATCACGTCAAGGCGCGTAAGCGTGTCGCGATCCGCGCGCAGAAGTGGCGCCGCCGCGGAAACCGCCGCTGCGAGCTCTTCGAGGATGCGCCGGCTCTCGTGGCGGATGTCGAGCTCGGCGACCTTGAGGCGGTTGTTCAGCTCCACCAGCGCAGTCGGCTCGACGAACACGGTCTCTCCCGTGCGCGAGGTATCGTGCACAATGCCGAGGCCCATGGACTTGAACGACGCGCGCAGGGGCAGCACGAAGCGATCCTCCCGCAAGGTCACGAACTCGTCTTGCAAGTAGGGCGCGAATTCCTCGGAGTGCAGGATGCGGTCGGCCTGATCGCGCGCGCGGGTGGCGAGCTGATCGCGCTCGTAGCGCAGACGCCCCAGCTCGGGCGAGGCACTGTCGCGCAGCTGGCCGGTGGCATCGAAGGTTTCGCGGGCCAGGCGCACCAGATCCTCGTGGTAGCCAAGGCCCGCCGCCAAGCGCGAGAGGCGCGGCGTGGCCACGGTTGGTTGCATGCGCCCGAAGAACCGCCGCGCGTTGGCCACCACCTCGCAGAAATCTGCGACCTCGCGCAGCTCGTCGGGACCGAGCGGAACGCCCTGGCCGACGGCGCGCAGATGGGTCTCTATCTCGGGAAAATGCAGCGCGGGCAGGCACTCGCCGGTGCGCAGGATGGTCGTGGCCTCGGTTACCTCCGCCATGCGCTCGGTCGCTTCCTCGGCGGTCTCGCGCAGCGGAAGCGCCCCGCACACCTTCATTCCGCGCGACGAGTGCGCGCGCTTGGCCAGCTCGGCGCACACCTCGGGCCAGTCGAGAAACTCGAGGTAGCGGCGCTCGATGTCCGGCTTCTGCAAAGGCGTCATCCGGCGAGCAGTGTACCCCAAGCAAGGCGATGCAGTCGTCGCGCCTTGTTGGACCGAACATGCCCCGGCTCGGTTCCGTGACACCAAGTCGGCGAAGAACATCGGCAGATCCGCCGCGACTGGGCTGGGCAGGCCAGCCTATAATGCGACGGGATGATCTTTGTCGAAATGCTGGCGCGCTACCTGTCCGTGCTGGCGAGCAACTGGCCGTGGGCCCTGCTTGGTGCATCTGTCGCGACGATGCTCGCCGTTCCGCGCGTCTGGCGCAAAGCCAATGACCTCTCCCCCTTGGCCTACCGCGCGCTCCTGCTCGTGCTCGTGCTGTCTTCCGTGGCGCTCGCGACGCACCTGGCCTGGGTGTGCGACGATGCATTCATTTCGTTCCGATACGCCGCCAACCTTGCGCACGGTCGGGGACTGGTCTGGAATCCCGGCGAGCGCGTGGAAGGCTACACGAATTTCCTCTGGGTCGTGTTGCTTGCCGGAGCGATTCGCTTAGGCCTCGATCCCGTGCAGTGTTCGGTGCTGTTTGGGCTGGGTGCGCTCGCGGGGACACTGATCGCCGCGGCCAGGCTGCGCGAGAAACTTCTGGCCGGTATGGGGCCGACGCGTCTTCCGCTCGCCGTCATGGGGCTGGCCTTTCATCAGACCTTCGTCGCCTTCGGCACATCCGGGCTGGAAACCATGTTGGCCACCTGCTGCGCCCTGTGGGCGGTCGAGCGGGCCATTGCGGGCTTTCCCCTGCAAGGCGGCCTCGCCGGCGTGCTCGCGGCCATGGCCCATCCCGATCACGGCCTGCTGTGGTTGGCGCTCGGCATCGCACTGGCGCTGGAGCCCCAACGCAGGCGGCAGCTCCTGCGCTACGTGGTTCCGCTGGTAGCGGTTTATCTGCCCTATTTCATCGCGCGCTTCGCCTACTTCGGATACCCGTTTCCCAACACCTACTACGCCAAGTCAGGGGGAGGCCTGTACCTGTCCCAGGGACTCGTCTATTGGGCGGCATCGCTCCTCGGCGGTGGGCTGTGGGCGATTGCTCCCTTGGCGCTCCTCGGGCTCTGGCGCGCGCGGGGGACATTGTTCGGGCGCTACGCCGCCCTGGTCTTGCCCCTGTATGTGGCCTACGTCGCGAAGATCGGCGGCGACTACATGGTCGGCCGTCTGACCGTCGCGATCTTGCCCATGGTGTTTCTGCTCGCCGAGCTGGGAATAAGAACCTGGGTCGCGCGACACGGACTCCGTGCGGTCGTGTTCGGAGCTCTGGCTTTCGCCATCGCCACCCTGCCCACCTCGCTGGTTCGGCCTCGCGCGATTGAATGGAATCTGGCGGACGAGCGCACGCACACCCCCGTCGAATCCTTCGCACCCGTGCGCATCGCATCGAACATGTTCGACAGGGCCAAGCTGTTCGAACGGCTATTCTCGAAAGCCGGGCTCCACCCCATCCTGTCCGACTACGAGATCGGAATGATGGGCTACTACACCGGACTCGAGCTCATCGATATCCACGGTCTCACCGACGCGCATGTCGCACACCAACCGCTCAAGCATCGCGGTCGCCCGGGGCACGAACGCATCGCCGATGCCAGTTACCTGCGCTCACGCGGCGTCGGGCTCGCACGCACGACGCTGTGGCAGGGCCGTTACAAGCCGGTCACGCGCATCTTCCTTCCCGACGGTTCGATCTACTTCTTCGGTTGGTGGCAACCTGAGCTAGCCCGTGCGTTGCGACAGATCCCGGGTCTGGTGTACGTGGATGCTCCCGCGTTCATCGACGAATACCTGGCCAAGATCGACAAGTTGCCGGCCACGGTCGTAAGGGAGGATCTGCACGACTTCTTCGAGCCGTACTACTTCGCAGCGAACGCGGACCCTGCGCGGCGTGCGCGATTCGACGCCAGGATAGCGGCAGGCGACTGAGGTACTTCGCGAGACCGCCTGTCAACCGCGCGAGCCGGTCGCAGGCGCGGCGATCCACCCTCGACCCAGCACGCGATCGCCGTCGTAAAAGACAGCCGCCTGACCCGAGGTGATGGCCTTCACGGGCTTGGCGAGAGTCACGGCGAGGTTGCCGTCGGCCTGCGCCGTAACCGTGGCGGCTTCGCTGGCGCTTCTGTAGCGAACCTGCACCGAGCAGGCGAGCGGCTCCGCCGGCAGGCTGTCCCCGAGCCAGTTCACGTCCTTGGCCACGAATCCGGCGCCCAGGATTTCGCCCGGATCGCTGGTGACCGTGACCTGGCCGCTCTGGGGCGAGATCTCCTTGACCCAGCGACGCGCCGTCGCGCCGGCGGGCAGGCCCTTGCGCTGGCCGATGGTGAAGACGTGGATCCCTTCGTGCTTGCCCACCACTTGGCCGGTCTCGTCGACGATGTGGCCCGGCCGTGCGGTGGCCTCGAAGCGCTGGCGCAGCATCTCGGCGAAGGATTCGCCGGGCGCGACCAGGCAGGCGTCCTGACTCTCGGGCGTCTCGGCCGAGGGCAAGCCGTGTTGCTTGGCCAGCTCGCGCACCTCGGGCTTGCGCAGATGTCCGACCGGAAAGATGGCGCGCCTGAGTTGCGCGGCAGAAAGCCCGGCCAGGAAGTACGACTGGTCCTTGCTCGTGTCGCGGCCGCGCAGAAGCGCGGGCCTTCCCGCTTCGCCCTCTTCCAGGCGGGCGTAGTGCCCGGTGGCCACGCGGGGCACGCCGAGCCGGCCGGCCCAATCGAGCAGCAGGCCGAACTTCACGCGCTCGTTGCACAGCAGACACGGGCTTGGCGTGTGGCCGCGTGCGTACTCCTGCCACGCCGGCAGCAACACCATCGCCTCGAAATCCTTCACGCAGTCGAGCACGTAGTGCGGAAACCCAAGCTTGCCCGCCACCTCGCGCGCGCGGCTGATGCCGTCGACGCCGCAACACGAGCGGCTGCCATGGGCATCGTGGCATTCCTGAAGCTTCAAGGTCACGCCGATGAGGGTGTGCCCGGCTTGCTTGAGCAGAGCCGCGGCCACGCTGCTGTCCACGCCGCCACTCATGGCGATTGCGATGCGCTCGCTCACGGCCTGGCCTCGCGCAAGAGATTCGCCACCTGCACCACGAGCTCAATGGCGCGCGCGATCTCCCCTTCGGTGGTATCGCGGCCGAACGAGAAGCGCACCGACGAGCGCGCCTCCGCCTCCGACTGGCCCATGGCCACGAGCACGTGCGATGGCGTGTGGTCGGCGGTGCTGCACGCGGCGCCGGTGGAGACGGCCATGCCCAGCATGTCCAGGTTGATGGTGATAGCTTCGCCGTCGAGTCCGGCGAAGGCGATGTTCGAGGTGTTGGGCAGGCGCAGGTCTTGCTCGCCGCGACCATTGACCCGCGTGCCGACAACGCACGCCAGGACCTGCGACTCGAAGAGGTCGCGCAACCCGGCCACGCGCCGGGTATCGGATTCGAGACGCGCCCGCGCCAGCTCGCAAGCCTTGCCGAAGCCAACGATGGCGGGCACGTTTTCCGTCCCCGGGCGCAACTCCCGCTCCTGCCGGCCACCACGAACCAGCGGCGCCATGCGTACCGAGCGCCGGACGTAGAGCGCGCCGGCGCCCTTGGGGCCGTGGATCTTGTGCGACGAGAACGAGAGCAACGACACGCCCAGCTTCTTCACGTCGATGGCCAGCTTGCCCGCCGCCTGCACGGCATCGGTGTGCATCCATGCGCCGCATGCGGTGGCGGCGTTCGCAATCTCCGCAACTGGCTGGATGGTGCCCGTGTCGTTGTTGGCCAGCATGACCGAAAAGAGCGCGACGTCGGGCGCCGTCGCGGCCGGGAGCGCACGAAGGTCGAGCCGCCCCTGCGCGTCGACGCCAAGAAACGTGACCTTGTACCCCCGGCTCTGCAGATGCGCGCAGGGATCGAGCACGGCACGGTGCTCGATCGCGCTCGCGACCACGCCACGCCGCCCGGATGGCGCGGCCGAGGCGACACCGAGCACCGCCAGGTTGTCGGCCTCGGTCCCGCCGCTGGTGAAGATGATCTCGTCGGGCTCTGCGCCGATGAGCCCCGCGACCTGCGCCCGCGCCCGTTCCACCAGGCGCCGTGCCTCTTGCCCCGCGCTGTGAATGCTGGAGGGATTGCCGAAGCTCGCGCCGAGGGCATCGGCCATGGCCGCGCGCACCTCGGGGTCGAGGGGCGTGGTTGCGTTGTAGTCGGCGTACAGCATTACTGCACCGTGATGGTGGCCAGGCGCAGGCGATCCTTGCCATCGCTTGCGCTCGCGGGAGTGACAGACGCACGAGCGGTGCCCTTGAACAGGCCCACGTACACGGTGTACTGGCCGGGTGGCGATGCCAGCGTGAAGGTGATGGGCAGGCGATCGCGAATGTGCTGGCCAGGCCGCCAGCGCTCCATCGGGTAGGCGCCCTCGACCGGAACATGATCGAGGTTGCGGAAGCCGCCCGGGCCATCGAGGTGGAAGAACAATTTCCAGCCCGGCTCCATGCGGCCCTGCAGCTCGCAATACGTGACCAGCTCGGCGGTTTCGCCCCGACGAATGGTCGCTGCCCCAAGATCGTAACCCAGCACGCGCAGGTTCTCGCCGATGCGGGCGTCGAGCGGATGCGCGGGCGCCGGGAAAGGGGCGCCGGCGGACGCAACGCCGAAGGCCAGCTTCTCGGCGTAGCCCGGCGGCAGCGAAAGCAGTGCCACCTTGTTGCGCAACTCCTCCTTGAGCTGCGAGCACGCGGGCTCCCCGGCGATCAGACCCCACACGTCCTTGGTCTCGCCGGGGTCGTGGAAGATGTCGTAGCACTCGGTGGTGTTGTCGGGGGTCCAATTCCAGATGAGATGGTGGGTCGCGGTGACCAGGGCGCGCCGCTTGACGTTGCCCTCGTAGCTGACCTCCTGGAAGACCGGCGGATGCGGCGGTGGAGCGGGCTTGCCCGCAAGCATATCGACCAGCGAGCGGCCCAGGAACGATGGCTGGTGCGGTCCGCGCGCCAGGTTCACCATGGTCGGTGCCAGATCGACGTGACCCACCGGTGTCGTCACGCGCTGGTTGGGCAGCCCCGGCACGCGCACGATGAAGGGCACCTTGGTGTGCGGCATGTACAGGTGGTAGCCGTGCGCCACGATGCCGTGCTCGCCCAGCGACTCGCCGTGATCGCCGACCACGATGATGGCGGTCTTGTCCCACAGACCGAGCTCGCGCATCTCGTCGAGCACGCGCCCGAATTGCTGGTCGGTGAACCAGATCTCGCCGTCGTAGAGATCGGCCTGGGTGTTGCCGAAGTTGGGTGCCTCGGGATGCCGCTCGTAGTTGAGGTGCGGGTCGTAGAAGTGTATCCAGAAGAAGAACTTCTCTTGCCCGTGATCCCGCAGGAACGCGATGGCCTTGTCCGCCATCTGGCGCGCGGAGCTGCCCACGGATTCCGCGGGACCGTTCGTGTTCACGTGCAAGGCCGCGCAACTGTCATCGTAGTAGTCGACCCCGCGCTCGTAGCCGCGATGGTCGCCAAGGTTGAAGTAGAGGTAGGCATAGAAGGCGGCCGTGGTGTAGCCGAGCCCGTGCATCACCTGGGCAATCATCGGCTGGCTCGGGGCGATGCGCGGCCACCAGATCGACTCGTCCCACGCGATGGCCGAGGGCCAACGACCGGTGGCGATGGCGGGCATCGAGTAGCGCGTGGACGGCGCGTGGGCCCAGCCATTGACGAACACGGTGCCCTCGCCGGCCAGCCGGTCGAGGTTCGGCGTGGTCGGCCGGCGATACCCGTAGGCGCCCACATGGTCGGCGCGCAAGGTATCGATGGTGACCAGGAGGAACTTCAGGTCGGAAGGCACGGCCTCGGGCACGGGTTGGAAGGGCGGCGAGCGCAGGGCGGCGGCGCTGCTGTCCTTGCCGTCGCAGTCCTGATCGATGCCGTCGTCGGGCCAATCGCGCGCACCGGGGTTGCGTTCCGGATCGCCGTCGTCGCAATCGCCGCCGCCCAGGAAGCGCGCGTAGCCGTCATGGTCGAAATCGAATAGGCGCTGGCCCTGCGCGATCATCACCCCCGCCATTCCCGCATGGGTGGAGGCCGCCTTGCGCGCTGGCTCGAATTCCGAAACCGCGAAGACTGCAACCAGAGCAATGGCCGGCAAACCCATAATCACGATCCGATCCCAGGAACGCACGAGCCTCCGCCCGCGAAGGATCCTGGTGAAGCCGGCGGTGGCCAACACCAGCCCCGCGATCACCGCCACCTCGGTCCACGGCATGAACTGAAAGTCCTGCACCCAGCGGGCTTTCAGAAGGCAGATGGCTGGGACGCCGAAGAGGGCCAGCGCAACACCAGACGCTACCCACCAGCGCACGCGGGACCATCGGCCAGCCGACCACGAGAGCAGAAGGGGAAGCGGCAAGCAAAGACACGCCGACCAAACTGCGCGATTGACCAATACGCTCCTGCGCAGGGGTGCTCGCGTGCGCCAGACCAAGAGCAAGACTATTGCCTCGACAAGGACTGCAACAAGCGGCGCCAGCACCAGGATGCCAGCCGTGCTCGCGGTGGGTCGCGATGCTTCGCCTTTCGCCTTCGCGCGCAGGAAAGGAAGCTTGCCGAGGATGCGACCGAAGACGGGCCCAAGGAACGAAGCCCCGACCGCGGCGCTCAGCGAGGCGAGCGCCACCACGCCCCCGGCGAGAAATCGGTTGTTGCGAGCCGCGGTGCCCGTGACGGTCGCGATCGCCGCGCCGGCGGGTGCGGCGCCAGCCAGCAGCCAGCCAAGCGTTGTCGGCAACCGGCCGGCTCTCCGGCCGCGACCCCAGGTGGCCAGGGCCAGGAGCAGCGCCAGACCCGCGCCACCGGCCGTGGCGACCATCAAGTCGAACCCCAGGGTCAGGACCACGCAAGCCAGGAACGGAAGCAGGGAAGCCCGGCCCAGCACTGCGGCGTGCACGCCGTCTGCCAGCCCGACCACGAGCCCGCCGAAAAGGGCGGCGCGCAAGACGGTCGCGGGCAGTTTGGGATGAGACATAAGCGTATGAGTGCTAGCAGGCGCAACCGCCTAGCTTCAAGGAAAGATACCGCCGGCAAAGGGACACCCCGGAATTTTCGCCAAGAAGAGCGATGGCGGTGTTGGAACTCGCCGACGAAGGAGGCTATCGCGCGGCCACGACAACCGGAGTCCGCGAGCGAACACGGGATACCTCGCTCATTGCTCCGGCGGCCCGTCCTTCTTGCGCTTGACGAACCTGGGCGGCTTGACCAGCTTGAGCGACGTGCGATGCAGCAGCACCGGCAATACCTTGCCACTGGTGACGATATCCATGTGTCCGAGGTCCGAGTGGATCTCGAGCACGGGAACGGTCCGTTCGACGGCGCTGAGTTTGCGGTAGGTCTCGGGCAAGCGCGAACGCCGTTTCACCCCGGGAAGGCCTTCGAGAAAGGGTTCCACGCGGCTCGCGGTATCTCGGGACACGAGCGTCATACGCGGACCCTCGCTGCCCGGGTGGCGGCCGAGCCAGGCCTGGAACTTGTCGTCCATGCCGTACAGGGCATCGAGGAGAATGAAGCTCTCCACGCGTGCGTCCTCGGTCCAGCCGCCCAAGGTCCGCCAGGCGCCGCTGTGGCCGGCCACCACGATGGGCAATCGCACCTTGATACCCATCAGTTTCTTCTCCACCTCCTTGACCAGGTCGCCGAGCACCGGCCACAAGACCTCCTCGTTGCTGCCGCTCGGCGCCTCGGGCACGATGAAAAGCGCGTTGACCTTGCTCGCTGCGAATTGCTCGGCCAGCGCGTGCTGCACCCACGCGCCATCGACGTTGGTGTAGTAGCCGTGCACGTACACGACGGTACCGGCCGTCGCCGGGTCGTAGCCACGCGGTTGCCAGACGTGCACCGGACCCTTGTCGGTCAAGAGCCGCCAGTGTTTGCCGCCCGACGCCCGATCCGTCGCCGGCTCGGAGGTTTCTTCGGACACGGTCCTTCCCGTGAGCCTGGTGATCATCATGTGGCCGTGTCCGTCGACATCGGGATAGCCGAAGTAAAAAGGCATCGAGCGCGTGGGACTGGCCCGCCACAGCGATAGGAATTCGCTCTTGATGTGCGAATGCCGAGCCAGCATGGGGCCGTGGAACAGACCGTAGGTCTCCTGCTCGAAGCCCGCGGCACGGGCAAGGGAGGGCGGGACACCGGTAGAATCGGAAAGCATCCACACCGCGTTGTCGAGCAGGTAGGAACGGATGTGCGAGAAGGTGTCGAACCACAGAAGGTAGCTCGCGGCCTTGACCAGCACCGCGACGCGGCCCTTGGCGGCCAGGTGCAAAGCCAGGGGAGTGTTGGCGCGGAAGTGCGCGTCGTCGAGGTTCGCGGCGAAGTGCCGGTACACGCGCAGTGGGGCAGTGGGATCCTGTCGATGACGGAAGGTGATCTCGACGTTGGCGAACGGGTTGGGGCCCCTGCTCCTCGACCACGGCACGCCCACCTCGCCGAGCTGGCTCGCCTGCCGGTAGACCGGGTTGCCCTGGGGGTCGAGGCCGAAATAGCGCAGCGACACCGGCTCGAAGTCGAACACGGAGAATGCGACCAGCGCGAAGGCGATCTCACCGGGCAGCGAGGAATGCGAACCAGCCTTCAGGTTGGTGGTCTTCGAGTGGCTGACGGCGAACAGGCGGCGCAGGTGCTCGCGCGTCGAATCGAGGCTGACGGCGAGTTGCTTGCGCGTGAGCGAGGAGATGCCGCGCACGTCGCCGGCCAGCTCGAGCGATACGGTCGTGACCTCCTCGGCGTTGGAAAACGTCGCGAGCGCGGTCACGAGATCGCCGCCACCGAAGGGATAGACCACGCGCTGGGGCAGGTCGGTCGGCACCAGGCGGGCAAGGTAGGGGCGCGCGCGGTCCACCCAGCGCGTGCGGTACTTGCCGACCTTCTCCGCGAGAAACGCGCAATGTTTCTTGAGCATCGGCGCCGGCCAGGTCTCGGGGAGCTCGGCTGGGCCAGTGCAAGCCACCAGCTTGAACAGAGTCCGTGCCTCGACCACGAAATCGCTGCCCGCCGGGGCCGCAGCCTCGGGCTGCACGGGCTCTGCTCTCCCGGTTGTGGACGTGGCGAGCATCGCGCCCGCCAGCAAGCCCAGCGCGAAAAACCGCTGCCTTTCAAGCTGCTTCACGCGGCGCAATCTACCCTAGTTCCGCACCTCAGAAGAGCGGCCATGTTCCGGTTGACGAGGCGCCCGACCGCGCAAACGCGGACAGGCGTCGACCACCGAAGCCGGGCCCCGGGGCCCAAGGGATCTCCCCCAGGCTGTCCATCAGAATTGCACCCCGGTATCGATGAACCAGTTGTCGGCCAAGCTGGTGTCGGTGGGCGACCAAGCCTTGATCACGTCCACGGCGACCACAGAGCGGCCAGAGCCATCGGAGATGCGCAACGTGATGGGCAGGGCGAAGGGCCCAGCGCCTTGCGGAGTTGCCCAGGTGCCGTAACGCTCCTGTGGGCGCGCAGGGGTGTAGCTATCGTTGCGCTTGAGCGAAAGCCAGTCTCCAGAAGGCAGTTGCGCGTCGACCTGCGCCGCGGCGCCCAGCCCGGCCACGTTCACCACGGTGAGCGCGAAATAGTACTCATTGCCTTGCGAGCGCAACCAGATGTGCACGTTGCCCACCACCGGACAGGGCACGCGCCTGTACCTCGTCGGGATCACGCCATCGATGATGGCGCCGTTGGGGTCGCCGGTTTGCAGGCGAGACATTGCGATGTCGTCCAAATCGAAATGCACGCTCTCGTTGGGCAGTGGATCGTGGTCAAGCGGCGGATCGGGGGGCGACGGCGGCAGCTGGCATCCATACTTGAAGACGCCCTTGACCTCGCCACAGTGATCGCGGCCCGAGCCGCAGCACCACTTGGAATTGGCCGAGCAGGGACACGAATCAGCGACTGTCATCACGATGGGCGGGGTGTACCCCCCGGCGCCCGAGGTGTACTCGGTACCGTCGTTCTGCGTGCGCTCGATCTCGAAACACTCGCCGCACGACAAGTAGTTGTCGAGGTCGCCGGGCAGGCTGGACCAGAATTGCGTGTAGTAGTTGCCCTGGGGTGCCGTGAAATTGCCCCGCAGGGTGATGCCGGCAGGATCCTTGCACAGATCGGGATAGGCCTTGCAGAACACGTCGCACTTCGCCTGTAACGTCGAGTCCGCCAGCTTCACCGCCGACGTGCACAAACCGTACAGGCCGAACGCGCACGCACCGGTGGGCGCCGTACCGAAGTGTGTCGAGCGCGAGTAGTGCCAGTCCTCGTTGTCCGTGACCTGGTGGACCTCGGGCCACTGCCCCGAGGTGCAGGCCTTGGCGTTTACCACCTGGCACTTCGCCGAACCGGGGCCGCCGCAGTTGTCGCAGCTCTCTGACATATCGTCGTCGCTGCAGTACTGGGCGCAACACACACCCTCGGTCATGGCCCATTTGCCACACGAATCCTGGCTGGCATCGGGACGCGGGGCTTGTTGGCGCAGGTCCGCCTTGGCCACCGCAGCATCCGGTACGTCGTCTCCACCGCCAATCGGAGCATCCAACGCCGTGCCTGCGTCCCCCGCGTCAGGTGCGGCGGTGGAGGTGATTGAGCCCCCAGCACCTCCCTCGACCTGGGCGCCGCCTGACCCCACGACCCCACCGGTCCCCGTCCCGCCTCCGTTCGCACCCGCGCCACCATTTCCCTGCGCGCCCCCACTCGCTGGCATGCCGCCGCTTCCCCGCACGCCGCCCGCGCCGGCCGTGCCGCCCGACGCAGGCACACCACCGCCTGCTTGCACTCCGCCCATCCCCCGAGCGCCGCCCGATCCGGTCGAGGCCTGATTTCCCCCGCAACCGGGCGCCATCATCGCACCAACGAAAACCAGCAACACCACACCCCCGCCGCCTCGTGCGCAGATGCCAAAGAACCGCTCGCGCATGGCGTTCAGTCTACTCCTGTCGCGGGGGCCGGGCCGCCCGATCACAATCGGGCTACCGCAAGGCCCATCTGTGTTGTAGGACGTGGACAGTCATCCACCTTCATCCAACTGGCCAACTTCGCAATTGGAGCTTCGTCATGCCACTCATTCCGCTTCGTCCCCTCCTCGACCACGCAGCGCAGAACGGCTACGGTGTCGCCGCCCTCAACGTCAACAACATGGAACAGATCCAGGCCATCATGGAGGCCGCCCGCGCCACCAAGAGCCCGGTCATCGTTCAGGCCTCGCGCGGGGCGCGCAAGTACACCAACGACAATTTCCTGCGCCACCTGATGCTTGCCGCCGCCGAGCTCTACCCCGAGCTGCCCATCGTCATGCACCAGGATCACGGCAACTCGGTCGAGACCTGCGTGAGCGCCATCCGCTACGGCTTCACCAGCGTGATGATGGACGGATCGCTTGAGGCCGATGGCAAGACGCCGTCGAGCTACGAGTACAACGTGGCCGTCACGCGCGAGGTGGTCAACATCGCCCATCGCTTCGGCGTCTCCGTCGAGGGGGAGCTCGGGTGCCTCGGCTCGCTCGAGCACGGCACCGGCGAAAAGGAAGATGGACACGGCGCCGAAGGCAAGCTCTCGCTCGACCAGCTTCTGACCGACCCGGACCAGGCGGTCGACTTCGTCAATCGCACCGGGCTCGACGCCCTGGCCGTAGCGGTGGGAACCAGCCACGGCGCCTACAAGTTCTCGCACAAGCCGACGGGCGACGTGCTGGCCATGAAGCGCATCGAGGAGATTCACGCCAAGCTGCCCAACTGCCACCTGGTCATGCACGGGTCCAGCTCGGTGCCCGCCGAGCTGTGCGCCATCATCAACAAGCACGGCGGCGCCATGAAGGAAACCTACGGGGTGCCCGTCGAGGAGATTCAGCGAGGTATTCGAGCGGGTGTGCGCAAGATCAACGTCGACACAGACAATCGACTGGCCATCACCGGCGCCATCCGCAAGGCCTTCGTCGAGAAGCCCGCGGAGTTCGACCCACGTTACTACCTGACCCCGGCCCGCGCCGCGATGCAAAAGGTGTGTGAGGAACGCATGAAGCAGTTCGGCCAGGCCGGGCACGCCCTCGAGGTCCCCACCATCTCCCTCGACGAGATGGCCAAAGGTTACCTCGCCGGCAAGTACGGCGCGAGCGCCAGGCCGGACGAGCGCCAAGCGCAAGTAAAGAACTGACCCGTCTGAACGCGCACGCGGGGCGGACCGCGGATTCGCCCCGTGTCTTTTTGCGCAATGGCGTGGGTTCAAGTTCCCCTACGGTAGTGGCGATGTCGCCAGATGAGGCCGTGCTCGCACATCCCTGCGATGGCGCGGGGCTTCGCGGTTTCCCATCCCCTAGCCGTGTGGTGTACTAGTTCCGTGCCCGATTTCAGAGATTCACGCCCCGGAGGTTTCATGCGTTTGCTCCCGATGTTGGTCGTCGCTGGCTTCCTTGCATCTTCCTGTCTGGCCAAGGATCCGGTGACGGAAGGGGGAACCGGCGGATCCCCAGGGACCGGAGGCGCCGTCGGCACGGGCGGCGCCGTGGGCACCGGCGGCAAGGTCGGCACCGGGGGGGCCATGGGCAGCGGCGGTAGCTCGCAGACCTCCGCCACCGTGGACTGCACCGACCTCTCGAGCTCGGCGACCACCGTCACTGGACAGTATGGCGGCGCCATCCTCTCGGTGGATGGCAACGCGAACAAGAGCTACTACATGCAGGCCAATTGGTGGGGCAGCCCGTACGGCAACCAGGTAGAAAACGTTTCCGGTCTGGGCTTCACCATCTCGGGCACGAATCCATCCAACATCGTCTCGAGCAATCCCAGCAATCCCCTAGGCTTTCCCTCGCTGTTCATCGGTACCTACGGCACCAAGGGCAGCAAGGGCAGCAACCTGCCCAAGCAGGTCTCGGCGCTGACCAGCGTGCCGACCGTCTTCTCGACCAACGTCGACACCATGGGCGACGCCAGCTACAACGCCACCTACGACGTGTGGCTCACCTCGGGCAGCGGTGTTGTCACCGGTTCCAGCCCGGGCTCCGGCGGCGCCTACCTGATGGTGTGGCTCTTCATGCCAACCGACAAGTATCCGCGCGGAACTCTCAAGAGCAACGGAAGCGTGGTTGACGGGGTCAAGGGCGGCTGGAACGTCTGGTACGACAACACCAACCCACCCTGCGTGTCCTACGTTGCCAGCAACAAGATCTCCTCCTTGGAATTCGACCTCAACTACTTCATCAAGGATGCCGTCAACAAGGGCTATGGCGTGACCAACAGCCAGTACCTCAGCATCATCTTCGCCGGCTTCGAAGTGTGGGGCGGCGGCAACGGGCTGCAGGTCAAGAAGTTCTGCGCCAACGTGAAGTAAGGGTCAGAAGCTTCCGCTGCAACTCACGCCGGCCAGCGCGGACGAGCAGACCAGGCGAAGTCCGGCGTGCTGGCTGGCTTCCGTCTTGGGCGATTCCGTCAGCCAGAAAGTGACGGCCAAGCCCGTCGCGACCGCCGCGGCACCGTAGCCCACGATGGCCACCATCTGCGCTGTGTCCGCGGAATCCGCCAGGCTCTTGCAGGCGCCCGTATCGACGGTGCCTCCACAACTTGGGTTGTCGTTGTAGTCATTGTTCTTGCCGTAGTAGTTCACGTGCTCGGCGACGCCGAGGCCCAGGAATGCGACCGCCGCGCCCGTCGCCACCCACTTGGCCGTGTGCTGCCAGGGGTGCCCCTGGGAGGCGGGCGTGGTCGTGACCGTTCCCTGCGGCACCAGCGGCTGTGGTTTGGGCGGCGGAGGGAGAGGCGGAGGCGGCGTGGGCTCGGGTGAAGGTGGTGTCGGCTCGGGTGGAGGCGGTGTCGTCTCAGGCGGATGCGCCTTGGCGATAGCAGCCTCGCAGTAGGCGATGTGCTTCTCCGTCTCGGACCGCTCCTTGGCCGTCAGCTTCGTTGCCTTGCGCAGATACTCCCGGAAGCGCTCGGCAGCCTCGACGTAGCGCACGTTCTGCTCGTAGCAGCGGCCCTGGTTGTACAGGTAGTTCGCATCGCCGGTGTCGACAAACAGGTCGGCCAGAATCGACACGCCCTTGAGGTAGTCACCCGAGAGGCAGGCCTTCCTCGCCTGCCGATCGAGCGACGCGCGGCTGGCCGCAAGCGCGGGGTGGCTGGCCAGGAGGCCGAGCGCGAGAACCGTGAGAGCTATTCGTCGAAGCATGTGACGCCTTTCGCAGGCGAGAGGGCACTAC
>Ga0210133_1000022_pt1 | contig 55408 bp, 47 predicted proteins | sample Joice_ThreeSqC_D_2_FD_184874 | JGI IMG/M metagenome (GOLD analysis project Ga0210133, IMG submission 184874) | Wetland microbial communities from San Francisco Bay, California, USA, that impact long-term carbon sequestration - Joice_ThreeSqC_D1... | ecosystem: Environmental > Aquatic > Marine >...
AACTACCGCCGGTCCCTGGCCAGCGCCAACAAGCTCGGCGGCGCCCCCCTGTCGATCTACACGCACATCCCCTTCTGCGTCGAGCGCTGCTGGTTCTGCGGCTGCCATACCTTCGCGACGACCCGGCACGAGACGGCAAAGCCCTACCTGGCGCACCTTCAGGTCGAGATGCAGCGCGTGGCCGAGCTGCTTCCCGACCGGCGCATGGTGGCGCAGTACCATCTGGGCGGCGGCACCCCGACCTATCTTCTGCCCGAGGAGCTCATCGAGCTAGTGACGGGTTTCCAGCGCCACTTCCAGTTCCTGCCTGACGCCGAGCGCGCCATCGAAACCGACCCGCGGGTAACCACCGCCGGCCACATCGAGGCTCTGGCCAGCGTGGGCTTCAACCGCATCTCGATGGGCGTGCAGGATTTCGATCCCGAGGTGCAGAAGGCCATCGGCCGTGTGCAGCCGCTCGAAACCACCGTCGAACTGGTCGAGCGTGCACGCGGCAACGGGTTTACCGGCGTGAACATCGACCTCATCTACGGGCTGCCCCGTCAGACCCGGGAGAGCTTTGCGCGCACCGTGGCGCAGACCATCGCGCTTCGGCCCGACCGCGTGGCGGTCTACTCCTTCGCCTACCTGCCCAAGCAGCGCGGCAACCAGCGCCTGATCTCGATGCCCGCCATGCCCGGCCGCGACGACAAGTTCGCCCTGCTCGCCATCGCGCGCGAAGGCTTCATGGAGGCCGGCTACCAGGCCATCGGCATGGATCACTTCGCCTTGCCCAGCGACGAGCTATCGGTGGCGCAGCGACAAGGCCGGTTGCAGCGCAATTTCATGGGCTACACCGTGATGGCGGGCGCCGACATGATTGGCCTCGGCGTTTCCGCCATCGGCGACGTGCGCGGGGCGCTGGTGCAAGACGAAAAGAAGCTGGTCCACTACTACCGCATGCTCGACCAGGGGCAGTTGCCGGTGGCGCGCGGCTACCAACGCACGACCGACGACGAGATCCGGCGTGAGGTCATCCACACCCTGATGTGCAACTTCGTGGTGGAACGCAAGCTCATCGAGGCCAAGCACGGAATCGTGTTCGGCGACTACCTACGCGACTCGCTCGACAAGCTCGCGCCCTTCGTCGCCGATGGGATGTGTCAGATCGATGACACCGCCGTGCGCGCCGTCGGCCTTGGCCAGGTGTTCGTGCGCAACCTGGCCATGTGCTTCGATGCCCACCTAGACGCGAAGCTGCTGGCCAAGGAGCCGGTGTTCTCGCGAACGGTCTAGCGGAATCTCTCTTCGCGCTTCGTCGCCCAGTTCCACGCGCTCTTCCCCTATCGACTTCGGCACGCAGGTGTTTTAGAAGTGTTGCCTTCCGTTTTGCGGGCGAGGTGGTCGTGACCTCCTGACGTGCACCTAGCGAAAGGCAACCATGAAGAGCTACCCGGCGAACGAGATCCGAAACATTGCGCTTATCGGCCACGGTGGCGCGGGCAAGACCACCCTGGCCGAGGCCATTCTGTACTGCACGAAGACGAACCAGCGTCTGGGCCGCGTCGACGACGACACCTCGACGTTCGATTTCGAGCCCGAAGAGCACAAGCGTAGGACCAGCATCTCGGCCGCGGTCGGTCACGTGGAATGGAAGAAGACCAAGATCAACATCATCGACACCTCCGGGAATGGCAGCTTCCTGGTCGAAACGCGCATCGCGCTCGACATCGCGGACTCCGCTGTCCTGCTCGTATCGGCCAACGAAGGCGTGCAGGTCTATACCGAGCGCACCTGGGACATGACCGAGGAGCTCGCCCTGCCCACGGCCATCGTGGTATCCCGCCTCGACCGCGACAACTCCGACTTCGCCAACGCACTCGAGAACATCCGCAAGTCGCTCACCACCAAGGCGGTGGCAGTGCAACTGCCCATCGGCAAGGAGAGTGGTTTCGAGGGCGTGGTCGACCTGATGACCATGAAGGCAATCCGCTTCTCGAACGAAGGCCGTGACGTCGCCGTGGGCGAGACGCCAGCCGACATGCAGGACGAGGTCAAGAAAGCACGCGAGGCTTTGCACGAGGCGATTGCCTCGGCCGACGATACGCTGCTGGAGAAGTACCTGGAAACGGGCTCGCTCACGGATGAGGAGGCGCTCAAGGGACTGGCCCAGGGTGTGCGCAGCCGCGCCATCGTGCCCGTTCTCGCCGCCTCCGGCGCCCGGGGCGTCGGTATCCAGACCCTGCTCGACTTCGTGGTCGAGGGCCTCCCCTCGCCCGCCGAACGTCCGGCCTGGAAAGGCACCCAGGGTGAGACTCCTACCGAGCGCGCGCCAGATCCCAGCGCACCGGTGTCGGCCTACATCTGGAAGACCTCGTCGTCCGACATCGGCCGTCTTTCGATCCTGCGTGTGCTCACGGGCAAGCTCGAAAGCGACGCCACCCTGCTGTCAGTCAACCACGACAGCAAGGAACGCTTTGGCCAGCTCTACGTTCTGCAAGGAAAGACCCGCGAAACCGTGTCCGAGGCCTATCCCGGCGACATCGTGGCCGTGGCCAAGCTGAAGGTGAGCAAGACGGGTGACACCCTCGCCGACGAAAAGGCGCCCTTCGCCCTGCCGCGGCCGGAGATCCCCGCGCCCCTCATCACCTATGCCCTGCACCCAAAGAGCAAGGGCGACGAGGACAAAGTGGCGGTCAAGCTGAACGAAATCATCGACTCCGACGTGGCCGTCAAGGTCAGCCACGATCCGCAATCGAAGGAGATCCTGCTCGGCGGCACGGGGCAGGTCCACGTGGAGGTCGTCGTCGATCGCCTGCACCGCGTGGGCGTGGAAGTCGAGCTGCTGGCGCCGAAGGTCCCCTACCTCGAGACCATCAAGGGCACCGCGCAGAACATCGAAGGCAAGCACAAGAAACAGACCGGCGGTCGCGGCCAGTTCGCTGTCGTGTACATCGACATGTCCCCCCTGCCCCACGGCGGCGGTTTCGAGTTCGTCGACGATATCGTGGGCGGCGCGGTTCCGCGCCAGTTCATCCCCGCGGTGGAAAAGGGCATGCGCACCCGCATGACGAAGGGGGTGGTCGCGGGCTACCGGGTGACCGACGTGCAGGTCCGCCTGTTCGACGGCAAGTTCCACGACGTCGACTCGGACGCACGTTCGTTCGAGATCGCGGCGTCCAAGGGCTTCCAGGCCGCGTTCAAGCAAGCCAAACCCGTCCTGCTCGAGCCCATCATGAAGTTGCGGGTGATGTGCCCGAGCGACTGCATGGGCGACGTCATCGGCGATCTCAACCACCGCCGTGGCCGCGTCGAAGGCATGGACTCGACCGCCAAGGGCGAGGTCATCCGAGCCGCGGTGCCCATGTCCGAGACGTTGAAGTACTCGTCCGACTTGCGCTCCATCACCGGTGGACGTGGCTCGTTCTCGATCGAGTTCTCGCACTACGACGAGCTGCCCGGCCACCTCATGGACAAGGTCGTGGCCGACTCCAAGATGGCGGCCGACGAGGACGAATAGAGGAGCGCGCAGAGGCGACGGAGAGCGCACAGAGCACAAGGCTTCCTATCCATAGGCCAGCCTTCCGACTCTGCGCTCTCGTTCTCCCGCCGCGCCCTCCAAGGTCGTTGGGAGGCCCAAATGAGAGTCTTGTTCGTAGGTGGCACGGGAATCATCAGCTCGGCTTGTTCGCGCGTGGCGGTCGAGGCTGGCGTCCAGCTCTTCCACCTGAGACGGGGAAAGACGGCACGGCAGGTTCCGCTGAGCATCAAGGTGCTGACGGGCGACATCCGCGATCCGGCGTCGGCGCGGGCCGCGATTGGCAATTTGACGTTCGACGTGGTGGTGGATTTCATCGCGTTCACCCCGGAGCAAATCGCGCTGGATCTCGAGCTGTTTCGTGGGCGCACCGGACAGTTCGTGTTCATCAGCTCGGCGTCCGCCTACCAGACACCAGCCCTGAGCCTGCCGGTCACCGAATCCACGCCTCTCGACAATCCCGTGTGGGAATACTCGCGCAACAAGATCGCCTGCGAAGAAGCCCTGCTCGCCGCCTTCCGGCGCGAAAAGTTCCCCTTCACCGTGGTGCGACCCTCGCACACCTACGACCGCACCCTGTTCCCCTGCCACGGTGGCTACACGGTGGTGAACCGCATGCGCCAGGGCAAGCCAGTGGTCGTGCATGGCGATGGAAGCTCGCTGTGGACCCTGACCCACCACGAGGACTTCGCCCGGGCCTTCGTCGGGCTGCTCGGCAACTCGCGTGCGATCGGTGACTGCTTTCACATTACCTCCGACGAGTGGCTGTCATGGGATCAGATTCACCTGCTGCTCGCCAAGGCCGCCGGCACCACGGCCAAGATCATACACTTGCCATCGGAGACTATCGCCAAGCATGACCCCGAGTGGGGCGACAGCCTGCTCGGCGACAAGACCCACAGCATGATCTTCGACAACAGCAAGGTGAAGCGCGTGGTGCCCGGATGGCAAGCGAAGATCCCGTTCTCGCGCGGCGCCGAGGAGATCATGGCGTACCACGACGCCGATCCGATGCGACAGGTGATCGACAAGGCATTCGATGCGACCATGGACAAGCTGGTGGAGGTGGCTCGCCGACTCGACTAGTCCTACCCGCTCGAATTCTGTTCTCGGCGCGGCCGCCGGGAGGAGGGAAGGCACGTGGCCAAGCACGAAAGGCAAGTAGTCATCGTTGGAGCTTCCGCCGCCGGTCTCAGGTGCGCCGCGCGACTGGCGCGCCTCGAACCAGGCTGGCGGTTGACCTTGGTGGAAGAGCAGGAGAGCTATTCCTACGCCGCCTGCGGTCTTCCCTACGCGCTTTCCGGCGACGTGCCCGGCGCCGATGAGTTGCGCAAGTCAGCGGACGGGGCGCTGCGCGACAGCGCGTACTTCGCCGCCATCAAGGGCGTGACGGTCCGCAACCGAGCGCGCGCCGTATCGGTAGACACAGCCAAGCACGTACTCGTGCTCGCCGGCGGTGAGAGCATCCCCTTCGACGATCTGGTGTTGGCCACCGGGGCCAGGCCCAAGCGCCTGCCAGGGCAGCCCAACCATCCGCGCGTACACACCTTCCACTCGCTCGGCGACCTCGAGCCGTTGCTCAGCGCCCTCAAGGCAAGGCGGATCCGATCGGTGCTGGTGGTCGGTGCCGGCCTGTGCGGGTGCGAGTTGGCGGAGGCGTTCGCCGCCAATTGGGGTGCCAAGGTGACGCTGCTCGAGGCGGCGGCGCAGCCCCTGGGCATGATGCTCGACCTGGAAGTGGGGGCTTGGGTTTCGCAGGCACTGGCCCAAAACGAAGTCGAGGTGCGCACGGCCACGCGGGTCGAAGCCCTGGAAGTCTCCGAGGATGCGGTGACGGTGCACGCCGGTGGCGCGAGGCTGACCGCCGACGCAGTCGTGGTGGCGCTCGGGGTTCGTCCAGCGGTCGAGCTTGCAAAAAGCGCCGGGGTCGCGCTCGGTCCCACCGGCGCCATCGCAGTGAGCGACCAGTTGGCTACCAGCGTTCCGCACGTCTGGGCGTGCGGGGATTGCATCGAGGTCCGCCACGCTGTCAGCGGCAAGGCCTGTCACCTACCGCTCGGCTCTCTCGCCAACCGTCAGGGACGCCTGCTCGCCGACATTCTGGCCGGCGGTTCGGAACGACTACCACCCGTGGCCGGCGCCATGGGTCTCAAGGTCTTCGACACCAACGTCGCTGCTGCCGGGATGACCCGGGCCGTGGCGAGAGCGCAGGGTCTGAGGGTTCGTTCCGCCTGGTGGACCGGGTACGACCGTGCCCACTACTACCCGGAGGCCAGGGAGATCGCGCTGCACCTCGTTTACGAACCCGACGGCCAGCGCGTGGTCGGCGTCCAGGCGGTCGGTCCTGGAGAGGTTCACAAGCGCATCGACATCGCGGCGCAGCTCCTGGTGCGGGGTGCCCGTCTCGCGGATCTGGCCGCAGTCGAGCATGCCTACGCGCCACCCTATGCGCCCGCGGTCGAGCCGCTGGCGGTGCTGGCCTGGGTGGCGCAGAACCAGGAACGCGGGCTCGAGGTCGTGGCGCCTCTGGCCGACCTTGCCGGCGAGCACTTGCTCGACGTGCGCCACGCGCAAGAGTCGGCGGCTCGGCCTGCGTCGGCCGCCGAAGTGAGGCTCTTGCCTCAGGAAGCCGTCAGGGCGAACGCGGCGACTCTGGACGGCGGCGACTGGCTGGTGGTGTGCGAGCACGGCACGCGTTCCGCGGAGGTCGCGCGCTGGCTCGCGACCCGTGGCATCCACGCGCGCTACCTGGGCGGCGGGCTGCGCTGGCACGCCCACATGCCGGGTTGACGAGAGGAAGCTGGCATTGGCCAAGGAAAGGACACAACAACAGCACGAGGCCGATGCGGTGTCCGGCCTCCCGCCACCGTCGCCCCCGCCTCGTCCCGGCGCGGTGACGCTCTTTGTCTGCTTCTTGCGCTTGGGGGCGGTTTCCTTCGGCGGCCCCGCGATGGTGGCGTACATCCATCGCCTGGCGGTGACCGGCAAGGCATGGCTCTCCGAGGAGGAATTCCAGCAAGGCGTGGCGCTGTGCCAGGCGGTTCCCGGTGCGACGGCCATGCAGTGCGCGGCCTACGTCGGGCTTCGGGCTCGGGGCCTCCGGGGGGCGGTGTGCGCCTACCTCGGATTCGGACTGCCCGCCTTTGTCCTCATGCTGTCGTTCTCGGTCGCGTACCAGCACGCTTTGAAGGTTCCCCTCGTGACATCCATGCTCACGGGCATGCGCGCCTTGGTGGTCGCTTTGGTGGCGAACGCCACCTGGAGCTTTGGCCGATCCTCGCTCAAGCGCCCGGGTGAGATAGCGATCGCGCTGGCAACCGCCGTCCTCTTCTCCTTCGGCGGCAGCCCCTTCCCGATCGTCGCTGCGGCCGGCCTCTCCGGCGCGCTCATGCTTCGCGGTCCTGGGCACGCGCCGCAAGCGAAAGAGCCGTCGCGAACGCTCGGCTGGAGGACGACTCTGCCGCCGGCCACCATCCTCGCGTTCGGGGCAGCCATCGTTGCCACGCTCGTTCTGCTGAGTCCCCACCTTGCTCGCCTCGGCCTGGTCATGATGAAGGTCGACGTATTCGCCTTCGGCGGGGGCTTCGCGTCGGTGCCGTTGATGCTGAGGGAAGTCGTCGATGTGCACCGCTGGTTGCCATCGAAGGTCTTCATGGACGGGATTGCTCTCGGACAGGTGACGCCGGGACCGATCGTCATCACCTCCACCTTCGTGGGCTACCAGATCTCGGGGTTCCTCGGCGCCGTCACGGCTACCGTCTGCATCTTCCTTCCCTCGCTGTTCACCCTGGTTCTCGTGGAGCCATGGTTCGAACGGCTTCGTTCGTCGGCGAGGTTCCGAGGAGCCACGCGAGGGTTCGTGGTCTCCTTCGTCGGGCTGCTGGCATCGGTAACGCTTCAGTTCTCCCGTCTCATGTCGTGGGATCTGCCCTCGACCCTCATCGCCGCCGGAGCTCTGGCGACGTTGCTGCTGAAAGTCGACGTCCTGTGGGTTGTGCTTGTCGGCGCCGTGGTATCGGCTGTCATCCTGTAGGCCAATCACCTCTCTGCCACCCTCGGCGAGCACACGTTCGGCACCCGGTCCAGCACTGCTCCATCGACCGGGCCGGGTCAGCTGTGCCCGACGCCCCCGACACCCGTAGGCACGGGCAAATGCGGGACCTTGACCTTGTGGCCGTCGGTGTTTGCAAAAAGAGAACGGGCAAACTCGCCCACTTTCGGGGCATGATAGGAACTCACTCTCAAACTCCTCCCACCCGCGGAGTCCATGCATGAAGAACCCACTGCTCGTTCCAGAACTGCGCGACATGCTCGCAGAGAACCGCATCGACGAGTTGCGAGACTTCTGCTCCTCCAGCCCGCCCGAGGTCGCCGCCGAATTCCTCGGGGCGCTCACCACCCCCGAGCTCAAGGAGGTGCTTGGCCTGCTCGAAGGACCCGGTCGCGCCGTGGTGTTCGCGAATCTCGACGACGAGGCACGGATGGCGCTCATCGATGCCCTCGACAAGGAGACCGCCTCCACCCTGATGGCCGACATGCCCGAGGAAGCGCGAATGGGCTTCCTCGAACGGCTTTCCGATGAGCAGCAAGCCATGCTGCGAACCATCTTCGAGCACGCGCAGCCCGAAGATGCCCTACCGCTGCTCGAGACCCTCGACGAGGTCCTGGAGAAGCCCGATCCGGAGGAAATGACCGCCGAGGAGATAGCCAGCGAAGTGGCGGAACATCTCGAGCTGTTCCGCATCTCCGAGGGGCGGGTCGAACGCATCACCCGCATCGAACAGGGCTGCTGGGTCAACATCGTCAACCCAACCAAAGAGAACCTCCCCCTCATCGCCGAGCACTTCAACATCCCCGTCGACTTTCTCACAGCCTCGCTGGACGTCGACGAGACCGCTCGCATCGAGGTGGACGGGGGGGCAACGCTGCTTATCGTCAAGGTCCCCTACTTCGACGAGAAGAATGTCGACGTCCTGTACCTCACCGTCCCCATCGGGATCATCCTCTGCAATGGGCTGACCATCACCGTCTGCCCGAAGACGCAGACCGTTCTGCAGTCCTTCATCGACAACCAGGTGCGCAATCCCGCAGGCGGGCATCGCTTCATTCTACAGATCATTTTCCGCGCAACGCTGCTCTACCTGCAGTACCTCAAGCAGCTCAACAACCTCGCCGGCATCATCCAGAAGAAGCTCGAGCAAGAGTCACGTAACAAGCAGCTCATCAAGCTGTTCAATATCGAAAAGAGCCTTGTCTACTTCACCACCTCCTTGAAGAGCAACCTACTCATGCTTGAACGCCTCCGGCGGCTGAGGGGTTTCGAGATGACCGAGGAGAACGAAGAGTTGCTGGAGGACATCTTCACCGAATGCAAGCAGGCCATCGAGATGGGGAACATCTACAGCGACATCTTGAGCGGGATGATGGACGCGTTCGCTTCGGTGATCTCCAACAATCTCAATATCGTGATGCGGGTGCTGACCTCGATCACCATCGTCATCACCATCCCCGTGCTCGTGTCGAGCTTCTTCGGAATGAACGTCCGGCTGCCGGGGCAGGAGCATCCCTACGCATTCGGGGTCATTATCGGCGTGTCGCTCGTGCTCAGCTTGGGGGCCGTCGCCTACTTCCGCCGCAAGCGCTGGTTGGACCCGTGAGCAGAACGAGCAGTCGAAGCGGCTAGCCGACCCTGCGTTTGGCACGCAACTCGGGGTGTTCATCGAAGAAGGCGTCCCTGCTCTCCCTCGTGATCTCGACGACGTACAAACGGTCCTTGAGCAAATGCGACTGGCAGCCCAGCCGCGAATTCGGTTTCACGTCGAAGGCGCCGTCAAGGCGGTCTTCCTCCCCAAGCTCCAGGGACGACAGGTCTTCGAGGCCCTCCTTGACGTAGACGTGACAGGTGGAGCAGGCGCACACGCCGCCACAGGCGGAACCGAGCTCGGCGCCGCATCTCTCGGCGGCATCGCGAATGGTCGTGCCGACTGGCACCTCGGTCTCGATACCATCGGGCTCGAAACGGATGCTCGCACTCATTTCGCAGTCACTTTCTTCTCCACCGTATCAAGCGACTGTCCACGCATGTTGTCGTCGAGCGCGGCGTTCATGCGTCGTCGCGCGAATTCCTTGCTGACCTCGTCGAGAGATTGTATGGCCGCTCGGATAGCCAGGTGGTTGGTGGCGGACTTGGCCAATTCCAGCGAGGCCATCGCGGCTTCGATGGCCTCGCCTTCGCCGGCAACCAGCAGGGATGGGGAGGCGGAAAGGGCCGCGCGCGTGGCACCGAGGATGCGGTCGGCCTCCACCCGCTCGACCGTGAGTAGCCGCGCGCCCATATCGTCGTCGGCGTGGTCGAAGGAATCGCGGATCATGCGCTCGACCTCGTCGTCCGTGAGACCGTAGCTCGGCTTGACCCTGATCGACGCCTCCTTGCCGGTGTACTCCTCGCGCGCCGACACGCTCAGGATGCCGTCGGCGTCGACCGTGAAAGTCACCTTCAAACGCGCCATACCCGCGGTCATGGGCGGGATGCCGCCCAGATTGAAACGCGCCAGCGAGCGGCAATCGGCGACCATCTCGCGCTCCCCCTGCACCACATGGAGATCGAAACCGGTCTGGTTGTCGGCGTAGGTCGTGAAGGTTTGGACCGCGCCGCACGGCACGGTGGTGTTGCGGTGGATGAGCTTCTCGGACACGCCGCCCATCATCTCCAGCCCAAGCGAGAGCGGCACCACGTCCATGAGCACGACATCGCTGCGGCCGCCGCTGGCCAGGAGATCGGCCTGGATTGCCGCGCCCAGTGCCACGACCTCGTCCGGATCGATGTCAGCCAGAGGTTCTTGGCCGAACAGCTTGGCCACGAAGCTGCGCACCAGGGGCATGCGCGTGGCTCCTCCGACGAGAATCACGCCGGAGAGTTGCGCTGTCTCGATACCGGCGTCGCGCATCGCCCGACGCACCGGTGGAGCGCATCGATCGAGCACAGGATGCACGAGCTCATCGAGATCGGATCGCGACAGGCTTCCCTGCCATGGCTCGCCCTCGGGCATCGCGACAGTAACGGAAGACTCGGTCGCGACGGTCAGTGCTTCTTTGGCTTCGCGTGCGGCGTTGAGCACGGCTCGCGCCAGTCCGGCATTACGACCTGCGTCTTCGGGCAGGCCCATGACACGCAGCAAGTGCCCTGCCACCGCGCGATCGAAATCGTCGCCGCCCAGCGCCGAATCCCCGCCCGTCGATTTGACCTCGAAGACGCCGCCCTCCAGCTTCAAGATCGAGATGTCGAAGGTACCACCGCCCAGGTCGAAGACCGCGAAGGTTCCCTGCACCTGCTTGTCGAGACCATAGGCCAGGGCGGCCGCAGTCGGCTCGTTGAGCAGGCGCATGACCTCCAGGCCAGCCAGGCGTCCAGCATCGCGCGTCGCTTGACGCTGGCCGTCGTCGAAATATGCCGGCACCGTGATGACCACGCCATCGAGCTCGCCGCCCAGCTCAGCCTCGGCGCGGACCTTGAGCACGCGCAAGATCTCCGCCGAGACCTCCATCGGCGTCACCGCACGGGTACCGCCCGCAACCGCGAATCGAACCATCGGGTCAACAGCCTCGCCCGGAGCGAAGCGATACGTGGTCAGCCGGCGCGTGGCCTCGGCGTCGCTTGGACCACGGCCCATGAAGCGCTTCACGGACGCGATGGTGTCCTGCGGAGAAGTCGCGGCTAGCTCACGTGCCTTGGCACCGACGACGATTCCGCCATCAGCGGCGTAGTGAACCACCGAAGACAGGAGCGCAGAGCCATCGGCAGCCAGGCAACGTGGCTGCCCAGCCTGCACGACCGCAACCAAGGAATTCGTCGTGCCAAGGTCGATACCAACCGCGCGACCCTTGCAGATTTCCTTGGTGCGCGCCTGACCTGGCTCGGAGATGGTGAAGAGAGCTTCAACCGGCATGGCCGAGGTCCCCCGCGGGTGGAGCCCCGTCCTGTTCCCACAGAAGGCGAGCCTCGTCGAGGAAGCGCCGGTAGTAGCGCACCGTCACCAGGCGAGCCGCGATGGTGCCGAGAACAGGTTGCGGCGACGCGAATCCCCTTGCCACGTCGTCCATCACCGTGTTGAGCCGTCCGCGCACCTTGGCGATCAGGGCCTCCGTCTCGTGCACGTCCCTCGCGGCATGGGCGGCGGCAAGGGCCTCGCGCAATTCGAGCACCTCCATGAGCAGGACCTGGGGCACTGGTAGCGTCGCGTGCTCGCCGGACTTGTCTTGGTTCCCTGCCCCACCTCTGTCACCGACGTCGACCCCGTGCAACGAGAGCAGGTACTCCGCGCGTCGGATGGGGTCCTTCAAACAGCGCCAGGCCTCGTTGAGCTGGACCGATCTTTCGAGCGACGCCCGTCGCGCCCGCGCATCCGAGCGCGCGAAGCGGTCCGGGTGAAGCATCTTGGTCAGTTCTTTGTAGCGTCGTTCGAGCGCCACTGGGTCAATGGCGAACGAGCGCACGACGCCAAGGACTTGAAAGTAATCTGCGGTGCCGTCAGGCGGCTGCACGGCGCCGCAGCCGACACAAAACACGTCCTCGCCCGCAGCCTTCTGACAGGACCAGCAAATCATCTCGCCACTAGAACTGGACGCTCTCGCCGCAGCTGCACGTGCTCTTGACGTTGGGGTTGACCCACTTGAAACCGCTGGCCATCAGCGTGCTGGCAAAGTCCAGGGTCGACCCGTCGAGAAATGTGAAGCTCTTGGCGTCGATGAAGACGTTGACGGTGCCGTTCTCGAAGGACAGCACCCGGTCCTCCGGCCTCGCGTCCACGTCCGACCACTCGAACAGATAGGAAAATCCCGTACAGCCGCCGCCGCGAATACCCACGCGCAAGCCCTTGGCCGGGGTTTCCCGCTTGGCCGCCGCCGCCTTGATTGCCGCCACTGCCTTTTCGGTCACTTGAATCGCCATCACGACCCTCCCTGCGCATACGCCGCGCTCTCGGGCACATGTTCCTGCTTCTTACGGTAGTCGGCGATGGCGCCCTTGATGGCGTCCTCGGCGAGCACCGAGCAGTGAATCTTGACCGGCGGCAGACTGAGCTCCTTGACGATCTGCGTGTTCTTCACCGTCATCGCCTGATCGATGGTCATTCCCTTGATCCATTCCGTGGCCAATGAAGACGAGGCGATGGCCGAGCCGCACCCGAAGGTCTTGAACTTCGCGTCCTCGATGACGCCGTCTTTGCGGACCTTGATTTGTAGCCTCATCACGTCGCCGCACGCCGGCGCACCCACCAGCGCGGTACCGACGTCCGGCTCGGCCGGATCCAAGCTGCCGACGTTGCGCGGGTTCTCGTAGTGATCGATGACTTTATCGCTGTATGCCATGACGTACTTCCTACTTCAGTGACTCGACCATTGGATGCTCCTCGGGTCGACCCCGGATTGCACCAACTCCCACAGGGGCGACATGTCGCGAAGTCGCTTCACCTTTCCCGCGACCAAATCGACCACGTAATCCACCTCTTCCTCAGTTGTGAAGCGGCCCAGCCCGAAACGAATGGACGAATGGGCCATCTCCTCGCCCACCCCAAGAGCGCGCAGGACATAAGAGGGTTCGAGCGAAGCCGATGTGCATGCCGATCCCGACGAAACCGCCACGTCCTTGAGCGCCATCATCATGGCCTCGCCCTCGACGAAGGCAAAACTGATGTTGAGGTTGCCGGGCAGGCGGTGTTGCAAAGAACCATTGACCGTGGTGTTGGGCACCGCAGCCTCGATGCCCTTGCGCAAGCGCTCGCGCAAGCCGAGCACGCGGCGGCCTTCCTCGGCCATCTCCAGCCGGCACAGCTCGGCCGCCTTGGCGAAGCCAACGATGCCAGGGACATTGAGCGTTCCCGAGCGCATGCCGCGTTCGTGGCCGCCACCATCGATGATGGGGGTAATCCGCACGCGCGGCTTGCGGCGAACGTAGAGGGCACCGACGCCCTTGGGACCGTACATCTTGTGCGCGGATAGCGAGACCAGGTCGGCATGGCTGGCGTTCACGTCGAAGGGAATCTTGCCGACCCCCTGCACGGCATCGATGTGAAAGAAGGCACCGTGCGCCTTCACGACTTCGCCGATTTCCGCGACGGGGTTGACCGTCCCGATCTCGTTGTTGACGAGCATGACGGACACGAGAATCGTCTTGTCGTTCAACGCGGCGGCCACGGCGGCCGGATTCACCCGTCCGTCGCCGTCCACGGGGAGGTAGGTCACGACGAACCCGTGCTTCTCCAGGCGCTTGCACGCGTCGAGCACGGCCTTGTGCTCGGTCACCACGGTGACGATGTGATTTCCCCGATCCTTGTAGAATTCGGCCACGCCCTTGATGGCGAGATTGTCGGATTCAGTCGCCCCGGACGTCCAGACGATCTCCTTGCCCGCGGCGCCGATGAGCTTGCCGACCTCTTCGCGCGCTCGCTCGACTGCCTCCTCTGCCTGCCAGCCGAAGGAGTGCGACCGACTGGCCGCATTGCCGAAGTTCTCGCGAAGGTACGGCAGCATGGCGTCCACGACCCGTTCATCCACCGGCGTGGTCGCCTGATAGTCCATGTAAATTGGCAGCTTCAAGGTCATGGCGTCGTGTGCTTGGCGATTCCGTCCACCAGCAGAGGTACTTCGCGGTCGGAACCGTGGTTTTCGCAGGTGCAACACTCGCTCTGGCCCTGGCCGGGGCTGCAAGAGCGACATCGTTCGAGATACGACAGGCTGTCGGCCAATTCCTCCGCCAGGCGTGAGAGCCGGGAGATGGTTTCTCGGGTTTCGTGCAACTTGTCCGAGAAGATCTCGCGCACCGTGGCCATGGCCTCGGGCGCAGTGGCGCTCTCCTCCCAAACCCTCAGAAAGGCTTTGATTTCCGTCAATGAGAAGCCCATGTCTTGGAGCTTCTGAATCCACTCGATGCGCTTGACTCCGTCCCCGGAGTACATGCGAAAGCCCCCCTTGGACCGAACCGGAGGGGAGAGCAACCCCAGCTCTTCATAAAGGTGAATGGCGCGCACGGTCTTCCCGGTGCGACGCGCCAAGTCGCCCACCTTGATGAGCACCAGTTTTCCGGTATCTAGCTGGAAAGGCATAATCTGACTCTTACGTTTACGTATGAGTTATAGACAGTCGCCCCATCCAGGTCAACCCCAATCCTTGCTCGCCGTGCACACGCGCCTCGGCAGTGCTTGCCCGACGAGCTCGGCGCAACCGGTGGAATGAACCCTGCCATGTCGCTTCCCCGCAAGGACAAGAGCCGACCCGCACCGCCAGGCGGCCGCGGCTCCTGAATCGTGTGGGTCAGTCCTTCGCGGAGGCGATCGCTTCGATGGCGACGATAAGCTCTTCGCGATGCACGGGCTTCTCCAGGATCCGCCGATCCTCGGCCAGGAGTCCGGCAGCCTCCTCGGAAATGCCGCCGGTCAGAAACACGAACCGCCTGGCCAGGAAGGGCCGCACCTTGGTGACCTCCCGGTAAAGCTCAATCCCGCTGATGACCGGCATGTTGATGTCGCAGATGATGACGTCCGGGGGCTCTTGCTCGATGAGGCAGCGCATTCCATCGCGTGGGTCGCTGAAGGTGATGATGTCGTGGAAGGCGGCCAGCATCCGACGCAGGGGCGCCAGCAACGCCGTTTCGTCTTCGATGAGAATGATGGAGAGCCGCCGGCCAACGCTCGGCGCGAGCAATTCCGGTGTGGGTGTGCGCAGTGGCTCGAACGCTTCCTGACTGGGTTCCGGCGCACGCCACTTGCGCAGGGTCACGCTCACCGAGGTACCCCGCCCGAGCTGGCTCTCCAGCGTGATGGTGCCGTCCATCTTCTTGACGAGATCGCGCGAAATGGACAATCCGAGACCGGTTCCGAAGCCGACGCCCTTGGTGGTGAAGAAGGGATCGAAGACACGACGCAGGTTCTCGGGTGCGATGCCGCAGCCGTTGTCAATCACGCGAATGAGGATGTCGTCCCCGTTGTGCTCGACCACGATCTCGATACGGCCGCCTCCCGCCTGGCCGGCGAAGCTTTGCGAGCTGTTGAGAATGAGGTTGAGCAGCACCTGGCGGAGCTGGTCTTCGTTGCCACGGGCGACGCAGTCCTGACCTGAGTAAACCGTGACTTCCGCGCGGCCGGAGATCTCACTTCGTACCAATCCGACCACCGAACGGACCACGGCGTCGACATCGACCGGTCCAAGGTGCGGTCGCCCCGGGTGCGAGAAGACGCGCAATTCTCGGACCAGCCCCAAGATGCGGTCCAGCCCGCCGCGACAATCGGCCACCAGCTTGGCGAGTTGCTCGAGCGTCGGCATGCGGTCGCTGCTGCGCCGCTTGCGAGTGCAGTCAATCCATTCCTCGATGAGCTCGAAGTTGGGCAGCAAGAACGCAAGCGGATTGTTGATTTCGTGGGCGATGCCGGCGGTGAGTAGTCCGATGCTGGCCATCTTCTCCACCTGAACGAGTTGCTCCTGGGTTTCGTTCAGCCTTGTCAGGGATGACTCCATTTCGCTTCGTTCCGCGACCAGGCGGCGATTGACCCGCTCAAGCTCCCCGGTGTGCTCCCGCACGCGGGTCTCGATCTCCGCTTCCATTCGCTCGACCTCTGCACGCAACCTCGCGTTCTCCCGCACCAGGTGCACGTGCTGGATGGCGCGCAGAATGGCCAAGCGCAGCGGTTCTATGGCCTGATCCCTGACCACGTAGTCGAACGCCCCGTGGTGGATAGCGCTCAGTAACTCGCTGGTTCGCGAAACCGACGAAAGCATGATCACCGGCGTGCCCACCCCGCGCACCCGCAAGGTCGTCAGGAGCTCGAGGCCCGTCATCTCGGGCATCCTGACTTCGGCCACGATCACGTCGAAGAGGCTGGCCTCCAGCGCCAGCAGCGCGGCGCGTCCGCTGCCCACCGTCTCGACCTGGAACCCCCAGTCCGCGATCAAGCTTCCCACGAAATCTCGAACCAGCTTGCTGTCGTCCACCAGCAAGACGCGTCCATTCACGCGCGACAGGTTGTCACCGCTTCCTGCCGCGGAAGGACCGGATGGGTCAGATCCACTCGCCATGCTCACCTGGAAACGGCGGCGTGACGCGCCGACTTGAATGGAAGTTCCACACCCTTGCCCGCGCCAGGACTGGATCTCGGTCTCGGCGATGCGGGGGTGCGAAACAGGCGAAATGGCGGGCGGACCTGAAGTTTGCTGGGGGGCCTGCCGATGGAGGATGTGAGGGCAAGATGACGTACCTGTTGCGAAACGTGCGACTCTTCGAATCGTTCTCGGAGATCGAGTGCGCCGACCTCGCTCAATTCATGCGTGAGAGGAAATACGCGCAAGGCGAAACCGTATGCGCGCACGGCGAATACGGTAACACCATGCTCATCGTGACACAAGGCGCCCTATCCGCCGTGATATCAGGAAAGGAAGACCAGCCGCACGAGATCTCGCGACTCGGCGAGGGCGAGGTCTTCGGCGAGATGTTCTGTATCGACCCCGCGCCCCGCCCCGTCACCCTCGTCGCGAGGGAACCCTCGACGGTCCTGGAAATGGGACGAGATGACCTGATCAAGCTGCGCCAACATGCGCCGCTCGCGGCGGCAGCGTTGGTCAATGCCGTGTTTCGCGACGTGCTCAAGCGTCTGCGCAATGTCGATGATCGTATTAGCCGAGAGCTTCATTCGGAAGGCGTCTGGGACGATGCTGCCTCGACGAAGCAGAATTCACAGTCCAACTCGCCAGGAGCCTGGGCACCCTATTTCGCCCATCTTCGGGGTTCGGTATGAGCGAGGCTCTCAGAGAGTCGGTTCCCGAATGCTTTCGAGGACCGGTTGCCCGGACCTTGCTTGGTGCCGGCCGGCAGCGCCACCTGCCCGCATTCTCCGTGCTCTGCGAAGAAGGAAAGGTCACCCACAGTCTCTTCCTGGTCACCGCCGGCAAATTCGAGGTCACCAAGCGCATTGCCGGGCGCCGGCGCACCCTCTCGACATTCGGCCCGGGAAGCGTCCTGGCTCTCATGCCCGCACTCGACGGCGCACCGTGTGCGGTGTCGATTCGTGCCCGCGAGGACGCAAGCGTGGTGGAGATCAAGCGCGACAACTTGCTCTCTTTGCTTGCGGCGGGCAGGAATTCGAACCTCGAGGTCGCCGACCGGCTCTCGCTGCTGGCCATCCGCAGGCTGCGCGGCGCCACGCGTGAGCTTTCGCAGGCACTTTACTGCGCTCTCACGTCTCCCGATCAGAAAGGACGCATCGATACCCTCAGCCTGGCACGCATCCAGGCCGGTAGCTACGCCTGGCTAGGTGAATGACGGGCGCGTCATGGGATCGCGGGAACGGCCCGCGCAAGTAGCTCTGCCGGCTAGGAATTCTCGTGGCGGCGTGCTAGCAAAACGCTTTCTCGCTACGCCACTACAGGAGCACCGCACGATGGACGCACTAACCCAACTTGCCATCAACACCATCCGAATCTTGGCCGTCGATGGGGTACAGAAAGCCAATTCCGGCCATCCTGGCCTTCCCATGGGCGCTGCCCCGATGGCCTACGTGCTCTGGCAGAAGCATCTTCGCCACAACCCCAAGAACCCCAAGTGGCCCGATCGCGATCGTTTCGTGCTCTCTGCCGGGCACGGCTCCATGTTGCTCTACTCGATGCTGCACTTGTACGGCTACGACCTGGCCCTCGACGAGCTCAAGGCCTTCCGCCAGTGGGGCTCGCGCGCGCCTGGCCACCCGGAGTCGTTCTGCACGCCCGGCGTTGAAGCCACCACCGGTCCGCTCGGGCAAGGCGCCACCAATGCCGTCGGCATGGCCATGGCCGAAAGGTTCCTCGCCGCCAGGTACAACCGACCGGGCCTGACCGTGGTGGACCACATGACCTACGCCCTGATGGGCGATGGGGACATGATGGAAGGTATCACCCACGAGGCCGCTTCCCTGGCGGGGCGCCTTGGGCTGGGAAAGCTGGTCTGGTTGTACGACGACAACAAGATTTCCCTGGATGGCCCCACCTCGCTCAGCTTCACCGAGGACGTTGCCAAGCGTTTCGACGCCTACGGCTGGCACGTACAGAAGATCGACCAAGGCGACACGGACGTGGACGGCATCGATCGCGCCCTCGCCGCAGCCAGGGCCGACAGCCGACCGTCGCTCGTCATGGTTCACACCACCATCGGTTTCGGTTCGCCGCACAAGGCCGGAACCTCCGAAGCACATGGATCTCCCCTTGGACCGGACGAGGTCAAGGCCACCAAGTCGGCCCTCGGCTGGGATCCCGAAAAGCAGTTCTTCGTTCCCGAGGAGGCGCAGGCGCATTTCCTCGCCGCGGTCGAGCGCGGAGGCAGGGCAGAGTCCGAATGGCAAGACACCTTCAATAATTGGTCCAAGGCCCACCCCGAGCTGGCCGCCGAGTGGCGCATGGCCCTGCGCAACGAGTTGCCCGTCGATTGGGATTCCGCGATCCCCGTGTACACGCCGAAGGACGAGCCCGCCTCGCGCGTTTCAGGCGGCAAGATACTCGCGGCCATCGCGAGCAAGGTGCCCTGGTTGTTCGGTGGCGACGCCGATCTCTCGTGCTCGACCATGACCGGCCTGCCCGGACTGGGGGACTTCGACGGCAAGACCGGGCTCGGGCGCAACATCCGATTCGGGGTGCGCGAGCACGCCATGGGCGCCATCGCCAACGGCATGGCCTACCACGGCTCGGTGCGGCCTTACACCGCCACCTTCTTCGTCTTCTCGGACTACGAGCGCCCGGCCATTCGTCTGGCTGCCCTGAGCAAGCTGCCCGTCATCTTCATCTTCACCCACGATTCCATTGGGGTGGGCGAGGACGGGCCGACCCACCAGCCGGTCGAGCACCTCTCCGCCCTGCGCGGCATCCCGAACCTTTGGGTCATGCGGCCGGCCGACGCCAACGAGACCGCGCACGCCTACCGCGCGGCCATGAAGCGCACCGATGGTCCGTCCGTCATCGTGTTGACCCGACAGAAGCTCCCCACCTTCGACAGGGAGAAGCTCGCTGCCGCAAGCGGGGTTTCGCGAGGCGCCTACGTCCTCTCCGACGCGGTGGGTGGCGCCCCGCAGGCCATCCTGCTCGCGACTGGCAGCGAGGTCAGCCTCGCCGTGGCGGCGCAGGAGAAGCTCCTGGCGGTGGGGATTCGCGCTCGCGTGGTCTCCATGCCGTGCTGGGAGCTGTTCCTGGCACAACCTGTGGAGTACCGCGAGTCGGTCATCCCGCCCGACGTGACCGCCCGAGTCTCCGTGGAGGCAGGGCTGACCATGGGCTGGCACCGCTTCATCGGTGACCGGGGAATCGCCATCGGGCTCGATCGCTTCGGTGCCTCGGGTCCAGGCTCCGTGCTGGTCAAGCAATTTGGCTTCACTGCCGACAACATCGTTCGAGCCGCCACGAGCCTGGTGAAACCATGATCCATCGCTTCCTCCACATCCTGGCTGCCTCGCTGCTTGTCTTCGGCGCCGGCCGCCCGGCCGCCGCCGCCGACCTGCCGCCACCCACGGTGTTCGACGGCGCCTACCAAGGGCTGCTCGTGGGTGCACTGGCGGGCAGTGCGACCGGCTACCTGTTCGCCCGGAGTGACACCTGGAACAAGTCGGGTGGCTGGAAACCAGTGGCCTACGGCGCGGGCATCGGCGCCATCACAGGCAGCGTGCTCGGCCTGACCCTGGGCATCGTCGACATGGCCCAACGCAAACCGGGCCGCAATGCCTACGTGATGCGCGACGCGCTCTACGGCGCCGGCCTGGGCGCGGTGCTGGGAGGGATCGCGGGCGGCCTGGGCGCCTTGGCCTCGAAGAAGGGCGAATACATCTTGCTCGGGGGCTCCATCGGCGCGCTTACTGGCACCTGTGGGGGCATCGCCGTGGGCTTCGTCGAAGGCTATCGCAAGTTCTCGGCCTCCGTCGCGGCGGTCGAGCAATCCGACGGCAGCGTGAGCTTCGTGCCTGCAGTCGCCGGGCGCTTCTAGCCCGCGAGCTTCTTTCGCCTGTATTCGGCGAATCTCCCCGAAGCCTCGTCGTGGGCGTAGGTCACGACCTCGATGGCAGCACCCTCGAACTCGTAGACGTGGTAGCGCGAACACCGGTCTGGAGCACCCACGTAGGAGGCCGAGCCGACGCCCACCACGGGGATGCGCGTGCCATCCGGTCCGGGCAGCTCCTTGAAGAAGTCGCGGTGATCGTGACCGTGCATGACCAGGTCCGAGCCGACGCGCAGGAGCAGCGCTTGCAGTGCATCGCGGTCGCGCAGGTTGAGATCCTCGCCATCCCGGTTCACCTGCGGCGGGTGGTGAATGAGCATCACGCGGCGGCGGGACCTCACTTCCTGCGCTGACAGCAGAGATTCGAGGCGGGCGAGCTGCGCTTCGCCGACGCGCCCCCATGCCCCAAGATCGCCGGTGGGAACGCCGGTGCTCACGCACACGAGGGCGAGGTCGCCGCGGAAGCGCACGAAAGGGTATGTCGCCCCTTCCAGTCGGAGATCCGCAGTCTGATAGGCCGCGAACATGCGCTCGAAGACGCCGCTCTCGGCGACCTGCGGGACATAGGCATCATGGTTTCCGGGAATGACCGTCACGCGGTCGGCGGGCAACCCCGTCGACGAGATCCAGCGCAAGGCCGCGGACCACTCGGATTCGAGCGCGATGTTACACAGATCGCCGGTGATGGCCAGGTGGTCGACTGGGCGGCCGCGCAGGTCGTCGAGCACCCCCTGCAACAGCGTCATGCTGTGCTTGCGCCTGCGCATGAGCAGCAAGTTCAGGCCGCCCAGCATGCGCTTGCCCAGGAGGTCGCGCAGCCCGGACAGTCGGAAGGACTGAAAATGCGGGTCGCTGACTTGGGCCAGGCGAAACATCAGTTGGGCTCGATCTGGATATCCGCCGACAGGCCGTAGTGGTCGGAGGCGAAGATTCCCGCCTCGGTGGGTTCGCGGAACACCATCTTGCACGCATGGATGGTCCCGCGGCCGTCGCCGCGCATGGGGCTGACGAAGATGTAGTCGAGGCGACGGTCAGGTTCCAGGAAGGCGAGTCTGGCCGTGTGGGGGTTGGCCGCCGCCCAGGTCCAGCCCGGATCGCCGGGGTGCAGTCGATCCCATGCGTCCTGAAAGTAGGTTCGCCGGCCGCCCAAGGTGACCTGGCCACGTAACCAGCGGATCTCGTCGGATTCGGGACGCGCGTTGAAGTCGCCCATGAGGATGTGTGGAGCATCGCTGGGCCGGCTGGCGATGGCAGCCTCGATGGCCTGTACCTGATCCTCGCGCTGCTTGCCGTGGGCCAGGCGGTAGTTCAGGTGGGTGGTGTGTACCCAGACATCACGCTGCCCATGGCGAACGCGCGCGGATAGGAGAACCCGCCTCTCGTCTGGCCGGGCGTGGGGCAACTCCAACACATCATGCTCCAGAATCTCGTCGCGAGAGAGGATGGCGAGCCCCTCGTGGCCGCCGCCGAACTCCACCGCAGCCGCGAAAACGTGGTGAAGACCCGCCGCCTGGGCAAGCATCTCAGCCTGATTGGGCAAGCGTGATGGTATCTCGCGCACCTCTTGCAGGGCCACGACCGAGGGAGCAAGCTCGGCAAGGCCTCGCACAACGGCATGCATGCGTGCCTCGAGTGGAGGTTCGGCTCCCCATAGGTTCAGCGTGCAGCAGCGTAGAAGTTTCACCCCGGTCCGATCCTAACCCGCGTTGCCGCGGAAGGTACTCGACGAGTCCGCGGTCTCCCAGACCGTCACCACCGACAGGTGCGGCACCTTGCCGGACATGGCATTCCAAATGAACGCGCACAGGTTCTCGCAGGTCGGGTTGTCGAGCCCGGGGATGTCGTTCAGCGTGTGGTGATCGAATTGCTTCCACAGCGGGAGCCAGGCATCGTCGATGACGGCGAAGTCGACCACCCACCCGGTCGTGGGATCGACCGGGCCCAAAAGACCGATCTCGACGCGGTAGCTGTGTCCGTGCATGCGCGAGCACTTGTGCCCGGCCGGCACCCGCGGCAGGTGGTGGGCGGACTCGAACGTAAATATCTTCTTCAACTCAACTAGCAAAGCGCAGGTAGCTTAGCACGCGCGGGTCTCTACCGGCCCGCGTAGCGCTTGAGTGCGGCGACTTGCACCAGCTCCTCGCCGGGCAGGATGAGCGCGGTCAGCAGGCGACCGTAGACGCAGCCCGAGTCGAGGCCGGTCGCCATCGGCCAGTGCTGCAACCCGCGAACGGCATCATGCCCAAAAACCACCTTCTCGGGTCCTTGCCAGCGCGCGGCCCAGGGGAAATGCACGAGCAAACGGCTCGTGGGCTCGCCCGCGTCGGCGATGCTGCGCAGGCTGAGCATGTGCTCTCGCTTCTGCTTTTCGAGCGACACGCCCGGCACCAGACCGGCGTGGACCACCAGGTAGCCGGTCTCGCCTGGCTTGGCGGAGCCAAGAGGCAGGTACAAAGGCAGGCCCTGAAGATAGTCCCAGTCCTCCGGCCGAAGCGTTGCGATGTAGCTGCGCCGGCCCTGGTGATTCAGCTTGTGCCCCTCGTGCCGGTGGGCAAGCGCGAAACTGTCGTGGTTTCCAAGCACGGCCAAAAGACCATTCTCGCGCGCGAACTGCACCACGCCCTGGGAATCCGGTCCCTTGGCCACCAGATCCCCGGCGAGCACCACCCGGTCACCCTTCGCGTAGCTACACTGCCGAAGCAGGAGGCGCAACTCATCGACGCAGCCGTGAACATCGCCAACGATGATTGTCCTCTGCATCGGAGCCAGACATCATACCAGCGTCCACCAGGACACGCTCGCCCCGGCCAGCGCGACAAGGATCCGCCATCGACTTCCGCCTCCGGATCGCGCAGATTTCGCTGGTGAGATCCACGGTCGATACCCGGTCACGGCGTCTGCGCGTGCTTGGCCAATCCGAGCCCGCATCGCCGAATACACACCCGCGCCACCCGCCGTGGATCAGGGCGCGGCTGCCCTCGGGTCAGGTCTACTTCGACCTGCGCAGCCGAGTGCACGCGCTTGGCCTTCACACCGTATGCGAAAGCGCCTCCTGCCCCAACGTCGGAGAGTGCTGGAGCGCAAAGTCGCTCACCATCATGATCTTGGGCGAGCTATGCACCCGTTCGTGCAAGTTCTGCGACGTGCCGACGGGCAGGCCGCTTCCGCCCGATCCCGAGGAGCCGGAGCGCGTGGCGACCATCCTGGCCGAGCTGGGACTCACCCACACGGTCATCACCTGCGTGACCCGCGACGATCTCGCGGACGGCGGGGCCGCGCACTGGGCCGCCACCCTTCGCGCGGTGAAGAGGCGCTGCCCCTCCATGGTCCTGGAGGCCCTGGTCAGCGATTTCAAGGGCGACACGCGGGCCGTGGACACTGTCCTTGCAGCCGGCCCGGACGTCTTCGCCCACAACCTGGAAACCGTTCCCCGGCTCAGCCGGCAGGTCCGCGTGCAGGCCAACGTCGAGCGCTCGCTGGCGGTGCTGGCACACGCCAGCGGAAGAGGCGCGCTCACCAAGAGCGGTCTCATGCTAGGGCTGGGCGAGAGCCTCGACGAGGTACGCGCGACCATGCGCGATCTGCGTGGCGCCGGCGTGGAGATTCTGACCCTGGGCCAGTATCTGCGCCCATCACGCCAGCACCTGCCCATCGAGCGTCATGTGTCCCCCGACGAGTTCAGCCAGCTCAAAAGCGAAGCGCTTGCCACGGGCTTCGCCCACGTCGAATCCGGCCCCCTGGTCCGCTCCAGCTACCACGCCTCGAACCAGCACGATCTGGTGCTCGCCCGCCGGGCCATCGCTTCAAAGCAGTTCCCGGCCGACGGCGAATGAGCTTCAGGCCAGATCCTCTTCGGCGGCGGCGAGCTGGTCTTCCAGGCGGCGCTGCTCGGTGGCGAGATCGCTGCGGCCAAGGAAGGCGGTGTAGCTCATGAAGGCGGTCAGGTATGACAGGTCCTTCGCCCACGCCGGCAGATAAATTGGCTCGGCGAGCATCCCCTCGCGCGCCAGGCGGTCGAAGAGTGCCACGTCGTCCACGGCCAGCTTGCCCACGAAAAGCAGCCGGACGAGCTGACTCTGTCCCTTGGTCAGGGCAATACGCAGGAAATTGGTCACGCGCAGAAAGCCATCGAGGTAGCAGCCATCCTTGGTGAAAGGCGCCCCGCCCTCGACGAGTCCACCTCTCACCACGCGCCGGGCGCAATCGAAAGAGGTGTGTTCATCGTTTCCACGGCCGAGAAAGAAGCGGTAGAGGTCGAGAAAGCTGGCGCCCTCCTCGGCTGCGTGGATGGCCAGCGTGCGGTCGCACAACCGGCGAACGCGCGCCAGGCTGGTCGATGCGGTGATGAATTCCGTGAGCACGGCCAGCCCTTCCTGGGTGCGCGTGGTGCGCGGCGACGGCGCGCCGATGAAAGGAACGACCGGCTGGGCGCGTCCGTTGATCGTGGTCGCCATGTGCACCTGGCCCTCGTGGAACTCCATCTGGCGCAGATCGCGCGGCGAGAATCGCGCGTGGCGCTTGATGCGGATTTCCGCCGGTGTGGTCGATGCCGAGGCGGCAAGGTGATCCACAACTTTCACCTTCAACGCGTGCCCGGTGAAGAAGGCGGAAAATCGCTCACGCAGGTATTCCGCGGCCTGTTCCGCGTCCAAGGTAGCCTGGTCCTTGACGGAGGGCAGGGGCGAGAATCCCGCGATAACCTCCTCGAAGTGCCTCGCCAAATCGAGGTTGGTCGTGCGACTGTCGGAGGAAAGGTTGCCCGGCCTGCCATAGAGCTCGACCGAATGGTGGTAGAAGTCCCGGCTGCCGATGCTGAGCAGCATGCGTGCCGCCGTCGACATCGAGACACACGTCCGGCGAAGAAATCGTTCGATTTCGTTCTCGCCCGTGAGCCGAAGTGCCAGCCTGTGAAAGGCGGCCAGCGCTTCGGCCACGCCGGTGGGCACGTGGTAGCTTGGTTTGGGCAATGCGGTCGCCCCGGTGGCGAAGAACGCCTGCTCGACCTCGTCGCTCCAGTCCAACGCTCGGATCACTCGCAACGGCTTCTGCGCTTCCAAAATCTCCGTCGAGATCTCACGCAGCAATGTCACCAAGCGCGCAGAGATCGCCACTTGGTCCTCGCTTCCGGCCGCTCAGCCACCGCCTACCCGACGCCCAGCTGGCACCGAGTAGGTGATCCATGAGCTGCCCCCGACCACGGCGCCCCTGCCAATCACGGTGTCACCACCAAGGATGGTGGCGTTGGCGTAGATGACCACGTCGTCCTCGATGGTTGGGTGACGCTGTGGAATGGCATGTGCCTCGGCCGTGGTCGCCGCCTTGTTCCTCTTGATTGAGAGCGCGCCCAGAGTCACCCCCTGGTAGATGCGCACCGAATGCCCAATGTGCGTCGTTTCGCCGATGACGATACCCGTGCCGTGGTCGATGAAGAAGGGCGACCCGATGATGGCGCCGGGGTGGATGTCGATGCCGGTACGACCGTGCGCATATTCGGTCATCATGCGTGGCAGCAATTCCCCTCCTTCCACGAGCAAGCGGTGAGCGGCGCGGAAGATCGCGATGGCATACAGCCCTGGGTAGCAGGCAATGACCTCGTCGGTGCCAGTGGCCGCGGGATCGGCCTCGAAAGCGATCTGCACGTCCTGTGCGAGAATCGCGCGCAACTCGGGCAAAGCCGCCAGCGTGCGCGCCGTGATGGTCCGTGCCTTGCGCTTGCATTCGTCTTTGCCCCGCGCCTTGCCGGTGTGCGAGCGGTGTGCCGTGAGGAAGAGGGCCGCTTCGAGCCGCGCCTGTAGATCCGCCAGCACCTCCGCCAAACGTTCCCGGGCATCCTCGTGGTCGTACTCCTCAACCAATCGCGTGCGCCGCGTGCCCGGCAGAAGGACAGAGAGGAAGTCGTTGACAATGAACGCGACCTCGTGCGGGGTGGGCAAGGCGCCGGACATCACCGATTCGCCGGCTTTGCGTCCTGTGCGAAGAATACGCTGGGCGAGCTCACGATGGGACTTGGTGGGAACCGTTCGGCCGTCGTTGGACATAGGCGAAATCTACCTCCTGGCCGGGCTCGGCGCCGAGATGAATCTTCAACCGGTCCTGGCTTGGCGACGAAGCATCACCGCCAAAGCGCCGTCGCCCCCCTGCGCCGGGGCGGACGAGGAAAAGGCCAGGACGTATCGGCGAAGCGCAGAAGTGCAAAGCGTCTCGACCGCGACCTCTAGTAGCACCGGTCCCCCGGGACCCGAGTGAAGGCCGCGCCCGCAGACGACCCGCACGACCCGTCGCCCGTGCGCGGCGGCCTCCATGATGAATCGCCGAAGATTCGCCGCGGCAGCCTCTGCGCGCAGCCCGTGCAGGTCGCAGGTGACCTCGGGGCGAAACTCGCCTCGTCCCAGCGCGCGCAGATTCTCGCGGGAAAAACCGAATCCTGCGCAAGCCACCCGGCTGCCCTCCCGCTCGACCACGAGGGCACCCGCTGGGCGTTGTGCCCGCGGCGAATTGCTGGAGCTCCGATCGGAAGACACCGGCGCCCTCGTCGGGGCGATCCGGGCCGGTCCCGGTCGCAGAGGCCGGACATCCGCGAATTCCCGCTCGAACAGCCGCCGCTCGTCTTCGGCCGACATCGGTGCCGATTCGTCCTTCGGCGTCGGCGTAGGCTTGCGCTTTGGCACTTTGGCAGATCCGGCGTATGCCAGGGTCGAGCTCGCCAGCGAAGCTACTTGGCGGGGCTGGAAGCGCCCCCCTTTTCGTCGAGATAGAACAGCACCCAGGCAAGGGGAGCGTTCCAGTTGATGGTGATCTCGTTGGTGGACCACGACTCGATGTTGTCGGCAAAACACTTGTCGGGGGCACAATCTGACATGTTGGCTACTTTCACGTAGGGATCTTGCAGGCCCGAGTTTGGCCCGCCTGAAACCGCTCCCGGGGGCGCGTGCGGGAACTTGTTGTTCGACTGGCAGGCCCAGAAGCGATGGTGCGGGTTGAGCAAGGGTTTGCTTCCGTAACCCGTGACGTAGCTTTGATCCATGGCGTTGCGACCCAGGATGTAGTCCATGCCGGCCGCGAGGGCATTCAGGTACTTGTGCGCGCGGGTGAAATCCGCGGTCAGGCCGAGAACGATCAGATTGTTGAGCAGGAACGAGTTCGATCCCCAGGGCGACTTGTTCTCCTTGCCCCAGTCGATGGGAACCCGGAAACCACGCGACTTGAGAATCGCCATATAGTCATCGGCGGCGGCGACCAGGGCACGGCGCGCGGTCCTGCGCTCGGCGTCGGGCAACGCTCCCGGCACCACGGCGAGCGAGATGGTCCCGAGAGCAGCTACCTCGCGCCAGGTCATGCTCGAAGGCAGCCCCTCGCCTTCCTCACCACCCACGCGCGATTGGACCTTGAGGAAATTGGGCGAGGAAGCAAGGTACCGACGGTATTCCAGACGCTTGGTAGTGATGAAGAGCTCCGCGGCGGCCCAGTAGAACTCGTCCTCCACGAATTCATCCGCGTAGGGACCACCGCCCTCGCCGCCCGGCCCGGCCAACATGCCTGGATTCTTGGTCGCCGCTGCCCACGCCCTCTCGGCAGCGGCCACACAGCGTGTGGAGAACTTGCCATCAATGGTCTTCCAGATGCGGGCCGCCTGCGCCGCCACTGCGGCCAGGTTGAGCGTGGCCGCGGTCGATACCGGGTACAAGTAGCGCGGCATCGGATCCTCGTGCGGCGCAAGCCCGAGAGCGGTCCACGACTTGTCGTGAATCTTGTGGTGCACCATGCCCGCCTTGGCCTCCCCGTCAGGCACTTGCATCTTGAGCAGGAACTCCAACTCCCAACGCACCTCGTCGAGCAGATCGGGCACCTTGTTGCCCCGTTCGGGAATGTTCATGGTCCCGTCGGCGAGTGCCGCGGTGGATTTGCCCAGGTGAAGCGAGCGCTCATAGAGGTTGAGCAGCGTCCATACCGAGATGCCGCCGTTGACCACGTACTTGCCGTGATCGCCGGCGTCGTACCAGCCCCCGGCAACATCCAGGGAATACGAACAGCCGGAATTGGGCGCGCAGGGAACGCTCTTGTCCGAGAGGTGTCCCGCCGGCCGCGTCCACTGCGGCTCGACCGCATAGGGCATGGTGATCGGGATGCCGGATCGGTTGTGATAGAAATACGAAAGCGCGTCGTATTTCAACTTGTGGTAGATGCCGTTGTCGATAGCGAAGGGCCGACTGCGATCGGAGCCCACGGCAAGAACGTAACCGCGTCCCGTGGCCTTGTACGGCGAGAAGTCGATGACGTGCACCTTGTCACCCGAGGGGACATCGAGCCCGGCGGGTTGCGACTTGCCAAAGGCTACCTCGCGACCATCGGCCCCGAAGATCTTCCAATCGAGTTGCTCTTTCGCATCGGAACGCAGCGTGGCCAGCTTGGCTAGGTCGGGAAAATAGCCAATCTGGTTGACCAGCAGATTCTTTACGCGCTCGACCTTGCCCCTTGCTGGCCGGATGAACTGAGCGTCCTCCAGCCGAACGTCGTCAAGACAGACCGTCAGCGGACCGGCCGTTCCTTCGGCCAGCCGGCCACCCATGTGGAAGGCGAGCTCCGCGCTTGGATCGTCCTTGCCATTCTTGCGAAACTTTCCCCTGTATCGGCGCGGTGTCTGGTCGATAGCGAAATCCTCGAACCAGTACTCGCCGTAGGGTGGCCCCTGCATGCCGACCTTGGGGCGAATACGCGTCGGCTGCGAGGCGAAGGCGCGAAAACTGATGTGATAGAGGTGCCCGGCCTGGATCGTCATCTCGCGATGGCGGACCTGCGCATCCCAGTTGTTGTTGCCTCGGTCATCGACGCGCAGGCACAGGGCGCCGTTGACGACGCCTACCTCGCCACGCGCGGGATCGCTGAAGGACGATGTCCAGGGAAGGCTGGTGCCTTCCTCGAACGTGGCGTTGGCGATGAGATTGTGGGGGTTGATAGAAATATCGCCGGGGACTGCGGCGAACTCGCCACCTTCCCCGGCGCTTGACTGATCGCTCCGCCTCGACTCACCGATGGAAACGCAGGCAGTGGCTCCAAGGAGCCACGGGAGCAGCCTGCCTGCCCGCACCGGCTACCACCACATGTTCGCGTAGAGCGTGATGACGTGCTTGTCGGGCTGGGTGTTGAGACCCGCCGCACCGATGCTCCAGGTACCGTACTGGCCGTAGGGCCACGGCATGACGCCAGGGTCAGTGGTCGAGCCGGCGGTCCCGGCGGACGTGACCGGATCGGTGTAAGCAGCACCGTACTTATAGTAGCTGTACTGAAGCACGACCGCTTCGTGTGTGACGAATTCGCTGCGGAACACGAGGCGTGGAGAGATGACGTAGAACGTCTCCTGGCTGTTGTCCATGTTGGGATTCACCGTATCGACGCGCAGACCGGCCGCCATCGTCGGCATGAACGAGTACACGAGATCCACGCCGCCCTTGAACTTGGTCACGTTGTCCTCGCCGGCATTGGGCGTTCCCGTGACCTTGTTGTACATGAAGAACGGACGGATCGTGACATCGGCGGCCTGTCCCCAGAACGGCCGCGGGCGCATCATGAAGGCCGCTAGGCTGAAGGTGTACTGGCCAGCGATGGTGTGGACTTCGCCGTCACCACCGTTTCCGCGCAGGTATGCCTTGGGAAAATAATTCTGGGTAAACTGCCAGCCGCCCTGCGAGTGGAGTAGCTCGATCGAATCGCTGATGGTCAGAGCGTTCTTGGCCTTGACGTACGAGTAGCCGAGGTAGCCGTCACCCATCCAGCCGCCATCGAGCTTGAAATCGATGCCTGCGACCTGGATGTAGCCGTAGCCTGGAGCGAGGTTGTAGCCGGGATAGGTCCCCGTGCCGGCGGTCGAGGCGACGTTCCAGCGCTTGTCCTTGACGAAGGAACCGATGTAGTGGACCTGTGCCGTAAGCACGCTCCTGATAACGGCGCCAGCGTGGAGGTGAGCGAGCAGATTGGTGCCCTGCTGGACCTTGTTCCCCGGGAAGGGTTGCCACGACGGGTAGTCGTAGCAGGGCTGTCCCGGGGCATCGGCGGTGCAGACATGCTGGCTATACGTCGCGCCTTCGCTTTCGTAGGTCTGGTACTGCTGGTCGACCTTGGCGCCAGCGCCACCTTCGAGAATGAGCTTGAAATCGTCGGACACGTACATGTCCGCGGTCGCGGTTGCACCGGCCAAGCGCGTGCGGCCGATGACGTAGGTTTCGTATTCGCCGGCGTCGTATTTGCCCATGGCGCCGTAGCGGTTCGAGAAGATACCCACGTCCCACGCCATGCCGCCAAGATCGCCGAGCGCCTCGGGGAACTTGAGGGTCAAGAAGGCGCGGTCGATGCCGAGCTGGTCCTGCAACTCGCGCCAGCCGCCGCTGGTGATGTTGTAGCTGGCGATCGAGGTGCTCATCATGACCTGCTGGTTGCCGTATTGGAAAAGGAGCTCGGCCCAGGGGCCGGGGTTGATGTTGGTGTAGGTCCAGCGCGTGTAGTTGCCGTCGGGCACCACGGGCGGAGCGTGGAACTGCAATGAGTTCGCCGTCAGGCTGCTGCCGCCGTTGTCGCTAGACTTGCCCAGCTGGCCACTGGTATCGATGCCCACGCGCATGGGGGCGCGGAAGAAGCCCTTGAACTTGAAGCCCCAATCCTTCTCCGAGCTGGAATCACCCAAGTCGGCGGCGCCACCCACGGTGACGGCCTGCGTGTCGAGCCCCGCGCTACCAATGGTGCGCTTCCTTTGCGGCTGGGGAGCTTCTTCGACCGCGGCCTCGTCTTCCACGGGGGGCGGTGGCGGCGGGGCCGGCACGGCGGCGGGTGGGGCCGCCTCTGGTTCCGCCGTGGTGGCAGGCGCGGGGGTATTCGCGGGCGGGGTTCCGGTCTTGCCACTCTCCGTGAGTTCTTCACCGGAGGCTGGTTTGCTCGGCTGGGCGGCTGGCTTGCTCGACTCAGCTGCTACCGCCACGCTTGCAACGAGGATGATTCCGAGAAAGGCCGTCGAACTGATTCTGCGCAACATGGTCACTCCCGAGGTTGGAAACCGGAGGCTGCGTGCCCCCACCGAACTGCGGAAACCGAAGCCAACGGTTCGGCCACGGTTCGTGTGTCTGTCCTGCCTGCCATCGATGACGACACCATGGGTAATTCTTCGCCACTACAAACAAACCAATGGCGGAAGGTGGGAACCCAAGAAGCGCTAGCGCTGGCAAAAAGGATAGACACCGTCACCGAATTCGCGTGCACCTTACACGAGGTCCAAGCCCTTGTATATGGCCCGCCAAGCGCCGTTCCACCTCGCGACCTTCTCACCCCCTCGGGCTAGAAGGAAACGGTGCCGCCTAGGAGCGCGCTGCCCGAGGCGCGATGAGCGGTCTGCCCGTTGAGGCGGAAGAGCTCACCGCCGGCATCGATGTTGAGCGCCAGCGAGGTCCTGCCGTACAACCTCGCGCCAAGAGTCAGCACGCCGCCGTAGGCGAAGCCAAAGGAACTGGAGACCACGCCGCGCATGTCCCGCTGGCGCACCATCGGCATGCCCAAGGTCGGTCCAAGTTGGATCGAGAAGCGATGTCCGAGCCACAGGGGCAGCAGGAGGTCCGCGCTGGCGGTCGCACGCAGCAACGATGATCTGTAGACATCTTGCTGCGAATCGAAGGTGGAAACACTGGCCCGGCCGCGCACTGCCAGCTGGCCGAAGGCGTGCGCGTAGGATAGCGCCAGGGTGCCGACATAGCTTGGACCACCGGGCACCACGGAGGTACTGACCCCGGCGTAGGCCCCGAGTTGGTTGCGCACCTCCAGCTCGGTACCCTTGCTGCGCGAGTTCCCCTGCTCCACCCGCACCATGTTCGACGGTTCGAGGTAGGCCACGGCCCCCGGCGCCAGCGCAAGCGTACGTTCGCGAACGTCGCCGATGGTCCGTCGCACGAATCGGTACTCTCCGGCGGGCACGGCCAGGTACAGATCTTCACTTGGGCTCGATGCGACCTCGGCAAGCACATCGCCACTGTTCTTGTTGACGACCACGTAGGTCGCGCCGGGCTCACGCGCGAACGCGAGCCGAGCGTCCTTGGGACGAGTCCGCGTGAGTACCACGTCGCCTGCACCGGCCATCCGATAGTCGTAGGTGGGGTGCTGGCCGCCCGTCAGGCTCGCCGCGGTGCTGGACAGAGTGCGCCTGAAGGCAAATTGGTAAACCTCGCTCAACGTCACCTGCCCATCACGAGAGGTGTCCGCGGCACCGCGCAGACCCGCCATGATACTCTGGCTGAAGAACGAGCCCTTCAGATCGTCGGACTCCTGCGACAGCTCGTTGCTGGTGGACGAGGTGACGATGGCCATGCCCTTGATCTGGCCGAGGTCGGCCAGGCGCACCTGGTAGCCGGGCACACGCTTGCCGCCCTTCACACCGGTCAGGGCGCCCGACTGGCAAGCATCGACAAAGGCCAACCGCACATCTGCGGCGGTCAGCTGTTCGAGATACGAACGAAGATCGCGCAAGAGCAAACGTTCGGAACCGATCTCAAGGGCTTCATTGTCCCCGTGCCCCGAGTAGTAAAAGAGGAACAGCGTCTGGTGACCCTGGGCCTTGGCAGCCGCCAGGCGCTGGCGAACCTGAACCAGGGCATCCTCTATTTCGGACTTGCCCGCGCCGCGCAAGACCACGATGTCGCTGAAATCGCCAGAGCTCTTGAGCAGGTCGGCAAGCCGGCCGACTTCTCCCTCGGCGTAGCGCAGGCTGCGCGCCGGATCGCCACCCATGTTGTTGCCTGCAACCAACCCGATGCGGACTTGTCCGGGCTGCGCCCAGGCCGGCGTGGCAAATACGCCGAGTCCCATAGCCAATGCAAGCAAGCCAAAGGAGCGCATTTCAGGGTCTCCTTAGTAGCATTGACACTTGATCTACCGGCAGGTCAAGGGTTGTTGCGCGACGAACATCATTCCCCGCTGCGGCAAGCGAACGGGCGACCGAAGAACGCACCACGTCATCTCGAAGCTGGACATCCGACCACACCGCGTAAATGCGCTCCCAGCCCTTGTACCCATCCAACTCGACCGATCCAGGCAACAACACCCTGGCCCCAGCTTCGGCGTAGGTACCCACGAGCACATCTTCCTGGTAGTAGGGGAAAATCGTTCCCTGGTCGTCGACGCCAAAGACCAAAAGATATCCGGACCGGTCGTTGCTGTACGCAAAGCGCAAACGATCGCCTTGAATGAAGTCCTGGCCATCGACCGCAGGGAACACCTTGTCACCCCGCTTGATGTAGGTCTCGACGACGAGCCCTCCCTTGATGGACGTTGCCCCAGGATGGCCTATCCCGGGCGCCAACAAATCCGGTTTGACGGCGAGAAGCAGCGCAGCAGCTGCAGGGACCAGGATCACGGGAGCGAGGATGGACCACCAGCGCCGCTTGTTCTTGCGCTGCCGGGCCATCTCGAGAATCGCCCGCGCCGCCCGCGCACTCGCCTGCTCGGGATCGGCGCCCAGCAACAAGGATCTGGCACTCGCGATGTCGGCGAAGACCTGCGCGCAACGTCCGCAACTCCCCACGTGCGAAGTCAGCTCCGCCGGACGATCGCGTTCCGGCTCGGCTTCCCAGCGCGAGAGCTCGAGGCGTGATGGACAGGCGGACATGGCGGGAACCTACTCTCCTTCCTTAGAGGATGGCGGCCGGGAACCGGCGCGCAGAAGATCGCCAGCGACACGCGCCAGCTTGCGCAGACGATTGAAGACTGTTCTGCGCGTGATGCCGAGTACCTCGGCGATCTCGACCTGCGACATGCCGTCGAGATAGTGCATGATGGCGACCTGCGCACCGCCTTCCCCGCAGCGTTCGAACACGATCTCGACGAACTGGCGATCGGCAAGCCCGGATTCCGCCGAACCGGTGTGAGGCGCATGAGCGGCGAGTGCCGGTGCGGCCCGGGTATGCACGTTGTGCTCGCGCAGCAGGTTGAGACAGACGTTGGTGGCAACGCGATACAGGTAGCGCAAAGCCTCCTGCTCGCGGGGCAAGACCACACCATGGGCGAGAACGCGCACGAATGCCTCCTGGGTGGCATCCCTCGCGGCTGCCGGAGATTGCAGAAACCGCCTGCAGTGCGCATGGATGGCAGGCGCGTACTTCGCGTAGAGCGCCGCCAGCGCCGCCTCGCTGGCTTGATCTGCCTTCCCGCTTGCGTTGTCGTTTTCCACTGCGCCGGCAGGTGCAGCATAGCCGACGACAACCGCCGAGGGAAACTGCGTCGCCAGGCCGAGACAGGACACCGCCATGTCGCGAACGACTGGCCGCCTGGGGTAGCTGATGCTCGTGGCTAGGGATTGCAAAGGGAGCTCGTGGGGCATTGTTGGCAGGCGCCCGAGTTGCAGGCCTGCTGCGAGGCACAGTCCTCGTTGCTCGTGCACCGGGTGACGATGGCGAGACGAAGAAGGGTGGTGGTAAGAGAGGGATCGATGCTTCCGCCGGGGTTGATGAAGCTGAGTCGCTGCACGGGGCCGCACACCACACCGGGCAGACAGTCGGAAATCGTGACGCTGGAATCCGGAACCCACTGCTCGCTGGCGACGCCCGGGACGAGAAAGCCGATCACCGAGCTGGCAGAGCCGGCCACGAGCGAAGACGCTGCGATACCGATACGAGGATCTTTCCGGAAGGTGTCCGGCGTGGGGACCTGTATTTCGAATACTGGGCCGACGGCGCCCCTGTGATCGATGCTGTCGTACCGGCGCAGCGTGATGGTCACCGGACCGGACAGGCACTCTTGCCAAACATCCAGGGTCCCCTCCCTGAGCACCAACTGTCCGCCCCTCTGGTCGATGGTCTGGCTCGTAAAGACCTCGCCCCTGCCATCGTGAACCCCTGGCCCGCAGGAAAGAGTCGCCGTGCCAGCCACGAAGGCCGCGAGTGCGCACGAACGGTTTGTCGAAGCTCCGCTTTCCATCTCCCCACCCTAAAACAACCCTTGCCCCCATATTGGGAAGGCGCAGAAGTTTTCGGCTGCAAGGAATTATCCAGCCGAATCGCGGGCTTTCAGTATAGCCAGCGCACGCCGGTGGTTAGATCGAGCACCGCCGAGATGTTCCCGAACCCGAGCAACGCCTGAACGTCGACCGTCCAGCGCCAGCGCCGGCTGAGCTTGTAGAACATGCCGCCGCCGATTCCGGCCACGAAGGGGCCGCCCCGGACCGTGTCCTTGACCGTCTGCCCGGTGGGATTGCCGTTGATATCGCGAACATCGGCCGTCACCTGAAGCCGGAACACCTCGCCCCCACCAGCGGCCATGGCGAAGTACCAACGGATCTTTCCCTCGTCCTCCGTGAAGAACAGCATTCGCAGCATCAAAGTATGGGCGCCGGTCGCCGTCCCGTCCGGCCCGCCGAAGATGCCTTGGTCCCGACCCGTGAGCGCCAGCGCGGTCTTGCGCCCGACGAAGTAGCCGATCTCCGGTACGAGGTGGCCGAGCGAGGCTGGAGCCACGCCCGCGTTGAACCCGACGCCGTACCTGTTCCCGAACGCCTCGGTCTTGCCACCCGTGGCGTAGCCGAGCCCGCTACCCACACCCATCCCGAACCACCACGTGCCCTTCGACCCCTGATGCTCCCTCCAGCGCTCCCTTTCCAGGGCAGCAAGCGGATTGTCGTCGTCGATTTCGTACTCTTCCTCTTCTTCCTCATCGCCCTCCTCCTCCTCTTCCCCCTGATCGACCGGCGGTGGACCGACGGCGGCCACGGCTTGCCCGCCGATGACGGACATCACGCTGGGGCTCTCCTCGCTGCCAGACCGGGCCAACGTCGCGCCCGACGGATCGTTTGCTTCGAAATAGAAAAGGAGCGACGACCCTTGCGTGCGGGGGGACGGGATCTTCGTCACCCAGGTGGTGTTCCCGTCGGAGACGCCCTCCTTCGTCATGCGCGACACCTCGAAATCCGGGGCGGCGCTGAGCTTGTAATAGAGCATGACGATCGCCGGTTGTAGGCCGCTGGCAGTCTGGCACTTCAGCGTGATCTCCTCGCCGGCCTGGACTTCGCCCCCGCTCGGGCATTGAAAGTCTCCCGGGGCCGCGGCTTGCCCGACGCCCGATCCGGCGGGGGGCGCGGCGGCGGCTCCGCCCATCTCGGCCTTGGCGCGCGCCAGGTTGGCCTCGGTTTCGGGGGCCGACCGCTGCTTGCTCAACTTGAGGTCGGGCTTGACGGCGAGCGCCTTCTTGAAGTGGAAGACGGCCTTATCCGGTTTGTTGAATCCGACACTGTAGAGCACCGCGAGGTTGCCGTTGGTGGCCAATCCAGCCGGCCCATTGCCCAGGTTCGACCTCTCGACGATGGCCAGTGCCTCGAGCAGCGCCTTCTCGGCCATGGCGTAGTTCAGGTCGTCGAAGTACTCCATCGCCTGCCGGTTCAGTATCTTCACCTGGGTAGCAGGATCCGGCGGACCGTCGGCCCCGGCCGCGCCCGCCGTGTCATCGGCGCCAGTGGGTGCCGCAAGCGGTCGCCCCAGGGCCAGAAGAAGCGTGAGGAGTACCGTGAAAGAACCGGCGAATTGTCTTCTAGGCATGGTGGTGTGTTGGGTCGGACAGGTCCTTCCTTTTTACACACTCGCCGGCCCGGGAGTGAGAAGAATCGAACGGACGATTGGTAGGCTCTTGTGGGTCCGCTCCGCGTCCCAATCGCTTCGGGCAGGCGGCGAAACTTTCCCCCCACGGGGTCGACCTCGCGTCCGGACCTTGCTACCTTAGCCAGCCATGAAAGACACCCTGAAGACCCGTTCCACCTTGCGCGTCGGCGAGAGCAACTTCGAAATCTTTCGCCTGGGCAATCTCGCAAATTCGGGCTTCGACGTTTCCCGTCTGCCCTTCTCGCTCAAGATCCTTCTCGAGAACCTCCTGCGCCGCGAAGATGGCCGCATCGTGACGACCGCGCACATCGAATCCGTGGCGCGCTGGCAACCCGCGGCCGAACCCTCGGCCGAGATCGCGTTCATGCCGGCCCGGGTGATCATGCAGGACTTCACCGGCGTTCCCGCGGTGGTCGACCTGGCGGCGATGCGCACGGCGACCAAGCGACTGGGCGGCGATCCGGCGCGCATCAATCCCCTGCTGCCCGCGGAATTGGTCATCGACCACTCCGTGCAAATCGACGAGTCCGCGCACGCCGGCGCGCTGGCCCGCAACAACGAGATCGAATTCGCGCGCAATCAGGAAAGGTACGCCTTCCTGCGCTGGGGCCAGACCGCATTCCACAACTTCGCGGTGGTTCCCCCCGACACCGGGATCGTCCACCAGATCAACACCGAGTACCTGGCCCGCGTGGTGTTCTGGACGCCGGACCCGCAGCGCCCCGGTGTCATTCAGGCGTACCCCGACACCGTGGTGGGGACCGATTCGCACACCACCATGGTCAACGGACTCGGCGTGCTCGGCTGGGGCGTGGGCGGCATCGAAGCCGAGGCCGCCGTGCTCGGCCAACCCATTCCTCTTCTCGTGCCGCAGGTCATCGGCGTGCGGCTTTCCGGCCACCTTCGCGAAGGCGTCACGGCCACGGATCTCGTCCTCACGGTCACGGAGATCCTGCGCAAGCTCGGCGTGGTGGGCAAGCTGGTCGAGTTCTTCGGGCCTGGCGTCCCCAGCCTGCCGCTCGCCGACCGCGCGACCATCGCCAACATGGCGCCCGAGTACGGCGCGACCTGCGGACTCTTCCCCATCGATGCGGAGACCATCAACTACCTGCGTCTCACCGGCCGGCCGGCGGCTTCCATCCGCCTGGTCGAGGCCTACGCTCGCGAGCAGGGCATGTTCGCCGAGGCAGGACAGCCCGAGGCCAGCTACACCAAGGTCGTGGATCTCGATATGGGCAGCGTGGTCGCCAGCCTCGCCGGTCCACGCCGGCCGCAGGATCGCGTGCCCCTACCGCAAGTGGCGAGTGGGTTCGCGACCGCCCTGCCCTCGCTGGTCAAGACCCAAAAGCCAGGCACGACGGTTCCCAAGGGTGCGGCCGAGGCGAACCCCGACATCAAGGATGGCTCGGTCGTGCTCGCGGCCATCACCAGCTGCACCAACACCTCGAACCCGCCGTTGCTCATCGCTGCCGGCTTGCTGGCCAAAAAGGCAGTCGCCCGCGGCCTCGCCAGCAAACCCTGGGTGAAGACCTCGTTCGCACCAGGCTCGCAGGTCGTCGCGGCCTACCTCAAGGAAGCCGGGGTGATGCCGGCTTTGGAGAAGCTTGGATTTCACATCGTCGCCTACGGCTGCACCACGTGCATCGGCAATTCCGGCCCGCTCTCGCCGGCGATCACGCAAGCCATCGCCGAGCGCAATCTCGTGGTGGCGTCCGTGCTCTCCGGCAACCGCAACTTCGAGGGCCGCATTCATCCCGAGATCCGCGCCAATTACCTCGCTTCCCCGCCGCTGGTGGTGGCCTATGCCTTGGCCGGCAGGGTCGACATCGATTTGAGCCAAGAGCCCCTCGGCACCGATGCCGCCGGTCAGCCGGTGTTCCTCAAGGATCTCTGGCCCACGCCCGCGGAAGTCGCCGCCGTTGCCTCCAAGGCGGTCAAGCAGAGCATGTTCGAGAGTGCCTACGCCACGGTCTTCCAGGGCGATGCCCGTTGGCGCTCCATCCCCGTCCCCCAGGGCTCGACCTACGTGTGGGACGATGCCTCGACGTACATCAAGCATCCGCCCTACTTCGACGGCATGACCAAGACCACGCCCGCCGTCGAGGAGATCGCCGGTGCCCGCGTGCTCGCGTTGCTGGGAGACAGCATCACCACCGACCACATCTCGCCCGCCGGATCCATCAAGAAGGACGGCCCGGCCGGCCGCTACCTGGCCGCTCTCGGCGTCGATACGAAGGATTTCAATTCGTTCGGTGCCCGTCGTGGCAATCACGAGGTCATGGTGCGCGGAACCTTCGCCAACGTGCGACTCAAGAACCTGCTCGCCCCCGGCACTGAAGGGGGCGTGACCCGCCACCTGCCGAGCGGCGAAACCATGGCCATCTACGACGCCGCCGAGAAATACGCGACCGAGAAGGTGCCGCTCATCGTGCTCGCGGGCAAGGAGTACGGCTGCGGCTCTTCGCGCGACTGGGCCGCCAAGGGCACCCGCCTGCTCGGCGTGCGCGCGGTCATCGCGCAGAGCTACGAACGCATCCACCGCTCGAACCTCCTCGGTATGGGCGTGGCACCCCTCGAGTTCTTGGCCGGCCAGAGCACGACGAGCCTCGGGCTTACCGGCGAAGAGGTCTTCACCACCGTCGGCCTTCCCTCCTTCATCGCCTCCCCTCCCCCCGATCGACAGCTGACTGTCAAGTTCGTCCGAGGCGACGGCAGCCGTGGAGAATTCAGGGTGCGGGTGCGCATCGATACCCAGCAGGAAGCCGCGTACTACCAGCACGGCGGCATTTTGAACTTCGTGCTGCGCGGCCTGGTCGCCGCGTAGCATCGCTACATGCTCTTGTAGCGGAACAGTTTCAGGCGCGGGGAGCCCGAAACCTCGAAGAAGAAGCCAAAGCCGAAGCTGACCGTGCCGTGGCCGGCCTCGATCAACTTGCGCGGTGGATTGATGAAGGGCTGTGCCTCCTTGAACGCGGTGACCGCCGTGTCATCGAGAAAATCGAGACCGCAGGTGTGCGCCACCGACACCGCGGCCAGCGAGCCGTCGGACTTGAGGCTGATCTGCAGGAGGGTGTAGCGGTCCTCGGCGCCGTAGATCTTGCCGGTGGGATCGCGACGCTGATACTCCTCGGCCGGCTTCCAGTGATCACGCACCCGCTCCTTCACCCGATTGAAGAAGGTCGCGTAGACCCACCGCTTGGCGTTGAGCGCGGTCTCGCTGCCCTCGTCGATGTCGGCCAAGTGATCCTGCGTGCCACTGCCGACGGAGCGGGCAATCTGCTCCTCCGAAGGCAGGAGGCCATAGAGCCCGGGGCGCCCACCGCTATCCTCCTCGGCCAAGTTGCGCGGAGCCGGGCGCGCGCCCCCGCCGGATTGGGCGAAAGCCCCGTCAGGATCGCGTTGCATCTCCTCTTCGCTGCCCGCGCTCTCGGGACGCGGCGAGATCTCCCCCGGTCGAGCCCGCACGGGGGCACTGCGCCTTTCCTCGGCCGGCGTGCGCATGGCCAGGGGCCCGGGCGAGGCCGGAATCTCCGACGGATTCGGCGTGAGCGCAGGCTGGTTGCGCTCGCTCGAATCCGTCGCACCAGTGTGTCGCTGCTGCGAGCTGGGGTCGAACTTGCCGAAGTGCCTGGTCTCCTTCTCGACCCACGAATCGTACTCGGCGGCGAATCGCGCCTCATCCGGCCGTCGCTCCTGGCGCGGGCGCGGCAGATCGACGACTTGGCCCGGCGACTTCACGGATTCCTCTTCCTTCTTGGTTTGCGCCTCTTTGGCCTTCTCCTCCTGGCGCTCGAGATCCGCCACGATCTTGCGCGCGGTATCCTCGTCGAGCGTGCTTACCGAGATGGGGCCGGAGGCGGCGGTGGCTCTCCGTTGGGCGTCGATGTCGGCCTGGCGGGGCGCCCAGAAATAGAGCGCAATCCCGATGGTGCCTCCGATCTCCGCGTGGATGAGCAAGGCCAGCGCCACCCACCGCGCGATGGATGCACGTTTGTTGCGCTTATCTCGACCTTCGCTGGCCATGGGGGAGCCTGGGCTCTAGCACGCTCGGCTCTAGCACACTATTCTAGCGCGACATCCCCGGCCGCCAACGGGGCAATGCACATTGGGAAGAACGGAAGTGAATCGTCGAGAGCCAAGCGCAATCAGGGATCGCGGAGAGGAACCACCCGGGCATCTATTGCGTCATGTGGGGCGCGCGATTGCCGATTTCGACCTGATCTCGGCGGGCGACCGCATCCTGGTCGCGGTTTCGGGGGGCAAGGACAGCTACGCCTTGCTGATGCTGCTCGAAGCCATGCGCCGTAGAGCACCGGTGGACTTCACGCTGATCGCGGTGCACCTCGACCAGGCCCAGCCAGGTCACGACCCCGCTCCGCTCGTGACGTGGCTGGCCGAAAACGGGTTCAAACACCACCTCGTGCGCGAGGACACCTACGCCATCGTCAAGGGAACGGTCGCCGATGGCCAAACTCCCTGTTCGATGTGCGCCCGTCTCCGCCGCGCCATTCTCTACCGCGTGGCCGGCGAGCTCGGCTGCAACAAGGTGGCGCTCGGCCACCACCGCGACGATGCCATCGAGACCCTGCTGCTCAACCTCTTTTTCGCCGGCAAGCTCGCCGCCATGCCCGCCCGCTTGACCAGCGACGACGGTGCGTGCGTGGTGATCCGGCCGCTCATCTACTGCTCCGAGCCCGCCCTGGCCGACCTCGCCGCGACCCGCAAGGTGCCTATCCTGCCCTGCAACCTGTGCGGCTCGCGTCCCAACGCCCAGCGTAAGCAGATGAAGGAGATGCTCGACCGCTTGGAGGCCGAGCACCCCAACGTGCGCCAGACCATGCTGGCCGCACTCGGCAACGTGCAGCCAACTCACCTTCTCGGCAAGTAGCTGGGGACTACTTGCCGCCTTTGCCGGTCAGCTGATCCACTTGCCGCCGCAGTCTGTTGCACCTTTCCAGGACCTCGACGTATTGGGTCTGGAAGAGCTTGGCGTAACGACGCTCCTTGCCCTTGCGAGCGAGAGCGTCGCGCACCTCGGCGAGTTGGGTCACCAGCTCGCTTGGCGCGACGAATTGCGGCAGAAGGACGTGCAGGCGGCTCTGATCGGCGATTCTCACCTCGCCCGCATGGTCGGGCGCCGGCGGTGCGAAGACCATGGCAATGAGGCTCGGCACCGTGGCCTTGATGGTCTTGACCACCATGCTGCCAGTGAGGTCGGGCAGGTTCTCCTTGGCCACAAGCACCATGGGTGGAACTTGCGACGCACTGTCGAGTGCCTCGCCACCAGTCTGAACGTGACGGATGCGCCAGCCCTTTTCCTCGGTCAGCTCCTTCGCCAGGGCGTCCGCCAGCGATGTCTCGTCATCCACGAGCAGCAGGTTGAGCGCCGCCAACCCGGTCGTCGATGAGGACAAACCGCCCTCGCGCTCCATGAGCTTGTCCTCAGCGTCGATAGCGCGCCGAGACAGCGCCATCATCTTGCGCAGCAAGTCCTCGTTCAGCTCGATTAGGTCGACGAGAAGTTGCTCGCGCGCCATGGCGGCCTTGACGTCGCTCGCGGCCTTCAAAACCCGCTCGCGCAAGTCGCGCACGTATTCGCGGGCCTTGGGGATCACATCGGTGGCACCGGCGCGGAAGACCGGCGCGACGGCATCGAACCCGATGCGGCGGCTCATCACGATGACCGCGGTCAGGGCCGAGCGTTCGCGCACGAACTTGATGAGATCGATCCCGGCATCCTGCGTCGGCGTGTCAAGGTCCGCCAGCACGACCGGGAAGAATCGATTGGCGATCTGGTCCTTCGCGCGCTCGATGTCGAACAGCATGGTGACCCCCAGCCCGGCCTCGCGCAGCAGGCGATCCACTCCCTTGCGAACGGTCTCGTCCGCATCGAGGACGAGGATTTCCTGTCCCGTTCCGTCCTGGCTGTTCGCAGAACCCACGACAACCAACCTAGGGGAGAGTCGACAAAAGGTCAAAAGACGCGCTTTGCCCGGCTCGTGCTACCCTGGAGATTCGAGTTGCCATGATAAGTGTTCTCGACAAGGTGCTGGGGGCCGCCCGCCAGCTTGGCGCCTCCGACGTCCACCTCAAAGTCGGCCTGCCCCCCATCTTCCGGGTCAAGGGGGATCTGCGCACCGTCGCCAACGTTCCCCCGCTGACCCAGGAAGCCATCGAGGAGTTTGGCTTCAGCATGATGAATCCGCGCCAGAAGGACATCTATGAGAAGAACTGGGATGTCGACTTGGCCTACTCCACCCAGGACGGCTACCGCTACCGCGTGAACGTGCTGCAGCAGCGGGGATGCATGGGCGTGGTCATGCGGCTCATTCCGCCCAACGTGCCCGCCTTCGAACGCCTCAACTTGCCACGCAAGGTGCTCGAGCTGGCCGAGGAAAAGCGAGGCCTGGTCCTGGTCACGGGCATCACCGGCTCGGGCAAGTCGACCACCCTCGCGGCCATGGTCGACTACATCAACACGCACAAGGCGGTCCATATCGTCACCATCGAAGATCCCATCGAGTTCGCCTTCAAGGACCGGCGAAGCGTGATCAACCAACGCGAGATTGGCTTCGACACCACCTCCTTCGCGCGCGCCTTGCGCGCCTCCCTGCGCCAGGATCCAGACGTCATCTTCGTCGGCGAGATGCGCGACATCGAGACGACGGAGATCGCCATGACCGCCGCCGAAACCGGCCACCTCGTGCTCTCGACCCTGCACACCACCGACGCGGTCGAGACCGTCAACCGTATCGTGGCCCTGTATCCTCCCCACCAGCAAACCCAGGCGAGGCTGCAGCTCTGCGCGGTCTTGAAGGGCGTCATCTCGCAGCGTCTGGTCACCCGCGCCGACAACATGGGCATGGTTCCCGCGGTCGAGATCCTGGTCAACACCGCGCGCGTGAAGGAGCTGATTGCCGACCCCAGGCGCACGCGCGAGATCCACGAGGCCATCGTCTCGGGCCGCGATCCCTACGGCATGGTGAGCTTCGACCAGTCCCTGACCGAGCTGGTCAAGAACCGCTTCGTCACCTACGAGGAGGCGCTTTCCAATTCCACGAATGCCGACGACTTCGCGCTCATCTTCCGCGGGGTCAGCAAGGGCGGCAGCGTCTCCACGGACTTCAATCCAGGCGCGGGCGGGCGCAGCGGCTACACCCCAGCCCCAGCCACCGCCACGCCAAGCAACTCGGGCGACTTCCAGATCGATCGCTTCAAGAACGAGTAATCGGCCTACTTCCGCGCTGGAAGCGCTGCCACGGTTTGCGCGAGCTTGGCCAGAACTTCGTCGCGTCGGGCCTCGGGTACGGAAACCCGCGTGGGCATGCCGCCCCCCAGATTGAAGAGCTTGACGAAGTCGAGGCCGGATTCGAAGTCGGCCGCGATGGAAATGGACCCGGAGTCGCGCACCACAGCGACGAGCGCCCGCTGCTGGCCCAGCAGCAATAGCTCGGTCTTGTCGTAGGGCGCGCTCGACTTGACCTCCAGGTACGCCACATCCCCGTCCACGCGGTAGTGCTCGGACAGGCGCTGTGCCTGCTCGAGCAAGGGATCGACCAGGCGCGCGGCCGCGTCGATTTCCTGGAAGTGATGCGGTGCCTGCGTGCGGGCCAGCAGGTACTGCAGGATGCGATGCTTGAGCGTCTCGTCGCGGAAGCGCGCGCGCAGCGCCCGATCGATACGCACGGCGATGGGACCGGGCTCGCCCCGACGGGTGTCGATGGCGCGCGCGTCCGCGTCCGCCCCCTCGTACGGCTCGATCCCGCCCAGCACCCACTTCGCGCCGGCGTAGAGTCCGTCCAGGTCGACGTGCACGGCGATGGTGTCAACCGGTCCAATGCGGGCGACCAGTTCTGGCGTCACCATCTCGGGACAGGCGCCGTGCTGGGCCTTGTTGGCCAGCACGAAACGCGAATCGCCAGCGTAATCGACATGGTGATCATGGTCGTGGTGATCGACCCATGCGGCCAGTCGAGACCCGAGACCCGCGATGAAAGGCAACGTCACCGTGGCAAAGGATGTCTTGCCCGCCTCCGCGGCGAAGGCGATGTCCAGAACCACCACCCGCCCGTGCAAAGTCTCCGCCTTGGGCAAAGCGCGTGGTGTCAGAAAGGCAAAACGCACTGCGGCCAGGTCGTCGGAGCTTGTCATTGGCTTGTCGAAGGATAGCCGGGTGCTGCAAACCTGCCGGCAGAAAACGTGATGGTTCTTGTCTTGGAATGACACGCGTTTCGTCAGGCGATTTCGCCGAGATGGCTCGTGCTCGCCTCGCTTGACAGGCCGGGGTCCCCCTATAAGATACCGGCCCGTAGCAGGGGATCCCGAGGACAACAGTTGCTTTCCGCCGAGCCCGCAAGCGGGATGGCTTAGGCGGGCCGAAGACGCCCGCGGAGGATGAGATGCAAGGATTCGCAAAGTTCCTGGAAGAAGGTGGGACCTTCATGTACTTCAACCTGTGCACGTCGATCATCGTGCTATCGATGATCATCGACCGGTTGATCTTCTTCCTGGTAAAGAGCAGCGTCAATGCACGGGCCTTCCTCGAGAACATCCGCAAGCTCGTGCTGGCCAACAACCTCGACCGCGCGGTCAAGCTGTGCTCGGCCACCACCGCGCCGGTGGCGCAGGTAGCCAAGGCCGGCCTGCAACGCTTCCATCGCGGCGAAATGGCCGTCGCGCAAGCCATCGAGGAATCCCTTGTCGACGTGACCCCGATGCTCAAGAAGCGCATTCAGATTTTGTGGTCGCTGGCCAACATCGCCACCCTCATCGGTTTGCTTGGCACGGTCGTCGGTCTCATCCGGGCCTTCGGCGCCGTTGCGGCGGCCAAGCCGGAGGAGCGCAGCACGCTGCTCGCCAAAGGCATTTCCGAGGCGCTCAACAATACCGCCATGGGTCTCGGTATCGCCGTTTGTTGCATCGTCGCCCACGCAGTGTTGGGTTCCATGTCCAAGCGCCAGGCGGCCGACCTCGAGGCCTTCTCCCTGAAGCTCGAAAACCTGCTGGCCGAGTCGGCACACGGAGCGGGAGTGCAGCAGAAGTAGAATCCCCCGGACCAGGTCTTCTTCGGGACAGGGCACGATGACGAAACGGCAGATACGCTCCCGCATGCGGCGCATGCGAGAGAAGTTCGAAGAGGCCGAAGAAGAGCACGGCGAAATCAACCTCGTGCCCTACATGGACATCGTCACCAACATCATCATCTTCCTGCTCGCCTCGGTCGTGAACCAGGTGCCCTTGGGGACCGTCAACGTTTCCTCGCCCACCTTCGGTGGCGGCGGCGGCGAGGGGCAACCGGACAAGCCGGCCCTCAACCTCACCGTCACGGTTGGCAGTACCGGCTTCCTCCTGGCGGGCTCCGGCGGTGTCATGCCACCCATTCCCAAGCTGCCCACGGGCGACTACGACTATGGCGCGCTGACGACGAAGTTGACCGAGATCAAGAAGGAGTTCTCCGACGAGACCAAAGCCACGTTCAACGCCGATGCGGCCACGCCCTACGAAATCGTGGTGAAGACCCTGGATGCCATGCGCACCTACAGGGACGAGAAGGACCAGCGCGACAAGCAGCTCTTTCCGGACATCGTCTTTGCGGCGGGGATCTTGTGATGGCAAACGATAGCGCCAAGGAAGCAGACCAACGCGCCGCCCGCCTGGCGGGAAAGAAGGCCATTCGCAGCTACGCGCGCAAGCTCGCCGATCCCGAGGACATCAAGGATCTCAACATCACCCCGATGATGGACATGATGACCATCATCTTGGTCTTCCTCCTCAAGAGCTTCACCTCCTCAGCGACGCTGGTGAACATGGATCAGAATCTCATGCTGCCTCCGTCGCAGACGAGGCTGGCGGCGAAGCAAGCCGTGCCCGTGACCATCACCAAGCGCGTGCTCTTGGTCGAAGGCGATGCCGTGGCTCCCATCACCAATGGCCGCATCGACCCACAGCTCAAGCGCGACGGGGACAACGGCTACTACATTACCCCTCTCGTGGACATGCTGACCAAAGTCGCCCGCCGCGAGAAGAAGGTGGCGGAAGTGACCGGGGGTAAGTTCGACGGCGAGTTGACCATCATCGCGGACAAGAACACGCCCTACCGGCTTCTGACCGAGATTCTCTACTCCTGCGGCCAGGCCGAGTACGCCAACTTCCGGTTGCTCGTGCTCAAGTCCCGCGAGTAGGACGAGCGAGAGCGCAGCGGGACGGAGACCAGCCCACCGGGCCCGGCTCGCGCTGTTCACCAGCCACGACTGCCCCGAGCGGCGGTGCGGGCCATGTCCGGCCGTTGTGGGTAGCTACTCCACCACCACGAATTCGACGCGGCGGTTCTTCTTCTTGCCCCTGCCGATGTTGGGGACCATGGGCTTCTTCGAGCCCATGCCCTCGGCCACCACGCGATCCTGGGCGATGCCCTGATCCACGAGGTATTGGGCAACCGCCTTGGCCTGCGCGTCGGTCAAGCTCTGCGCCTTGGCCGCAGCCAGCCCGCTATCCCAGTGCGCGTTGACCCGAATCTGACGGATCTCGGGATGGTTGACCAGAATGTCCACCACCTCGTCCAGGAGATGAGGCATGCCGGCCGTCAGCTCCGACGACGGCTTGCCGCGCACTGTCTTGAAGGAAACCGCCTGGCGCAGCTTGATCTTTCCATTCTTGAAGCTCACTCCGGAAACCGCCGGCCGGGTACGCAGGGTGATGCTCACCCCACCCTGGCGGCCCTCGGCCACCGTGACCTGCGTCTCTTTCGAGAGATACTGATCCGCGTCGACACGCAGAGCGTACACGCCGGGCGCGACCGGAATCGAAAAATTCCCCGACTCGTCCGACTTCCCCTCGGCGATTTGTGGGCCCGCCAGCTTGATGGTGGCTACCAAGCCCTTCCCGGCATCGTCGCTGATGCGCCCTGATGCGTGCGCCGCCGGCGGCTTGGGCACAAGACGGAACACGATATTCGCCGTCTGGCCCGTGAGGATCTCGGTCTTCACGGAAGCCGTCTCGAACCCGTCCGCAGACACCGTCAAGTCGACCGGTCCCGGCGCAAGCGGGACGCTCTGGAAGGTACCGTCCGCCTCAGTGAGAACGCGCGCGTACTTCCGCCCGCTCACGCCCACAATGGCGCCCGTCACGGGCTCCCCGGTCGCGCTGATCACGCGTCCCGCCACCATGCCCTCGCGCATGGGCGCTTCCTTGAACACGACCTTCTCGACCGGCACGTTGCGCACGATGCGCGGAACCAAATCAAGCGGGTAGCTCACGCCGAAAAGCAGGTTCCACGGGGCAATCGCCGGTCCATACGGATAGCCCGGCGAGCGAACCGCCAGATCCAGACCGGCGGTGAAGGTGAGGCCGTGCAGCACCTGTCCTTGCACGCCCAGGGTCACCCAGTGCAGGTCCTGATTGTCCTTGCACGAAGTGCCGCCGGTCCTCCCGCAGGTCAAGTGCTCCTGGTCGTAGATGACCTGATCCTTGTTCGACGCAGAGATATACTCAAAGTGGTACTCGAGGAGCGGACGCAGGGAAAAGCCCTCGGACAGCTCGTGCAGCGGCGCATCGGCACCCAGGGCGAGGCGGAAACGGCTGCCCGATATTCCGTACGCGAACTGTGAGACGTAGCGAGAGAAAGCCGTCGTGTCGTTCGTATCGTAGTCGACCAGGTTCTTCGAATTGTCGACGTAGTAGCCAAGATTGACGTGGAACCGCACGGGGACGTTCCCGGTCTGAGGCTTCAGGTCATAAAGCGCCAGGGCGTTCACCCACAACGAGGTCGAGTCGGGCGAAAACGAGATGCCCGTGATGGACGACATCATGCGGAGTCCGAGCTCACCGCCCGCGAAGAATCCCGGGTCGAGCTCGTAGGCCAGCTTTCCGCCAAGGATGAGATCGCCGAACGACTTGATGAGCTCGGGATCGGTGCGGTTGGCTTCGGAAACGCACACCTCTTGGCCGCTCGTCGCATCTGTGCTGCACAACCTCCGGTTGCGGTTGGCGGAGCCCAGCACCGCGCCGAACACCTCGAGGTGCTCGATGGGGGTGAGACCGAAAGTCAGCGCGCCCTGCAGGCGGGTGTCCTTGTCGCTCGCCGGAGGCGAGTCGCTCTGGATGAGAAAGTTGCTGCCGGTGAAGTATTCGCCGTGAAGGCCCACGCGCAGCTGTCCGACGTGGCCAACATCGGCTGTGCCCATGTGCAGCAGCCCCACCGAGCCACCCAGACTCGGAACAGACACAAAACCACGCGGGCGCTCGTCGGATTCAGAGACAGCCATCTCGGGCGATGGTGCTGTCGTGGACGCCCTGTCTTCCATCGTCGCGGGGACTGGCTCGGCCGCCGGCGCAGGTGCGACAGCAGGCTCCGCCGGCGCTCCCGCGGGCGGCGCGAACGGCACAGGCGAAGGTGAGGCCGGAGCGGAATTCCAGTCGCCAGCAGGCGGAGCCGGAGTCGGGACCGCTGCCGGCTCGGGTATCGGGGCCGGCTCGGGTGCCGGGGCCGGCTCGGGTGCCGGGGCCGGCGCAGGATAGGCCGGTGCGGGAGCGGGAACGGGCACGGGCGCCGGATAAGACGGGGCCGGAGCGGAATAGGCCGGTGACGGAGTTGGAGCCGGCGCGGGGTACGTCGGTGTTGGGGAGGGATACGCCGGCGCAGGTGCCGGTGCAGGTGCAGGAGCCGGGGCCGCCGCCGGCGGTGGCCAGGGCGCCGTGGGCGGCGTCGTCGGATTGGGCTGCGCCAGCGCGGCGACGGAAAGGAACGCAAGGGCGAGAGAGGCAACGACAGAGCTGGTTCTGATTCGCATGCGTGTGGCTCCTGGAGGCGAGACGGGTCGTATGCTAGACGCGCTTCGAGGATGAAGCAATCAGCACTTGATGGGTCGCGTGGCCGGTAGTCACCCCCATCACAAGTTTTTGATCACCTCACCAGTTGAATTCCTCCGCCAGTCGTGGGAGTAAGACCCCGCAGCATGACATCGCCGCTTGACCAACTGACCGATGAAATCCGTGAGGTTGCCCTGCTGGTCCACTCGGCCCAGGAAAGGGCCGAGGACCGGGAAATCGTCAAAAACGCCCACCTGGCAGTCGATAAGCTCTCGCAGCGCTACCGGGAGCTGTCCAACCAGGGTTCCGAGTCCGAGCGAGAGTCGATCGAGCGCAAGCTCGGCCGTCGCGTGACCGACCTGCGCCGGATGGCCTCGACCCTGCCCCGCATCGGCGGCATTACAAACGAGCGAACCGGCGACCAAGCCAGCGCCGCTCCCTCCGAGGTGCAGGAGCGTCGGATCACCGGGGTCTCCTGGCGCAGTGAAGACTCCTTGGGCAAGACCATCCCGCCCGCCCTGCGCGTGGGAGGCGAGGTGGACGCTTGGTGCGGCCCCTGCGACGCCCTCACCACCCATCACATCATCGCCATGGTCGGCGACGCGCCCAAACAGGTGGTGTGCCAGGCCTGTGGCGGCCGCCACGGCTTCCGCACCACCCCCGCGCGCAAGAGCTCCGCAGAAGCTCCGCGAGTGGCCGACACACCCCAGGCCTCCGAAGCTGCGCGCAGGGCCGAGCAGAAGGCCGAGGAATTGCGTGCCCTCGGTCGGGAACTCGCCGAAACCACCGATGTTCGACCCTTCAATGCTCGTGACCGCTACAAGGTAGGCGAGGTGATTTCTCACCCCGACTTCGGCCGCGGTAAGGTCGAAACCGTGCTGCGCTCCAGCCTCCTGGTACGTTTCCCGAACGGTGGGCTCAAGTCGGTCATGCTGACCTGACCTTCCCTGAAACAACCACTCCTTGCTACGATGCCCCGGTTGGGCAAGGATCGGCGAGCGTGAACCGCATGGCACCATCTCCCGAAGCCAAGGCACCGGCCCTGCCGGGACTGGGTCGATCGCACACGTCCATCCTGGTGGTCGATGACGACGCGGCCATGCGCGAGTGGGTGAAGGAGGATCTCGAAGACGAGGGTTTCACGGTGGAGACCGCAGCGGGCGGTCGCGCCGGCGTCGAGCGCGTGAAGGAGGGCGGCATCGATCTGGTTGTCACCGACGTGAAGATGCCGGACCTCGACGGGCTCGATCTGTTGCGTGAGGTGCGTGAGGTCGTCCCCTGCCCCTTCGTCATCGTGGTGACCGGCTTCGGTTCCATCGACACCGCCATCCGGGCGGTCAAGCTCGGCGCCTACGACTACATCACGAAGCCCTTCAAGATCGACCAACTCCTGCTCAGCATCGACAAGGCACTGGCCGAGCGATCCCTGCGCAGCGAGGTGAGCCGGCTGCGCGAAGAGGTCAACCGGCGCGACGGCATGGACAACATCATCGGGCGCTCGCCGGCGATGCAGGAGATCTTCTCGCTGATGAGACGCCTTTCGACCTCGCACGCCAATCTGCTCGTCACCGGTGAATCGGGCACGGGCAAGGAGTTGGTCGCGCGCGCCCTGCATGGCAGAAGCCCACGAAGGATGCGCCCGTTCGTCGCGGTCAATTGTGCCGCCATCCCGGAAAACCTCCTCGAAAGCGAACTTTTCGGTTACGCCCGCGGTGCCCACTCCATGGCCAACGCGGATCGCGAGGGGCTCTTCGTAGAAGCCAACGGCGGCACGCTCTTTCTCGACGAGATCGCCGAGCTACCCCTGTCTCTGCAACCCAAGCTCCTACGCGTGCTGCAGGATGGCGAGGTACGCCCGCTCGGCACGAATCGCGCCGAACGAGTGGACGTGCGTGTCATCGCTGCCACCAACCGCGACCTCGAGCGCCAGCTACACGAGGGACGCTTTCGCGAGGATCTCTACTACCGGCTCAACGTCATCCAGCTCCACCTGCCACCCTTGCGCGGGCGACAGGAAGACATCCTCGCGCTGGCCGACCATTTCCTCCAGCGTTCGGCCGGGCGTTCGGCAAAACTGGTCAAGGGCTGGAAGGAGAGTGCCAGGAAGCTCCTGCTCGGCTACCAATGGCCGGGCAACGTTCGCGAGCTCGAAAACGTCGTCGAACGAGCCGTGGCTCTGGCCGAAGGCGATCTCATTGGTGCCGAGGATCTTCCCCACGTCATGCAGGAGCGCAAGGGGCAGGATCTCCTGTCGAGCGCGGTGGCGCAGGGATTCACCCTCGACCAGCTCGAGCGAGAGTACATCGAGCGGGTGCTCGACGTGGAGGGGGGCAACAAGACACGTGCCGCCCAGCGCCTGGGGATGGACCGCAAGACGCTATACCGAAAGCTGGAGGAATACGCGTCCTCTCCCCGAAGCACGGCCGCCGTGACCGAAGAGGGCAACGATCCGCGAGGTTCCGGGACGTAGACACGGGGTCGACGGCTCGGAGCGAGTGGCGTAAAAGTACCGTATGCGCATTTGCGTTCCGAGTCTGCTTCTCCTGGTCGGCTGCGCCTCGGCGCAGGCAAGAACGGACAAGCCTGGAGAGTTTCTTCCACTTCCCCTGGGGCCGACCGCGCTGGACGCCGGTGACGATCCGGGCGGCGACGCCGATTTCCGTCTGATCGCCCACCGCGCCTCCAACCCCTACGATCCGGGCGCGCGCAGCGAACTGGAGGCCTTCCTGGCCAACCACCCCAATCACCACCAGCGACCGGCGGCCGTGGCCATGCTTGCCGGAGTCTTGCTCATGCAGGGCGATGCTGCGTCCGCGAAGAATTTGCTCGATGGGAACGCAAGCTACCTACCGTCGCAGGAGCGTGAGTTTTTCGGAGGGTTGTGCGCGAGCCAGCTGCACGACCCTGCGCGCGCCCTGGACGTGCTGAAACCGTACCTCCGGGCTGATCCACCTTTGCGCATGGGCGGGCTGCCGGACGCCGATGTCCGCAGGCTTTTACGGACCAGCCTCGCCGAATCTCTGGTAGCTACGGGAAATGCCGGCGAAGCCATCGATCAACTGGAGCTTTACGCACAGATCGATGGCAATCGCAGCTCGGAACGTGCGTTCGCCCTACGACGAGCCGAAGAGATCGCGGCCAAGACCTCCGACACCGGCGCGCTGGAGGCTCTGGTGGGCCGGCGCGGCCTCTTCGTGCGCGGCGTGCTGGGGCTGAAGGGGGGCGCCGCTCTGCGCGCTCGCGGCGATGTCGCCAACGCGGACCGGCTGGAACAAGAAGCCATGGCCGTCCGTCGACAACTCGGCCTGGAACCGCCCCTACCCTCGGCCACCCCCGGAGACCCCTTGCGCCTCGGACTGGTCGTGCCGCTCTCGGGCACCCAGTCCCGACTCGGCGAGGTCATCGCCCGTGGCGCCGCTCTCGTAGTCGCGGCAGCGACCCACGCCGTGCAGCCGACGACCTTCCATCTCGTGATGCGAGATTCAGTGGCGCCGCCTGATCGTTCGGCACTGGGCGGCGGTACAGCGGCGGGCCTTCTGTCCCTCGCCCGTGAAGAAAAGGTTATCGGCGTGGTCAGCACACCAGACGCCCGCGCCGGCGAGATGGCAGGCCGCGAGGGTGTGCCCTTCATCCTTCTCGACGAGCGCACGGCCTTGGGCCAGCCAACCTCCTTTTCGCTCATTCATCCCGCGGAGGCGCGCGCGGTGGCGTTGGCGCGCCAGGCACTCGAACTGGGAGCCCGCAGATTCGCCATCCTCGGGCCCGACAACGCCGCGGCCCGGCGCCTGGCGGCCGCTTTTCGCAGAACCGTCGAGGCAGGGGGCGGGCGTCTCAATGCGAACATTACCTATCCGCCCAACACGACCAGCTTCGCCAGTGAGGTCGCAGATCTTCGCAAGGTGGCCTTCGAGGCACTTTTCGTTCCCGACGAAGCCGGCCGTCTGGAACTGATCGCGCCCGCGCTTGCCGTTGCGGACATCTGGCCGCGTTCACCCCGTTTGACCTTCTCATCCTCGCGCGTCACGGCGAACTCCGGTCCTGGCCGGCGCGAGAGCCTGCTGCTGTCCACCGCTTTCGGCGTTTCGTCCAAGCTCCTCCAACATGTGGGACGCTACGTGCAAGGCGCTATGTTCTGCCCCGGCTTCTTTCCGGCGGGGGACACGCGCAGCGGCAGCTTCGTTTCGCACTTCATGAGCGTGTACGGAACACCGCCAACCGCGACCGACGCCTATGGCTACGACGGAGTCTTCCTCCTACGTGGCGCGGTCGAGCGAGGCGCCAAGACCCGCGCCGACGTTCTGCGACTCCTCGCCACGCAGACCTTCGAGGGATTGACGGGCAACATTCGCTTCGGTCGCGACCGCAACCGCATCGATCCTCCCCTGATCTATGTCGTGACCGGCGACACCATGCTCACAATGAAGTAGCAGCAAGACGGCCCAGGCGTGGCAAGGCAGGAAACACGAGACATTCCGGGTGAAGTCGCCAGGGGCGACGTGGCGCCCGTCTACTGTCTGCACGGCAGCGAGCGATTCCTGGTCGACCGGACCATCGGAGCCCTGCGCAAGGCCATCCTGGGCAGCGAGGACGCAACAGCCAGCGGTTTCGACTTCGATGCCTTCGACCTCAGGGAGACCACGTTGGCGCAGGTCATTGCTGCTGCGCGCACCCTACCCATGTGGAGCAAACGCCGCCTGGTCATCGCTTCGGGCATCGATGGTGTGAAGTCCGAGCAGCTCGAGCCTCTCGTCGCCTACGTTGCCAATCCGAACCCACGCGGATGCCTGGTCTTGGTCGGCGATAAGGTGGACGGCCGACTGCGCGCCTTCCTGGCCTTGCGCAGGGCGGGATTTCTTCATGAGTTCGCCCGCCTCAAAGATCGCGACCTCGTGACCTGGCTGGCCAACGAGGCCAAGCGTCGTAAGCTCTCGATCGAACCGGCTGCCGTGCAGGCGCTCGCCGAATACGCCGGGCCGGATCTCGGCCGCGTGGTCCAAGCCCTGGAACAGGTTTCCCTCTTCGCCGGCGGGCCCATCAAACGTGAGCATGTCGAGGAGATGATTCCCGAGTCGCGCGAACGCGGCATCTTCGAGCTCACCCGCGCAATCGGCACGGGCGACGTCGCCTCCGCGCTGCGTCTCGTCGCCAATATGCTGCGCAACCGCGAACCAGCTCTCAAGATTCAATTCATGCTGCTGCGCCAGCTTCGCCAGATCTGGCGGGCCAAGGAGCTTGTCGGCGCATCTGTGCCGCGCCCCGAGATCGCGTCCGCCATCGGAATCGCCCCCTTCTTCCTCGACGACGTGTTGATCCCTGCCGGTCGCATGAGCACGGCCGCCCTCAAGCGCAGCTTCGCCCACCTGTACCAGGCCGACCGCAGTCTGAAGTCCTCGCGCATTGACCCGGACATTCAGATGCTCCGCCTGGTGCGCCAATTGGCCGAAGAGACGTCGACTCGGAAACCCTGAGAGGGTTTCC
>Ga0210133_1000033_pt1 | contig 48968 bp, 37 predicted proteins | sample Joice_ThreeSqC_D_2_FD_184874 | JGI IMG/M metagenome (GOLD analysis project Ga0210133, IMG submission 184874) | Wetland microbial communities from San Francisco Bay, California, USA, that impact long-term carbon sequestration - Joice_ThreeSqC_D1... | ecosystem: Environmental > Aquatic > Marine >...
CCTTCACCCGCGAGCGCGTCCTCGATCCAACTCGGGTGCAGACGCGCCAGGCCGGCAGGCAGGGCGCTTGCTGCTTCCGCACGCCAGGCCGCCAAAGTTCGCGTCAGCACGGCCTTGTCCAGTGCGCACAGATCACGCCATGCGTCCGCGCAAATCGCCAGCGACGATTCGTCGAGTGCAGCCATCGCCGGCACCGCCGAACCAAGGCCGTGGAAGGCGAGCAGAAGGCCCCGGCTCCAGCCGTCCACAGCCCCTGCGCCAGTCTCGCTCGCCACGACCGCAGCCTAACGCAATATGAAGTGAGGCGCCTAGCGCGAGTTCGTGCTATGTGTCCCGCCCGTATGAGCAGTACCGCCGCCTATTCCGACACCACGACCGATGCCACCCCTCGCCGTAGCGAGGTGCGGAACATCGCCATCATCGCTCATGTCGATCACGGCAAGACCACCCTCGTCGACGGCTTTCTGCGCCAGGCGGGCAACTTCCGCACGGGGGAGGTACTGGCCGATTGCGCGATGGACTCGAATGATCTCGAGCGCGAGCGAGGCATCCCCATCCTGGCCAAGTTCACCGCCATTACCTGGAAGGGGATCCGCATCAACATCGTGGATACCCCTGGCCACGCCGACTTCGGTGGCGAAGTCGAGCGTGTGCTCAAGATGGTCGACTCCGTGCTCCTGCTCGTTGACGCATTCGAGGGGCCGATGCCGCAAACGCGCTTCGTGACGCGCAAGGCGCTGGCCCTCGGCCTGCGCCCCATCCTCGTGGTCAACAAGATCGACCGCGTGGGCTGCGACCCCGACGGCGCGGTCAACGACACCTTCGATCTCTTCTGCGCGCTCGGCGCCAACGAGGAACAGCTCGACTTTCCGGTCATCTACGCCTCCGGCCGCGAGGGCTATGCCGTCAAGCACCTGAGCGACGAGAAGACGGATCTCACGCCCCTGCTCGACCTCATCCTCGCGTCGGTGCCACCGCCCGCCGCCGACGTCGATGGACCGCTGGCCATGCACGTGGCCACCCTCGACTACGACGACTACCTCGGCTACGTCGCCATCGGCCGCATGCTCTCCGGACGCGTGCGCCAGGGTGACCGCGTGCTGTGCGTTCACCGCGACAGCAAGCGCGAGGAATTCCGCGTGGCCAAGATCCTTGGCTATCAATCGCTCAAACGTTTCGAGCTGTCCGAGGCCGTGGCGGGCGACATCTGCGCCATCACCGGCATGCAAGATTTGACCGTGGGCGAGACCATTACCGAGATTGCGAGACCCAGGGTCCTTCCCCTCCTCGAGATTGAGGAGCCCACGGTCAAGATGCAATTCATCTCGAACAACGGGCCCTTCGCAGGCAAGGAAGGCAAGTTCGTGACTTCGCGCAACCTGCGCGAGCGCCTGTTCAAGGAGCTGAAGTCGAACGTCGCCCTGCGCGTGGTCGAGACCGAGTCGCCTGATACCTTCGACGTGCTCGGCCGCGGCGAGCTGCATCTTTCGGTGCTCATCGAGACCATGCGCCGCGAGGGCTACGAGCTGATGGTTTCGCAGCCACAGGTCATCTTCAAGGACGGACCCAACGGCGAGAAGCTGGAACCCTACGAGGACGTCGTCATCGACGTGGACGAAAAGTACACCGGCGCGGTCATCGAGGAACTCGGCCGCCGCGGCGCCCGCATGCAGGAGATGGGGCCGGAGGGCGAGGGTCGCATGCGCCTGGAGTACGCCATGCCGTCACGCGGGCTCATCGGCTACCGATCGCAGTTCCTCACCGATACCCGCGGCACCGGCATCCTGCACCACAACTACAGCCACTACGGCCCCTACGCCGGCCTCTTCAAGGGTCGACCGAGCGGCGTGCTCATCGCGCAGGATCCGGGCACCACCAACACCTACGGACTCTTCTACTTGCAGGAACGGGGCGCGCTCTTCCTCGGCCCCACCATTCCCATCTACGGTGGCCAGATCGTCGGGCTGCATGCCCGCAACAACGATCTCATCGTCAATCCCTCCAAGGCCAAGAAGCTCACCAACATCCGCACCACCTCCGCCGACGAGAAGCTCTTCCTCACCCCGCCCATCGAGCTGACGCTCGAGGCCGCGCTGGAGCTCATCAACGAAGACGAATTGGTCGAGGTCACGCCAAAGAACATCCGCCTGCGCAAGCGCATCCTCGACCATAACGAGCGCAAGCGCGTGGAAAAGCTTCGCGACCAGGGAACCGAGGCCTAGTCCGGCGCCGTGAAGAAGCTGCTCGGCAAGGTCATCCTGGGCGTGGCGGCCGGCGTGGCCATCTACGTCGGGTTCTCCATCTGGGCCGACGCACGCAGCGTGGGACGCGCTCTGGCAGAATTCCACTGGCACATTGCGCTCGTCGCGCTGGGCCTGGCGTCGCTCAACTACCTCGTGCGCTTCGCGCGCTGGCACTACTACCTGAAAGTGCTTGGCCTGTCGGTCCCGGCCGGCCACAGCCTGCTGGTCTTCCTCGGGGGATTCTCGCTGACGGTGACGCCGGGCAAGCTCGGTGAGGTGGTCAAGGCGCTGCTCCTGCGCGAATCACACGGGATCGCCGCGGCGCGCACCGCCCCCATCGTCATCGCCGAACGATTTACCGACCTCATGGGTCTGCTTTTGCTCGCTTGCGTGGGCATCTTCACCTTCAAGATCGATCCACGCTTCCTGCTCATCGGAGCGGGGCTCATCGGTTTCGGGTTGGTGGTGGTCTCGGTCGAGCCCATCGCCACCTTCTTCTTGCGCCTTTCCGGTCGCGTTCCCTTGGTCCGCCGCATCACCCCGAAGCTCGAAGAGGCCTACCTCACCACGGCGGCACTGCTGCGACCTCGGCCGCTCACGCTCGGCGTCCTGCTCTCCTTGGTGAGCTGGTTCTTCGAGTGCACCGCCTTCTGGGTGGTGGTGCACGGCTTTCCCGGCACCTCGGTCCATCTTCAGGCCGCGACCTTCATCTACGCCTCCATGACCGTGGCCGGCGCGCTCTCGTTCCTTCCCGGCGGGCTCGGCGTGACCGAGGCCGGCATGCTGGCCATGCTCGAGGATCTCGCGACGAACTGCGATCGTGGCGTCGCCGCTGCCGCCACGTTTGTCACCCGCCTGTGCACCCTGTGGTTCGCCGTGCTGGTGGGCATCGCCGCGCTGCTCATCTTTGCCCGCCAGACCAAGATCCAAGTCGACCTGCCCGACCACGCCAAAAGCCCCGACTAAAGTCCTCCGCCGTTTCTGCCGAGTCGGAAGAAGGCGCGTTTTTGCACCCCCGATCTCCGACTGACAAGGACGTGTACCATGGCAGAAGAACTGCGTATCAACATCTACAAGATTACCCGCGGCGCTTGCCGCAAGCTCGGCGGACCGTGCCCGCACGCGGTGTGCCGATTCAACCTCACCTCCGAACGACGCGACAACCGGGGTGCCAGACCGGCCGCGTTCCACCTACCCGTGGTGCGTGAGACTTGCGCTCTTGAAGCCGCCGAGCAAGGAGGAATGACCTTGGAGGAGATCGCCAAGCGCCTCTCGCTCACGCGCGAGCGCGTGCGCCAGATCGAGCTCGGCGCGCTCAAGAAACTGTGGGCGAAGCTTGGAACCGACGAAGCCGAGCGCCAGGAGAGCGAACCCAACCACGGTTTCCGCCGCCCCGCACGGATTGCCGCCTAGAGCTTCCCCCCAGTTATTGCCTCAACTCGATCGACAGCCCCATCGACACGTCGGCCTTCCACTCGGACGTGGGCAGCCTGCCTCCGAGGTTGACGATCACGAGGATCCGGCGTGGCTCCGACGAACTCGGTCGCAATAGCGGCAGCAGATCCACCGGCTCCGGGATGGGCACGTCGAATGTCGAACCCACGGGTAGATCGATCACCCGCTCGAAATCCGCGATTTCCACCTGCCGCGACGATGAAGTCGACGTCTTGCTGGTGGGCACACAGGCCATTGCGTGCAGGGTCTCGATGAAGGAAAGGTCGGTGATCCCACTTTTCGCCGTGAGGACCAGCCGGTGCAAGTTCACCGAGACAATCCCCTCTTGGGCATCCGGATTGGCGTTCGCTCCCAGCGTGGTGCTGTCGAAACTGAAGGAGAACGTCACCGACGGTAGGGCTCCGGTGGGTGCCGCCGGAACTGAGACGTTGGGACGGGTCACCTCGACGTCAGAGAAGCTCGCATCGACGATGGGTGAGCAGCCCGCAAGGAGCACGACCACGTAGACGACAAGCCTTCTCACGGTTAGGAGCCTCCGAACAGAAAGACGAGTCCCAGCTTGGCCGACAGAGTCTGCGCGTACACCTTGCCCTCCTCGGCGATGGTGACCGTTGTGCCGGTGCTGGAGTCGACGACGACCGACTTCGGAGCCCGCACGATGCCCATGAGGAAAGTGTAGCCACCGTGCAAGTACATAGTGACGTTGCCCCGAACCAGATCGAAGCCCAGGTGCGCGTTGAAGTAGGTGTAGCCGAGCTCCTGGACGTAGGGTGCAACCCAGGCCGACACGCTGAAGAACGTTCGAATCACGCTGTTGGTCGGAGCCAGGTTGCAGTGGCCAGCCTCGAAACTGAACGACGGCCCCCACCCCACCGGTAGCAAGGACAGGCCTCCTCGGTACGCGAGGCCGGTCGTATTGGTCCCGAACGATCCCGCCAGCCGTAGCCAGTCGGCGGGTGAGAGAACCAGGCCCAGGTTGACTCCGTCGGGCATACCAAGGTCGAAACCCAGGCCCATGGTCCGACGGCCGGTCTCGGCCTGGGTGGGCACAGCGGTGGTGACGACGGCCGGCGTACCCGATGTCGCGAATCGCGAACGCATTGCCGGAGTCGCCAGCGGCGCCGCTGGTGGAGCGTACCTCGGCGTGGCTGAAGGCGCATAGATCTGCGCCGGAGGCGAAGCATACCGCTTCACGGGCGCCGGCTCGTACGGCAGAGCCGGCGGTGGGGCGTGCGCCTGCCCGGACCGTGCACCGGGAACGGGAGCATAGATCGGCACCGTGGGTGGCGCATGCACCGGACGGGATGACGGCGGTGCCTCGGGGCCCGTCCGGCGCATCGGCGTGTAGGTAATCTGACCAGTCTCAGGTGCCGGCCCCTGGGCCATCGCCTCTTCCGCCGAGACGCTCACCGCCGCACAGGCAAGAAGCCCGAGACTACGCGAGCATGCTTTGGGAAGGTGCATCGTCGCGAGGATAGCACGCCGCATGGCGCCCTACGGATGCGGCGCCGGTGTTGCCCACCTGTCACGTGCGCCGCAACACTGGCCTGCGAAAGCCGTCCTACTTGCGCATGGCGCTACTGTGAACCCCGGCCGAAGGCAGGTAACACTCGACCACGTAGTCGCGCAGCATGCGACCGGTATTGAAACGCCAGCCGAGGGTGCGGATGGCGCGCTTGATGTACGCAACCCATCCGTGCGGAACCCCCTGGTCATCCTGGTTGTAATACAGTGGGACGACTTCGTTCTCCAGCACCCGGTAGAGCGACTCGGCGTCGCGCCGATCCTGCTCGGCCACGTCGACGTGACAGACCCCATTGCCGATGGCGAATCCGTTGAGCCCGTCGTAGGCCTCGGCCCACCAACCATCGAGAACCGACAGGTTGAGCCCGCCGTTTAGGAGAACCTTTTCACCGCTGGTACCGCTCGCCTCTTGCGGCCGACGCGGGGTATTGAGCCACACGTCCACGCCCTGCACCAGGTGACGGGCGATGTTGATGTCGTAGTCCTCGATGAAGACGATGCGCGACCGCAAGTCAGGCGAATGGCTGGCCCGAACCACGGTCTTCAAGACCTCTTGCCCCGGCCGATCGGCCGGGTGCGCCTTGCCCGCGAACACGACCTGGACCGGCCGATCGGAACTGGTCACGATGCGCTTTAGACGTTCGATGTCGGTGAAGAGCAGATTGGCTCGCTTGTAGGTGGCGAACCTCCGCGCGAATCCGATGGTCAGGGCGTCGGGATCGAGCGCAGTCGCAGCCGCCTGGATCATCTCCTCGCCATGGCCATTGCGCCGGCGCTGCGCGGACACCTCGCGACGCACGAAATTCACCAGGTTCGCGCGCAGGGTTCGGTGGGTTTCCCACAACTCGGCGTCGAGAACATTCTCGATGCGCGCCCACATCTTGGGTTCGGTGAGGTTGTCGGCCCAATCAGGACCAATTCGCCGGCTGTACAGCTCCTGCATGGCGGGCGCCAGCCAGGTTCGCGCGTGCACGCCGTTGGTGATGTGTCCCACGGGGACCTCGTCCTCGCGATGGTGGGGCCACAGCACCTGCCAAGCCCGGCGCGTGACCCGGCCGTGCAGGCAGGAAACCGCGTTCGCATAGCGCGACATCTTGAAGGCCAGCACGGTCATGCACAGTGCCTCCCGCGGGTCCCCGGGTCGTACGCGGCCCAGGCCAAGGAAGTCCTCACGCGACAGCCGCAAGGATAGTCGCACTGGCTCCAGGAACTCGTCGACCAGCTCGGGCGGAAAGCGATCGTGGCCCGCGTCGACCGGAGTGTGGGTGGTGAACACGGTGGACTGAGCCACGTCCTGAGCGACATCCAGGAAGGATCCGCCGGTCTCGATCATGCGCAGGCGGGCATATTCCAGTGTGGCGAAGGCGCTGTGGCCCTCGTTGAGGTGAAGTCCGCTCCACTCGATCCCGCAAGCGCGCAGGGCGCGGATGCCGCCCACCCCGAGCAACAGTTCTTGCCGGATGCGCACGCGCTGGTCGCCGAAGTAAAGCCGCGCGGCCAGGCGGCGATTTTCGTCCGAATTGCCATCGACGTCGGTATCGAGCAGAAGAAGCTGGTTGCGTCCGACGTTGACTTGCCAGACCTGCGCCAGCAGGCGTTCGTGGCCAAGTGGCACGTCGATGATGAGCGGCTTGCCGTCAGCCCCCATGCGCAGAGTGGTACACAAGTAGTCAGTCGGCGCGCGCACGTACTCCGCGTGCTGCTGCCCCTCGCGGTCGATGTGCTGGCGGAAATAAGACTCGCGATAGTACAGGCCGACCGCGACCAAGGCCAAACCTAGATCGGATGCCGTCTTGAGGTGATCGCCGGCCAGAACCCCGAGACCGCCGCTGTAGATGGGTAACGACTCGTGGATGCCGAATTCGGCGGACAGGTAGGCCACCGGGCGCACGCGCAGCGGGGCTGCGTGGGTCTCGGCCCAAGTTGGTGCGGTCGGGGAGATGTACGCGCGGAATTCCCGATAGGCGCGGTCCACCCGCGCACGCATGGCCGCGTCGCTTGCCATCTCATGCAGCCGTTCGCGCGACAGGCGTCTGACCACCATGAGCGGGTTGTGTTTGGATGCGCGGAAGCCCTCGGGATCGATGTCACGAAACAGTTTGATGACCGAGGGATTCCACGCCCACCACATGTTCATGGAAAGCTCGTAAAGGTGATGCGCCAATTTCTCCGCGGGCGTCATGGGGGCCCGAGTTTTGCACAAACGGGCCGTGGAACCAATTCGGGGATATAATGCCGCTGGACCAGAATCATGGATGAACCACGCCTTCTAGCCTTCATCATGGCCGGCGGAAAAGGGGAGCGGCTATTTCCACTCACCCGAGATCGCGCCAAGCCCGCAGTCCCCTTCGGCGGCCGCTACCGCATTATCGACTTCGTACTGTCCAACATGCACAACTCCGGCGTGCGCGCCATGTACGTGCTCACGCAATACAAGGCACAGTCGTTGGTCGAGCACGTGCAGCACACCTGGGGCACGCGCAGCACGCACGCCGACTTCGTGACCATCGTTCCGGCGCAGATGCGCATGGGCGAGAGTTGGTACCGAGGCACCGCCGATGCCATCCACCAGAACTTCCATCTCGTCGAGGACTTCCGCCCCGATGCCGTGGTGGTGTTTGGCGCCGACCACGTATACAAGATGAGCGTTCGCCAGATGGTGGACTTCCACCTGGAGAAGAACGCGCTCGCGACCATCGCGTGCCTGCCCGTGCCGGTCAGCGAGGCTTCACAGTTCGGCATCGTCCAGACCGACGTCGAAGGACGGGTCACTGGCTTCCAGGAGAAGCCCACCAGCAACGTGGTCACCATTCCCGGCAACCCCGACTATGCCCTGGCGTCGATGGGCAACTACATCTTCGCCCCGCTACCCCTGCACGAGGCGCTCGAAACCGATTCGCAGCAGGACACCCACCACGACTTCGGCAAGGACATTTTGCCCGCCATGCTCGATACCGGGCGCGTGTGCTGCTACGACTTCTCTCGCAACCGCATCCCCGGCGTCACCGACAAGGGCGAGCTCGCCTACTGGCGCGACGTCGGAACCATCGAAGCCTTCTACGAGGCCAACATGGACCTCAAGAACGTGCAGCCGCACTTCAACCTGTACAACTGGGAATGGCCCATCGTCAGCGTCAACTACCCGGATCCGCCTTCCAAGCTGGTCTTCGACGACGAACGTCGGCGCGGTATGCTGGTCCAGTCGATCATGTCGAGCGGTTGCGTGATCGCAGGCGGTTTCGTCAAGGACTGCGTCCTCGGCCGCAACGTGTGGGTCGACGAGGGCGCCGAGGTTCGTGATTCGATCCTCTTCGACAACGTGCACGTGGGTAAAGGGGCACGTGTCCAGCGCGCCATCATCGACAAGAACGTACGCGTCGCGCCCGGCGACCACATCGGCCACGACCTGGCGCGCGACGCCGTTCGCCACCACGTCAGCCAAGGCGGCATCACCGTGGTCGGCAAGGCCCGCGACACCTGGCTGACCCGCGCGCGGAATTTCTAGGGATTCACGGCCCTCCACCGGTCGTGCAAAAAGTGGCGATGCACGGTACATTTCGGCCGTGCCGCTGAAAAAACGTCCGCCCATCGCCCTGGTCGTGCATGGGCACTTCTACCAACCGCCGCGCGAGAACCCGTGGACCGACGATGTTCCGCGCGAGCCCACCGCCGCCCCCTTCGCGAACTGGAACGCGCGCATCCACGCCGAATGCTACCGGGCCAACGCCTACGCGCGTATCTATGGGGCAAAGGACCACATCGCCTCCATCGTCAACAACTACGCCTCCCTGTCCTTCGACGTCGGTCCGACCCTGGCGCGCTGGCTCGAACGCCATGACAGCCAGGTCATGCGGCGAATGCGCGACGGCAATGAAACGCAGCTGGCGCGACTGGGCGACGGCGGCGCCATGGCCCAGGTGTGGGCACACCCCATCGCGCCATTGCTCTGCCCGCACGACCTGCGCACGCAGATCCTCTGGGGGCAGGTCGACTTCCGTGGCCGCTTCGGCCACGACGCGGCTGGCATGTGGCTTCCCGAGACCGCCGTGAACGACGCGACCCTGGCTGCCCTCATCGACGCGGGTATCACGTACACCATTCTGGCCCCCGAACAGATCGAGGCGGTACGCCCCCCGGCAGGCGAGTGGCAGCCGGTCACGCCGGAAACCCTGGATACCGGACACGCCTATCGCTTCCTTCACCCCGATGGCTCGGGCCGCTGGCTGGCCCTCGCCGTCTTCGACGGCCCCTTGTCGCGCGACCTCGCCTTCGGCACCGCGACCCGGGACGCGGCCAGTTTTCTCGATGCCATGCGCCGCTCAGCCGACCGCTCCCAATGCTCGGGCAGGCGCCTCGTCCTCGCCGCTTCCGACGGAGAACTCTACGGCCACCACAAGAAATTCGCGGACCTCACCCTTGCCTACGCTGCCAGCGTATCGGCCCCGGCAGAACACATCGAAGTCACCAACCTGGGCGCCTTCCTGGCCGACTCGCCTCCGACTTGGGAGGCCCGCCTTCGCCCCGGCCCCGACGGCGAAGGCACGGCATGGAGCTGCGCCCATGGGCTCGGACGCTGGCAACGTGACTGCGGCTGCCGAATGAACCATGCCAAGGGCAGCAGCCAAGCCTGGCGCGGCCCGCTGCGTGTGGCGCTCGATTACCTGCGCGATCGGGCCACCTCGTTCTTCGAGGACGCGAGCACGGATCTCTTCGCGGATCCCTGGCGAGCCCGCGATGCCTATGGCGAAGTTGCCGACGAGCATCCCGAACGGCGCAAGAAGTTCCTGCGAGGAATCGGCCGGCCCGAGCTGCGCCGGGACCGAGGCGAGCTGGCAACACGCGCGCTCCTCCTCATGGAAATGCAGCGCTCCCTGCTGCTCATGTACGCGAGCTGTGCGTGGTTCTTCGACGACATCGCCGGGCCGGAGACCGCCATTGCCCTGCGGCGGGCTGCCCACGCGATGGACTTGTGGAAGGCCCTCGGCGGCAAACCGCCCATGAAATCCTTTGCCAACATCCTCGCCGAGGCGCGCAGCAACCAGCCCAAGCTAGGCACCGGCGCCGACGCCTTCGCCCGGGCGTGCCGCGACCGCGTCTCCCGTGCCCAGGTCGTGGCGCGCGCGGTCTTTTCCTACATGGCCTCGTCGTCCACCACGCAGGGCGGCTGGCCAGGATTCGACGTCAGGATCGATTGCCCTGGCTCCTTGGGTGGCAAGCGATCGATTTCGGGGCAGGCTCATCTCACCCGGCAGCGAACGGGAGAGGAGACCACGCTCGACTTCACCGCCTCACATGACGGCAAGGCCGGTTTCGAGTGCCGCGTGGCGGAGGTGGCAACCCCGGAAAGAGGCGCGCGCACTTCCAAGGTGGGTAGTGGCCGCAACCGCCGACCGCCTCCACGCGCGACGAAGCGCCGTCTGGTGCTCGACGACCTCGACGATGAAGCGGCCCGGGCCCTGCGCTTCGGCGCTCTCGTCCGCATGGCCTCCGGCGCGAGCGAGGCGGCGGGGTGCCGCGCCCTCCTGGCGGTGGCCGACAGGCTCGGCGCCTGCACGGCCGGCGAGCAGACGGCGCTGGCGGGGCTTTTGACCCGGGCTCTTGCCAGCTACCTCGAGCACAACCTCCCCCGCGAGAACGCCGCGCGACGCGGGAAGGCCGACAACCAGCCCAACTGGCAAATCGCGCTCCAACTCGCCGATCGCGCCGGCAGCGTGCATGCCACGGATGACTGGCGACGCGTGCAAGAGGGCGTCTGGGAGCACCTGGAATTACTGCGCCGGCGACGATCTCCCGCGCCCAAGGCCCTGCGCGCGCTCGCCGAGCGCTTGGAGCTCATCAAGACCGCTCAGTAGTCAGCGTCTTGCAGCGCGCTCGCAGCCGCACATGCCGGCCACGGGTGCACCCGCAATCAACCGCCCGTCTCGGTAGTCGCCCTCCGCGACCTCGTTCCCCGCCGGATCCCACTGTTTCCACTTCCCTGCCTTCCGGCCATCGATGAACTGCCCTTGTACCCACGGCTTGCCATCAGGATGCCATGCGCTGAATGAGCCCACGGGCTTGCCCTTGCTGTAGCTGCAACTCTGTCTCGGCTTGGTCGTCTTCGGATGCCACTCGATCCATTGCTCCCGAGCTTGATCCGAGGTTTGGCACCAGACGGACTTTCCCGACTCCGAGCGCCGGGCAACCTCCGACATCCCTTTCGGGCATAGCTTGGAGGTTTCGTGCTTGCAGCCAAACAGGCCGCTGATCGCCAGAACCACGAATACATGACGCAGCTTCGGCATACGGTATCTCCTGGTTGACTAGCATCGGAAGCAACGGCCGGAATATCAAGTCCCGTGTGCCACATTGACGGAATACACCCATTACGTGATGCTTGACGGCGAGGCGCGATGGGCACCGGCGCCACAGCGAGAACGGCATGAGCGTGAACACCGAAGACAACGACAGGGCAATCCAATCCGACGGGCCCGAGCCGCAGGTCACCGTGGTCATCATGGCCTGGAACGAGGAGGCCAGCCTTGCCGCGGTGGCGCGCGAGATCCACGACGAGCTTTGTCGCCTGGGCAGCAAGCACGAGATTCTCATCGTCGACGACGGCAGCAACGATGGCACGGGCCGTATCGCCGACGAGATGGCAGGCGCGATGGCCGGAGTGCGCGTGCACCACCACGAGCGGAACCGTGGCCTGGGCGCCGTGTATCGCACCGGATTCGCCGAGGCCAGGGGCGATCTCATCACCTTCTTCCCCGCCGACGGACAGTTTCCCGCAACCATCCTCGGACAGTATCTGTCGGCCATGAACGAGGCCGACATCGACATCATTCTGGGCGTCCTACCCGATCGCGGTGGGTCCCTCGCGGCGCGGGCCCTCTCGCTTGGTGAACGGTTGCTCCTGCGCGCCCTCTTCGGACACTTTCCGCGCTTTCAGGGCATCATGATGTTCCGGCGCGCCCTGCTGCGCGACACCCGGCTGGTCTCACAGGGTCGCGGCTGGACCGTCCTCATGGAGTTCATCCTGCGCAAGGCCCGGGCCGGGGCGCGCATCAAGAACCTACCCATCACCATTCGCCCGCGCATGGTTGGCGTCTCGAAGGTCAACAACCTGGCCAGCATCGTTTCGAACCTGCGCCAAGTGCTCGCCCTACGCCTCTATCTGTGAGCTAGCTTCCCTGCGTCGGGCTCGCCATCGTTCGCACCAGGCCCGAATGCCGGCTACTCAGCAAGGATTAACAGGGAGCACCAGAGGAACGTAGCCGGAAGATTCCAACGATTTCGCCGTTCCTATTCGTCTGCCATTCTCTGCTTCCGCCTGGTTTTTCTCCAACCAACCACCGCACAGTTGGTAGCCAGCTCTCTCGCAGTTGGAACGTCGACGGCCGAACGCCGCTGCGGCCCCCGCAGGTATGCGGGGACCGCACCGAGGGATGAACGCTAGACCTTCGCGACAGCGGGGACCGCACGGGTGTGGGCCGCGCGCCCCTCCGACTCGATTTCTCCCGCCTCTGGGTAGGCTTCCATGCCGATTTCGGCCTGATCGAGCCCGGAGATTTCATCCTCTGCGTGCACGCGGACTCCCATGGTGACGCGCAGCAAGTGCCAGACTGCGAACGACACCGCGAAGGTGAATGCGCCAACCGCAACGACCCCCTTCGTCTGGATCCACAGCTGTGTGAAGCCGCCCCCATTGAGCAACCCGGCGTTGGGCAAACCACCAAGCCCCTTGACGCCGAATACGCCGACGCAAAGGGTTCCGAAGATACCGTTGACCAAGTGTACCGATGTGGCTCCCACGGGATCATCAACGCGGATCTTGTCGAACATGAGCACCGCCTCAATGACCAAGATGCCCGCAATCGATCCAATGAGGACGGAGGCGGCCGGGGTGACGAAAGCGCACGGAGCCGTGATGGCGACCAAGCCAGCGAGGCAACCGTTGACCGTGAAGCTGAAATCCGGCTTACCCAGGCGAATCCAAGCGTAAAGCGTGGAGATGAGCGTTCCCGCGGCCGCGGCCAGATTGGTCGTCAAAGCGATGCGGCCGATGGCTTCGGCATCCGCCGCCATGGTTGAGCCAGGGTTGAATCCGAACCAACCGAGCCACAGGATCAGGCCCCCGAGAAACACATAGCCCATCTGGTGGCCTGGCACCGCGGTGACTTTGCCCTTGGCGTATCGTCCAAGACGAGGTCCAACCACGATTGCACCAGCCAAGGCGGCCCAGCCGCCGACGCTGTGAACCACCGTGGACCCGGCGAAGTCGAAGAAGCCCATCTTCGCCAGGAATCCTCCGCCCCAAATCCAGTGACCCGTGATTGGGTAAAGCACACCGACTAGGATCAGCGAAAAGACGATGAAGGTGCCGTACTTGGTACGTTCATTCACCGATCCAGACACGATGGTGGCGGCCGTCCCCGCGAAGACCAATTGGAAGAAGAACTTGGCGATGAGGGGAACACTGGTCCAATTCAGCGCGCTGAAGATGCCTTTGTAAGCATCGCCCACGGCCGGACTGTTATCGGCGCCACCGAGAAAGAGTCCGCCTGCCGTGCCGAGGAAGCCACCATCGGAGAACATCAGTCCGAACCCGATCGCCCAGAAGGCCAACGACGATACGGCGAAGACGATGAAGTTCTTCGACAGAACCATCACTGTGTTCTTCTTCCGACAAAGCCCGGCTTCGACAAGGCCGAACCCGGCGTTCATCCAGAACACAAGGAACGCCGTCAACATGACCCATACGGTATCCATTGCAACTTTCAATTCTGTGGGACTCATTGGCTAGCCAGCCTCCTTCTCGGTGTTGTTGTTCGTTGACATCTGCGAGAAGAATGGCCCGGGCACCATTTCAAGTGTCTTTCTGCCTTGTAAACAATTTGCATCATCTGCACCCATCCATCGGGGCGTCCTTGCTGCCCTTATGGGGTGCTTCTCGGCGCTGATCCCGGCGATCCCTTTCGGGAATCCCGCTCGATCACTCGTCGCCGCGCCACGCGGGCAGGCGCACTTTCTTCACCGCAACGCTCCCGCGCATGATCGGCTCGCCTCGCGCCGCGAACCACTCCGGGTCATCCGTGGTGGCATAGCGCCGCCTCGCACCGCGCGACAGACGCTTCTCCATCTCCGGGTGGCGCACCAGCCAGTCCGCAAGGCGCTCGGCGACCAATTCACCCTGGGCAATGACCTCGACAGCCGGCGGAACCACGGCGCGAATTCCGCGCACAAGCAGCGGGTAGTGGGTACACCCGAGCAACACGCGCTCCGGTGGATCAGGCCGGGTCCAAAGCGGGTCCAGGTACTTGTGCAGAAAAAAGTCCACGCCGGGTCCTTCGGTTTCGCCCGCCTCCACCAGCGGCACCCACAACGGACAAGCCTGCTCGATGAGACGCAGCCGTGGCGCGAGCTTGGCGAGCTCGAGCGCATACGAACCAGAGGTGATGGTACCCGTGGTACCGAGCACGGCGACCGTGCCCAACGCCACCGAGGGCTGGGTGACACCTGGAATAGCTCCGGGAGGCAATCCGGCCAGGGCTTCGGCCGACGGTCGCACGACGCCGAGGATCCGGCAATCCGGCCGGTGAGGCGGCAGGTGCCTCTGTTGCAGGGTGCGCAGGGCCTGCGCGGAGGCCGTGTTGCAGGCGAGCAATACCAGGGGGCATCCGGCGTCAAAGAGATACTCGACAGCCTCACGCGTAAAGCTGTGAACGACTTGCAGGCTGCGGCCACCGTAAGGCGCACGCGCGCTGTCGCCGAGGTACAGATAATCGTATTGCGGCAGTCGCGAAACCAGCGCACTCAAAACGGTCAGGCCGCCGAAGCCAGAATCGAAGACGCCGATCATCGTGATGGGAACCCTCGGAGGGTTCCCATACCCTCCCGCGCTGGTCCGCTGCCGGCCAAGCCGGCACGCTCCCCACGCGTTCCTGTTGGCAACCCTCGGAGGGTTCCCATACCCTCCCGCGCTGGTCCGCTGCCGGCCAAGCCGGCACGCTCCCCACGCGTTCCTGTTGGCAACCCTCTCAGGGTTCCCATACCCTCCCGCGTTGGTCCGCTGTCGGCCATGCCGGCTGGCTCGCCACGCGGCTGACCTCGACCACGCATTTCAGCCAGCCACACGCCAAGACGTGCCAGATGGTGAGTCCATCAATTCGACACCAGTGGCTTTCAGTTCGGCACGGATCTCGTCGGCGCGCTTGAAGTCCTTGCCCGTACGCGCCGCAGTTCTCTCGGCGATGCGTTCTTCGACCGCCGCGCGATCGATCCTCCGCCGCGCACACAGGCGATCCCGGCGCGAAAGCAGGAACTCCGACGGTGGTCGCAGCATGATTCCCAGGGTCGCGCCGATCGCGCGAGCGTCGCGGGCGATGGCGGCCAAGGTCTTTTGCCGTTCGGGCTTGGGCATCGCCTTGGGATCGTCGAGCAACTTGTTGGCCAGCACGAAGGCGTCGTAGAGATGGCCAATAGCGGCCGCGGTGTTGAAATCGTCGTCCATCGCGGCCCCGGCGCTCTTCGCTAGCTCGGTCTCCGGTAGCTCCCGCGGCAGGTTCACCAGCGGTGACAGGAAAACGTCCAATCGTTCCAGCGTGCGGTAGAAGTAGTCGAGGCGGGTTTCGGCCTCGTCGAGATCGGGATAAGCCGACTGCCCGTCGCCGTCTCGGCCGATGGTGAAACTGGCCGGGCTGCGGTAGTGCACGCTGATGAGAAGCAGGCGCAGAGCCTCGAGATCGTGCGTTTCGGCCACCCGCCGAATGGTCACCACGTTGCCGAGCGACTTCGACATCTTCTCGCCGCCGAAGTTGACCATGCCCGAGTGCATCCAGTGACGCGCGAACGAGCCGAACGCACCCTCCGATTGGGCGATCTCATTCTCGTGGTGCGGAAAGATGAGGTCGGACCCGCCGCCATGGATATCGAAGGCATCGCCCAGATAGCGGTGGGACATGGCCGAGCACTCGATGTGCCAGCCTGGACGGCCGGGCCCCCACGGGCTCTCCCACTGCGGTTCGCCGGGCTTGGCGCCCTTCCACAACGCGAAGTCGAGTGGGCTGCGCTTGTGCTCGCCCACCTCGATGCGGGCGCCGGCCTGCAAATCGTCGATACTCTGGCCGGAAAGGGCGCCGTAGCCGGCGAACCCGCCAACCGAGTAGTAGACGTCCCCGTCGGCCGCGTACGCGAGGCCACGCTCTTCCAACCGCCGGATCACGTCGATCATCTCGGCGATGTGCTCCGTGGCGAGCGGCTCGATGTCGGGTCTTGCGATGCCAAGCGCGGCCATGTCGGCGCTCATGGCATCGGCGTAGAATCTTGCGACTTCAGCGGCAGGGCGGCCCTCGGCGTTGCCCTTGCGAATGATCTTGTCGTCCACGTCGGTGATGTTGCGCACCAGTCGCACCTCGAGACCGCGCGCCCGTAGGTGGCGCACGATCACGTCGAAAGCGACCAGCGTGCGCGCGTGCCCAACGTGGCACAGGTCGTAGACCGTGACCCCGCAGACGTAAATGCCGACCCTGCCGGGCTCGCGCAGCACCAGGTCGACCTTCCTGCCTTCGCGCGTGTCGTAGATTCGTTGCATTGCGAGGTCACTAGATTCGCGCACGCAGGGAAAGCAGATTCACCATGGCAAAGCCAAGGAGAAACGCGGCGGCCACAAGCACCTTCAGGTTGTCGCGCGGGTGGTCGCCCTCGAGGATGAGGAGTGCGTCGTCAGGGATCTGCACGTTGGCCAGGGTGCGGACGGCCATGATGCGTGCGAGCGGCAGCTCCTTGTTCTCACCCGCCGACTTGATGAGCAGGCTGTCCGTTCCCGCGGCCAGGTCGGCGACGCGCGTGGTGTGGGTGGCCCGAACGGGAACGAAACGAACCTGGGAATCCAGCTCGGAAACCTCGTTCATGGCGCGGTCGCGCACGTCTCCGGGGAACGTCACAACCAGGGCGATGCTCTTGCGGTCGGTCGGCTGCGCCTTCTCGTCGAGGATCTGGCCTCCATGCGCCTCGATCGCCGAACGAGCCGAGGCCTCGTTGGCGAACTTCGAGCGCGGCATCTCGACCTGCACATCCGCCGGTCGGTTCACGTCGATAGAGAGCTCGTCGTTCGGGGCGAGCGAGACCTGTTCGCCCATCATGTCGGGCAATGCCAAGGGGCCACCCATGGTACTGGCGACCCTGTTTCGTACCGCGATGGGCGCGAAGAAATGAGTCGCCGCGACCCGGTTGGCAAAATGCTTGCGAATGGCGGCCTGAAACGAAAGGTCGCGAAAGCGGACCAGGCGTCCGACGAAAACGTCTCGCTCGGCCTGCTCCACGGGAATCGGATCGCCCGTACGGTAGACGAAGATCCGGCTCTTCGTGCCGAGCAACCGAAAGAACTGCCTGAACTTCCATGAGCCCGCGGTGTCGATGATGACGCCGCTCTCGCGGTCGGCCATCCCCTCCACCCGAACGTATTCGTTGATTGGCACCCTGCCGGCCGGCACGCTCGCCAGCGCGCGCGCATCGCCGAGATCCCGTGCCTCGGAGTGGGAAATCGCGAAGAAGACATCCTCGTGAATCTGGTAGAGCAGGAAGGCAGCCAGGGCAGCGGCCCCGAGCGCGATGGCAGGATGGCGTCGCCGAGAAGAGGGGATATTCGCAAATTCGTCGGCGGACGAGGCACCGCCTCCCGACTCGAGCTCGGGAAAATCTAGCGGGGGCTTCGATCCTGTATCGGTCACCGTCGAGAGCGCCAGAATTTAGCACAAGTCGAAGGGCGCGAAGGAACAACCTCTTGCACACCCAACAAGGCAGAACTAGCGTAGTTGCCCCGTGGCCCCCCGCGGCCATCGCAAGCCATGAGACTCCCCTTCTCCCCAATTGCCATCGCCTTGCTGGCCATGACGGGCTGCTATGATCGGGGCGCCCGAACGCCCGCAGAGGCCCACGCGCGTCTGCAAGCGGCTCTCGCCGCGCACGACAGCTCGATGCTGTGGAGATCACTCGATCAGGACACCCAATGGTCGTGGATGACCATCCAGCGCGCATGGCGCGAGGCCTACGATATCACGCAAAGCGTGGTACCCGAGGGCCAGGAGCGAAGGCACCTGCTGGCTCGCTTCGAGCCAGGGGCCACCAGCGAGAACGCGGAAACCCTCTTCGCCAAGATGCTTACCCCCGGGGACTGGGCAGCGTCGCAGGCCCTCGTCACCGCGGCGGGTACGCGACCACCGGAGATCTCTTCCACGGGGGAATCCGCCGAAATCACCACCCCCGCGGGCTCCCTGGTCTTCCACAAAGCGCACAATCAGCACTGGGGATGGGGCTTCTCCGGCTTGGCCAGCCGCGCCGACCGGTTGAAGCGCAACGCCAGCGCCGACCTCGAGCGCATGCGCAGGGACGCCGCCGACTACGAACGCGCCGCCGCACGGGGGTCGAGGTGAGCCCGCGCCGGGCACCGCCCAAGCCGCCCGAAGCTCGTAGAGGAAGCGACATCGAGAAGGCGGCGACTCCACCCAGCCCTCAGCTTTCCTTTGGGCAGCGCTTTGTCGCCGCACCGCCTCCACCCGCATCAACCGCCCTGTCCGCATCACCCAAGCCTGCCACGCCACAGGAAGCGCCCGTGCTCGCTGTCGCCGAGCTGGTGCGCAAGGCACGGCAAACTCTGGAGGCGCGTTTTTCCGACGTGCGGGTCGAGGGCGAAGTCTCAGGCTGCAAGCGATCCGCCAACGGCCACGTCTATTTCACCCTCAAGGACACCGAGGCCCAGCTCGATTGCGTGATGTACTCGCGCGACGCCAGCCGCCTGAAATTCCGCCTCGCCGACGGCCAGCTCGTGCGCTGTCGGGGCAAGCTGACCATCTACGAAGGCCGCGGTAAGTTTCAACTGCAGGTGACCTCGATCGAACCGGCAGGCGCGGGCGCCCTCACCCTGGCCTTCGAGGCGCTCAAGGCCAAGCTGCTCGCCGAGGGGCTGTTCGACAGTGATCGCAAACGCCCCCTGCCCTTCTTGCCACGCCGGATAGGTGTGGTCACTTCGCGACAGGGGGCGGTCATCCGCGACATTATCCGCGTGATCCACCGGCGCTTCCCCGTCCCTATTCTCGTCGCGCCGACACCAGTACAGGGCGAGGGCGCGGCCGCGTCGATTGCGGCGGCCCTGGTCGCTGTGTGCAAGGCACCCGGCGTGGACTTGATCATCATCGCCCGCGGCGGCGGATCTATGGAAGACCTTTGGGCCTTTAGCGACGAAACACTGGCACGGACCATTGCCGCCTGCCCTTTGCCCACCATCTCGGCGGTGGGACACGAGACCGACTTCACCATCGCGGACTTCGTCGCCGACGTGCGGGCTCCCACCCCGTCCGCCGCAGCGGAGATGGCGGTGCCCGTCGCGGCCGAGTTGTTGGCCGAAGTGGGCGTGCTGGCGGGTCGTCTGGGACGGAGTTTCCTCGGTGAGGTGGGAGCGCGGCGCCTCGCCCTCGAACGGATGACCTCGCGCCTTGGCGATCCCCGCCGACTCGTCGACGATCGTCGTCAGGCCCTCGACGAACTCCTCGATCGCGCGGGCCGGGCTCTCGGCGCCGCCATCGTCCGTCGGCGCAAGGAGTTACAAAACGCCGAGGGGCGCATCCTGCGAGCTCACCCACAGCGGCGCATTGGCGATCAGCGGAGCGCGCTTCACCTGCTCGAGCGACGGCTGGGATCGGCCGGCACGCAACTGCTCGGCCACCGACGCCGCGCCTTCGATGCCTTGGCCAACAAGCTCGACGCACTCTCGCCGCTCAAGATCCTCGAGCGCGGCTACAGCCTAGCCCGTGGCCCGGATGGCAAGGTGCTGGCCAGCCGAAAGGGGCTTTCCGCGGGCGACAAGGTCACCATCACCCTACGCGACGGCGATCTGCGCACGCACATCGAGGAGATCATCGCGCGAGCAAACCGCCGTGGCTAGCGCAGCAAACCGACGCCCCGCTACTTGAAGCTCTTGAGGAGGTCGTCGATGTCCTTGCTGGCCTTGGTGGCCGGCTTGGAAGGCGCCGCTGGCGCCGGGCTGGACGAGGAGGTCGATCCACCTTTGGAGCCCTTGCTGCTGCTCCTGTGATACCTGTGCTTGGTCTTGGAGCTGTCGACCGAGGCACTGGCGATGGGCTTCTTCTGTGCAGCGGCAGCGGCCGCTGCCGCCGCTGCAGCGGCTTCGGCTTCCTTCTTCTTCGCCTCGGCCGCGGCTCTCTCTGCCTCTGCCTTGGCCTTCTCCGTCTCCGCCTTGATGAGCGCCTCATGATTCGTCTGACGCCTCGCGAACGCCTCCTCGGCGGCTTGTTGCCGTTGCATCACGGCGTACAGGGCTCCGCACATGATCAAGAACAGCACGGACGCGGCGATGACGACGCCGACGGACCAGTGGGTTCTTTGCTTCGGTAGACTGAGGCTCGGGAGAGCAACTTTGTCGCCCATGGAGTCCTTTTCCTCCTCGGAGAATGAATTTGCAATCTGTATTGCCCTCCGCGCAAGCCCCAATCGTCAGCCAAGGCGCTTTTTATGCGACAGCGCGCCGGGAGTTTCCCGGAAAAGGCGGCCAACCTCCGAGAGATCCGCTATGGTTTTCGGCGGAAATCCCGTGGCGCATTACACCGACCTGCACTGCCACATCTTGCCTGGGCTCGACGACGGGGCTCCGGACCTGGCCACCAGCATGGAGATGCTGCGCTCCCTCACCGACCTCGGGTTCACGGAGATTTGCGCCACGCCGCATCAGCGACATGGCCTCTTCATCCCAACCGAGAAGGCCATCGCCCACGCGCTGGCGGAATTCACCCGTGAGGCGAAAAAGTCCCAACCCGAGCTGCGCATGCGCTTGGGGGCGGAGAACTACTGGGACGAGATTCTCATGGAGCGCCTACGCAAACACACCGTTCCCTGCTACGAGGGTCGCCGCGCCTTTCTCTTCGAGGTGAACCCTGTGCTCCTGCCCCCGCACCTGGACGAGGCGCTGTTCGAAATCCGGCTTGGCGGCTGCTTGCCAGTGATGGCCCATCCCGAGCGCTATCTTCCCGTACAGCGCGAGCTCGAATTCGCCGAGACGATGGCGAAGCAGGCCGCCATGGTAGTGGATCTGGAAGCACTTGCCGGCGGCCACAGTCGGGCGGAAACCAGGACAGCGCGACAACTTGTCGAAAACGGCCTGGCCCACGCCGTGGCTTCCGACATGCACAGTCCCGACACGATGGATGCCATCGCCAGCGGCATCGCATGGATCGGCAAGCGCCTCGGCCCCTCCGGCACGTCAAGATTGCTCGAAGAGAATCCTCGACGTATTTTGGGGGGCGAGCTGCCCTGACGGCCTCTCACCTATCGCCGCCGTGAAACTCTTCGTCAAAATCTTCCTTTCGATCTCCGTCGGCGCCCTATGCATCGGACTGGCACTGCGCAAGATCGACCTGCACCAGACCGAGGCGGTGCTGCGCACGATGCCGGTGTCCACGGCGCTCCTGTACGCGTTGACCATCATTCCCGTGCATCTCTTCCGCGCCTGGCGCTGGAAGTACTTGCTCCGCCCCATCGGGGTGAAGCTACCCTTCGGCCAACTCATGATCTTCTCGACCGTGGGCTTCATGGCCATCCTGGCACTGCCTTTCCGGCTTGGCGAGTTTGCTCGGCCGTACTACGTGGTCCGCCAAGGACACTCGCGCATGAGCGAGGTGCTGGGCACCGTGGCCGTGGAACGAGTCGTGGACGGGTTGTGCATCGCCATCCTCCTGTTCACGACCTATCTCTTCTCGTTCGCGGCCGGGGGCCACGCCTACGGGCCAGTTCTGGCGATCTCCGCCTGGCTGGCCCTTCTCGGCTTCGTCGGGCTCACAGCCTTTCTCGGATGCGCCCTGCGCTGGCCCGAGTCAACCATACGCCTTGCCCTGGCCGTCACCCTGCTGCGCCGCATCTCGCCCCGGCTGGCCGAGAAGCTCTCCGACAAGCTGCGCGCCCTGATCCAGGGCTTCCGCGCGCTTCGCAACCCGCGCGACATGCTGCCCTTTCTCGTGCAAACGGTCCTGTATTGGGGAGCGAATGGGGTCGGCATGTGGATTCTGGCTCGCCTCATGAACCTGCCCATTCCTTTGAGCGGCGCCTTCGCGGCCATGGCCTTCACGGGCGTACTCATCACCCTGCCCAATGCCCCGGGCCTGGTCGGCCAATTCCACGCCGGAATCGTGCTCGCGCTCGCGGCCTACCTGCCCGAGTCCGTGCTCCACGCTACCGGCGGCGCCTACGCGGTCGCCCTGCACGGGATCCAGTTCGTGTGGTACGTGGTTCTCGGATTCGTCGCGTTGCTCTTCGTGGGCGAAGCGGCCGGCTCACTGCGATCGATCGTCATCGAATCCAAGCGCGCCGCTGAGCAAGGAGGAGAGGGATGAGGAAATCATTTCGACCTTGTCACCGAATCGGTCTGGCTACCGTCGCGGCAGCATTGCTGACCATGCCGTCCGCCTCCTGGGCGCGTACCCTGGGAGCCATTCCCTATCCGATCACCAGCGTGTGGCCGGCCTCTGTGCGCTTCCTGCGCGTGGACCGCGATTTCCCCATCCACGAAAAGGACGAGTCCGCCGGCTACATCCTCTTCGACTACACCGACGGTCCCAAGGCCTGCAAGGCCTCGCTGGAGCTCATTGCCGTCACCGATGCGGAAGGTCGCGATGCGACCCGGCTGGCGGTTTCCATCCCGAGCCTGCCGCGATTCTACGAACAGATGGTGATCGACAAGCTCGCGGCCAAGTTGCGCAACGACATCGGTCCACCCGCGCCGCCACCGCGCAAGACCGAACCGCCCAAGCCCAAGCCAGACGCGGCGCCTCCTCCCGAGAAGCCGGCGCCGTCTCCGCCGCCGGCTACCCCAGCTCCATGAGCGATTCGCCCTCTTCGACGAACCGCCCTGGGGTCACGTGAATCGCGAGCACGCGTCCGGCGACAGGTGCGTCGACCGGCATCTCCATCTTCATGGATTCCAAGATGACCACGGTCTGCCCTTCCTCGACCTCGTCGTCGAATGCCACCTCGACCTTCCACACCGTGCCAGCGATATGCGCGCGAACTGCGGTGGCCACTGGGCCTTGGAGTTGTCTTGCTGTTTGCACCGGCCTAGCGGGGGCTGAGCGTGAAGGGCCAGGGAAAATTCATCGACTGACAAGGGGGCAACTTCGCCGACTTCGCGGCGGCTTCGACACAGGACCCGGTGGGCGTGCCGGCGAACCTGCCGGTGACGGTGGCCGAGCTGATTCTGCCACCTGCGGCAACACTGAGCTTGGCCATTGCGGTGCCCGGCACCCTGAACTTGTTGGCGCAAGACTGCACCTTGGGTTGCACGGCTTTCATGGCGTTCACGATGTCGCGCTGGGTGAGCGTCACCAGCTTGACCGCTGGCTTGCTCTGGCCGTCGTCTCCACCTTTCTTGGTGCCGACCTCGCCGAGCAGATCGTCGAGCGACTTCGCGCCCTTCTTGCCACTCGGTTTGGCTGCGGGGACCGGGGACGACGTGGGCGTAGCCGCGCTGGCGGACGCCGAGCCTTTCTTGGAATCGCTCGATCCCTTGCCGGAGGACTGATCGCTGCCTCTTCGCCTTCCTCTGTCGGACCTGCCGGAGCTACCCCGGGATCTTTCGACTGGCTTCTCCTCGGCGGCAGCGGCCGCGGCCTCGGACTTCTCCTCGGCCGTGGGCTTGGCGGCTTCCGGCGCTGGGGCAGCAGCAGGTGCCACGGCCTGCGCCGGAGCGGGCAAGGCAGCAGGTGGGGGAGCGACCGGCACTGGCGCCAAGCCAGGCGGCGGTTTGGTAGCCACCTTGTAGATGCTGAAGCCAATCGCGAGCATGCCGATGCCGAGCAGGCCTAGCACGGGATAGACCCACTTGGGTGGCCCGCTGGTCGACAGGGGAAGAAGCACAGGCGCCACCGGCGAGAACTGCGGTGTCGAGAAGGTGGGTAGTGCGTCGGAGGAATGGTGGACCTCGCCCGGCGATCCGTCGCTCAGGGTCATGGCCGCCATCGAACGAATGTCGATGAGACCGGAGCCCTCGGTGTTCGTGGAGGCGGACGGGGAGCGGATGCCACCGGACTGCTGCGCTGGCACGGCGAGCGCTTCCAGATTGGAGAGCGAGAAAAGAACCGAGTTCTCGTTGCGCTGGCCCGTGAGGTGCGTCGTTCCGGCGCCGTTGCCACCCGTGGATCGCACCACGACCTGTTCGGCTGGCTGAGCGGGGGCGCCTCCGCCGAACAGGAAGGGCGAAGTCGGGGCCGGCGACTGGGCAGAAGACGCGGTCACGGCCGGGGTCGCCATGGCCGACGCAAATAGGTCCGCGGTACCAGCGGGGGTGACGACGGTGGCGGCGGCGAAGGGATCATCGGCCTCTGGCGCGGCCGCAGCAGCCGGCGATGCCGCGACCTTGTGGGACGCAGACGGCCGCGCGGAGTCACGGCCCGCCGGCTTGGCCGCTGGATGCTGCGTGATCCTGGCCAGCAACGGCGTCAGCTCGGGGACAGCCGAGAACGCCGTCCAGTCGCCGAAACCCTCCTTCCAGACCAAGGTGTCCGAGTTGACCTTCCCTTGACGCAGGTGATCTTTGATCTCGGATTCCGCGAGCGGGCCGACCTGCTCGCCATCCACCACGACGTGCCAGACAGGCTGCTCGGAAACATGTGCGGTCGGCGGGACGGGTGAGCGAGCAGCAACGGCCGCATGCGAGGCCGATGCGCGCGCCCCGCCGGCTGACGCCGTGTGAGATCCCGTAGCTCTGGCCTTGTCTCCGGCAGCAGGACTGGTCGTTGATGACGCGAGAGCGCCATCGGGGCCCACCTTGACGACGATGATGTGGTTGCACTTCTTGCAGCGAATCTTGAACGATTTGCCCTGGATCTTCTCGTCGGCAATGGAGTACTTGGCCTGACAGGCATCACAGACGATCTTCATGCGCTCCTCGTTTCCAGGGACATCGACGGAGGTTTAGCCGGGCGATTATAGATAGGAGTCATTGGCTGACAAGCGTGATTCTGACAGAAGATCGGCTCTCGAATGATACCCCCAATACCACTTCCGCACCCCTGCTTTCAAATGGGAATCCCGCCAGGGCTCTCCAAACCGCGCACTCCACCCCTGTTGCAGTGTTGCCGGCGGTCTTGCCACGCGGCGCGAGTGTCTGTGACGTCCGCCGCATCGTGCTAACTGACGCTTGCCTCCACAAACGGATTCCCAAGCACGATGGTTTCGGTACGCGCCGGCCCCCAGGAGATGAACGAGGCGGGCACACCGACCAATTCGGCGATGCGCGCAAGATAGCTTCGGGCCGACTCTGGTAGATCCGAGGTCTTGGCGACTGGCGCGGCCGCGGCAGATCGCTTGGGCCACCCTGGCAGGGTTTCGTAGATTGGTTCGACCTCGTTGAGGTCGTCGGGATCGAGAGGCATCTCGTCAAGCAGCTTGCCATGGAGCCGGTGGCCAACACAAAGTTTGACCTCATCGAGGCCGTCGAGCACGTCAAGCTTGGTGATGGCCAGGGAGCCGATTCCCGAGAGGCGAACCGTGAGGCGCAGAGCGGGAATGTCCAGCCAGCCACAGCGGCGCGGTCGCCCGGTCGTCGAGCCAAATTCGCGGCCGACCTCGCGCAGCCGTTCGCCCGTCTTGTCGAGCAATTCAGTGGGGAAGGGGCCATTCCCCACGCGGGTCGTGTAGGCCTTCACGATGCCCACAACGGCGTCGATGGACGTCGGTCCGATGCCACAGCTCGAACAGGCGCCACCCGCGGTGGTCGACGACGAGGTGACGAAGGGATAGGTACCGTGATCGAGGTCGAGTAGCACGCCGTGCGCGCCCTCAAAGAGAACGTTCTTGCCCTTTCGAATCTGGTCGTACAGGAAGCGCGAGGCATCGCCCACGAAGGGGCGGATCACCTCGGCGTATCCGAGGTATTCCTTCACCAGGGCGTCCACATCGGGGGTGGCCGCCCCGAGCTTGGCAAGCCCCGCGGAAACGTAGGCGATGTTGCGCTCGAGGTTGCGGCGCAGCCTCTCCGGGCGAAGAAGATCCTCGACGCGCACGCCGGTGCGCGAAGCCTTGCTTTCGTAGGTTGGACCGATTCCGCGCTGCGTAGTACCGATCGCGCCAGGCTTGCACTCGCGCAGCCGGTCGAGATCGCGATGGTGGGGTAGCGTCAGATGCGCGCGCCCCGACACGACCAAGTCGCAATCGCGGGCCAGCAAGCCCTGACCACGAAAGGTCTCTATCTCCTCCACCAGGGTCTTGGGATCGATGACCATGCCCTCGCCCAGCACGCAGGCGACACCCGGTCGAATCGCACCTGACGGAACCAGATGGGTGACGTATTTCTTTCCTTCGACGACGATGGTGTGGCCGGCGTTGGCCCCGCCGCCCCAGCGCGCCACGATCTGCGCGTGCTCGGTCAGCAGGTCCACGACCTTGCCCTTGCCTTCATCGCCCCATTGAGCGCCCACGACTACTACGACTGGCATATTGTTCTCCGCCGGCAGGAACGCGCCTTCATTCCCAGCGCTCGTGCAGGCATGGGGTTTCTAGTACATGTGGTCATGGATTTAAAGTGGAACAGGGCCCGTCGTCCCCCCACCCCTGTAGATTCGAGCCGCGTTGCTGTGGCCGTGGCGGTGCCAGCGAAGATAGAGCTGGGCTAGCCGAAACATGATTTCCCCACGCTCCGTACCTTCGGCGAGCGCTTGGTCGACAATGTCGAGAATCTCCGTGCGAGCGTCGCGAGGATGAAAGAGAAAAGTCTTGGCGAAGACCGCCTGTCCGCCATCCCACACCACGCGAGCCTCGATCAGCGCACCAACCTCGAACCCCACGGTGCCCCGGCGCTCGACCACGCGGAAACGCGCACCACCGAGCACGTCTTCCAGTTCAATGGTGTTGCCATCGACGTGGGCGATGTCAAAGAGGCTGCGCTGACTGCTGGCCAGGCTGGCGAGTGCCTCCGTTCGATCGGTCGCCGCGCCCAGTGCGGCATCCTTCGCAAGAGCATCGATGATAGGCGGCTGTCCGGACGCGAGCGGCCGCTCGATCACGTACCACTCGAGAAAGGACACCGTGCGCGCCTCGTGCACCTCCGCGTCGTCCTCGAACACCTTGCCCGAGCGGGTGAAGTAGTCGTCGCGGGCAACGGCGATCTCGCGGAGGTACGCCGTGCCGGAATAACTGGCGGCCAGCTCGTCGAGCAGCGTGTGAATCAAGCCAGGATCCCAGCGTGGGACTGTCGTTGCAGTTTCGCTCACCGCTTGGCTTCGTCCATCAGCTTCACGAAACGATCGAACAGGTAGCTCGGGTCGTTGGGCCCCGGCGAGGCTTCGGGATGGTACTGCACGCTGAAGATAGGCAGGCGGTCGTGGCGCATGCCCTCGACGGTGTTGTCGTTCAGGTTGATGTGGGTCAGCACGGCCTTGCCCGACAGAGAATCGACGTCCACCGCGAAACCGTGGTTCTGCGAGGTGATCTCCACCTTACGCGTGGTCAGATCCATGACGGGGTGGTTGGCGCCGTGGTGTCCGAACTTCAGCTTGTATGTCTTGCCGCCGAGAGCCAGGCCGAGGATCTGGTGGCCGAGGCAGATGCCGAACATGGGCTTGCCGGTGGCGCACAGTTCGGTCGTGGCCGCAACGGCGTATTCGACCGCCGCCGGATCGCCGGGGCCGTTGGACAGGAAGATTCCGTCGGGCTTCTGCGCAAGCACGTCCTTGGCCGGAGTCTGCGCCGGCACCACCGAGACGCTGCATCCCGCGTGGCGCAAGCGGCGCAGGATGCCGCGCTTGATCCCGAAATCGTAGGCCACCACGCGATGGCGTATCGCAGGCTCGCTGTGCCTGTTGCCCGGCGTTTGCCACAAGCCCTCCGTCCACTCGTACGGTGTGGCCGAGGTGACTTCCTTGACCAGGTCGCGCCCCTCCAAGGAAGGATGCTTGCGCGCGCGATCGACGGCGCCAGCCGGATCGTCCACCTTGCGCGTGACCAGCGCGCGTTGCGCGCCGCCGATGCGCAGGCGGCGGGTGATGGCGCGGGTGTCGATACCGGCGATCCCCGCCACGCGATGCCTGGCCATGAATTCCGCCAGATCGCCTTCGGCGCGCCAACTCGACACGCGCGGGGAAAGATTGCGCACCACGAAGCCAGCGCAGAAGGGATGAACCGATTCGAAGTCCTCCTCGTTCACGCCGACGTTGCCGATCTCTGGCGCGGTCATCATCACGATCTGCCCGCGGTAAGATGGGTCGGTCAGGATCTCCTGATACCCGGTGATGGCGGTGTTGAAGACCAACTCGCCTGCCAGATCCTCCGCCGCGCCAAAGCCCACCCCCCGATAGACGCTGCCGTCTTCCAAGGCCACAAGGGCGGCGGTGGGTGCGGGCAAAGACTTCCCTGCATTGTCAGCCAACGAATTTCTCCTGTGCGAATGCGATGTTGCCTTCGACGATGGTTAGCATAGCCCGCCCGCGCATGCTCCGCCCGCCGAAGGGCGTATTGCGCGAGCGCGAGCGCAGGCGGTTCGGCTCGCAGATCCAAGCGGCCTTCGGGTCGATGACCGTGACGTCGGCTGGCGAACCAGGCGCGAGCGTGCCGCCGGACAAGTGGAGAATCCTCGCCGGCGCGGTAGACATGCGCGTGATCAGCACGGTCGGGCTGAGCACCTTGGTCTCCACCAGCTCCAGGCACAGCGCAAGCGCGGTCTCGAGCCCGATCAAGCCGGGCGCCGCTTGCTCGAACTCCACGTCCTTCTCTACCGGAGAGTGAGGAGCGTGATCGGTTGCCACGGCGTCGATGGTGCCGTCCGACAGGGCCTCGCGCACGGCCGCCACGTCCCTGTCGCTGCGCAAGGGAGGGTTCACCCGCGTCGAGGTATCGTAGCCGGCGCAGGCCTCGTCGGTGAGCATGAGATGGTGCGGCGTCACCTCGCAGGTCACTGGCAAGCCACGCGCCTTGGCATCGCGAACCAGACGTACGGTCTCGGCGCAGCTCACGTGCGCCACGTGATAGGCCGCTCCGGTCAACGCGACCAGCTCGATATCGCGCGCCACCATGGCCGATTCCGCGGCGGCGGGCTGTCCGCGCAACCCGATGCGCGTGGTGACCGCTCCCTCGTGCGCGGGACCGCCGGAAGACAGCGCCGTGTCCTCGGCGTGCTGGATCACGGGCAGGCCCAGGCCTCGCGCGTACTCCAGCGCGCGACGCATGACCTCGCTGTTCATCACGCCCCTGCCGTCGTCGGAGACAGCCACGCAGCCGGCTTCTTGCAATTCGCCCATCTCGGACAGGGTCTCGCCCTTCTGGCCCTGCGTGATGCAGCCGATGGGATAGACCCGGACCGCGCCGACCTCGCGTGCCCGTCGGACGATCAGCTCGGTCACCGCGCGATTGTCGTTGGGTGGGCGCGTGTTGGGCATCGCACACACGGCGGTGAAGCCACCCGCTGCCGCCGCTGCCGTGCCGGTCTCGATGTTCTCCTTGTACTCCTGGCCCGGCTCGCGCAGGTGGGTGTGCATGTCGATGAGCCCGGGCACCACCCACAGGCCCTTCACGTCGATCACCTTCGCCCCTGCGGGAACGGCGATGCCCGATCCAACGCGAGCGACCTTGCCGCCTTGCAAAAGCACATCCGCGTTCGCGTCGAAGTCGCGAGCAGGATCGATGACACGGCCACCCTGGAGAAGTATGTCAGCCATGAGGAACGCTCCTTCCATAAGGTTTGGCGTGCGGAGCTGTCAAGGGTGTCGACACAACTATTCCGTCGCGTCGCTGCCGCCGCCAAGCAAGTAGAGCACCGCCATGCGGATGGCCACGCCGCGGCTCACCTGCTCGAGGACCACCGAGCGTGGACCGTCTGCCACCTCGGGCGAGATCTCCACCCCGCGGTTCATGGGTCCGGGATGCATGACGATGGCGTCGGGCTTGGCCAGGGCGAGGCGGCGTGCGTTCAGACCGAAGACACGCGCGTACTCCCGGGTGTTGGGGAAGCGGCTGCCGGCCTTGCGCTCGAGCTGGATGCGCAACATCATGACGACGTCCGCGTCCTCGAGGGCGGGCTCGATACGATCGAATGCTTCCACGCCCAGGCTCTCGATGCCCAGCGGAAGCAGCGAGCGCGGGCCGGCCACGCGAACGCGCGCGCCCAGCTTGCGCAGAGCAAAGATGTTCGAGCGGGCCACGCGGCTGTGGTCGATGTCGCCGCAGATGACCACCGTCAAGCCTTCGATTTTGCCCTTGTGCGCGCGCATGGTCGAGGCGTCGAGCAGCGCCTGCGTGGGATGTTCATGCTGGCCATCGCCGGCATTCACCACCGCGGCCTTGATGTGCTTGGTCAGCAAGTGCGCGGCACCGGCCTGCGCGTGCCGCAGGACCACGATATCCGGGCTCATGGCGTCGAGGTTGGTCGCCGTGTCGATGAGGGTCTCGCCCTTGGTCGTCGAGGAGGACGAGGCGGAGAAGTTGACCCCGTCGGCGGACAAGCGCTTGGCCGCGATCTCGAACGAGGTGCGCGTGCGCGTCGACGGCTCCAGAAAGAGATTGATGACCGTCTTGCCGCGCAGGGTGGGAACCTTCTTGATGGGGCGGTCCGCGATCTGGAGGAAGTGCTCGCCGAGGTCGAGGATGGTCGTGATCTCCCCGGCGCTCAGGTGTTCCATGCCCAGCAAGTGCTTCTGAGTGAACGCGTGAGCCCCGGTCATGGTCCGCTCCTTTCACGCAGCACCACCCGGTCGGGTTCACCGCGCTCGCCAAACATCACGCGTACCGAGTGCTCGGCCGTGGTCTGCATGCGTACGCCGACGAAGTCGGGCTGGATAGGCAGCTCGCGGCGACCGCGATCGACGAGCACCGCGAGCTGCACGGCGCGCGGCCTGCCGTAGTCAGCCAGCACATCCATGGCCGCGCGCACGGTGCGGCCGGTGTACAGCACGTCGTCGACAAGCACCACGGTGCGTCCGTCGATGCTCTTCTTGAGATCCGTCTGCCCGATCTCAGGCTTGGGCAGGCCGTGGAACACGTCGTCGCGGTAGAGCGTGATGTCGACGGCGCCGAGATCAGGACGCTGCTCGCCGCCCTCGACGAGCAGCTTGACCATGCGCTCGGCCAACCACGCGCCACCGGTGCGAATGCCGACGAAGTAGGCATCGTGCCCATTGCGCTCGACAATCTCGAAAGCCACCCGCCGCAACACGCGGGCCATGCCCACGCCGTCCAGGATCTCGGAACGTTCGACCAAGTTGCTTTCGGGCGGCGCTGGGCGAAGCTTCATTTCCGTGTGACTCCTAGGTGGCTGTTTCGACAAGCGCGATAACGCCCGACCCGCGCGAAAGTGTCAAGCGCGGTTTTGGGCCCCTGTCCTGTTCATCACGGCGAAGTGCCAACCTCCAACGGACCCGCGCTTGCCTCTCCAACCGAAGTTGCCAACCTCGCTCTCACGATCTCGCAGCCTTCCCCCGCGCCCTCACCAAAGAACGCCTCGATGACCTCGACCGGGCGCGCGCTGCCAGCCGCGCTGACGACCAGGCCGAAGGCGAGCACCCTGCCCTCCTCCGCGGGCCAGTCGAGCTGTTCGAACAGCGCTCGGCGTTCTTCGTCGTCGGCGGCTCTCGCGAACACGATGCTTTTGCGCACGTCCTTGCTGTTGCCGCGGTCCGGGCGGCGGCTGTCGTTACGTTCGCGGCGGGTGGCCATGAGTGCCGCGCCGGATTTCCACAGCCTCTCGGCCTGCGCAACCGAATGCCCCTCGCGCAGTCTGACCGCGTAGTGCGCCTCGGTGATCACTCGGCCGAGGGGCGGATCCTCCGAGGACAACGTCGCGGCGGCGAGGAACTCGATCCCGGGCGGCGAGACCGCCTGCAAGCGACGCAAAATCTCCTGCGCCTCCAAATCCTCGACGAGCTTGACGTCCAGCCACTCACCGAGCGATGCAATCCCGAGGCCCAGCGCCGGGCCGAAGGACAGGCCCGGCTTGGGGTGAAATCCCCTCGAGTAGTAGATCTCCAAGCCGGCCCGCCGAAAGGCGCGAGGCAGGTGGCGCACCAGATCCAGGTGCGAGAGGAACGCGGCCGGCCCGAGCTTGCTGTATTGAAGGCGATATCGGCTGGGCTCGCCTTGCAGGGATACGGTGGCCGGCCGTGGGGCCTTGCGAGCCAGCCCAGGGCTCGCGGGGTCCCGGCGCCTTCGCGGCATGGGTGGCCTGGGTTCCCACGCGTTCATCCGGCGCAGGAAGAACAGGCGCTCGGCCTTCATTTTGTCGAGGTCGCAGGCGACGCCGCAGTCGTAGCACACCAGCTTGCGCTGGCCGGCAGCCTCGGCATCGACGACGCTGGCGGGATGCAGAAGTTGGTTCGCGGGCTTCCCGCACGGGGGCAAGGCCCGGTGCTGCATGGCCATGCGCAGCTCCTTGCGCAGAAAGTCCGTCTCTACCCCCACATCGATATGGTCCCAGGGCAACCGCGCTGCCTCGGGAACGGCGCCAAGGTAGCGCTCGGGATGAAAGCCGTTTGCTGCCCTCTCGGCCGCAATGGCCTCGTCCCATAAATCGGGCCGCAGAATTTCGGTCCAGCCTTCGAAGCGGCAACCCAGGCGAAACGCGCGTTCGAGCACCTCGCCACAGGCGCGGTCGCCCCGAGCGAAGATAGCCTCGAGGTGGGACTGCACGTTCTCGTGCATGCGCAGATCCACACGCAGGCGGCGCGCGTGCTCGACGAGCAGTGTGTGCTTTCGCGCCGTTTCTTCGCCGCTGTCCATGGCGGCCCACTGGAACGGCGTGTGCGGCTTCGGCACGAAGGTCGACACCGCGGCCGTCACCTTCGCCGAGCGCAGATAACGCCGGCCGATCTCTTGCACCCGCGCCGCTGTCTCCACGATACCGATGATGTCCTCGTCGGTCTCGGTCGGCAGCCCGATCATGAAGTACAGCTTCATGCGCTGGTGCCCGCGCGAGAACACGCGATGCGCGGATTCCAAGATGTCAGCCTCGGTGACATTCTTGTTGACCAGGTCGCGCATGCGCTGCGTGCCCGCCTCGGGCGAAAACGTCAGGCCGGTGATGCCGCCTGACGCAAGATCTCCCAGTAGTTCCTCGTCTAGCCCATAGGCGCGCAGCGAGGACACCGAGAGCGAGGCCCTGTCGTCACGCAGCTTGGCCATGGCCTGGCGAACCAGCGGGGTCACGCAGGAGTAGTCGGCCGGCGAGAGCGAGGCCATGGAGGTTGCGTCGTAACCGCCCTTGCGAATGCCGTTGGCCAATGCGTCGAGCACAGCCACGGGATCGCGCTCGCGTACCGGCCGATAGATGACGCCGGCCTGGCAGAAGCGGCAACCCTCGGTGCAGCCACGCGCAATCTCCACCGCCATGCGGTCGAATACCGCCTCACTGTGGGGCAGTGGCGAATCGTCAGGAAAAGGAAAGCGGTTGATGTCGTTGACCCAGACGCGTCGGATTCGCGCCGGCGCCCGCGGGTCGATAGGCTCGCCCACCACGATGAGGCCGTTCTCAGGCTCACGATGGGTCGCGTAGAGCGCCGGCACGTACAGCGGATACTTTTGCGCCAGCCGGGCGAGGATCTCCAGCCGTGGGAACCGCTTCCGGCGAAGCTCGGAGGCCTCCAGGCACAGGCGGGGCAGCAGTTCTTCCGCCTCGCCAATGAAGAAGGCATCGATGAAGGGCGCCAGCGGCTCGGCGTGCGTGGCCACCGGCCCACCGGCCAGCACCAGCGGATGCTCGTCCGAGCGGCCAGCAGAGCGCAACGGCAGACCACCCAGATCCAGGATGTTGAGCACGCCGGTGTAGTTCAGCTCGTATTGCAGGGAAAAGCCGACGATGTCGAAATCGGCCAACCGGCTACCCGTCTCCAGCGTGAAGAGCGGCAGCGAGCGATCTCGCAACTCCTTTTCCATGTCGGGCCATGGCGCAAACACCCGCTCGGCCGCGATGCCGGCCGCATTGTTGAGCAACCCGTAGAGGATCTTCGTCCCGAGGTGCGACATGCCGATTTCATAGGCGTCGGGGAAGGCCAGACAGACCCGTGTCGAGGCCGCGCTTGGATTGACGGGCCGCTCGCCGTACTCGCCGCCGGTGTAGCGCGACGGCTTCTGCACTCGCGCAAGGAACGCGGCGTAGGGATGGCTGAGAGGCAGACGGGGCATCGGGCGAAGTATGACCGACCCTCGGCCGACTACATTCCGCCCTGCAGGATGAGCGGGAAGTTCGTCCCGTATTCCTCGGTGTTCCGTGGAAACACCCAACGCTTTACCGCGCTCTTGATACAGGGCTCGACCAGGATGAAGCTCGCCGGCGCATTGATGACCACGCGCTTCACGGCGCCCGAGGCGCCGATGGATACGGTCACGTCGATGCGCCCGCTCGTCAGGCGATTGTCCATCTTCAACGCGCGCTCGTAGCACGACTTGAGCCCCGCCTGGTTCGCCGGATTGCGCACGACCGCAGTGATCTGCGACTGCGAAACTGTCTTGGCGTCATCGAAAGGGTTGGGCCGGCCGCCGCTCAGACGCGGTGGCTTGGCGGGCTGTGGCGCCTTGACGGCTCTTTCTCGCACTGGCCGCGTACGATGAACGGTCCTGCCAGATCCTCGCCTGCCGCCGGGCTTGCTTTCCGGCGCTGGTGCTGGCGCCGCCGGGTTCTCCACGACCGGCGGCAGCGGCGGCGGCGGCGGCGAAGGTATCTCGGCTGGTGGGGCAGACTTCGGCTGCTCGACGGTGGGTGGCTCCTCGTGCAGGGGAGTGGCTGGCTCGGCGATCTTGTCGCCGCTGCTGCGCAGAATGACCAGGCCAAGCAGGATGATCAGCCCCACGATGGCCACGGCGGCCACGACGTACTTCAAGCCAGACTGCCGTTGGAACAGTGCTGCCAGGCCGCCTTGACCCGGCCTCAAATCGGCGTCGACGGACAACGACATGGGGTCGCCGAGGGGAGCCAAGCTCACCGGGCGCGGGGTTGGCAGATCGCCGGTCGTAAACGACGGGCCCGGCGCGGCGGCTGGCACCGAGAGCTGAGACTTCGACAGCGAGTCCGGCGCGACCGGGAAAGCGAACGATGAGATGCGGGCTGGCGATCCCGCGACCGGAGGTGGCGTCGGAGCACCTGGAAATTCGAATGAGGCTGCAGGAGGCGGCAATGGCGTGGACGGGGCCGACAAGGGTGCGCTCGGCACCGCGAACGGCGCGGCTTGGGCGGAGGGCGGGGACCCCGGTGCGACGAACGAAGCCACGGAAGAGGGGAGCGAAGCAGGCCTAGGGGCTGGCGGCGTGGCTGGAGACAGGAAAGGCGCCACCGGAGGCGCTTTCGGCGCGGCGGGGGTCCGAGACCCCGGTGAAACGACCGCCGCCACCTTGGCCCCGACTGGCGGCAACGGCTCCATCGGCGGTGGGGTTTGGTCGATTTCGGTCAGCTCGGAGCCAGCGTCAGCAAACGAATCGGACTCCAGCTCGCGAAGGTTCTTCCCCTTCTTGGTCGTCACCTCGACGAAGTTCTCTCCCATCGACGCCTTCGCGAGGTCGCCAAGCTCCTTTCCCTTCTTGGTCGTGATGTCGCTGAATCCCGCAGAGTGCGACGGGGAGGTGATCTGGAGGGCATCGAAGGTTTCGTCGGCGGTTTGTCCGTCATCGGCCACGGCCGAAGGCATCGACGAGGCTTCTTTCGGAGCCGCGCCGGCCCTGCCATCCGGCGCCGGACGGACGAGAGGCGGCGGCGGGGGTGGCGATTCGCGCGGAGGACGCCGTGACGCCGGTCCAAGCAGTTTCAACTCCCGGGCGACAACGGATACCTCGTCCGCGGGCTTCCATCCGGGCATCCCGTCCTTCCACACGTGCGCGGACTTGCCGGGACCGGCCGCGTGGATACGCCTGGCGACCTCGGCGCGAGTAAATGGCCCGCTCTCCACGCCGTCGAAGGCAACGTACCATTCCGTCTGGCCACCCAGGGGATCGGCCCCTTTCGTTGGCCGTGGTGGAGGAGGCGGGGATGCTTTGGGTGTACTCGACGGCCCGGACTTCGGCCCGCTCGCCGGGGCAGCCTTGGGCCGACTCGAAGGCTCGGCCTTGGGGCCGCTAGACGGCGCCGCGGTCGCGTCGGACGCAGCGCTGGATCCCCGGCCGTGCTCATCTTGGACGACGATGACATTGCCGCAAGTCTTGCAGCGTATGCGCAGAATCTTCTGTCTGACCTTCTCATCCGCTATCGAATAGCGGGTCTGACAGCGGTCGCAGACGAACTTCATTCTGGATCCCAGAAGCTCCTCGGGTCGTCAGGGTAGCACAGGAGGATCATTTGATACATCCATCCCGGGCACTCGCGCGACGGATTCCCCCCTCTACGGGCCACGCAGCCACCACACCGCGCCGACAGCGGCCATGAGAAGCAATGCCGCCACCAGGATTGGCGCCCACCTTCGGGGGACCTGCTCAGCCTGGTTTGTTGCCGTACGTTTCGCACCAGATGAGGGCTGTTCCTCCGCGCCAGGGGACGCCTTGGCGGCCGCGATCTTCACCCCTTTCTCCTGTTTCGCGGATGTCTCGGTTTGTGCCGCGTCCCGCGACGATGCGTCCTCGAGCTTCGTCTCGCCGGGCTCCGCAACCTCGCCCTTCGCGTCCTTTGAGGGTGGCTCCGGGGGTGGCTCGTCGGGTGGCGGTTCCGGTGCCGGCAATGGCTCGGCCCACACCCCCAGGGCAGAGGCGCGCAACGCCCGCGCCAGGGCCGCACCTGGGCCCGCGGCCTGCCCGGCGTCGAAATCGAGGTCTTCCCGATCGGACGCCGAGGCATCGCTGCCGTCGACAAACTCCTGTGCCCGCCTCCTGCCAGACTCGGAGATGAGCGCCTCCGCCTCTTCCGAGAAGATCTTGCCCACGTAGTCGGCCATGTGGAAATGGCTGCGCAAGTGCGCGTTGGAGCGTGCCAGGAATCCTTGCAGGTCTCTGTGCAGCTCGGCCGCCGACTGGTAGCGATCCTCCGGCTTCTTCTCCAGGGTCCGCAGCACGATCAATTCCAGCTCGCTCGGGTAGTCGCGCCGGATAAACGTCGGCGGCTTGGGCCGCTCCTCGACGATGCGCCGCAAAGCCACCTCGCGCGGGCCTCGCCACAGGCGCCGCCCAAGTGTGATTTCGTAGAGAATCGTTCCCAGGCAGAAGATGTCCGATCGCCCGTCGATAGGTACGCCCTTGACCTGCTCGGGCGACATGTACGTGAATTTGCCCGGACGTGTCCCGGCCTCCTGGGTCACGGTCACTCCCTGGCGCGCGATGCCGAAGTCGATCAGCTTGACCTGGCCGGAGGTGCTGATGAGCACGTTGCCAGGGGAGATATCGCGGTGAACGACGCGAAATGGCTCGCCGATGCCGCCGTTGCCGTCATACATGTAGGCCAGTGCGCTGGCGATTTCGGCCGCGATGTACGAGCCGACCTCGATGGAGATGGACTTGGTGACCTGAATGGCGCGCTTGGCGAGCTCCGCGAGGGTGCGCCCGGAGATGTGCTCCATCGCGATGAAGTGCCTGCCCTTTTCCGCCACGACATCGAAGACATCCACGATATTCGGGTGGTTCATGAGCGCGGAGATACGCGCCTCGTCGAGGAACATCTCCACGACCTCGGGATATTCCTCCCACCTCGTTTGCAACACCTTGAGGACGAGATCCTTCTTGAACTTGCCGATGCTCTCCTGCCGCGCCAGGAAGATCTCCGCCATCCCGCCGGTCGCGAGGTGCTCGACCAAGCTGTATCGCCCAAGCTGCGTTCCGATGAGTTCCATGGTTGTTGACATGCTGGCTGCCGGCGCGTTCTTTTCGGCAACCTACCATCCGGCGCCCGCCACGTCGATGGGTCGGAATGCAACGGTGGCCGCAACCTGATTCACCATCCGATCGCGGCCACCGACATGATATTAGCCGCCCGCGCCGCCATCGGGCGAGTTGCTGGCGTCCGTCCCTCCGTCTTCTTGGTCGGCGAACTCCACGGTGACCTTGGCGCGACCATTCTTGTAAAGGGAGAGGGTCACGGTCGAGCTCTTGCCCTGCGTAACATTGACCTTCTTCTCGTCGCTCAACCACATGGGAACCGTGGACTTGGTGACGCTGGTGCAGACCTGCGAGTAGGCGTTGGCGGAAAACACCACCGAGCCCACGGGCAAGCCCGAGAACGACTGGACCAGCGTATCGCCTGGCACGACGTCGAAGTCGCTCACCACCGAGCGGAACTCGCCAACCACAGAAACGCGGACGCAAGCCACATTGTCGGGGATGGCGCCGACCGAGAGCATGACCTCCCCGGTTTCAGTCACCTGAGCGCTGCCATCGTCGCAGCCGGCGGAAGGCAACAAGCCGGCAAACAAGAGCGCGGCGGCCAAGCCGGTCCGGCCAAGGCGATTGCGGACAAAGCGGATGATGGAATGATGGTTCGGGTTCATTTTCGGGCCTCCTGTGCGTGATTGAAAGGACAGGAACCTTCTCGGTCGGCCCGAAAAAATGTTGCTTCGCCTGCACGTCGATTCTGCTTTGTCTCTACGATGACTCTGCGTTGACTCTGCCGCCGGGGCAGACTAGCTTGCGGCCCATGAAAGTCGTCGATGAACCGCTGTCCAACGCGGACCCCAAGGTCTACGAGCTGGTGCGCGCGGAGGAGCGCCGTCAGGCCGAGAAGATCCGCCTGATTCCCTCGGAAAACTACGTTTCACGCGCCGTGCTCGAAGCCTCGGGCTCGGTCTTCACCAACAAGTACAGCGAGGGCTACGCCGGCAAGCGTTACTACGAGGGGCAGCAGAACGTCGATCCGCTCGAAGAGCTGGCCACCAGCCGTGCCCGTGCCGTGTTCGGCGCCGAGCACGCGAATGTTCAGCCGTACTCCGGCTCGCCGGCCAACCTGGCCGTCTACTTCGCCTTCTTGAAGCCGGGCGACAAGGTCATGGGCCTGGCCCTACCCATGGGCGGCCACCTGACCCATGGCTGGAACGTGTCCATCACGGGCAAGTACTTCCAGTCGGTGCAATACGGGGTCCGCAAGGACAGCGGTCGCATCGATATGGACGAAGTGCGCGACCTCGCCCGCCGTGAGCGCCCGGCTTTGTTGTGGGCAGGCGGCACCGCCTACTCGCGCCACTGGGATTTCGCCGCCTTTGCCGAGATCGCCAAGGAAGTCGGCGCGCGCTTCGCGGTGGACATGGCCCACATCGCCGGCCTCATTGCCGGAGGCGCCCACCCGACGCCGATTCCCCACGCCGACGTGGTCAGCACGACCACGCACAAGACCCTGCGCGGCCCCCGCGGCGGCATGATTCTGTGCAAGCAGCCCTACGCCGCGGCCATCGACAAAGCCGTCTTCCCCGGACTGCAGGGCGGCCCGCACGAGCACAACACCGCCGCGCTCGCGGTCGCGCTCCACGAGGCCGCGCAGCCCGCTTTCAAGAACTATGCCCATCAGATCGTCGCCAACGCCAAGGTGCTGGCCGCAGAGCTGATGGCCCGAGGTTTCCACGTCGTATCGGGTGGCACCGACAACCACTTGCTTCTCGTCGACCTCACCAACAAGAACGTGCCGGGCAAGGTCGCGGCCAAGGCCCTCGACAAGGCCGGCCTCGAGCTCAACTACAACTCGGTACCCTACGACACGCGCAAGCCGTTCGATCCATCCGGTATCCGGCTTGGTACGCCGTCGGTCACCAGCCGCGGCATGGGCGAGGCTGAAATGAAACTGATCGCGGATTGGATTGACCGCGTGGTAGGCAAGCCCGACGACGAGACTGCGGCCAAGGTCCTGGCCGAGGTCCTAGAAGTCACGCGCAAATTTCCCGCTCCCGGCATTCTGCTCAAGTAGGACCCATGAAGATAATCACCTCAGTCGTTGTTGCCGCTGCCCTGCTGGCGATCACGATCCCGGCCCGCGCCGAGGTCGTCGAGCTTCTCGACAAGACCAAGATGTCCGTGAAGATCATCCACTTCTACGACGGCGTGTACTCCGTCGAGTCGCAGGGACACTCGGTCAAGATTCCGAAGGAGAAGATCAAGTCCATCACCTTCCAGATGCCGGCGCCGCGGGCCGAGTTCTCGACGCCGGAGAAGACCTTCGGGCGCTGGCGCAAGGCGCTTGGCGAAGGCAGCCTGGACAAGGTCATCGAGTGCTATGCGCTGATGTTCCAGGGCATGCTGGCCATGCAAGTCGGTCAGGTCAGCGATGGCCTGAAAAAGATGCAGAAGGAAGTCGAGGGCACCAAGTTCACCTTCAAGGGTACGTCCGCCAAGGGTGACACCGCCATGCTCAAGGTGACCCGGCAGAAGGGCGAGGACTCGGAGACCGTGGACATCCCCTTCGTCCGCGAAAACAGCGAATGGAAGATGCTGCCGCCGCAGTGATCGGGTTTCCCGCAAATCACCGGTCCCGGCCACGGATGACAAAGCCCCGCACCACCCTGTCCCTTGCTGCAGCGACGCTGACTTGCGCGCTCGGCGGTCTGTCATCCACACCGACTGCAGCCGCCGCCCATCTCGATCCCTTCGCGGCGCACCGGGCAGTGTCGCTGTCGCCCTTCCATCTCGCGCAAGCCGAGGAGGAACCCGGAACCCCGGCCGTATCGCCCGAGCCCGCTGCGGAAATCGAACCCGAGGCGAAGCCCGAGCCTGTGGCGAAGCCCACCTCGGAACCCAAGTCTCCGGCGACGGAAGGGGCCACCGCCGAGAGCAAGCCCGCCCAGCTTTGCTCGCGCGACGACGAGTGCCCCGTCAACACCATCTGCGAGGACAGAGCCTGCCAGCCCTTCGAACGGCCCATCGATGTCCTGCTCTACCGCAAGCGAGGGCGCAGCACGGAATTTCTTCCCTTCTACTTCTCCAACCGTGGCAATCCCGGGCATCGCGTGCTCGCGCCCTTCTATTTCCATTTCTGGAGCCCCGAGGCGCACACACAGATCGTCGCGCCCTTTTACTGGCGCGTGGAGGATCACCTCAAGCAGCGCGTGGTGTTGGTCATCCCACCCTATTCGCAAACCACCCAACCCGATGCCAAGTCGTGGGCGGTGTGGCCATTCTTCTACCTCTCGACGAAGTTCGGCTGGGCGGCGCCCCTTGTGGCCTCGTTCAAGGCGGGGGATCCGGACCACGGAAAGGCGTTCGGCCTGTGGTTCCTTCTTTACTACTGGTCCCGTACGCCCGATGCCAAGTTCGACCTGATCTTTCCCTTTGCCGTCTCGAGTCGAACGAAGGCTTCCTCGCTTACCTGGGTTGCGCCGCTCAACTTTCACTGGCGCGACCGGGACGACAAGAGCTTGCTGTCGATTCCCTTCTTCTATCGAAACGCAAAGCCGAAGGGCGGCACTTTCGCCTCGTGGCTGGGCTACGCCTCGGTCGAGGGCCAGGCCACGACGGGCTCGTTCTTGTGGCTGTATTGGTACGGCCGCTCCAAGGCATCGAGCTACGATGTCGTCTTTCCGCTCTTGTGGAGTTTCCGTTCGCCCAGAGCCAGCACCACCATCTTGCCGCCACTCTTCCACTTCCGCAGCGGTGACACCAGCGTCGGCACCTTCGCATTAGTCAGTTGGTGGGCGAGCAACCGCAAGAAGGGATCGAACTGGCAACTGGTCCTGCCCCTGTACTTCCGCAAGTCGAGTGACCATGGTGCCAAGACCTTTCACCTGTGGCCCATCGGCACCTACGCTCGTGACGACAAGGCAGGCTCGCGCCACCTGACCATGCTGGTCCCGCCCATCTTCTACTGGCGCGACAAGACGGGCGAGACCGACTTCGAGCTCCTGTACTACCACCACCACGACATCCCAGAGGACGCGCGCACCACGATCGTCGGGCCGTACTACCGCCGCGACGATCCGGCAGGCGCCACCCGGGCGGTGTTTCCTTTCTACTGGTCCTTCCAAGACTCGGCCACCGGCGCCTCCGCGCGCGCGCTTGTGCCCTTCTTCTTCCGCCGCCATTCGCCTGACGAGAAGCTGACCGCCGCCGGCATCTTCCCGCTTTGGGGGTACTACCGCAGCTTCACCGACGGCGGATCGAGCGGGGGCCTATTCCCCCTGGCCTTCTTCGGCAGCCGCAAGGATCGCAGCCACGCCATCGTCTTTCCGCTTTTCTGGCGTTTCCGCAAGGCCGATGCAGTTTCCACCCTCCTCTTTCCACTCTTTTATGCCTCGTCGGACAAGACCCACTCGACAACCGCGATCTTCCCCCTGCTCTACTTCTCCGGCACGGACGGCCGGGACAGCTACCGCATCCAGGTGCCGTTCTATTTCCACATGGTCGACGGCCGCATCGGTACATCGACCACGGTGACACCCGTCTACTTCCACTATCAGGATCGCAAAGGCTACGCCGCCGGCGTCCCGCCGCTCGTCTTCTGGGGGGGAGGCGGCGTCAGGCGCCACTTCGCACTCTTCCCCATCTTCTGGCGGTTCCGCGACCAGGACAGGGATCGCACGACCACCGTGGTGGCCAACTACCTTCACCGGACCGAAGGTGGCGAGACCACCGATGCCTTCTTTCCCCTCTTCCACTATCGGCGCGGGGCGAAGCCGGGCGGCACGGACGAAACCAGTCTGACCCTGTTCCCGATATTCCACTACCGTAGGGACGCGCAAACGACGATCTTCGCCTCGCCGCTGGCCATGTGGTCGCGCAGCGCGGAACGCCAGGTGGGGTTCGCCGGGCCGTACTTCTGGTACCGCGACAAGACCATCTCGGCACGTGGGGTGCCGCTCCTGTACCTCGATCACACCCAACTCGACACGGGCGAGCGCACACGAATGTGGGGGCCGTATGTTGCGCTCGATGGTCCGTTTCATCACGCCCGCGCCCTCTTTCCCCTGTGGGCCCACTACCGGAACCCCAAGGAGCAAGGTACCTACGTCTTTCCGACATTCTTCCGCCTGCGCAAGCAGGACGGCTATCGACTCGACACGTTCTTCCCCTTGCTGTGGCTGTCGCGCTCGCCCACCTCGCACACCACAGTCGTTGGTCCCTACTTCACCCACCATTCGCCGTCAGGCTCCTCGTCCGGACTCATCCCGTTCTACCTCTCGTCCCACAACAAGAAGCGCGACCTGCTCGTCACGCCGCTGTTCGTCGCGCACCACGATCGTGAAAAGGGCATCCGGCGGGTCGTTTCATGGCTGTACTACCAGTCGAGCGGCCGCGACGGCACGTTCCGCAGCGTATTTCCCTTGTGGTGGCAGAAGAGCGACGAGAACACGAGCAAGGCCGTCGGTTTTCCGCTGTACTGGCACTTCGCCGACAGGCACGCGGGAACATCCACCTCCGTGCTTGGGCCGCTGTACTGGGCGCGCAACGGCAGCGAGCGTACCCGCGGGCTGTTGCCGCTTTTCTGGTACTCGCGCGACCAGCAGAAGGGCTCGGCCAGCCACGCGCTCATGCCGTTGTTCTACGAGCGCCACTCCCCGCGTTCGTTCACATTCCTGACAGCGCTCGGCGGCTACAGCCACACACCCGAGGGCCGCTGGTGGTACGCCGGCAATTTCGTCTGGCTCAACTCGTGGAAGGCCAGCTTTCACACCTTCTTCCCGCTATGGTTCTACCATCGCGACAAGGCGACGGACACGCGGACCGTCGTCATCCCGCCCCTTCTCCATTACTCGCAAACCAGCCCGGAGCGCTCGCTTTCAACCTGGCTGCTCCTTTTCTGGCACAAGCGCAACATCACCTCGTCGGCCACCTACGGCCTGCCGCTCGTCTACGACTTCCACTCGTACCACCAGAGCCGATTCACCATGGTGTTGCCGCTCTTCTTCCGTTACAAGAACGAGGCGTCTGCCACGACCACCACTGTCGCACCGCTCTACTTCCGCCACAGCAGCCCCACCGACAGCACCACCATCGCTTTCCCGTTGCTCTGGCGCTTCTGGAGCCCACAGCGCAGCACCACCATCGTGTTTCCCTTCTACGTCGGCGTGCGCCGCCCGACCTACGAGGCAAGCTTCGTGCTGCCCAATATCTACTACCGCAAAGGACTCGGCTCCGCGGCGGGCACCTCGCACCTCTTCGTGTTCCCCTTCTGGGAGTCCGAGGTCAAGCGGCCGGGCGACTTCATGTGGGAAGCGTTGCTTGGTGTGGTGGGCTGGGAGCGCATCGGCCGCAACCGATTCTTGAAGCTGCTCTTCATCCCCTTCGAGCTCGAGGCAGCGCCCGCCGCCCAGACCGCGTTCTACGGCAAACCTCCATCTCGAAAGCGCGAGCGCGTGGCCCGCGGTCTCGACATCCGGTCCTGGTAGTCAAGACAAGCGTGACGCCGTTTCGCCTACCCGCGGCGGGGAACCGGGCTAGTAGCGCTTCACCCAGATGGTGCCAATGTCGATTCGCCAAGACGTCGTATCGTGGGACGCATCCCCAGGCGGGCCGCTGGAAGTGCGGAAGTAAAGCTCGTCCCCCTGTTCGACATTGATGCTGAATCCGGTCGCCACCGTGCCCCCGGCCACGATCTCCTGCGGGCCCCACAGGGGCCCCGAGCGGCTCGCAAGCTCCACCGTGGTCCCGTCGCCGTGCGCGTCGGGCACGGAGGCTTGGATCTCGATGCTGACCGTCGCGGCGAACGGTGCCCACCAAGCGAGCTCAGCCTGAGACGCGATCCCCGGGGTCATCGAGCCGTTGCCGATGCAGACCTCTGTCCCGTCGCCAGCCCAGCGCTGGTTGGCCGAGTCGAAGACGAGCTCCGTCGACACACCGCTGGAGTGCTCGCGGTAAGTGAAGTCGGCCCCCCCCTGCACGGAGCTGAACTCCTCCGGAAACTTCCAACGCGTCGCAAGCAACCGAGCGGCGGCATCCGCGAAACGCGTCCCGATGGTCAATTGTCCGGCCGAGCTGTAGTGGGCGAGGTCGTCGGGCCACATCGGCTGGTCGTCGGTTTCCACCACCTCCATCTGCCCCGTCATGGTCGAGACGAGGGCGGTGCTGTCACGAACGATGTCGGCGTAGGGCCAGCCAAAGTCCTGGGCGATCAGCCCGGCAACGATCGGCATGCCGGCGACGCCGAGGTCAGCGCGAAGGCCAGTCACGAAGTCGACGAGGTTCTGACGGTAAGCCAGGGCCTGGCCCCGGTTGCTCGCGTCGGCCTCCCCCTGCATCCAGATGAACCCGGCAATCTGCGGGCGCCCGCGCATCGCGAGGACGGCGAGCTGGGCGCGGACCGTGCTCACCATGAGCTGGTAGAGATCCCCCGTGGGCGCCTTCCAGCGGTCGTACAAACCCGTTCCCCCTTGACCGAGCTTGATGATGGCGAGTCGCCGATCGGGGTAGATCTCGCGGAAACGTCGGGCAAACCCCAGTTCTGGACCGAATTGGTCATCGTGCGCGCCACAGCCCGGACCGATGGCGAGCCACGTGCCGACATGGGTATTCCAGTCTCCCACGGAGTCGTCGTAGATCTCGGAGTCAGGCACCGGCGTCGATTCCAGCTGCGTTAGGTCGGAGTTCTCACCGAGCCCCACCATGTTCGACTGCCCCGCCAAGAGGTAGACCCAGATCCGGGGCAGCGGCCCGCTGTCTGAGGGTGCCGAGTCGGCCGCGTCGGCGTCGCACGGTCCAGGCTCGCACCCGCCGGGCCCTGTCGTCTCGCGGCTCATCCACGCTTCTGCGTCGCCGCCCGAGTCCCCGCCGCCATCAATCGCTCCACCGGCATCGACGCCGGCATCCAAGCTAGCGTCCACGAAGGGACCGAAGACCTCACCTCGCTCGGCATCAGGTAGAATGCTGGCCTCCTGCGCGTTGGCGTCCGTGGCGTCCAAGGCGAACACTCCAGCATCAGGCTCGCCACCCTCCGCCGTGCCCGCGTCGGCCTGCGCGCCGGCTGCTTCCGGCGTGTGCCCGCCAACCTCCACCGCTTGCGCCAAATCGAGTCCACTGAGAGCCACTGCATCATGCACCGTGCTGGCCTCGGTAGGCCCGGTGGCATCAACCACTACGTCGTCCGCGTCCGGTCCACGCGGGACGATGTCGCTGCCCTCGGCCGAGTCCGGGTTCCGAGGAGATCCCGCGCCACTGCAGGCAGCAAGCCCCACCACGACGACGAAGGCTACCCAGAGCGATGGGGGCAAAGATTCGGCGCTCTTGCCAGGTACCGGCGCGCCAGGGCCTACCCGAAAACGCATCCAACTTCCGTGCGAGCGAAGGACCCGTTGTGGCGTGCCCCACGCTTCGGCGAGCTCCCCCACGGGAAGCGTGTGGTCCAGGGCAGCCACGTCGTCATGGGTTGCCAGAATACGCCAAATCCCCTTCACGCCGTCACCATCCTATTCGGCCGGAACGCTCCGTGAGGTAGGATCTTGGCCCGACCCCGCCCAACCCGCACGAACCGCATCATGAGCGACACCAAGCCGACCTATTCGCAAGCCGAGGTGAACGAGATCATCCGACGCGCGCTCGACAAACAGGCCGAGCGCGCCGACCATCTCGACCACGACGATCTGGTGGCCATCGCGGACGAGGCGGGCATCGATCGCGAATCCCTCGAGCGCGCCACCGCCGAGTTGGCCCAGGATCGGGATCGAAGATCGTCGAGAGCGGACGAGGCCAAGGAAATCGCGGCGGAGCGGGGCATCCAGCTCAGGAGCTTCGGTGCCTCGCTGATCAGCCACGCGGTCATGAACGGCATCTTCTACTACCTAGACACGCGCTTCTTCGGCGGGACGTGGTTCAAATGGCCGCTCCTCGGCAGCGCCATCCTGCTCGCCCTGCGCTTGCGCAACGTCATTGCCCCGTACAACAAGCTGATGCAGCGTAGGCGCAAAGAAGAACGACGGCACCAACGGGAAAAGCGTCAGGCCGCCCGTGCGGCCTGGAAACAACGCCTCCTGGCCAACGCAAGGTCGCCCTCCGACAACGCGGCGGAATTCGAACGGGTCGTGCAGTCGGGCGTGGCGGCGTTGCTCGACATCGCCTCGCGCAAGCTGGACGAGCACGCCAGATCGCGCCGGCCTCCAGGCAAGGATTGATGGGTCTCCCCGTCGGTATTGGAAGCGGCGATTCATGCTGCCCGACGACGAGCGAACCATGCGCTGGGAGACAAGGGCGCTAGAAGATCGGGGGTGCCGGCGGAATGGTGATCATGTCCCACACCGGCGTGGTGTTGACCATCGGGTGCGCGTCGGTTGGCGGCGCCTGCCACCAAAGGTAGATCGACTTGTAGGTCTTGTACGTCCCGTTTTCGACCGAAATTGCGGTCAGGTAGAGCTGTGAAATCTCATGGCACTTGCCATCGTAGCTCGAGCTGACACAGGGAATTCCCGCCCGATTCGACGAGTAGATGATGAAGTAATACGTCCGGCCGTTGTACGTCCCGGCCTCCGGCGCCCACTTCGGGAAATGGTTGTTCATGCCCGGGCTCGTCTTTCCCGTGCATGCCACCGGATCATTTGCGTTGAGGCGCACGGCGGTTCCGGCCCCGGGCGCGGAGCCGAGCGGGACGAAGAAGATCTCCGCGCTGGGATTGGCGTACATCACACCGCCCGCGGGGATGCGATCGAAGAGCACCATGGTGTCATCTGGCGCAATCGAGGCGTAGTACTCCTCGAACTTCGGTTCGGAAGCACCGGGAACCGGCTTGGCGTCACCACCAGCGCCGCCCGCGTAGGGAACGCTGTAGAGATCCGTCGCGCCCTGTTCCAACCGGCCGTCCTGGCAGCCGCCATTGGTGGACGAGTAGATAATGGTGCTTCCATCGTGGGTCCAAGCCGGGAACGCAGCGCCGTTCGAGTCGCCATTGCGGTTGATGACACCGTAGTTGCCCGCGCTCATCTGCGCGATCGGCTGCTGATCGGCGCCCACCGTGTTGAGCACGGGCGGGGTGTCCGAATCGAGGTTGTACCAGACCAGCTTGGCCGGCTGCTTGTTGTCCGTGCTCCACGGTTGTTGCTCGTTGGTCCCCGACGAGGTCGTCACCATCATGCGGTTGCCATCCTGCCACGCCGCCGACGAGAAGGTGGCGGCTCCGGTCCACGGCTTGTTGAGGTCCGCCAGGCCGCCCACGGAGAGGTTGGGAAGCTGGTTGCCCACGATGCCCGGCTTGACGCCGGCGATGACCGAGTTCCACGGCCAGTTGTCCACGAAGGCGACGAAGCCGCTGTCGGGAGTGGCGGAGTGGCAACCGATGCAGGTGGGGGTACGCTTGGCCGCCGACTGATCGCGGCTGGGCTGCTGCACCTGCGAGAATTTCAAGGTGTCTGCCACGCCCTCTTCGCCGACCGTGAAACCTCGCAGGAAGGAGGTGGTGTCTTGCACCGTCGTGACATTCTGATTTCCCACGGCGGTGGGATCGGCGGCCCAGTAGACGATGCTGCCGGCTGCGCTCGCGGACGCGATCTGGAATTTCGCCGTGGTCGCCCCGCCGCCCGCGGCACGAACCGTGACCGAGATGTCCTGTTCATGCACGTGCTGCGACAGCCCGGTCCAGATGTCCTTGTCCATGATCCAGTTGTCCGCCGTGGTGTAGACGACGAGGTCGTTCGCCTCGATGTCGGCATGCACGGTGATCTGCACGAGGCCGCTCGCCCCCGTCCACTTGATACGCGGCCGCGTCCAATTGTACGGGTATAGCGAGCCGTCCTCCGGTTCGGTGACACAAGGCCCGCTTCCCGAGGGGCTGCCCGAAAACTGGCTGGATGGATTGCTGGGTACAGCCGTAGGCGACCTGGCATCGATAATCGGGGTGGTGGGAAAGTCGGTGCAGGCCGATGGGTTGGCACAGGCGATGGGGGCAGCGCCCTGATCCACCGGCGTCACCGGCGGCGGAGCCTTGGC
>Ga0210133_1000038_pt1 | contig 45795 bp, 31 predicted proteins | sample Joice_ThreeSqC_D_2_FD_184874 | JGI IMG/M metagenome (GOLD analysis project Ga0210133, IMG submission 184874) | Wetland microbial communities from San Francisco Bay, California, USA, that impact long-term carbon sequestration - Joice_ThreeSqC_D1... | ecosystem: Environmental > Aquatic > Marine >...
CCATTGCTCGTCGGTCAGTTCGTGACGATGCATGGGACGAGTGAAGCGCTGGGGTACGAGATAGCAAGTTTCCTAGCTGCAGCAAGCTCGGCGCGCGGGTGGCCGGGGTTGCTTCGAGGCAGCGTCTGCGCGTGTAGCCGAGCGCACCGAGCGTCTGCGCTCGGTCGCCAGCGAGGCGGGACCGGGGCCGGCGAGCAGCCTTGCTGCTCGCGCGAGGCCCCAGATGCCGAGCGCGCCCGGCCGCGTCTGCGCGGCCTACGGCGTGCGGCCGCCGAGGGGCAACCCCGGCCGACCGCGGCAAGCCGAGCGCACGTCGAGAAGGAGATACGCCGCCGTGGGCGGATAGAACATCACGGAATCCACGTCGGCCAGAAACGGGCGGCCCAGGGCCACGTGTGGATTCCACAGCGGGAGCCGGCCGTGCCTGACGGCGGCCGAGAGATATTCCTTGTGGAAGACGTGGATGTGCAGCCAATCGATGGAGGTGAAGACGCTCGGCTCGGTTACGTAGGTCGACACGAGCAACGTCGCGGCCCCCAGCACCAGCGCGAGCCATGCTCGCGCGCCGAGCGGGCCATCGTCGTGCGGAAGCGGGATGGAGCCGACGGCGTGGGGCATTGGCCACCGGCACTATACCAACCCGGCACCGTCGCCGACATGGTTCCGCTTGATTGCGACTTCCCCCGCCACGATCCCCTCCTGGAGCCGCGCGAATCGGCTTAGGATTGGCGAACAACCGGCCGATACCTGACCTTGCGGCGCTCTCGCGTGCTGTCGAGGTTTGGGGCGGCGCTTGACGCAGGCGCGAACGGGAAGGCGACAACCGAAACGACCATGACACAGGCGCAAGGATGATCGAAAGCAAGGAGTTGCTTCGCAGGTTCAAGGCCGCCGGCTGGCAAGGCCCAGCGCAAGTGCATGCCCTGCTGAGCGAGGCTGCCCCGCCTACGCGCGACGATATCGAGCGCATGCTGGCCGTGCTGGTGAGCAAGGGTTTGCCCGGCGATTCGCGCGATCAGACGAACCGGCTCTTCCTCTTTCGCACCCAGGCCGAAAAGGTCGTCGACAAGGCACTGTTCCTCCCGTTCGTGCGCGCCTTGCGCATCGCCGATGGCCAACTCGCCGCCGTGCTCGTTCCGCTGCTGCCCAAGGTCAACAATGTCGAGGGACACGGCGAGCTATGCACCTTGCTCCGGGAAGGCGACGCTTCGGTGCGCCGGTCCGCGTCCACCGTGCTCAAGCAGATCGGGGGAACCACCGTCTTCCAGACCCTGTCCACCTATTGCGGGGATTCCGGTTTCCAAGGACGCCTCGAGGCCATGGACATTCTCATCTCCATCGGCAGGCAGGTCGCCATCCCGGCGCTCTCCGCGGTCGTGGAAGTGGGCAGCGTGGCCGAGAAGCTCGTGGCCCTGCAGTACCTGGGCAACCCCGAGGTGATGGCAAAGGACGTGCGCGGTGCGCTCAAGGCCATCAGCGGCGCCGTGGGGCACGCCATGGACAGGGTCGCCATGCAGGCGGTGGCATCCTTCGGGGCACTTTGCAGCGAGGACGAGTACTTCGAAGTCATCTCGCCCTTGCTCGATTCCAAGAGCCTATCCACGGTGCGAACGGCCATCGAGGCCATCCATCGCTTCAGCTCGCCGCGGGTCATGACGCTGCTGTCGCGCAAGCTGCACGCGGGCCCCAACGTGATCCGCATGGCCGTGCTGGGCGCGGCGGAAGCCATCGGCAACGACCAGGTCCTGCCCCTGGTCATCGAGGGGCTCAACTTCAAGAAGATCGACGTGCGCACGCGCGCGGCCGAGGTGCTCACCAGCCTGGCCTTGGCCAACAAGGTCGACCTGGCGCGGACCATCTTGTGGCTCTTGCGCAGCAAGGACGTGAACGTGCGCCGCATGGCGGTCGACATCTCGAAGAAGGTCGGCGACCCAACCGGCGAGCTGGCGCCGCGCCTTCTGCGCCTGCTGCGCGACGAGGACTGGTGGGTGCGCGAGCGCGTGATGGACGCCCTCGTGGTCATGGCGGGCAAGCAGCTCACCCGCCACCTCGTGGCCTACCTGCAGGATACTTCGGACATTGTGCGGCGCTACGCGGCGGACGCGCTGTTGCGCCTCAAGGATCCCGGCTCGCTCGGGGCGCTGGTGCGCGCGGCCCAGGGCGACAGCGACTGGTGGGTGCGCGAGCGCGCCATCGAGGCGGTGGGTGCCATCGGCATGCGCGAGACCATCCCCTACATCCTCGATCTGCTGGCCCGAGAACCCGACCTGCGCCGCTCTTGCATCGAAGCCCTGCAGGCCATGCACGCCGACGAGACGGCGCCCCACGTGGCGGCGCTTCTGCCCGAAGCTGACGCGGACATGAAGTTGCTCATCCTCTCTTGCCTCGAAACGCTCGACGAGCCCGGGCAGGCGCCCGCGGTGATGCCGCTTCTGGAAGATGCCGACCATCGCGTGGTCGCGGCGGCCAAAATCCTGCTTGGTCGCTGGAAGGTGAGCACCAGCCATGTAGCCTCGGCGCAAGGCCGAGCCGCCCTCTCGCTCCTCGAACGCATGCTGGTGGCACTCGGCGAGGCCGAGGGCGACGACCTGATCCTTTCCGCGGGCATGCGGCCGTACATCAAGAAGATGGGCAAGGTCGTGCCACTGAGCTCCCACGTGTTCACGCCAGAAGAGGTCATCGCTACCTTGACGCCCAGCCTATCGGGCAAGCAGCTCGAGGAATTGAGCGCGCTACGCGACGTGGACTTCTCCCTCGATGTGAAGTCCGAGGGCCTGCGTTTTCGCGCGAACGTCTTCTACCAATTACCTGGACTCTCCGCCGTCTTCCGGATCATCAAGGACAAGATCCCGGTCCTCGAGGATCTCGGCCTGCCGGCCATCGTGCACAGCTTCGCCGAGTTGAAGAACGGACTGGTGCTCATCGGTGGACCGACGGGGTCGGGCAAGTCCACCACGCTGGCTGGTATCATCGACCACATCAACCGCACCTCCGCGCGCCACGTGGTCACCCTGGAAGATCCCATCGAGGTCATCCACCAGCAAAAAAAGTGCCTCATCAATCAGCGTGAGCTGGGCACGCACACCATCAGCTTCGAGAAGGCCCTGCGCGCGACCCTGCGCCAGGATCCCGACGTCATCCTGGTGGGCGAGATGCGCGACCTCGACACCGTCCGCTTTGCGCTCACCGCCTCGGAGACCGGGCACCTGGTGCTGGGCACCGTGCACACGGTGTCGGTCGACACCAGCATCGACCGCATGATCAACGTATTCCCGGGCGGCCAGCAGCCGCAGGTGCGCGCGCTACTCGCCGATACCCTGCGCGCTGTGATGTGCCAGTACCTGCTGAAGCGCAAGGACGAACAGGGGCGCATCCTGGCCGTCGAGGTCATGACCAACAACGAGGCTGTCGCCAACCTCATTCGCAAGGGCAAGACCTTCCAGATCCCGTCGGTCATCGCCACCCAGCGCGAAGCTGGCATGCAATCCATGGATTCCGACCTCGAGCGCCTATACAAGGCGGGCCTGGTCACGGCCGAGGATGCCTACATGAAGTCCTCCAACAAGAAGAACTTCGAGCTGGTCATCTCGGGACCAGACGCCGCGCGCATCCTGGCCGATGCCAAGGCCGCGGCGAAGGCGGCGGAGGACGAGGCATGACGGGGGAAGGAGGCACCGCTTGGCTCGCCTAGACTCGTTCCTTCGCCTGGTGGTCGAGCAGCACGCGAGCGACCTGCATTTCCACGCCGGAGTCGCCCCCATCATCCGGCACGATGGCGATCTCGTGTCGCTCAATTTCCGCGTTCTCACCGAGTCCGACGCGAGGCGCTTCCTGCTCGAGATCCTCACGCCGGCCCAGCGTGAGCGCTTCGAGATCGAGCGAGAGATCGACTTCATCTACGAGCTCGAAGGCGTGGGCCGGTTTCGCGCAAACATCTTCAACCAGACGCGTGGCATCGGCTCGGTCTTCCGCATCGTTCCCAACCGCCTGCCCACCATCGAAGAGCTCCAGCTGCCGCCCGTGGTGAAGAAGTTCACCCAGATGCAAAACGGCTTGGTGCTGGTCACCGGGCCCACCGGGTCGGGCAAGACCACAACCCTGGCGGCGCTGGTGCACGAGATCAACAAGACGTCGAGCCGTCACATCATCACCATCGAGGATCCCATCGAGTACGTACACACGCCCATCCAGAGCGTGATCACGCAGCGCCAGGTGGGCAAGCACGTCGATACCTTTGCCGGCGCCTTGCGTTCCTCCCTGCGCGAATCGCCGGACGTGGTGGTCGCGGGCGAAATGCGCGACCTCGAAACCATCCAGGTTGCCTTGCAGGCGGCGGAAACAGGCGTGTTGGTTGTCGGCACCCTGCACACCAACTCGGCCTCCAAGGCGGCCGACCGTATCATCGACGTGTTTTCCGAGGAATCGCGCGACCAGATCCGCGGCGTGGTGTCAGTCATGCTGCGCGGGGTGCTGGCCCAGATGCTGGTCAAGCGGGCCAGCGGCGAAGGCCGCCAGGCAGCGCTCGAGGTCATGTTGCAAACCGTGGGCATTTCGAACCTCATCCGCGAGAACAAGTGCTACCAGATCGACGCTTACCTGCAGACGGCGGATCCCGGCAGCGGCATGCAGAGCCTCGACAGCTGCCTCTTCCAGTACATCCGCGATGGCGTCGTCACCCTGGAGGAAGCGCTGCGCGTGGCCAACTTCCCCGACGTCCTGAAACGCATGGCCGCGGAGCTGCCGGAGGACGAATAGGCATTTCATGGAGGACTCCAAGCGACAGCTCCTGTCGGACGGGCGCGCGGCCGAGAAGCGCGGAGATCTCAGGGGCGCCGGTGACGCCTACGCGCGCGCGGGCGCACACGAGGACGCTTCCCGCGTGTACCTCGCGGCAGGGTGCTTCGAGGAAGCAGGCAAGTCGTTGCTGCAACTTTCAGGATATGGAGGGTCCCGTACCGCACCGACCGATGCGAACCGCAAGGGGCTGTTGCTCAAGGCCGCCATCTGCTTCTCCCGTTGCGGGGACATCCCGCGGGCCGTCGAGCTGTTCGTGGCCTGCGGCGAGCGCCGTCGCGGCGTCGAATTGCTTCGCTCGGTGGGCGACATGGTCAACGCCGCGCGCGTCGAGTCCGACCGAAGCAGCCACGTCGACCTCCTCGGTTACGCCAAGCCGGACAAGGCCGCCCCCGAGGACGAACTGCGAGCCGCGCGACGCCTGGAATCGACAGGGAAGCGCGAAGCCGCGCTCGAGGCATTCGCCAGCCTGGAGCAGTGGCAGGACGCCGCGCGACTGGCCCGCGATCTCGGCAAGCTGGATCGGGCGGCGGAATACTTCGACGCCGCCAACATGCCCTTCGAGGCTGCCGAGTGCTACTTCGCCGTGCGCAACCGCGATCAGGCGCTGGAGTGCCTGTGGCGCGTGACGAGTGCCCACCCGCGCTACCGTGACGCGTGCGTGCTGGCCATCCGGGCGTGCGCGGATCGCTCGGTGTTGACCTTCGACCTCGAGAACCTGGTGACCAAGTTCATGGCGACGGCTCCCGCTAACGACCGGGAGGTGGAGGCCCTGTACTCGTTGGCCCTGCTTTTCGAGGGTAATCGCGCGTTCGACGGTGCGGCCGCCTGCTACCGAAAGGTTCTGGCGGCGCGTCCGCACTACCGCGACGCCGAGGATCGACTGCGTGCATCCTCGGACGAGGAGCAGGGTGCATCGTCACGGGACTTCCAGCGCATCGTCGCGGAGGAACAGGGCTTTCGTGATGCCTTGAAGCGGCACGAGACCCCCATCGGTACTCCCATCCTGCGTGCTGGCCCGATTGCCGAGGATTCCGTTCCCGACGTAACACCGCTTGCGGACCTGCCCGAGTTGCCCTCCCTGCCCTCGCTACCGTCCCTACCCCGCGGTCAGCGAAGTGTCACCCCGCCTCCCCAGCCCATCGCCACCCCGCCGCCGGTGGTCGAGGTCGGCCCACCCAAGGAAGGGTTGCTGGTCAACGGTCGCTACAAGCTGGAGAAGAAGATCGGCCAGGGCGGCATGGGTGCTGTGTTCCGCGCACGCGATCTGGAACTCGACGAGGACATCGCCATCAAGTTCCTGGCCGCCGGACTGGTGGACGAGGAAGTGCTTGGGCGCTTCAAGCTGGAGGTGTCGCTTTCGCGTCAGTTCAGCCACCCCAACATCATCCGCATGTACGACATCGGAAGCTACGGCGAAAGCAAGTACATGACCATGGAGGTTCTGGAAGGGCAGGATCTTGGATCGATCGTCAAGCCTGGTGCCTTGCCCATCGACAAAGGCATCGAATTGCTCATCCAGGCCGCCAACGCATTGCAGGTGGTTCACGACCACGGGGTGGTTCACCGGGACGTCAAGCCCGATAACTTCTTTCTGACCAAGGATGGCGTGCTCAAGGTCATGGATTTCGGCATCGCCAAGCGGCAACGGACCAACACCGGCCTGACCCGGGCCAACGTCACCGCGGGCACGCCGCAGTACCTAGCTCCCGAGCAGGCCAGCGACTTCGGCGGCGTTACCCACCTCGCCGACATCTACGCATTGGGCTGCATCGCCTACAAGATGTTCACCGGCTCGGTTCCCTTCGACGGGGAAGACGTGATGCCCATCCTCGTCGCGCATCTTTCGACCCCGCCCGTGCCGCCACGGCAACTGAACCCGAACATCCCCGCCGACCTCGAGGCCATCATCTTGCGGCTTCTGGCCAAACGCCCGGAGCAGCGCGTGCAAAATTGCCGGGATCTCACTGCCCTGCTCGGCGGGCTGCTCGCCAGCCTGCGCGGCCACAAGGCGTAGCTCGGCGACGATGGTTGCCATCGGGCAAGGCCACGGCTGTCGCTAGCCCTGGAAGCCCGGCACGATGAGGTAGGCCAAGCGGTCGGGGTTCTGTACGCCCTTCTCGGCCATCCAGCCGTTGGAGCGGGCACGAAGCTCCTCGCCACGACGCCCTCCCATGATTTCACCCATCCACCTTCGCGCAGTCTCGGCCAGCAAAATGGCCCCGGCCGCTTCGGCAGTCGCGATGGCGCGCTCGAGCATGGCCTTTGCCGCCTTTCGGTCCGCGCCCGGTGAGAGCCAGAGCACGCCCGCGTCGATGGCATCGCCCATGGCCACGCCGGTCTGGTGCTCGCGTTCGCGCAGGTAGCGCACGCTCTTTCTGGCCTGGCGAAGACAAGGCAGACGCTGGCTCTCGGGCACGCTTTCGGCCGCGGCCACGGCGACACGACCACAGATCCAGGCATATTCCACTCGGATGCCCCTTAGCTTGAGCAGTCCCGACTGTCGAATTCGCGGGGCATCTTCCAGCATGTCCTGGAACGCCGCCATGGGCTGGCCGGCATACAGGGCATGCTCACAGCGCGCGTAGAAGTGAAGAAAATGTTGAACCTGATAGGTGTCGGCGGGCCATGGATCCAAGATCCCTTCGATGTCCTTGCTCGCGCGAGCCACATCGTCCCGGATCAGCCATACCAGCGACTGGTAGGTGCGCAAATTGGTGCTGAGGTAGCGGTCGCCCGTGCGATCGGCGATGGCGGTGTAGCGATCGAATCGCTCGCACAATTCGCGCAGCCTGCCTGCCAGCCGCAAGGAGAAGCACGCGAAGGAGCGTGTGGTTGCAAGTTCCCAATTCACGCCGTGGCAATGGCCGAGGAAGTATTGCTCGGCGGCGAGGAGCTCGTTGGCGGCGGTGTCCCATTCACCGCAGAAGTAGCGAAACACCCCTCTGCCCAACTTTGCCAGGCCGAGGGTGTGAGGATCCGCCGAACGCCTTGCCAGCACCTCGGACTCGGACAGAAGCCTTATGCACCAACCGAAATACGAGCTGCCCAGGGCCGACAGCTGCCCGGCCAGAAAAGAAAGTCCCCGCGACACGCGCCGGATGTCCCCCGTGCGCAGGGCGAGCAACAAGAAACGAAGCAGGAAGTCGTCCGCACGAAAATTGTCCACGACCGCGAGACCGGTGTTGGCCGACCACAGCACATCGAGGAGCTGCCGGTTCTTGGGGGAAATGCTCGATGCCGGTCGTTCGACGAACGCGATCCCACGTAGGCGCAACCACAAAAGTCGCCAGGCAACCGACCAGAAGGCGCGACGAGGGCTTGCCGCCAGTCGCAGACCGGATTGATCGAGCACCTCCTTGAGGACGTCGAGACCCCTGGCGATTTCTCCGCCACGCAGAAGTTGCTCGGCCGCGAGATGGTGCAACTCCGCCGCCTGAGTCGTCTCACTCAGCGCGGCAGCGCGCTGGTAGGCTTCTGCGGCCAGAATGGAGTGTCCGTTGCTTGCCCTGCAGTCGCCTAGGGAGCGCAGCAATTCGGTCCTCGCCTCCTCGTTGGCTTCCAGCGCGATGGCCGTCTCGTACAGCTCGGCCGCGCGATCGAACGCCAGCTTGGCGCGCGCCTCTTCGGCAGCGTCGCGGGCGTAGCGCTTGGCACGAGCAGGATCGTCTGCGGAGAGCCAATAGCGCGCCAGCATGTCGGTTCGCTCGCGATCCCACCGCTCGATGGCCTGGGCAAGCTGGTGGTGCAACTTGCGTATGGCCGCCTCCTCAAGATGACCGACCACCGCCTCGGCAATGCGATGGTGATAGACCTCTACCACGTCAGATCCTTGCCTACCTCTTCGGCTGGTGAGGCGCTCCTCGAGCAGCGCGGATATTCCCCGCTCCCATCCCTCCGTCCCGAAGGCAACGCCGGCGGCACTTGCCAACACCCGCTGTGGCAAGGGATCGCCCGCCACTGCGATGACCTGGAGCATGCGCCGACTCTCCTCGGGTAAGTCGTTTACCCGCTTGAGGATCATGGCATCCCAGTGAAGCTCGTCTTTGTCAGGAAGCCCCGCCAATCCTCCCTCGCCTGCCACCTCGCCGAGCAGGTGTTGCACCAGTTCCACCGCGAAGAAGGGGTTACCGCCCGATTCCTTGACGACGGCCGCGGCAATATGTTGCCGGACCTCGATGGCCACCCCGTCTGCACCGATGAGGTCATCCACCAGGACGCGAGTGTCCTCCGCCGACAGTGGGCCGAGGGCGATCTTTTCCACGCCGGCGTGGGCTTCGAGCTCGCGCAGCAGGGGCAAGACCATGCCATGGTCGCCGTCGACAAGCTGACGACAGGTCAGGATGAGAAGCAAGGCCGGCGCGCCTGGTTGCCGCATGAGGGTCCGCAAAAGGGCGAAGCTGTCGCGATCCGCCCACTGCAAATCGTCGAGGAAGACGACCAGCGGTTGCATATGCGCCATGCGCACCAACAGGTTGCTGAAGGCCACGAAAGCCTGGTTGCGCAACTCCTTGGCATCGGGCAAGGGCGGTAAGAAGTAGCGTTCCTGCTCGATCAGCTTGAGCCTGCGCAAGACGGGGAAGATTTCGGCAAGATACAGGATGCCATCCGGCAGGACGTAACTCTGATCGTTTCCGTCAAGGCTGGCCAGACGATAGCTCAAGGAATCGACGACGCCGTCGAAGGCCTTGAACGGCAGGGTTTCGCGTTCGTGACAGCGCCCGCGCAGCACCAGCGGTCCCGCGGTCCCAACACCCGTGCTCAGGAGGTCGTCGAGAAAGGTCTCGACCAGGCTGGTCTTGCCAATCCCCGAAGTCCCATGCACCAGCACCGCGGCGTGTTGGCCTTTGCGCATGCGAGCGAAGGCACGATAAAGGGTGTGCAGCTCCGTCTCTCGACCACGAACCTGCGGCGCCGGCATCCCGACAGGGGTCCTGCGGCGACTGGGGTCCAACATGCGCTTGCCCGGAACCACACCCAGCCGCGCAAGCACTTCCGCGCCAGTCGGGCGCTGGGCATGGTCGCGATGAAGCAGCCGCAAGCACAGCTCGCTCAGCAACTCGTCCGCGGTGGGATTGAGCTTCACGGGCGGCGGTGGATCTTCCGTTTGCTTCCTCAGCAAGACCTCGAAGAGCGCGCCCTCGAAGGGACAGCGTCCGGTGAGCACCTCGTAGATCATGCTTCCCACCGCATACCAGTCCGCGGCCGGCAAGCAGGGCTTCTCCAGCGCCTGCTCCGGGGCCATGTACGCCGGGGTACCCGACAGTCCTCCACCCGACACCGTCCTGCTGTCCGATGGCTTGGCCAGACCGAAATCCAGGATCACCACTCGACCCTCGTTGGTCACCAACACGTTGGTCGGTTTCAAGTCGCGGTGAATGCAGCCGGCCTCGTGCATGGCATGCACGCCGGCGCATAATTGCCGTATCGCCCCCAACATGCGATCGCGTCTTTGCGGCGCGGACAGATCCGGAGGCTCCAGGGCGGAAGCGAGCGCTGCTTCCTCGAGCTCGGGCAAGGGGGGCAAATCGAGCAAATAGCGATCAAACGGCTGCCCCGCCACGTATTCCATCGTGAAGAACCACAGTGGACCTTCCGAGATCAGCTCGTACAGGGTCACCAGGTTGGGATGCTTGAGATCCGCCATGGAGCGGAACTCGCGCTTGAACTGATAGAGATCCGTCCCTGTCGAGAGGTTGAGAGTCTTGAGCGCAACCTCGACGCCGAGTTGCTCGTCGTAAACGAGGTGTACGCTGCCCATGCCCCCCGTTCCGAGTAGGCGCAATGGCCGAAAGCGCGCCGTTCCCGAGAAGAACATGCTAGACGGCGTCGTGAGGGTAGAGCAGGCGCTTGAGTGGCGCGAGCAGTTTGCGCACCGCCAAGGTCACCCATGCGGTCTTCTTGAACTTGAAGAACGGATCCATGGCGGTCAGAAAGGAGAAGGACCAATTGCTGAAAGCATACGCCTCCTCGATCAGATCGAGAGAGCGCGTGAAGATGGCGCTGACGTTGTGCCAGTCCGGATAGGTCGAGGTATCGCCCACCCAGCGGATTTCCGGCCTTCCGAAGGCCTGTACGGCCAAGGGCAGGTAGCGCCCCACCGAGGGATCGTCGGGATCGAGCCCCATCTTCTTGGCCCCCACCCAGTCCACGGCGATGAGGTTGTCCCCACCGATGATGGTCCGGGTCGGGTTGGGCTTGGGATCGGCGATGACCCCGAATTGGCCATCGGCGCTTTCGAAGGCGTCGATGAGACCGAAGTGTACCGGGAAATGTTTCAGCGTCTCGATGGTCGGCCAGTCGTACTCGCGCTTGGTGTGGTATTCCTTCAGCTTGTTCTGCATCGGCAGCGTGCCGTACACATTCTTCAGAGTCAGCGTGTAGTTGCAGAAGACGTGGGTCTTGTTCTTGGCGAACGAAACTCGAAAATCGGCATCGCGCCAAGTCGGCCCCACGACGTGCAGGCCCAGCCGGCCACCGTAGTCGAACGGGACCTTCTCCGTGGTCAGGTCGACGATCCGATAGTTCTTGTTGCGCGAGTACCCGATGTATTCGGCGACCGTTACCACCTCGCGATTCAGGTAGTAGTTGCCGTAGGTACTCTGCGCCTCGACCAACGCGATTCGTTTGAATCCCTTGGCGGCGATTCGGTCGACCAGCGCCTCGACCAACGCCGGATCGGTGTAGCTCGAGGTATCGAGCCTCGAGTGCATGAACATGAAGTTCGGCTTGATGACCACGCTGAACTCCTCGCGGGTCCTACGCGAGTCGGCGAAGCGCTTTTCGAGGACCTCGAAGAACTTCGTCTCGGCGAGAACCTTGTCCAAACATTCGAACTTGTCGTCGCCGCGAATGGCGGCCACTGTCGCCGGTCCAGAGTTGATGGGTGGCGCCGCCTGCTTCTTCAGGAAGTCGGTCTGTGCTTGAAAGAAGGCCTTCTGTGCCCGAAGGAAGAAGATGAGAAGGATCCAGAAGATCGCGCCGTCCACCACCGTGATGACCAGGCTGGCCAGGTGGTGAGCGAAGAACAAGAAGAAGACCAGCGCCGACAGCGACGAGGCGGCCTTCGAAAGCAGGAGCGGGAAGACATATCCCTTGTTGCGACGAACGTTGCGCGCGGCCAGGAAGGACAGCGCGGTGATGGTCATCATCATCGAGAAAGCAAGGGCCACCCAGAAACGTTCCATGGGCAGCGGTGCCTGCGGCAGGGAGGGGACCAGCCACGCCGACAGCTTGTTCACGGCGTCGAGTATCTGATTGGGAAGGATGGCGAAGGCAAAGCCCACGACCAAGAAAGCCAGGCCGCTCAGCCTGAGCAGGCCGCGCAACGCCCGCTCTTCGGCGGACAAATGGACCTTGGATTCGTGCCTCACCATGGGCAGCTCTTCCTTGGCCAACTCGGCTCCCGCCGAGATCGGCGCCCGGGCCTCTTGCGCATGTGACACCTCGCCACTTGGCGACTCGCCGGCGAGCAGGGCGGACAAGAAGTACTGGACGAGGATCTCCAGCGGCCAGCAGCAGGCCAGCAGGAAGAAGGGTGGGTAGTGGGGATTGTGCGGGAACGTCCAGGCGCCGCTCAAAGTGGAGCCGAAGTACTCGCTGGGGTTGCTGGCGAACCACGCCGACAAAACGACGCCGGCAAACACGGGCAGGGGCACGTCCCGCGTCGCCACCAGCGCCGCCACGAGGAGCACGGCGTAGAACGACCAAAATAGCCGCCCCGTGCCGGGAAGGTAGGGGCCCAGCGTAAGCGGGATCAGGGCAAAGAGCGCGAGGACGACCGATGCCGCCAGCCAGATGCCTGTCGCACCATCCGGCCATCGGATCTTGCGCAAGAGCGGGATGGCGATGCCCGTCGAGAGCGAATACGCCGAGATACCCGCGGCAACCCACGACCACACGCCGAAGAGATAGTGGCCACCTTCGCCGTGATAGACCCACAGGCCGGAGCGGATGCCGATGGTCTCCTTCGCGTACTCCATGAAGAAGATCACGAGCAGCAAGGCCAGCAGCCGCACCGTCGATATCCGCGTGGCCAACCACAGCCCCAGCCCGAATCCGACCGCCAGCAACAGTGCGAATGGCCATGCAATGCGAGCCAGGTAGCCCTCGCAGTACGCCGAGAACAGCAATTCCGCAAACAGCAGGAGAATCAGCGCAACATTACGATCTCGATCGACTCGCCCCCGTTCATTCCCTGTAACCATGGCGCGCATTGTGCCACGAATGGGTGCGCAATTGCAGTCCGGTCGAGCGGTGGGCGGGTAGGACGGAGCCGAGGGAGAGGCGCCGCTCGGCACACCGTCGGGTTATCATGCAGTCGCATGGAGAAAAGACTTCTCGAGGAATCAGCATGCAGGATTCGTCGGCTGGCCGATCCGTGGCGAGCAAGAGCGTGATTTTGGGCAAGGCGACTGAGGCCACGAGCTTCCGTCCGCTGCTCGGCCTGCTCTTCGTGTCGGGCGCGAGCGGCCTCATCTACGAGATCATCTGGGTGCGAGCCGTGGGCCTGCACTTCGGCACCACCACACCGGCAATCAGCACGGTGTTGGCGGCCTTCATGGCGGGACTCGCGACCGGGAACTTCATCTTTGGACCGCGCGCGGACCGGCATCTTCATCCCATGCGCCTGTACAGAAACCTCGAGATGGGCATCGGGGCTAGCGGCCTCGTTGTCTCTCTCCTGCTCCTCAAAGGCGGGACGGCGCTGGCCATGTTCGCCCGGGCCATCGCCCACACCGGTCCACTGCATACCCCACTGAGGTTTCTGCTCTTCTTCGCATTGTTGCTCGTGCCCACCACGCTGATGGGCGGAACCTTACCCGTCCTCTCGCGCGCGCTTATGCGAGCCGGCGCCCGTGGCGCGGTGGTTGGCTCCCTGTATGCCGTCAACACGGCAGGGGCGATGGTGGGCGCCTTGGCACCAGATCTCCTCTGCATCCCGAGCCTTGGCCTATGGGCGACGGTGGGACTGGCCGGGATGGGCAACCTGGTCGTGGCCGCGACCGTGATGCGTTTCGCTCCCGTCGCATCGCCTCCGGAGCCAGCGACGGTCGGAGCCGGACCGGCAGTGCGCTTGCCGATAATCCTGTACGCGGTCAGTGGTTTCTGCGCGATGGGATTCGAGGTCGTTTGGAGTCGCCTTATCCACCACTGGGCCGCCAACTACGCGACCTCCTTCTCCATGCTCCTGGCGGTCTACTTGGCCTTTGTCGCGCTCGGCGCCCGCCTCGCCGCCAAGCTGGCTGACCGAGTCCGCGAGCCATTGGCGACCGCGGCCTGGATACTCATGGCGACCGGGACGTTGGCCTTCGTCCCGGTGCTCTTCGCCAACTCGGTTCCCCATGCCATTGGCGAATGGGTGGCCCAGTTGTCAGGCGACACCGCCCGCGTCGGGCCCGGTCCCGCGCTTCTCTCGTCGCTGCTCAATGCCCTGTTCCTCGAAACGCTGCCCTGTCTACTCATGGGAGCCGGACTGCCGTTCGTCGCCGCCATGGCCGTGCGCGAGGGCAGCGCGGGTAAAGGTACCGGCCGCCTCTACGCCGCCAACACCCTGGCGGGCGTGCTCGGGTCCATCCTGGCCGGCTTCCTGATGATGCCAGCTCTCGGCCTGCAACGAGCGCTGTGGCTTTTCGCATCGATCGCCGTGCTCGCTGGCGGCGCCGTCATTTGGCGCCTCTCCGTCACCGACCCGCGCCGCCGGGTCGCCGCCGCGCTTCTTGTGACCACGTTGATCGCAGGTGGTCTGACCGTTCCCGGCGACTACCTGCGACGGGCCTACTTCGCGGACACGGGCCTGCGCATCATCAAGGTCCGCGAAGGCGCCACCACCACCGCGGCGGGGGCGGTTGCGCTGGAATTCGGCGAGCCCTCGTACCTGGAGCTGCTCACCCCGGGCGTCGCCATGAGCGGTACCGACCAGGCGGCACGTCGCTACATGGGTCTCATGGGCCATCTACCCCTGCTCTTCTCCGAGGGCGGCCGCGATGCCCTGCTCATCTGCTTTGGCGTGGGCAACACCGCTTCCTCCCTGCTGGCACACCGGGGGTTGGCCCGCCTCGACGTGGTCGACATCTCGGACGAGGTACTGTCGCTAGCTGATTTCTTTTCTTCGGCCCACGGGGGCAATCCCTTGCGCGATCCACGCGCCCACGTCTTCCTCGACGACGGGCGGCAGCATCTGCTGACGACAACTACCCGGTACGACGTCATCACCTCGGAACCGCCGCCCCCGGTGAGCGCCGGCGTGGTCAACCTGTACTCGCGCGAGTTCTATGTGGCCGCCAAGCGAGCGCTCAATCGCGGCGGCGTGCTGGCGCAATGGCTGCCGGTGTTCCAGCTCGCGCGCGAGGAGACGTTGACCATCGTATCCGCATTCGTGGCCGAGTTCCCCCACACGGTGCTCTTCCACGGACAGGGCTACCAGTGGATCCTGCTCGGATCCGAGCAACCCCTGCACATCCGGATGCAGCGCTGGCTGGCCGCCGCAGCCGAGCCCGGGGTGAGCGCCGACTTCTCCCGCATCGCCGTGGCTGGGATCGGCGATCTCTTCGCCGACTACCTTCTAGCCGATGCCTCCCTGCGCGGTCTGGTGCGCGAGGTGGCGCCTCTCATCGACGATCTCCCCTCGATCGAGTACCCCAGACGAAGCCTTCACGGTCTCGAGGTTCCCGCCGGCATGATCGGCGCGCCGACCGGAGTTTTCCGGCTAGTGGACAATCTAGATCGCCTACCCCAAAGTGGCCCGATCTTCGAAGAGATCAGCCGGGCAATCAAGTCCATGAGCCTGGTGCGGGCCGCGCTACCTGCGGCATGGTACAGCCCAGAAGTTCGCGAGATCACGCTGGGCTCGGCGCTCATGCACGCGCTCTACTTCCAGCCGAACCATCCTTACTTGCTCGATCTGCTGCATGTGGGGAGCGAACAGGTCGGCCCAGCCCGCGCGGCGCTGGCCAAAGGTCGATATACGTCCGAGGCCAGGATGGTGCTCGCCCGTCGCGCCTTCTACGCTCGCGACTGGAACGAAGCCCTGCACCAACTCGATCTCGTTCGGTCACCGCTCGAGCGCGACGCAACGTACTGGCTGCTTCGCGGGGGCGCCGCGCGCGCTCTCGGCAGACTCGATGATGCACGAGAGGGCTTTCGCGAGGCGGCCTCGGCCAGCCGGGATGCCGGCTTCAAGCTCGCCATGGCTGGTCTGCTGAAACACCTGGATAGGCCGCTCGAACCATGGACCAGCCCGCTCAGCCCGCAATGGGCGGAGCGCGGGTCCGACTGAGCGTTCCAAGCCGAGCTCGCCTTGCCCGAGGTATCGTGGACCCCGGCACGAATCGGCGCACACACCGAAGACGTACCCGTGCGCTTACCTACGCCGGTTCTTCATCGCGCGATCGATCTCGCGATCGGCCTCGCGTTTGCGCATGTCATCGCGGCGATCGTAGTCCTGTTTGCCATGCACCAGGGCCAGCTCCACCTTGACCCGTCCGCGCTTCTCGTAGAGCGACAGCGGCACCAAGGTCAGCCCCTTGGCGCGCACCTTGCCCGCGAGTCGATCGATCTCGCTTCTGTGCAAGAGCAACCTGCGCCGCCGGCGCGGGTCGTGATTGCGAGCGTGCGCATAGGCGTACACGCCGATGTCGAGCTCGCACAGCCATGCTTCGTTTCCCTCGACGACCGCGTAGGCATCGACCATGGCCACCTTGCCGTCCCGGATCGACTTCACCTCCGAGCCGACCAGGGCCAGACCCGCCTCGCAGGTTTCGTCGACGGCGTATTCGTGGCGCGCCTTGCGGTTGCGCGCAAGAACCTTGTTCGCATCCGAGGGCTTGGGCCGCCCACCTCCGCGCGCCACGCTCTCCTTTCGACGCGAGACTAGGACTTGCCGTCGCCGGGCTGGCGCAGGCTTTCGCCGGCCATGGCGCGGCGAAGGTAGGTCGGCTTGTCGAACTCGCTCTCCTCGATGCCGAGGTGGGCGGTGGCCAGCGTCGCCGGCGCACTCTGGGTCACGCGACGAGCACTGCTGGCGGCGCTTGCCGTGGCGATGGGCGATGCCACGGCCGGTCGGATCACGGGACGAGAGTCGGGCGCCGCGAAGGATGCCACCGGCGGCGTCACCGGTCCCGGGGTGGCGAGCATGGGCAGGGGTGGGTAGCGCAGAACCTCGCAAGCTTCCAGCTCGACCTCGGTGTCCTCGACGTCCATGGCTTCGGAAACCGGCGCCACCGCGCTGGCCCCGATCGGTGCTGCCGCGCCCTGCGCCGGAGTCGGCGGAGGCGCGACGGGCGGAGGCGACTGCCTCGGGCTAGCAACCGCGATCACGGTCTCGGAGGCCGGGCTGTGCATGGGCAGCGTCATCTGGTGGTCCGCCGGCTTCTTGACCTGCGGTCGCAGGCCGCCGGAGGTGGATGCTTCGACCGCGGCGCGGCTCTGGAAGCCCGTCGCGATCACGGTGATGCGGACCTCGTCGGCCAGGTTGGGATCGATGACCGAGCCGAAGATGATGTTGGCGTCGGGATCCGCGGCCTCGTGCACCAGGCTGCACGCCTCGTTGACCTCGCTGAGCATGAGATCCGGCCCACCGGTGATGTTCACCAAGATGCCGGTCGCTCCATTGATGGAGACGTCCTCGAGCAACGGCGAGGTGATGGCCATCTGGGCGGCATCGAGTGCGCGCCTCTCGCCCTTACCGAAGCCCGAGCCCATGAGCGCGCGGCCCATGCCGGTCATGATCGAGCGAACGTCGGCGAAGTCGACGTTGATGAGGCCGGGAACCATGACGAGATCGCTGATGCCACGGACTGCGGTGAGGCACACGCTGTCGACCATGTTGAAGGATTCGCGCAAGGTCAGGGTCTTGCCCGCGAGTCCGACCAGGCGATCATTGGGAATCACGATGAGTGCGTCGACCGACTTGGCCAGCTCGGCGATGCCGCTGGCGGCCTTCTTCTTGCGTTGAAGGCCCTCGAACATGAAGGGCTTGGTCACCACGCCGACGGTGAGCGCGCCCATCTCGCGGGCGGCCCGCGCGATGACCGGCGCTGCGCCGGTGCCCGTGCCGCCTCCCATGCCCGCGGTGACGAACACCATGTCCGCACCCGCGAGCACCTCGCCGATGCGCTGGGCATCCTCGAGCGCGGCGGCGCAACCGATGTCGGGATTGGCGCCGGCGCCGAGTCCCTTGGTCAGGGTCTTGCCGATCTGGATTTTGGTTGGCGCCTGGTTGGTCTCGAGCACCTGGCAGTCGGTGTTGGTGGCGACAAAATCCACGCCGAGGACGCTGGCCTCGATCATGGTGTTGACGGCGTTGCCGCCACCACCGCCCACACCCACGACCTTGATCTTGGGGCCTGGAATAGGAACGTCGAATTCGAGCATGTGAATTCTCCCTAGACTTCTTGGATCTCACGCGATGGCGGAGCTTCCAAATTTTTTGCTGTTTTTTCTTGTGGTTTCCGTGGCATCAGGCCTTTTCAAAAGGCGTTGGACAGGACCCGTCGGAAACGCCCGAAGAGTCCACGGGGCGCGGTCGGCGCGGCAATGCGCGCACTGCTGGCCTGCTGGCCGGCAGCGTATTGCACCAAACCCACCGAGGTCGCGAAGCTGGGTGACTTGACCACGTCGGCGAGCCCGCCCACGCCCTTGGGAATACCGGCGCGCACGGGAATTCCCAGAATGTCCTCGCCAAGCTCGGCCATACCTGGCAGCTGCGTCGAACCGCCGGTGATGACCGCGCCGGAAGCGAGCAGATCGTCACATCCCAGGCGCGCGATCTCGGCTTTGACGAACGAGAAGATTTCCTCGATGCGCGGCTGGATGATATCGCGACACAGCACGTGGCGGGGCAGCACGCGTGGCGCGCGCCCCCCCACGGAGGCGACGGAGATGGTCTCGTCCTCGGCGACCATGCTGGCCAGCGCGCAGCCCCACTGATGCTTGATCTTCTCCGCCTCGTGCGGGGGCGTGCGCAGACCGAAGGCGATGTCGCTGGTGATCTGGTAGCCGCCGAGCGGAATAACGCTGGTGTGCGCCACCGACCCCTCGGTGAAGATGGCGATGTCCGTGGTTCCGCCGCCAATGTCGACGAGCGCGACGCCCAGGCCCTTTTCGTCTTCCTCCAGCACCGCCTCGCCAGAGGCCAACGGCTCGAGCACGATGTCGAGCACCTCGAGCTCGCAGCGGCTGCAGCACTTGATCACGTTCTGCATGGCCGCGGCTGCGGCGGTGACGATGTGCACGCGCGCCTCCAGGCGGACGCCGCACATGCCGAGCGGCTCGCGCACGCCGTCCTGCCCGTCGATCTTGTATTCCTGGGGCAACACGTGAACGATGTGCCGGTCGGCCGGAAGCGCGATGGCGCGCGCCAGTTCCAGCACCTTGGCCACGTCGCTGCTCCGGACTTCCTTGTCCTTGACCGCGACGGTCCCGGTGGAATTGATGCCCTTGATGTGACCGCCGGCGATGCCCACGTAGACTTGCGAAATCTCGCAGCCCGACATGCCCTCGGCCTCCATGACCGCCTGCTTGATGGCGGCCACCGTGGAGTCGATGTTGACGATGACACCCTTCTTGAGCCCCCGCGAGGGATGGGTGCCGACGCCAATGACGTCGAGCCCGCTATCGCCCATCTCGGCCACCACCGCCGCGATCTTGGTGGTGCCAATGTCGAGTCCAACGATGATGTCGGCGCTTCGTCTGGCCATGTCCCTGCCTGTCTGCTTGTCGTTGCGCGATTAGTTCCTGGCGATTTTCACGGAGGCCGTTGGGGACGGCGCCGTGCTTTCTGCCCCGCCGCGAAGGAGCACGGGAACCCGACCGCTTTCGGGAAGATCGAGATGCACGATCTGGAGCGCGGACAGTCCCCCATGATCCTTTGCCATCACAGCTTCGAAGATCTGATCGAGTTGCGCCAATTTTTTGCCGTAATTTCCCCGGCCCAACCGGATCTCGGCCCCACCCTCGAAGAGCAAGAGCGAGAATCCGAACCCGGGATCGATGTTGATTTCGCCCACCGCCGGCCGTCCTGACTTGTTGCCGTACTCGCGCAGAAGACCGAGTGCCTCGCGGAACGCCGCCTCGCTCACCTCGGGCATCGCGGCGTAGCGAGCCCGTTCAATGCCGGTCAAGACGGCAAGACCGTCCGCCTCCTCCATGGTGGCGCGCTTGAAGGGCCGACCCGAGTCGTCGACGAGGTAGAGGCCCGACAGCGCGGCGACCGCTGTGGCGTGACGCTCGCGAACTTCGATGACCAGGCAAGATGGCAAGCGCCGGCTGGCGTGAACGGTCTTCACCCAGGGATGGGTGGCGATACGCGCCGCCACCGCGTCCGTATCGACGCCGAGCAAGCGGTCCCCCATGGCCACGCCAGCCAAGGCGAGCGCCTCGGCCTTGCCAAGATGAGGCGTTGGCTGAAACTCGACGGATCGCAGCTGGAACCTGGGCGAGTCCATGACGTGGCGGATCCCCAGGCGTCCGCCCCACACGGCGGCCACGATGGCACCCGCGAGCAGCAGTAGTTTGCCGAGGGTACGGCCGATGCGCAGCGCTGAACGCCACACGCCAGGGGCCACGCGGGCCGCCCACGCCACCGGGCTGCGGTTGTGAAAGGAGATGCGCCGATTGCAGCGTCGGCGCCGAAACACACCGCCCCGCGGTCTTTCCACTTCCAGCGCGGCGGGATTTCCGTTCATGGCGTAACCCCAACGGTCGCAGGGAACGCCGCTGCCTTGTCCACTGCCGGTGCCATCACAGGATGGCTGTCGCGGGCTTCGCACACAGAGCGACGATCACCCGACCCTCGGCAACTGCCAAGTTTCTACCCTGACCAGGGGTTCAGTTACCGGAAGGAGCCTTCGAATGGTGCGCCCAGTGTCAGACTCGCCTCGAACGATCCCGAATCGCCTGAAAGATGGTGACCTGCCCCCACACGGACGCCGGAAGCCGCTTGCGCGACAGCTTGGCCGCCGAGTAACGGGCAACCCTTTGGCGTTCACCCAAGCCAAGGAGGTTCCTCATGTCCGAGTCGAACCATGTTCAGAGGTACGTCGAAAGAATGAAGATCCACCTGGAGCTGCGCGGGCCGCGCCCGGATACCGTCTATACCTTCACCTGCCGTGCCCGCCGCTTTCTCGCCCGCGTCGGTAAACCACCCACCGCGACTATGACCGTGGACGTGGAAGGCTCTTTGCTCGACTTGGCTCGCCGGTGGCGCAAGAGCGCATCCAAGAAGGCTCGTGGCTCAGTCCGACTTGACGGAAGCGCCGGGCAGACGCCACTGCGACCGGCAGAGCCCGGCCCCATTCCATACTTGGATACGGGTCGCCTCTGGCGGACCCATTCGCGATACATGGGTGGCTGCGCGAAGGAGTGCATTGATGCGAGCTGATCACCTGTCGAGGACCATGTTGGTCGCCGGAATTCTCGGCGCCGCTCTCTTGGGCTGTAGCAATCCCAAGGACGCTCCCGGCGGCGCAGGGGCGGGGGGAGGCTTGGCTGTTGGCTCTGGCGGCATGGCCAGCACCGCCTCCGGAGGAGCCGTTGGTTCGGGCGGCACCGTCGGCACGGGGGGAAATCCATCGGGAGGAACGAACGATACGGGTGGCCGCACCAGCCAGCCAGGCACAGGGGGAAGCTCAGGCAGCGGTGGTGCCAATGCGTCTACCGGGGGCACCATGCAATCGGGTGGGACGATGGCAACGGGGGGCTCGGTCGGCACCGGTGGACGAACCGGCACCGGCGGGCGAACCGCAGCGGGCGGCAGCGAACAGCCGGGCGGCTCGACGGGAGCCGGCGGCGGGGATGCCAACGGCGGGCAAACCGGAACCGGCGGCGCTGTCCAGACCGGAGGCTCGACCGGCAGTCAGCCGGACGGTGGACCAACCAGTAGCTGTGTGGCCACCAAGACTTGGGGCACCCTGGATCCCTCGATGCCTGGGCCGTTCGAAATCGTGATCGAAAGGAACATCGGACCCGCGGCCGGGCTTCCGGACGCGAAGTGGAATAACGAGATCCCACACTTCAATCTCTATCGCCCGAAGGATCTCTCGCAGGGCTATTGCCATCCCATCATCACCTGGGCCAATGGCACCGGCGACCAGCCGCCAACCTACGAGGTGCTGATCAAACAACTCGCCTCGCATGGCTTCGTGGTCGTAGCCTCGCTAAGCTCTCAGACGGCCCAAGGTACTCCGCTGCCGCAGATCGCCGGCGTGGACTGGATGATCCAAGAAAACGAGGATCCGTCGAGCCCGCTCTACCACAAGCTGGACACGGCCCACGTCGGCGCGACAGGGCATTCGCAAGGTGGAGCAGCCACGACCATGTCCGGCGCCGACCCTCGGATCACGGCCATTTCGCCGATCTGCGGTTCAAGGGCCAACATCACCTTGCACGGCCCCGCGCTTCTCATATGTGGCGGGGCGGATGACATGGTGCCGTGTAGCAGCGTCCAAAGCGCCTTCGACTCCATCGACACCGTGCCCGTCATGATGGCGGAGCTAGCCGGGGTAACGCATGGCAGCTGGATTGGATCCATCAAGGACCCGGTCATGGTTGGCACAACCGGGTGGATGCGGGTTCACCTGATGAACGACACTGCGAACCGGAGCATGTTCTATGGTCCAAACTGCAAAGTATGCTCGGACTCGAAGTGGAAGGTTCAGCGCAAGATGATGGACCAGTAGCCAGACAGGATCGTCGATGCGTCCGTGCAGGAGAAGTGAATCATGTTCGAAGTCAGAAGGACGCTTGGTTGCGTGACGGCCGCGATTCTCGCGACAGCATGTAGCAATCAGAACGGTCCAAGCGGTACGCCAAGCACGGGAGGTCGCTGGGACACCGGCAGCCTCGGCGGGAGCCTCGCATCCGGGGGGACCACGGGTACTGGTGGCACGACTGGCTCGGAAGGCGCCTCAAGTACAGGTGGGGCATCCGCCGCTGGCGGGACTTCCGGCACCGGCGGTTCTCCAGGCACTGGCGGGGCTCCGGGCACCGGGGGGACTTCGAGCACCGGTGGCAGCCAAGGATCCGGCGGAGCGGCAGGTGCGGATGGCGGTTCGCCTGCACCCACCGGCGGTTCGATTGGCGGCAGCGGCATGGGTGGGAGGGTAATCGGCGGGACGAGCGGCGATGCTGGTCGCACGGGAAGTGGCGGGGGAACGGGCGGGAGCACGGTCTCGTCGGGCGGTGCCGGCGGCGCTGGCGGCGCCGGTGGATCCACCGTTCGGGACGCGGCCCCAGGCACCGACGCGGCTTATCCCCTGGCACCTACCACGTTCCCAAACCCCATCATCAAGTACGATGCGCCCGATCCCACCAACGGCCCCGGCAACAACATCTTCACCGCCGATGGCGCCGCAATGGTGTGGAACGACAAGGTGTACCTGTACGTCGACAAGGACGCCGCCGCCGTGGGCGGCAATGGCTACGTCATCACCGATTGGCTGCTCTACGAGACCAGCGACATGATCCAGTGGGAGAACAAAGGCTCCATCGCGACCTGCAAATCGATCAGCTGGTGCGTCGCCGGCTCCGACGGGGGGCTCGCCGCACCGCAGGTTGTCGAGCGCGACGACAAGGACGGCAATCCGAAATTCTATCTGTATGGCCCGGCCAACAACGGGCAAGGAATATCCATCGCCGTGATGGTGGCGGACACACCGGAGGGCCCGTTCAAGGACGCGCGCGGCATTCCGCTGATTTACCCTGACGATACGGCCAACATGGGCGCCACCCACTCGTGGCGAAACCTCGACCCGACCGCGTTCGTCGACGACGATGGCCAAGCCTACCTGGCATGGGGCAACGGGATCTTCTTCATGGTCAAGCTGGAAGACGACATGATCCACCTCAAGGGCGAGACGTACACGGTGGACAGCGCTGGCAAGATGCAGAACCGAAGCATCAGCAGCGTCGAGATCACTGCCCATCCCAAGGCCAGCCAAGGAGACTGGAGCGACTACGAGGAGGCTCCCTGGCTGTCCAAGCACGACAACCTCTACTATCTGACCTATGCGGCGGGCTTTCCCGAAACCATCAACTACGCGACCGGTCCCTCGCCGGAAGGCCCATGGCAATTTCGCGGCGTCGTGATCGCCAGGGAGTCGAACGACGCGAGCACCCTTCACCAAACGATCTTCGATTTCCGTGGTGCAAGCTACATGGGGTACCACAGCGCCGAGCTGCCCACTGGCAGCGACTACCGCCGCTCGCAGTGTATGGATCGGGTCTACTACAACGCCGACGGCACCCTGAAGCGACTCGTCCGCACACACCAATAGCCGCTCCGCGGCCCAGGACGGCTTCCCCGAGTCAGCTAGCTTGGATGTCCTTCGAGCATGGCCAGTACCTCGACCGCGACCTGCGTGATGTCTCCAGCGCCAAGGGTGAGCAGAAGATCCCCGCCTTGCAGCCGCGCGACCAGGCGCGCGGCCAACTCTTTGCGCGGGCCGTGGCTGACCTTCGCGCCCTGCGGGAAGGTGTGCAGCAGTGCCTTGATGTCCACGCCGACGATGGGCGGCTCCCCGGCGGGGTAGATGTCCGTCAGCACCACCTCGTCCGCGCCCGCCAAAGCAGGCGCGAAGTCCTTCATCAGATCCTTGGTGCGGGTGTAGCGGTGCGGTTGGAACGCCACCACCAGGCGGCGGCCGAAGAGCTTGGCCGCGCCGATGGTCGCGGCAATTTCGGTCGGATGATGACCGTAATCGTCGACTACCAAGATCCCCTTGGCCTCGCCGCGCACGGAAAAACGCCGATCCACGCCGCCGAATGCGGCCAGGGCCTCGCAGGTCGACTGGAAAGGAACGTCGAAGACGTCGGCCACGCACAACGAGGCCAACGCGTTCTGCGCGTAGTGGATACCCGGCATGCGCACCGTCAATTCGCCGCGCACCTGGTTACGCACCCAGATGCGCATGCGCGTTCCTTGCGCGTCCGCCGACAAGATCTCGCCACGGTAGTCGCCCGCAGAAAGTCCATACGTCACGTGCCGCTTGAGCAACTCGGGCAGGAGCCCAGCCGCCGTCGGGTTGTCCGCGCAGACCACGACCACGCCGTAGAAGGGGACCTGGTTGGCGAAATCGAGAAAAGCAGCGCGCAGCGCCGCCTCGTCGCCATAGTGATCCATGTGTTCGCGGTCGATGTTGGTGATGACCGCGACCATGGGCACGAGATGGCGGAACGAGCCGTCGGATTCATCGGCCTCGGCCACCAACACTTCGCCAGCACCAAGTCGGGCGTTCGAGCCGAAAACCTTGGCCTTGCCGCCTATGACCACGGTCGGATCCAGGCCGGCGTGGGCCAGGATGGTAGCCACCATGGTGGTGGTGCTGGTTTTGCCGTGCGATCCCGCCACCGCAACGCCGTCCTTCACGCGCATGAGCTCGCCCAGCATCTCGGCCCGCGGGATCACGGGAATGCCGCGTCTCTGCGCCGCCATCACCTCGAGATTGTCGGCCTTGACCGCACTGGAGGTAACGACCACGTCAGCGCTGCGTACCTGCGCCGCGCGATGCCCGACGAAGATCGTGCCACCCAGCGACTGCAGGCGGCGAGTAACGTCGCTTGCGCGCTGGTCGGAGCCCGACACCTGGTAGCCCAGGTTCAACAACACTTCGGCGATACCGGACATGCCGATACCGCCGATGCCCACGAAATGAATGGCTACGTTGCGTTTCTTGAACATCTTGTATTGGGCACCCTGAAAGGGTGCCCAAACCCTCCCGCGATGGTCCGAGCCGAGCAAAGCTCGGCGGCTGCCCACGCGGACGACCGCGTCTGCGCCGTACTACTTGCCAACCAGCCCATCAAGGCTGGGCAGCTCAGACAGGTTGGGCTCCACCACGATCTCGATACGGCGGTTCAGCTTCTGACCCGCCGTGGTCGCGTTGTCGGCCGCCGGGTCGTACTCGGCATAACCGGCTGCGCCGACCTGATTCGGCTTCATGCCGTTGTCGATGAGCAGGCGCACCACCTCGACCGCGCGGCCGGTGGACAGCTCCCAGTTCGAGCGGAACTTCTTGGAGTGGATGGGCAAGTTGTCGGTGTGGCCCGCCACCAGGAAGTGGCGATCAGCCGGCATGGTGGCGAGCACCTTGGCGACATCCGCGATGGCCTCCTTGCCCTCGGGCTTGAGCTCGGTCTTGCCCGAGTCGAACAGAATGTCGTTGGGCAGAACCAGCAGCATGCGACCGTTACGAACCGTGACCTTGATCTTGCCGGCATCGACCATCGAGCGCAGCTTGTCGACCAGCGAGCGGAACATGGCCGCGCGCGCCTCGGCGGCCTTCTTCTGCTTCTCCAGCTCGTCCAGGCGCTTCTGCAGATTCTCCATGCCCGCCGCCAACTGGCCCGCCTCGTCGGCCTTGCCCTTGCCATAGGCCTTGACCTGGTCCATCTGCTTCTTCAGATCCGCAATTTGCTTGTCGAGATCCTTGACGTGGGCCTGGAGCTTGGCGTTCTCTTGCTTGAGAGAATCCTTCTCCTTGAGCGCCGTGGCGAGCTCCGCCTCCTTCGCCTCGAACGTCCCCGAGGTGACACATGCGCTGCCGAGGATGGTTCCGGCCAACAGCACTACTGCAAGCTTGATGGTGTGTCTCACGTTCTTATCCTCCGTCGCAAAGGTTGGCGATTGTCGTCCCCGGTACGGGGGTAGCGGGATACTAACGCTACTCGCCGGTGATCGATAGGGTCCTCTTGTGGAGGCAAACCCGCCGGTGCAATCGCCGGCGAAGCAACGTATCTTTCGCCCATGACGACCCATCGCTTCGCCATCGCGGGATTCGCCGTGGTCCTTTGCCTGACCGGCTGCAAGAGCGGCTCGTCGCCCGCCGAGGATGCCGCCACCAGCGATGGCCCCGCCGCGCCCGACGTGTCTCGAAACGACGCGAGCACCGATGGTTCCATCGCGCCCCGGAACGATGGATCCGTGGCCGCCTCCGACCTGCCGACGCCGGCCGACGCGAGCGACGGCATCGTGATTGCCGATGCGTGGTTGGCCGACGTCGCGACCGTCGACGACGGTTCCCCCGCCGAAACGACAACCACCGACGGACCAAGCCGCGAAACCCTCGCCGCAGAAAGAACCGGCGCGGACGCGCCGAGCGACGGTTCGCGAGCGGAAGGCCCGGCGCCAGATGTGTCCGGGGGCGACGCAACGACGGACGCGGGTTGCACCGGGTGGACCACGCTGCAGCGCCTCTCACCCGCCCAGGCCTCGGACCTGATCGCCACCGCCGATCCCGTCGTCATCAACGTCCACATCCCTTACGAGGGCGACATTCCAGGAACCGACGTGGACATCCCCTACAACAATGTGGACGCCATCGAGGCTTACCTCAACTACGACCACTGCGCCGACACCCTGCTGGTGTGCTTGAGCGGCGGCATGAGCCAGTCCGCCGGCAACGAGCTCGTCAAACGCGGCTACCTGCGCGTGCGCGACATCAACGGCGGCATGAACGCGTGGGTGGCTGCCGGCTATCCTCTGCTCAAGGACGGAGGCACCTAGAACCCGCCCCCCTCACGAGACAAGAGCACTACGAATTCCGTCTTCGCTTCGGCTTCGCCTTCTTGGCCGCCGCCTCCTTGCCCCCGAGGCCGGCCAGGTACAGCGTGTGCTTCAGCGAGGAGCCCGTGAGATCGGTCAGCTTGCGCGAGGCCATGAAGACGCGCACCTGATGGTTCACGTGGGTAAGCAGCGCGCCCAGCGCGCATCCACCGAAGAGGCAGTTCTTGCGACCGAGCATGCACTTGTTGTCGGACATGGGGCCGTCCATGGCTTCGAGGATCTCGAGCAGGGAAATCGAGTCTGCCGCCCGACCGAGGAGAAATCCTCCCCCGGGACCACGCCGCGAGGTGAGTAGGCCGACCTTGACGAGTCGCTGCATCACCTTCGAGAGATGCGCCTCCGAAACGCCTTGATGAGCCGCAATTTCACCCACCGACTGATTCACGCCGCCCTTGGCACGGGCAATGTGGGCCATGGCGTGGATGCCCAGGTTTGCCGCATCCGAGATTCGCAGGATGGTATCCATGCGGCAAGCCTAGCGCACAGCGAGTGTCGCGCCACTATTCAGATAAAAGCGGTCCTCTTTTGCTCGACAGGGACGCCAAGTCGCCCTTGGCCACGATTGTCAGGCGCCCGCGAGGTTTCGCGCGGCGCACAACTCGATCTCGCACAACCATTCCGGCCGGCAAATGGCGGCGACCACCACGGAGCTAGGCGCGTCGGCCGGCAGACCGGCGGCAACCGCGGCCTTGGCATAGGCGTGGCGAAAGCCAGCCTGCTTGAGGTACGCGGTGACGGCAAGGACATGCCGGAAATTCATTCCAGCCCCTTCGAGCAGCGTGCGTACGTTGGCGAACATTCGGGCGAGCTGTCCCTCGATATCGCCCGTTGCCACGATGTCGCCCTGCTCGTCGATGCTGGCGGTGCCCGAAACGTAGAGGGTGTTTCGTCCGGGCTCGGAAATGAGCGTGCCACGCGCGAACGCCGAGCCGTAAACCGATGCCTCGCCCATGGAACCCGGTGAAACGGCCGCCACGGAGACATCGCTCCCCCCGGCGATGGCGAAGAGATCCATGGCAATGGGAACAGGGGCGCCGGACAGCGTGCCCTCGACGCACGTGCTGGCCGGCAGACGCGTGAGATTCTGTTCTCGGTAGTAACGGTTGCGGGCCCGGTTGACGGCGCCATAGTTGTGTTCGATGTCCTGCACGAAGATCCACGTGCGCACCACGTCCTTGAAGAGTAGGCCCCGCGCCGTCAGCGCATGCCCGGCCTGGGCAAACATGTCGTAGGCCAGATCGGCGAGGGGAGCGTGCATCGCCAAGTCCGCCCGGGGTGTGATCGACATGAGCCTCAGGTGGCGGGCGCCGTTGCGCAAAACAGTCGCCGACGCCGGCCCCGCCACGTTGCCGTGCCATACGCCACTCTGCCGCGCCGAACGAACGGCGTGGACTTGCATGGTGCAATAACAAGAGGGCGCAACCGGCGGTTGCACGAGCGCGGTGATGGGCAGCGGCCCCTCCACGCCGAAGACTTGCGCGAGCGTCGCCCGCCAATCCCACGACGGCACCCTTGCCAGGTAGATCCAGCCAGCAACCATGTTGCTGGCGGAAAGGCCGTGCGACTCGAGACCATCGAGGAGGCGGCTGGCCATGGAAACGAACTGCGAACGCTCGTTGTCGCGGCCCGAGGCCGGCGTGGAAGCCAAGAACAGATCCAGCGTGTGCTCGCCGGAGAGGCACCTGGCGGACCAATCGTCTTGGGAGAGTTCACGCGCGTCGTCTGCGGTACTTCCTGACATTGTTGATAGGTTATGCACGAACGCCACGGGTCAGGTGTGCACATTCGTCACGGCGAGGTAGATTTCATCGCTCGTGAAGCGTCTCGCCATCACCGCCGGCGTCCTATTTGCCATTTCGGCGGTGGGTGCCTGTAGGCACAAGCGGGCGCGGGTGAAGCCTCGCACCGACAAGCCCGAGACTCCGCTGCCCCAGCCGGACGCCACCCTCATGCCCGGCGTGGTGGCGCCGCGCCTGCTGCCCGTGGCTGCCCGAGCCAGCGTCCACCAGCAGGCCGTGGAGAGCATCGGCACCTACGAATGGCAGGACTTCACCGCGCCCGGTTCCCGTCTGGTCAGCACCAACGGTGACTACTGGACCCACCTCGCCGATCTGGCCTGGCACCGCGACATCGAGATTCACCTCGACGACGTGCCGCTCGACCTGGACCAGGACGGTACCGTCGACACCCACGTCACGCGGCACATCTCCCTGCCCGGTGGCATCTTCGGCAATCCCGAGGTGTTCGGCTTGGCTGCGGATCCCGACGATCCGCCAGGCAAGCTCGGCTACACCTCGGCCAGCACCGGGTTCTCCGGCCTGCGCGACGCGCTGGACCCGGAAACCGGCAAGCCCACGGGCGACATCGGCATGACCTGCTGGTTGTGCCACTCGGGCCGCAATCCCGTCGACGGCAAGACTGTCCTCGGCCTGCCCAGCACGCGACTCGACTACGGCATGATGCTGGCAACCTCCTCGCTGTTCGAGCCCCGCCACGTGCTCGACCTGGACGGGGACGGCGCGCCCGACGGCGAGACGGAGATCAAACGGCGTATGCGCTTGCCCGACGACTTGGTGCTGGATCGCGACCACGACGGCCGCGTCACCGTTGCCGAGTACCGAACGGCGCTCAAGCTCCCCGACGCCAAGCAAGTGCAGGCATCGCTGCTCTCGGCCGGGCCGGGCCGCCAAGATCTGACCAACGAGTTTGGCCTGGATATGTCGGCGCCGGGCCTGCACTCGCGGCGCTACGCCGACGTGGGGCTCATGCGCACGGGCATGACGGGGGTGTTCAACCCCAAGAGCACGCCCAGCTCGCTGGTGGTGCGCTCGCTGTCGGTCATCAACTGGGCCGCGAACTACGCCACCCGCGGGGTGGACTGGCTGGGCCGCTACGCCGAGCGCACCGGGCAGCGGCGCGGGCAGGCCCTGGCCGAGCTGGAAATCGACTTCCCCCCCGGGCTCGAGGGCGATGCCGATCTCATCAACCGCGCCATCGTGCTCGACGGCCGCACCGTCGGCGCCATCGGTCTGCAAGGGGATTCTTTTCCCGGCATCATGTACGCTCGCGTGCTTCGCCTGGGCGCGCCCGCGCCGCCGGATCTGGTTCGCCGATTGCGCCTCGGCTACGCGGCCACGCAGATCCGCAAGTTGATCTACGACACGGATCTGGCCGCCATCGCTCGGCCGGTGCTGGATCGCGCGGCGGTGGCGCGCGGCCGCGAGATCTTCTTCGACCGCGAGGTAGGCGACGTCATCAATCAGCAGATCCTCGTCGACGTGCCGCCGGCCTACGCGGGCACGAAGCTGCAGCCACCGCTGCTCGCGCCCATCGACGAGAACCGGCCGCTGTCCGCGCGCATCCCCGTGCGCTGCGTGTCCTGCCACTCGGCCACCACGCTGGCCACCGAGCAGCCCATCCCCAAGCAGGGCTTGGCCATCCCCCGCTGCACCGACTGCCATGCCATGCACGAGCCCGTGGGAATCCTCGCCATGGTCGGGTTGCGCAAGGGCGAGGGCCCCTCGGGGCTCAATTCGATCTTCGAGGAGTTCGGCCTCGACCAGGCGGCCCCGGTGGCGAAGGTGCAGAAGACCTGCGCCGGCTGCCATGACAGCCACCCCGCCCTGGCAACCCCCATCCCGTACACCAATTGCAGCATCCTGCCCTTCGATGCCGACGGCGACGGGAGTGCCCAGGGTGACGAGCGCGACGACTTGGCCGCCGGTGGGATCGGCACCGACGCCCTGTTCGGTTTCGAGGTCGACCGCCGAAACCTGAGCGACAAGAACGTGCGCGTCTCCGTCACGCGCATCCCGTCGCTGCTGCGCAAGGGCCCGAGCGAAACCGTTCAAATCGCCGGCCCATGGGTGCGCACGGCGCCGCTCACCACCCTGGTGGCGTCCGCGCCCTACCTGCACAATGGCTCGGTGCCCACGTTGGAGGCTCTGCTCGAGCCGACCGACGCTCGCCCGACGACGTTCGTCCTGGGAGGGGGGCAAGGCACCTTCATCTTCGACACCCGCCTGCCCGGCAACCACAACAGCGGCCACGAATACGGCACCAAGTTCAGTCCAGAGGACAAGCGGGATCTCATCGCGTTCCTCAAGAGCCTGTGACTTGACAACACCGGCACCAGCCGGGAAGGTAGCATTCTTCCTGTCAGAGCCCTTCCTCGAAGGTTGGACCTTTGCCCATGACGCCACGAAAGATCCCCGTCGCCAGCACCGACCTGTCGGGCGACGAAGAGAAATACGTCGTCGATGCCATTCGTAGCTCGTGGATCTCGTCCACGGGACCGTACATCTCGAGGTTCGAACGAGACTTCGCCAAGCTGTGCGCGGCCCGCACCACCGTCGGGGTGTGCAACGGAACCGTGGCCTTGCACCTGGCGCTTCTAGCCCTCGACGTCCGCCCGGGCGACGAGGTACTGGTACCATCGCTGACCTTCATCGCCACGGCCAATGCCTGCCGCTATGTCGGCGCCGAGCCGGTGTTCGTGGACGTGGATCCCAAGACTTGGTGCATCGACCCTGCCAAGATCGAGGCTGCGGTCACGCCGAGAACGCGCGGTATCATCCCCGTCCACCTCTACGGCCACCCCGCCGACATGGACGCCATCTGCCACCTGGCCGGCGTGCATGGGCTGTGGGTCGTGGAGGACGCCGCCGAGGCGCACCTTGCGCGCTACAAGGGCCGGCCCACGGGTGCTCTGGCGCCGCTGGCCACCTTCTCGTTCTACGGCAACAAGATCTTCACCTGCGGCGAGGGCGGCTGTCTTACCCTTTCCGACCCGCAGCTCGAGCTGCGCATCCGCACCTTGCGCGGCCAGGGCATGGACCCCCAGCGCCGCTACTACTTCCCGGTGACCGGCTACAACTTCCGCATGACCAACGTGCAGGCCGCCATGCTGTGCGCCCAGCTCGAACGGCACGAGACGATCCTCGCGCAACGTAGAAAGCTCTTCGCCGCCTATGAGGAGCGACTGGCCTCGGTCCCCGGCGTGGGGTTTCAGCCGCGCGCCTCCTGGGCTGAGCCGGCCCCTTGGCTCTTCAGCGTCGTCATCGACGACAAGGCCTACGGCCGCACGCGCGACGAGCTGGCGGGGTTGCTGGCCGAGGACGGCATCGAGACACGGCCCTTCTTCGTGCCCCTGCACCACTTGCCGCCTTTCCGGGGAGGATCGAGGGCGCGCGGAGAGAGCCTGCCCGAGACCGACACCCTTGCGGAACGCGGACTCAACCTGCCCACCTACAACGCCCTTGCCCTGTCGGACATCGACTACATCGCCGAGCGCATCCGTGCCCACGGACGGGGAAAACGTGGCTGAGCCCGCCGGGTCCCTCCCCGACCCGGGATTGGAATTCCGGGTACTCCGTCCAGAGTTGCTCGCCGGGTTGACCGCGTTCTTCACCGCTTTCGCCGAGGGACCGGATCACGCCTTTTTCCATCCTCACCCGATGACCGCCGAGGTGGCGGCCAGGATCTGTCGCTACGACGGACGCGACCTGTATTACGCCGCCTGCTCCGGCGACAAGGTGGTCGCTTACGGCCTTCTGCGCGGCTGGGAAGAAGGGTTCGACATCCCCAGCCTCGGCATCGCCATCCATCCCGAGGCGCGCGGCCGCGGCTTAGCGCGCCCCTTCATGGTGTTCCTGCATGCGGCGGCCAGATTTCGTGGCGCCACCAAGGTCCGGCTGACCGTGTACAACGCCAACCAGCGCGCGGCGGAGTTGTACCGCCGCATGGGATACCACTTCACTGCCAAGAACGATCGCGAGCTGGTCGGGATTCTGGACCTTTGAGCGGGTTGTGCGATCGGCGAAGCTGGGCGGCATGATGCGCATCGGAATCCTCGCCGAGGGCTTGGCCGAGTGGCAGGGAGGCATCGACCTCCTGCGCATGATCTGTGATTGCCTCCGTCTAACCCTTGCCGCGGATCCGCCGGCCATGGTCGTGCTCTACCCACGCGTGCCTCGGCGGCAAGCCGTGCAAACGGCCATTCTGCCCTGGCGCCGATGGCTCGCAGAGAGTGCCACGCGAGGCAAGTTGCAACCCTGGCGCGGCATCCTGCGGGAGCAGCTGAGTCAGTCCTCCTCGCGCCGGCTCGCCCGCGTCAGAGACGCCGTTGGCGGACAAGCGCGCGTGCTCCGGTTCCATGGCGACGAGGAGCTGGAGAGTCTGGCGCGTGCTGAGCGCCTCGATTGCCTGCTGCCATCCATCCGCGCCCTCGAAAGATGCGTGCGCACGCCCTGGCTCGGCTACCTGTACGATTTTCAGCACCGCCACCTGCCCCACCTCTTCTCCGACGCGGATCGCGAAACCCGCGACGCGCGTTTCGCCGCCATGGCCGAGGCCGCCAGCCACGTCGTGGTCAACTCGCAAGCGGTAGCGAAGGATTGCCGGCGCTTCCTGGGCAACGCGAGAGCCACCTTCGTGCCGCTTCCCTTCGGAGCAGCGCCGATGCCGGACTGGCTCACGGACCAGCCCGCATTGGTGGCCAAGTACGGCCTGCCCAGCCGCTTTTTCCTGGTCTCCAACCAGTTCTGGACACACAAGAACCACCGCCTGGTCTTCGAGGCGCTGCACTTGATGGCGCAAGCACCCGATGCCACCGATGTTGCGGACGTCGGGATCGTATGCACGGGCAGCATCGTGGACGAGCGGGACCGCAGCCACTTTCCATCGTTGCAGCGCTACCTCGCCGAGAGTGGCATGGCGGGCAAGGTGCGCATTCTCGACTACATTCCCAAGCGCGATCAAATCGAGATCATGAAGCGCGCGCTGGGGGTCATCCAGCCGACCCTCTTCGAGGGCGGCCCGGGTGGTGGCGCGGTCTACGACGCCGTCTCGCTCGGCGTACCTGCCCTGGTATCAGACCTGCCGGTCAATCGCGAGCTGGAGGGGCTGGGTCTGGCCGTTCGCTTCTTCGATCCGTCCGACGCGGCCGCCCTGACCGGCCTCATGCTCGATCACCTGCGCAGTCCGCAGGTCGAGCGCAAGAGCGCGCAGACGCTCAGGGCCGAGGGACTGGAACGCAGGCGCGCGGTGGGAAGGGTGCTCGGCGAAACCCTGCGTGCCGCTGGGGCGCCGGTCCCTTAGAACCATCCGAGCCTATCCAGGTTGCTCGTCGGCGCGACGGAAGATCTCGATCATGCCCTTCGGCGTGGCATAGCGCTGCCTGAGGCGGTACCACGCCGCGAACTCGGGATCGAACGGGTTGACGATGGGACTTCTGGGTTCCCGGTACACGAGCACAAGCGACGGCCGGTTCTCGAGTTTCGAGTAGTAGGCGTGGGTCACGGCGAGCCCGGAGGGTTGCACCAGAGGCGAGAGAGGGTACTGCGACATGGCTCGAACGCGCGCCTCGCTGAGCAGGTAGAAGCCAGGCAAAGGCCCAAGCACGGCGATGGTATCGCCTGGTCGTTGCTGCTGCCGCAGGGCATCGCGAGCGATCTCGATCAGACGCTCTTCATTCGGGGGAACCGCAAGTCCGGCGTATGGGCCACCCACGATGCGAACCCGGCTGGCGTTCTTTGGCATCGGCGGCTCGCCATAGTACGACTGAAGCGACGAGGTCAAGATGACGGCCAGAAGCACGAGCGCCTGCACCGGAGCAAGGCGTGGACGCCCGGTGGTGACACACCGGTCGGCAACTGCGATCACCACGATTGTCGCGGCGAGCACGGCGCCCACGGGAAGCTTGTACAGGCCATAGGTGGCAGTGGCGGCCATCCCGAGCCCCCCGAACCAGGAAACGACGTACAGCACCGCCAGGAGCTTCGCGCGTCGATCGGTGGCTGGGCGAAGACCGCCGAGCAGCCCCACGCCAGCGAGTGCGGCGACCATCACGGTGTCGTGGGACGCGGTGAACAGGGCGGGCGGGCCACGCAATGTGCTGACCATGAGGAGCGAATCGAGCACGGCGGCCACGGCGAGAGGGATGCGACGACGAAACACGCCAACGCCGATTGCCGACAGGAGAACGAGGGCAACGCTGGGACTGCGGGGGAGAACTTCGGCCGCCCGCGCGAGAACATAGTGAGCATCGAAGGTGGATGCGAAGGACGACTGGTAGGCGAAGCTGTCGGCGATTCGTCGCCAGCCCAAGCTCCCAAGCACCAACGCCCCGGCCGTCAGGTGTGCCGCCGCGAGGGCCGACAGGTACGTCAACGTGAATTTGCGGCCTGGCCGCAGAACGAAGACCACGCAGGCGAGGAGCACGGGAAGGGGCAAGATCAACGATGGGTAGGCCATCACCGCAAGCGCCCACGCTGCCGCGGACCCAGCCAAGTAACCCAGGGTTCGTTTCTGGTGCTCGGCAGCGAGCACCGCCGAAGCGAAGGCAGCGCAAGCCACAATGAATGCCTGAGCGGCAATGGTGTTGTAGGAAGGCGCCGGGAGGCCATAGGGCACGAACGCGACCACCACCGCCGCCACCATCCATCGCAACGGGCCCATTCCCGCGCGCCGCAAGAACGGGACGATGGCGAGCGCCGCAATGACCGACCCGAGCAGGTACAGGCAACGAAGGAACAGAATGATTCCGACCGACGAGCCCCGAATCGCCCGATAGACCAGCGCCGCGGGGTAGACAAAAAGGGCGCTCACCTGGTGAAGCGTCAGAAAGGGACTACGTGCCAGGCCTTCCTTCATCCAGTCGTCGAGGAAGATGGCGTAGTAGGCCTCGTCGCTCAGATCCATGCCTCGGGTAATACGCCACGCGACAGCAACGACGGTGGCCAAGAACAGAGCCAGAGGAAGTCTTGCCAGCCATGGCCGTGCCGCCGGTGCCTCGCGGGTTGGAAGATCCATACGCGCTTTTACCGTGCCCGTGGCCGAGGCGACAACCGGGCAGTGCAGATTCAATCAGCCCTGCCGATCATTCTCCTCATGTGGCAGCACGCGTTCAGCTCTTCTCGCATCCCACGGTGAAGTCAGCTTCGCCGCCACTTGGCGCGGATCGGCTCTCACCCTGTTGGGCGAGAATCTGCTTGCGAGGTTCGGCATGGCAGCCGACAACATACAAGGGCGATGGCCGCGCGGCATCGAAGGTTCTCCAGATGTACTCGCCGACGACCCCCAGCGAGGTCAGCACCAGACCGTTGAAGAAAAGAGTGACGATCATCAAGGACGCCCAGCCCGGAACCTGAGGTGGCGACGTGAGTCGAAAGTAGACGATGACCGCTCCGTAGGTGAGCGAAATGAGAATCCCGACCACGCCAGCAGCAGTGACCAAACGAAGTGGTCGATACGAATACGACAGAATCGAGTCGTACATCAGCTTGAATTTCCGCCAGAACGTCCACCGAGACGACCCATGCTGCCGAGCTGCGCGGTGATAGTGAACAATGCGACGTTCGAACCCGAGGGTGACTAGGGCCGCGGGGAAGGACATGTTCTTCTCGGCGTGGCGGACAATGATCGACGAGACCTGCTCGTCCATTAGAACCAGATCGAAGCCTCCTTCTGGCATTTCAGGCGTAACCAGCAAGCGAAACAAACGATAGTACAGAGCCGAGAATATGCGTGAGGTGAACGGGTCCTCCCGTGAACTCCGGGCGGCTATGGCGACCGGCACCCCGGAGCGCCATATGGGAACAAGCTCTGCAAGGACCTCCGGTGGATCTTGCAGATCCGCGGCGAGAACACCCACTGCATGTCCGCGGGCAAAGCTCATGCCCGCCACCACAGTTGCAGTGGCCCCGTGGTTCTTCGCCATGTGAACCACACGCACGTTGTCGTAGCTCTGCCGCAATTCCTCGAGAACCTCTCGAGACCGATCCTTTGAGCCGTCATCCACGAAAGTGACGTCCCAACCCTGAACCTCCAGGCGCGACATGGTTTCTGCCAGGCGCGCGTAAAGTTCGACTAGACTCTCTGCATTGTAGTAGACCGGGACCACCACCGAAATTTCCGGGCGGTCCTCTCCTCCGTAGAGAAGCTGACCCTGCGGTATGCGGTAATCGGCACCGGGAAGCCTATCCATGGCTGGCCCCTTCGAGCGTTTGCGCCGTTGGCGGTTGGAAGACGTGGGGTGTGCTCAAAACCATCGGGCCCTTCCTTCTCTTATGGGCGAAATGACCGGCAGGCATCGATCACTCTCGTGATGTGTTGCCCGGAAAGGTGAGGACCCATCGGCAAAGATAGGTGGGTCCGCGCTGCCCGTTCTGCGATGGGGAATGCTCCTTCGACAAGCCCGAGCGAGGCAAACGCACCCGACAAGTGCGGCGGGATCGGGTAGTGTACGAGCGTTTGGATCCCTCTTGTGGCCAGATGTTGCTGCAGTTGGTCGCGCAATTCATGGTCAACCACGTACAGATGCCACACATGTTCACGCCCGGGCAGCATTCGGGGCAAGCTTAGGCCGGGGATGCCAGCGAGCTCTTGGGTATAGCGTTCCGCCACGATGCGCCGCCGAGCGTTCCAACTATCGAGATACCGCAACTTGACACGCAGCGCTGCTGCCTGGATCTCGTCGAGCCGCGAATTCGTGCCGGCGAAGTCGTGCAGGTATTTCTTGCTGCTTCCGTAATTACCGAGCGCACGAACGCGGTCCGCAATATTGGCGTCATTGGTGGTCACCGCTCCACCATCGCCGAAAGCACCCAGGTTCTTCCCCGGATAGAAACTCCAGGCGACCGCGTGGCCATGAGACCCGATGCGCCGATCGGCGTAGCTCGCGCCGTGCGCCTGGGCGGCGTCCTCGACCACCACCAACCCTTGTCTCTCGGCGATCGACAACACCGCCTTGAGATCCGCTGGCTGGCCATATAGATGCACCGGAACGATGGCGCGTGTCCGAGAAGTAATCGCGGCCTCCAGCCGGTCAGGATCGATGTTCCACTCCCCGTCAATCGGCTCCACGCCGACTGGGATTGCGCCAGTGCGAGCTACTCCGAGCCAAGTTGCGATGAAGGTATTCGAGGGTACGAGAACCTCATCACCGGGTCCAATGCCGAGCGCCTGCAGCGCGAGCACGATGGCGTCCAATCCGTTGCCAACACCCACGGCGTGCTTCGCATTGGTGAATGTTGCGAACTCGCGCTCGAACGCCGCGAGCTCATCGCCCAGCAGATACCATCCGCTGCGAACCACTCGTTCGACGGCCTCCAGCACTTGGGTTTCGAGTTCCTGCGTGGCAGCAAGAACGTCCAAGAATGGCACCGTAACGGAAACGTCGGTCATCGTTACACTCCAAGCTCAACTCACACGGCACCACTGTTGCTCTTGGTCGGACGCAGCCTGGTTTTCGCTGGCAGAAGCCGCGCCACCTGTAGCGAAGAACTGCGAAAAGGCAGGATAGCGGGCCGACGCGTGCCTCGGATCGACACCCCAATCGATTTCATTCTCCTCGTCCGCGATTGCATGGCATTCCAGCAACAGCCCGCTCATTTCAAGTCTTCCGCGGCGGCCGGACTGCGCACCTTGGCCAGGAAGTCCTGGTAGTTTCGGATGTAATCACCTTCGTCGTATGCCAGCGAAGCGAACACGAGGCAAACGGCTCCAGTGCAGAAATCCGTGATTTCCCTCCAAATCAGCCTGGGCACGTACAGGCCGTAGTAGGAGCGGTTGAGGGTGATGGATCGTCGGCTCCGACCGTCATCGAGCGTAACCGCGAAGGATCCCGTGGCAGCGACGATGAGTTGCTGGAGCGCCAGATGTGCGTGCCCACCGCGCTCGGCACCACCAGGGACATCGTACAGATAGTAGACCCTCTTGATTGCGAACGGAACGTGGACGCCACCATAAAGTGGAGACAAACTGCCGAGGGGGCTCTCGAACCTCTCGAGAGTCACCAATCTGCAATCATCGACGAGGCTCATGGCGCATTCCTGAGCCGAAGAAAGTCGCCGTATTGATGTATGTAGTCCTCAGGCGAGAATGGATCGGAGGCGAGGACAAGAGCCACCGAATTGGTGGAGAAGTTGAGCATCTCCCGCCAAATGAGGTTGGGGACCACCAGCGCGTGATAGGAACGACTCAACGTATAGCGGACCCGATGCGAGCCATCGTCCAGCGCAACATCTAGACTTCCAGACAGCGCCACGATGAGCTCGTTAACGGTTCGGTAAGCATGCCCGCCTCGCACCGAACCGCCTGGAACATCATAGATCCAGAAGGCCCGCTCTACGTCGAACGGCACGTGCCGGCCCGATTCGACGAAGGTCAAGTTCCCTCGAGGATCTTGAACCCTGGGGAGATCGATCAACTTGCATTCGTGGATGCTTGTCTTGCGGGCGGCCACGATTATCCCAGCCTCGTTTGCAGTGCAATGGCCGGCCGACCGGCGGCGTAGGTGCGCATTTTTGAACGGCAGCTCATGGTATCGGCGTTGGCCCGACGCGAGAGCACCAGCAGAACGGCTTGGGGCCAAGTCTGCTTGGGCCTGAGATCATCACGCGCGCAGTCTATTCGTTGTGACAGCAACTTGGCAAGAGACCGTCTTCCCATCGACGCGTCCTTGACCTATCGCGGTTGAACGGCATGCTCCGACGCCGAATGGAGACGGACGCTTTCTCCCTGTGTGCCAGCGTCGGCGCTCGGTCTTGGCCCACTGAAGCGAAGCCGCCATCCATCGCCCCGGCCAGACTCCGGGTGCCGTGTACTGGTCATGCCGCAGATGTCCTGACATTCTCGGCATTTGAGCATCGACGGTCACGGGTCGCCACGCGCGAAGCATGGATCACGCCTCGGTTGGCCGATATCCTGCCTGCGCGAGCAGGAAAAATGGGCGGCGACGAGGTCGACAGGAATGCTCTCGCCAAGCCGGGCGGGCGCGCATGAACGCCAACTGAGATCGGCTTTGCGAAGCTTGTCGCCCAACATCGGTTCAGACGCTGGGTGCTGCGGTTCCCTTGGCGATTACCAGCGTGTTGCAGACCCAGCGCGAGAGCTCCCGAATGTCTTGGGTCGCATCGCGCGTGCCACGTCCTCGCGTATCTCCGACCACTGCCGGACGAAGTCGTTGAGCAGAACCATGCCCGGCCAAGATAGCTCCCTTTCCGACACTTCTGCCATCCTGAACCGACGCGCCCTGGTCGAACCGGCGTCCGTGCCTACTTGTCACGCTCGCGACGCCCGGGAACCAGCTTGCTGCCAAGATCCTTCAGCTTGTCAGCGAAGGTCGGCGGAATCGCCGCGAGGATGAGTACCGGCAGTCGCTTCTTGAGCTCGACGTCCTCTTGGGTACTGAGTCCGCCGGTGTCGTTGTAGTTGGCCACAACGATATCCATGTGGCGAGTCACCAGCGCGGGATTGGCGAAGCATCGGATGTTGAAATCCCAGTCCGCCCAGATGCGATACCTCAGGTTGTAGGGGCCGATGGATGCGAACAGCTCGCGCCGGTAAAACACAGACTGGTGACACAGGTTCCTCTCGAAGAGCAGCCTATCGAGGTCGAAGACACCGCCCTCGCGCGCAGAGCTGCTGCGCATCACCACGTCGCCGTAGACGAGATGGCTGGCGCCACTGTCCCGGATGAATCCGGCGACATGCGCAAGCGTGTCGTTTCCAATCAGCGTGTCGTCGGCGCCCAGAAAGAGCAGCCACTGCCCCGCCGCGAGGCCGACCCCGCGGTTCATGGCATCGTAGACCCCGTCATCCTTGCCGCGGTGGACGGTCAGGCGCTGGCCCAGCGTGCGTGTGAACGTCTCGACGATGTCCAGGGTCTTGTCGATGGACCCACCATCGACGAGCACGACCTCGTACTCCGCGAGTGTCTGCACCGCGATGCTGTCCAGGCAGGCCCGGATCGAGTGCTGCACATTCAACGTAGGAACGATGATCGAGAAGAGCGGCGCGGCCAAGACGTCATCCATCGCAAGCGGCTGCCCCAGGGCAGCAGCTAGCCAGGGCGGCACGTTACCATGGAACCCCAGCCAGGGTTTCCACGCCTTCCTTCAATGGTTTGACGCATGAAGCGTCCCCGCCCCCTTCTCAGTCGGGGCTGCACGGAAAGACGGGCGAATTCAGGCGACTTCGTTGACGAGAACCACAGCGTCTTGGTTGCCGGCCATTCCCTGCTCCTCGTACTTCGCCACACGAAGGAACTTGCCCCACTCGCGTTCGACGTATTCGCGTGTGTGGTATGCGGTTTGATAGAAATCAGGCAGCCCGTCCCATTTTAGCTTTCCCGTTTGGCCGCTCCGAAACAGGAACCCCTTCTCCTGCAACGTGGCCCGGGCTTCGCTCGGAATGTTGGCGTGGGTGTATGCGCCGTGCACCGTGAAAATCGCGACTCCCCCGGGAGCCATGACCCGTTTGATCTCGGCCAACCACCGTCGTTGCAGAGGTTCATCCAAGTGGGTGAAGACCGAAATGCCGTAGACGAAATCGAAGGTCGCATCGGCGTAGCGCAGGGGCGGTTCAAAGCCGTTGACGCTCCACTCGGCAAAGGTTGAAAGGTTCTCCTGGCACCACGCGATCAAGCTCGCGTCGATATCGGATCCGTAGAAACGCCCGCCCGCGGGCAGCCCAACGAAGTGTCGCAAGACACGTCCACAACCGCACCCAAAATCCAGGGTTCGTTGAAATGACCCGAGCTCGCGCCCCACGCTCGACAGGAGGCGCCCAAGGTCTTTTGCGCACTCCCGACCGACAATCAGAAAGCTCGCCTTATCCAAGGCGCCGTGTACCCGATAGCGAAGAACGGCAGGAGGCAGGGGCAGCCCCCCATCGGTAACGCCAGACTGCCAACGATCTCGCAGATCCTGAACGATGAGGTCCTTCCTGAATTCCCCAAACTTGTAGAGCTCGTGCGACCTTTGGAACAACCGAGAAGAGCGGAACACTTCCAGGACAATTGGTACGTTCTTGCCAACCCAATCCATGACTTGGCGCTTCATACTCCATCCTCCTGCGATTTGCCGCGACTATAGACTTGAAGCGCCCATTCTTCCCAGTCTCACGCTTCGTACTGACTGCGGTTATCAAGCGCGTCGGTTTTGCGGCACGCGGGAATTCCAGTGAAGCAGTTCCGAACCGAACGCGATCTTTGCGTCCAGGACGGAAAGGGTCCCGCGCCGAAATATGCCTTCCTGCTGTCCAGCTTCCCCGCCAGCACCGACAAACCGTCGACGCAGGACTGCCTCCGCGATACTGTTACCTGATTCCGTGATTTGCTCTCGCCGCCATCTGGCCGCTTTGGCCGCCCTGCTCATGCCCGCTCGTGCGCTCGCCGGGCCGCTCGACGACGCCCACGTGGCCGATACCGGGTTTTCCGGCCCCACCTCCGGAGATCTCGCCTCGGTGTACTGGAACCCCGCCGGCCTCGGCCTTCTACAAGGCCCGCAGGTGATGGTGGGTGGGGCGTATCAATCGACGTCGGTATCCGTGGATCGCGAATCCATCGACCCGGCCACCGGCACCAATCCCGGCGCGACCAACTTCCCCGCAGCGTCGGGCCAGGGCACCTTGCAGCCCTTTCACTGGCCGCCCGGTCCGGGCGGATTCTTCGCCATCGGCGCCGGAATCGGCCATCGCTTCGGCATCGCCATCGCGATGTATTCCCCGTTCTCATCCAGCCTGACCATGAAGCCGACCGCCGGCGGGGAACTTCCCACGCGATACCACTTGGTCGACATGCGCTTCGATCACACCGCCGTCGCCATCGGCTTGGCCATCCACGCCTCGGATTCGATCCAGATCGGCGTGGCCCCTGGCGCGCTTTTCCCGAACGCGCACCTGGTATTCGACGAGGACACCGCCCTTTCGGGTTCCAGCGCAAGTCGCGAGAATCCAGCCATGGCAGCGCGGTACGATCTCGCTTCCCGCGGCACGCTATTCCTCCCCTCGTACTTCATGTCCTTCGGGGCGCATTACCGCCACGGCCGACTCTCTGTCGGCCTCTCCTACACGACCGCGCCTCTCGGAACCGGCGGTCTTGTCACCTTGCCTCTCGACAACACGCAGATCACCCCACCGGGCGGACAGCCCGGCGATCTGTGCGCCGGAGCCCAGTCGCCGAACTGCCTGGTCGGTCAGATGAGGTATCGGCTCCCTTCGACGTACACCCTCGGCGCCACCTGGCAAGCCACGTCGCACTGGTCGGCCACCGGCATCGTGCGCTGGCTGCGCAACGGCGCGCACGACCGGATCACCATCCTGGTGGTGGGACCGACGTCGCAGCCCACGCTCGGTTCCAGCGTCCCCGACCACGTGGTGCTCTACCGCGGTTTCAACGACAGCTTCGACGTGCGCGGCCGAGCCGTGTACGAAAACAAGCGCTTCCGCGTGGGCGGCTCCCTTCGCCTGGAGACCAGCGCGGTGCCGGCTAGCAACGTCAACGCCGCCGCAGTCGACGGCCTCAAGCTCGAACCCTCGTTGTCCGCGGAGTGGCGCGTCTGGCGCCAGGTGCGCATGAGCGTAGGCTACGCCATCGCGTACATGCTCCCTTCCGCAACCGGAACCTCGATCTTCAATCCCCAAGCCGTCTCCGCGTGCGCATCGTCAGGCGGGGATCTATCGACTCCCGCCTGCCAGGCGCGCATGAACGGCCAGGCGCGGCCCAGCGCCGCGGGCACCTACCATCTGTGGCGGCAAGCCCTGTCGGTTTACACCAGCTTCGGATTCTGAGGCCATGAGACGCTGCTCCCTCCTCTTCCTGCTGCTAGCCGCGTGTGGCTCGGACCCGGTCCTCGAACACGATCTCGAGGACATCCAGCTGGCACGAGCGCCGGTCGAGCCAGGGGGCGCGGCAACGGGCGGACTTCTGGCCTACGTGAGTACTCCCGCGGGTTTGGCCCCCCTGCTTGTCGACACGGCCTTCCCCATGGACAGCCTTGCTCGCAACGGCTGCGCGAGCGGTGCCACCGCGGGCTGGACCTACACCGGAGATATGAACCTGCGCGACGGCGGGGACGCGAAGGTCGTGCGCGCCTCGTTCCGCTCCATCAGCCTCTTCGATCTTTGCCCCGGCCCGACCGGCGATGCTACGACGCAACCCGTGGGTGTGTTGGGCGGCCCCTTGCTGGCGAATTTCTCGGTCGGCCTTACCCTGCCGCGCGAAGCGGCCCCGACCTCGCCCGCGCTCATGAGCCTGTGGCCGAGTTTCCCCGCCACCGACGACCAACTGGCACTCGACGGCCTGGCTGCCCTGCGTTTCGACCCGCGCGGCAGCGCCTCCGCCGGCCAGGGTAGTGGAGAGGCCTCGCTGACCCTGCCCAACTCCCGCGTCGTGCTCGCGGCCTGCCTGGCCCCACGCGAGTTCGCTACGACCGAGGCGCGAGAAGATTGCAGCCAGGGTGAAGTCGCGCTCAAGGCCAGCGGGCAGGATGTGATGCTTGCCCTGGGCACTGGCGAGGGGCCGCTCATCCTCGGAGAATCGACCTGGCAACGTGTCGCCGCGCAGCTTGGCATCGCGGGGGACGCGGGCGCCGCCGGGGATCTCTTCACTCCCTTCGCCGCGACGGCCACGCCCGCCCGATTCGTCGATGTGCCTCGCCTCGCCGTCTTTCAGGGCACCACCGACAGCACCTGGCTGGGTGCTTGTACCGAGCTGGCGCGCGCACGCCGAATCGAGTGGGTGCTTGCCAACCAGGACAGTGGCACATGTTTCCAACCGTGCGACGCGAGCGGCAGACAGGCAATCTCCAGCCGGCCCTACTTCGAGCTGGGTCCCACCTTGCGCGTGGCCGTGGTCAGCGAAACCAGCGAAATCCTGCGCTCGCTCAACGCGGACGTGCCGCCCCGGCCCCAGATCGACGGCATCATCGGGGCGGGGACGCTGGCGGGCACACGGTTGCGCCTAGACTATCCGTCCGAACCCTCCGGACGAGTCATCGCGGAGTGCGAAGCCGGCAGCATGCGAGATACTTGCTGGACGGCGCCCAGTTGTCCGGGATGGCCGCCCGACAGCCAAGACCACGCCTGTTTCGGCCAGATGCGACCCAGCTGGCCAGGCGTGTGCCCGTAAGGCGCAAGGAACGCTTCGGTCGGGTGACGTCGCGGCCCATCGACGCCACGACGAGCTGAGACGGTTTGTGCTATGTTTTTGGCCCTCGATGACCGTCGCTGACTTCATTCTTTCCATTGGTAAACAGGAGGACTTTGCCCCGACGGAGGCCCATCGGGAGCTTCGGGCCCTCGCTCGTTCCGTTGCCGAGCGCGAGTTGGTCCCTATGGCCAGCGAACGCGATGACGCGGCCACATTCGATCCCGTGCTCTTTCGCAGGCTGGGTTCTTCGTACGGCTTGTTCGGCCTGACCATCCCCGAAGAAGGTGGAGGCGCCGGTCTGGACGCGTTGGCGCCGGTCATCGTGGCGGAAGAGCTCTCCGCTGCTGATGCCGGCATCGCCCTCTCCTACATCGCCCACGAGGTTCTCTTCGTTCACAACTTCTATCAGGGTGCTTCCGTCGACCAGCTCAAGGCCTTCCTGCCGCAGGTCATCGATGGGACTTGGATCGCCGGGATCGCCATGACCGAACCAGAGGCGGGGACCGAC
>Ga0210133_1000042_pt1 | contig 43791 bp, 43 predicted proteins | sample Joice_ThreeSqC_D_2_FD_184874 | JGI IMG/M metagenome (GOLD analysis project Ga0210133, IMG submission 184874) | Wetland microbial communities from San Francisco Bay, California, USA, that impact long-term carbon sequestration - Joice_ThreeSqC_D1... | ecosystem: Environmental > Aquatic > Marine >...
CGGCTGCTCTACGGCTGCATCTCGTAGAAAATGGTGATGCTCAGGCAGTGAAACTCTCGATCCGAACTCTGCGTCACGACCTTGTCGATAATCCGGGCCTTCGGGTTGTCGTGAATCCAGCGGGTGAGAACCTCTCCGAGCTCATCGCGGTCCTTCGCCTTCGTCGCGGTAAATACCTTTGCCCCCATCATGGCGCTTCTCCTTCCGAACTGTCCTACACAGAACGCTGTTCGCAGAGCTCTCTCACAACCCGCGTGTTCAATGGAATACGATGGGATTGTCGAAATGTAAAATACTTTTTTAGTAAGTTAGAATACATAGACGGCATTTTGAGTAATGCGAGGGCATGGGGAGACGGTCCTTGACCGCGACCACTCAGGGTGCTTAATTCTCACCCCTGCCGAAATCGGATTGATCGACGACCCACCTGGAGGTTTGCTTGGAGACACTGCTCGGACGCCCCCTCGAAGTTGAAGTTCGGGATTCCATCGAAAAGGCGATGAAGATCCTGAAGCAGAAGATGTCGAAGGAGGGCATCCTGCAGGAAATCAAGCGCCGCAGGTACCACGAGAAACCCTCGGTCAAGCGCAAGCGCAAGATCCGCGAGGCGCGCAAGCGGCGTAGGCGCGAGGCCAAGAGGCGCGTGATCCGCTGACCGCCTGGATCGAAATCCAGATCGAAACACAGGCCGAGGCCGCGGAGATCCTGGCGGCCGAAGTCGGCCCCTTGGTAGGAGGGGTCGAGCTGAGAGATAGCGGCACGCTGCTGTCCACCGCCGCCGGTCGGACAGCGGTGATTGCGCTGTGCGAGCCGGAGAATCGCCAGGCGCTGCTGTCAGCGGCCGCCCAGGCCCTCGATACGGCGCGCGGCGCCGGACTCGCCGTGGATCCGGTGTCGGTGCGCGAACGCTCCGCCGACGAAAGTGAGTGGCGGGACGTGTGGAAGCAGTTCTTTCGTGCCACCCGTGTCGGCCGGCGCTTTACCGTGCGCCCGAGCTGGGACCCCGGACAGCCCGCGCAGGGGGAATTCGTCATCGACCTCGATCCCGGCCGTGCCTTCGGCACCGGTGCGCATCCTTCAACGCGAATAGGAATCGGCCTGGCGGAGGATCTGCACGACCAGGAATGCCAGGTCAGGCGTTTCCTCGATCTTGGCTGCGGCTCGGGCATTCTGTCCATCGTCGCCACACGGCTCTGGCCCGAGGCGCGCAGTTTCGCTATCGACAACGATGCCGAGGCCACCTCGTGCAGCGAGGAAAATTTCGAGCGCAACCAGGTACGTGGTGTGACCATCGTGACCGGCACCCTCGATGAAGCCGACGGCGCATTCGATCTGGTGCTGGCCAACATCCAGGCCGATGTGCTTTGCCAACTGGCATTGCCCATGGCGACCAAGATCGTGCCTGGCGGCCATGCGATCCTGTCGGGAATCCTGCTCGAGCAAGTCGACGAGGTGCTGGCTGCGTATGCGAAGGCGGGCTTCGCACTCGACCGCCGCCAGGACGACGGCGAGTGGTGCGGGCTGCTCGTGCGCTGCGAGGCCGCAGCGAGTTAGGCACGGTCATGCCAAGGATCTTCGTACCTCCGGTAAAGCTGTTGGGCGACCGTGCCACCCTGGACGCAGCGGCCCACCGTCATCTGGTCAAGGTGCTGCGCCTCGGGCCCGGCGCCGCCATCCGCCTCTTCGACGGCGCAGGTACCGAAATCGAGGCAACCATCGAGGCGGTCGACAACTCCTCGGTGAAGGTTGTCCTGGGCTCGCGCCGGCGCATCCCCGCCCCGGCCTGCACCATCACGCTACTGCAATGCTTGGCGCGCGGGGAGCGTCTGGATCTCGTCGTGCAGAAGACCACCGAGCTTGGGGTGGCCCGCATCGTTCCCGTGCAGAGTGAACGTGCGGTGATGAAGCCGACAGCGCATCAGCACCGGCGATGGCAAACCATCGCCGAGGAGGCTGCCCGGCAGTCCGGGCGCGCCGATGTGCCCCAGGTTCTGGAATGCGTAGGCTTCGGGGCTGCACTCGAGTTGGCCATTCCCCAAGCCCGTTTCGTGCTGTGGGAACGCGAGCACGGCAAGTCGCTTTCGCAAGCTCTGGCCACCGGCCCGCGCGACGTCGCTCTCCTCGTCGGTCCCGAGGGTGGCTTCACCCCGAAGGAATTCGATTCGGCCACGCGTGCCAACTATCTGCCAGTGAGCCTCGGGCCACGCATCCTGCGCACGGAAACCGCCGCCATCGTGGCCGTGGCGCTCGCCCAAGCGGCAGCCGGCGGAATGGCGTGACACAATGGCGAGGTCCGGCGGGAGCCGCCATCTCGCCCTCCCACCAAAGTGGCCAATAAACTTGCGGCCTTGGCCCCCAGTTCGCAGAATGGTCACGTGACCAGTTACGCAGCCGTCGTCGAGAATACGGGAATGCAGCCTGGACCGGCGGGAACACCATCGCCCACCCGTCCGTTGCAAGACGGGACCAGGGTGCGCGGCCGTGACAGGCCGGTGCTGCGCGTGCGGGCCGCGGGCTTTCCGCGACGCCTGGCCGCCGCGTTCATCGATTTCCTGCTCGTCACCCTCGTCTCCGCCGTGGTCACCCTCGCCGCCGCAATGGCGCTGGGGGTACCATTGCCGACCGCCAGGGAGTTCGGCGCCGACTTCGTGATGGCCGGTCTGCTCGATCGCAACCCCATGGTCGCCGGGGCCTTCGGGCTCCTGCTCGCCATGAGCGCCCTGTACCAAGTCTACCTCGGAGGCATTCTCGGCCAGACCGTGGGCAAGCGTCTCTTCGGCCTGCGCGTGATCTCCTCGCAGGGGAATTCCCCGGGCCCCGTCATCGCGTGCATGCGCTTCGTGACCATGGCGCTCTCGCTGGCACTCGCCGGGCTCGGCTTTCTGTGGTGCATCTTCGATCGCGAACGGCGCGCCCTGCACGATCACCTCTCGGGCACCTACGTGATCCTCGACGAGCGATGAGCGTCGAGGGCGAGCTTTAAAGACCATGTCCCTGTCCGATGTCGCCGCCGCACTCGTTCGTCGCGGCGTGATCACGCGTCAGTCCGCCATCGAAGCGGAGCGGCGCAGGAAACTGTACGGAGGCGGACTCGACACCGCGCTGCTCGAATTGCAGGCCACCGACGAGGAAACCCTGACCACCCACCTCGCGGAGATCATCGGCATCCCGCTCGCCCCTCTGCCGCTCGACACCGCGCCGTCGAACCTGGCCGCGCGGGAGTGGATGGATGGTTCCACCGCGCTCAAGCTCGGGATTGCACCACGCGCGAAACTGGGCGACGTCCTCGACGTGCTGGCGCGGCCAGACCACGATCATGACGGCATGGTGGCGTGGGCCGAGGAGCGTTCGGTGCTCGTCGAGCCGACGTTGATTTGCGAGGTGCGCTTTCGTGGGGTGCTGCACACGCTGTACGGAATTCCCATGGCTCCGCGCTATCTGGCACTGCTGGCACGCCTGGTCGGCACGACCAGTGCGCGATCGGTCGTCCGCGATGGCGCGACCGCCGATCCTCGCACCCCGACCCCGGTCGCCGAGATCGTGGACAGGATCGAAACTCTGCTCGCCGCTGCGCGACTCGGGGATCCCCCCGCCCGTCGAACAGCCTTGCGGCGGCTGTCCCGCCACGTCCAGGAACCGCGGGTGATCGCCTTCCGCCACGCACTGCTCAAGAAGGCAGAGCAGGCCGACACCGCCATAGCGGTGAGCGCGCTCGCCTGCCTGGCCGACCTTCGCGACAAGAATGCCGTGCCTGCCATCGCGGAGTTGCTCGAGGGCCGAAGCCAGGAGGTGGCGGTGGCCGCCTACGAAGCCCTCGTCACGCTTACCTGCGAGGACCTGGGACCGCGAACCAAACGCTGGATGGAATGGTGGGACAGAATGGGATCGAAGCCACGCGTCGAATGGCTGCTCGAGGGCCTCGCCCATCGCACACCGGAGATCCGACTGCTCGCCTCCAGCGACCTCCACGAGATCTCCCACGAATACTTCGGCTACCATCACGACCTGCCCGAGCGAGACCGCGAGGAAGCGCGCCAGCGCTGGATCGCCTGGTGGCAGAACAAGAACGCCAGCCGGGGGTAGTCGCAGCACGGCGTCTTCTGCGCATGCGGGCGGCCACGTTCTGGCCACGGGGTGTGGTAGATTGCGCGCCCCATGTTTGAGACACTCACCAAAGGATTCAGGACCGCCAAGCAGAAGTTCCAGGGTCTGGCCGAGCTCGACGACCAGACCGTGGACGAAGCGCTGGGTGAGGTGCGAACCGCGTTGCTCGAGGCGGACGTCGGGTTCGAGGTCGTGCAGGACTTCTGCAAACAGGTGAAGGAGAAGGCCGTCGGTGTCATCGTCAAGGTGCGCGCCAGCAGCAAGGAAAAGGTTCGCCGCGTGAGCCCGGAAGACCACTTCGTCAAGCTGTGCCACGACGAATTGGTCCATCTCATGGGTCCGGTCGACAGCGATCTGCGCTTCGCCAAGAAGGGTCCGACCGGCATCATGATGGTCGGCCTGCAGGGCAGCGGCAAGACCACCACGGTCGGCAAGCTGGCACGCTACCTGGAAAAGCGCGGGCGTCGGCCCCTGCTGGTCGCCGCGGATGTCTATCGCCCGGCCGCCATCGAACAACTGCAAGTACTCGGCGAATCTCTCGGCATGCCGGTCTTTGCCGAGCCGGGCGGCAGCCCGCCTCTCATCTGCGAGAAGGCCCACCGCTTCGCCGCCGAACACGGCCGCGACACCGTCCTCTTCGATACCGCCGGCCGCCTCGCCATCGACGAGCCGCTGATGAACGAGCTCAAGGAGATCAAACGCCGCGCCAACCCAGCCAACATCTTCTTCGTCATCGACGCCATGATCGGCCAGGACGCGGTGGCCACGGCCAAGACCTTCCACGATTGGCTGAACTATGACGGCGTCATCCTGACCAAGCTCGATGGCGACGCGCGCGGTGGCGCGGCCCTGTCGGTCAAGGCGGTCACGGGCAAGCCGGTCAAGTTCGTGGGCATGGGCGAATCGCTGGATCGGCTGGAGGAGTTCCGTCCCGAAGGCATGGCCAGCCGCATTCTCGGCCGGGGCGATGTCGTCGGCCTGGTGCAACAGTTCGAGGAGGTCGTCGACGAGGAGAAGGCCGAGCAGGACGCCATGCGCATGCTCAAGGGGAAGTTCGACATGAACGACTTCCTCGAGCAGATTTCGGTCTTGAAGAAGATGGGACCGTTATCCGAGATGGTCGAGAAGATCCCGGGCATAGCCGACGCCAACATCCAGGTTGACGACAACGAGCTGGTCCGCATCGGCTCCATCATCTCGTCCATGACCGACGCCGAGCGACGCCAGCCCGAGCTGTTCGTCATCACCAGCTGGGAAGAGGTCGTCGACAGTGGCAAGCGCAAGAAGAAGCGCAGCGCCTTCTTCGATCATAGCCGGCTCGCGCGCATCGCCCGCGGTTGCGGGCGCAAGGAGGCGGAGGTCGCCGACCTGCTCAACCGCTTCGCGATGATGCGGCAGATGATGATGCAGCTCGGAGCTTCGTCGGGCCTGCTCGGCAAGATCCCGGGATTCAAACAGCTCGGGCAGCTCAACCAGGCCAGGAAGATGCTCGGCGGCATGGATATGGATCAATTGGCGTCGATGATGAACATGCAGTCGCGCGAACGCGGGCACTTCCAGGCGCCCACGCGCAACGTCGACCGCGCCAAGGAAAAGCGCAAACGCAAGGACGCGCGCAAGGCCCGCAAGAAGGCGCGCAGGAAGCGCTAGAACTTGGGGGTCGCGACGAGGAGTTTGGCGCTTTCGTTCGCGACGTCCACGCGCCAGGCCTCCGCGTCGGCGGGAACCAGGGCGGTCTGCATCGTCGAAAGCGATACCCGGCCGCCCGGAGTCGATAGCGTCGCCTGGCCGTCCACGCACGTCACGACCACGCACGAAACCTCCGTTGGTTGCACCACACAGCCACGCACGCGCTGTTCACGCAGGGTGAAATACGGGCAAGCGACCAGGAGGCGTTCCTCGCAGCCCGGCCCGAAAGCCGGCCGCCACGGTCCCGGAAGGTGCGGGCCGTAGCCCGTGCGCGAGAAGTCGATGGTTACCATCGATTCCTCGACGTGCAGGGGGCGCGGCTTGCCGTCGAGGCCCGAACGATCCCAGTCGTAAACGCGAAAGGTGATATCCGAGGTCTGCTGTACCTCGTAGAGCAGGCAGCCCTCGCCAAGCGCGTGCACCGTGCGCGCGGGCAGAAAGAAGACGTCGCCCTTGCGCGCATCGAAGCGATTGAGCGTCGACGCCACGCGATGTTCGGCCAGTGCGCGCTCGAACTCGGCGCGATCGACACCGGGCTGGGTACCCTGACAGATCTCTCCACCCTCGTCGAGGAAGACCCAGCACTCGGTCTTGCCGTGCTGACCCACGCCCAGCCCGCGCGCGATGGCGTCGTCAGGATGCACCTGCACGCTCAGGCGCAAGCGGGCGTCGATAAGCTTGATCATGAGAGGAAACTCGCTGCCACAAAACGTGGGACCGACCAGCGAGCTGCCCGCCTGTTCGACGAGATCGTGCAAAGACGCACCGGCCAGGTCACCTTCGGCCACCAGGCTCATGCCGCGCGGGTGATCCGCCACCTCCCACGCCTCGCCGATGGGGCCATCGGGCAGGATTCGACCCCACCCCTCCATGCGCCGCCCCCCCCACACCAGTGGCTGGTAGACCGGACGAAACGTCAAAGGGGCGCGTACTTTCATGAGGGGTCGACAGGGGTCAAGCTGGCAGGGCCGCAAGAGTAGCCCACCGGCTTTGTCGGCGGGGAACCATCGCGGGAGGGTTTGAGAACCCTACCAGGGTTTCCAAGATCAGACGGCAAACACAAGTGCTAGCACAACACCGGCCGCGAGCACGAGCACAGTCACGGCGATGGCCGCGGCGACGGCGGGGAGCGGGCTGGGCCGCGCTAGGCCGCTGTCCACGTCGGCGACTTTCCCCGGAACCGCCGCGGATGCATCAGCGCCCCAGGTAACGCCGTCTGCCTGACCCATTCCGATTGCCTTCCCTGGCGCTGCTTCCTCGGGGGACCGGCAAGCTTCCGCCGCTTCTATCTGGCGCAGGTAGCGATCCTCGGGATCGAGGACGCGAAGGCGGGTCTCGCCGATACGAAGGCTCTCTCCGTCGCGCAAACGGCGCTGCCCCACCACCCTTTCTCCCTCGACTTCGATGCCGTTCTTCGAGGCCATATCGCGCACCACGATGCCTTCGGCGCCGCGTTCGAAGGCCGCGTGTTCCCGCGAAGCGTCCTCGTCGGGAAGTACCAGGTCACACCCCTCCCCTCGCCCGATCTTGAAGACTCGCCCGCTCGCGGATAGGACCAGCTCGCGACCCGCAGCCGGGCCCGAGAGCACGGTCACCCGGGCACATTCCGACGGAGGGCAGGCCTCGAAAATGTCGTGCACCAACCGGCGCGCGAGCGTCGTCGTCCCCGCGCCCCCGTCCTTCTCAAACGCACCGGCCGTCTCACCCTCCCAGCGAACCTCAACGCCGCCGATCTCGAGCACTTCACCGACAACGATGCCCTCTGGCGCGCGTGGGGCCAGCCGGCGCCCTGCCAGGCGCGTGCCATTGGCACTGCCCAGATCCTCGACGCGGTAGCCGCCGCCCACGCGAAAGAACCGCGCATGGCGCGCGGAAATCTTCGGGAAGGGCAACTGAATGGTCGCCCCCGGCGCGCGGCCGAACACGATCTCTCCACCATCGAGGGTAAGCTCGACCTCATGATTGACCCCTTCGGGAGCGCCGTGCACGGAGAAGTCGCCGCGGGGCGACGGCGCGCGGATGGAGAATCGCAGCGGCACCGAAACCGCCCCCTGATCAGCCGGTCGTGTGCTCGGTCGTCGAGGAGGAGTCTTGCGGCGCGGCGTCGTCGGCGGAAGAGGTTGGTGCGGCAGGTGGCGCACTGCCGTCAGCGGCCAGCGGCGCGTCCGTGGCAAGCGGCGCACCGGCGTCGGCGGCCGGCGCTGGGGCCGCGACTGCCGGCTCCGCGCGCGCAGGTGCAGGCGGCGGACCGGGGTCGATGCCGTGCTGCTTGAGCACGGCCAGGTAGTGGTCGCGCTCGGCCAGCGCGCCCAGCAACTTCGCACGCATGACATCGTTGTTCTGCTTGAGCCGGGCTATCTCGGAGAGATCCCGCTGCCGCGTCGAATCGGTCTTGGAGGCCCGGGCCAGGGCCTTCAGGAACTCGGCCTGCGGCACCTCCTGGAACGGCGTCGAACGGTACTTGCCTACCTCGACCTTTTCCAGGTAGCCCTCCGCGGCCAAGCCGAGCAAGGCGCGCGACACGGCCGCCTCGCTGGCGCCGATGGCCATGGAGATGTCGACCGGCGTGAAGACCTGTGCGCTCTGAGCGTGCTTTTTCAGCTCGTCGAAAAACTCCTGACGTCCGAGCTTGGCCCCCGAATCCGACCCGCTGCTGGAACTCGATCGTGTGCTGGCGTGGCTCCGCTTGAGACTCATGTTCTCCCCCGCGAGTGAGTTAGGACCGGCGTTATACCTCAAAACACCGCCGGGCGTCTCGCGTCTAAGCGTGACGCCCTAGCGCTTGCGCTTGCGGCGGGAAGCACGCGGGCCCCGGGAAGAAGCGGCCTCGGGAGGAACCGGCAGCGGGCGTTCCCACAGACGAAGCGCGGCCGGGTCCGCCCTGAACTTCCGGATGAGGAAGTAGAGCAGGACACCGCCTGCCACCAGGGAGATCGCGCCGATGAACTGAGAAGTCGACAAGGGGCCCACGGCGCCACGGTCGGCGTCGCCACGGTAGACTTCGATGAGCGAGCGCAAGACGGCGTAGCCCATCACCCAACCGAGGAAGACCTCGCCTGAGAACTTGCGCACCCGGCGCAGGTACATGAGCAAGCCGAAGAGCGCCAGGCCCGCAAGCGATTCGTAGATCTGGGTCGGATGCACCGGGTAGGAATACGCGGCGTTCTCATCCAGCTTGAAGTGGCCGACGTGGTCGAACCAGGCCGGCGTCTTGGCCGGGAAACGGATGGCCCAGGGCACGTCGGCCCGGCGACCATAGTCGCAACCGTACATCAGGCAACCGACCCGAGTGATCGCCGTGCCCAGCACGACCGAGGGCGCGGAGACGTCCGCCCAGCGCAACAGCTGAATTTTGCGCTTGCGGCAGCCGTACCAGCTGGCGAGAAAGCCGCCGATCATGCCGCCGTAGGCAACGAGACCGCCCTTGTTGAGCAGGAAGATGTCGATCGGGCTGCTGAATTCGTTCCATTCCGTGATGACGTAGAGCAACCGCGCGCCAATGATCGACCACACCGCGGTCCACATGTAGATCGCGCCGGCCTGCTCGTTGGGGATCCCGTCATTTCTGGCCAGACGCAGGGCCAGGAACCACCCCACCACCATCGACGTGCCCAGCATCACCCCATAGGAGAAGATGGGTACCGGTTTCCATGGCTCGGCGAAAACGCCGGCCGACGGTATCCACGAGCCGCCGCGCAACCCGAGCAGAAGCCACGCGCCCGCCACGAGGTAAAGCGGCGTGGTGCTGCGTGTGACTTCCGGATTTCGTCGGCGCGCGCGCGCATTCCGCAACGCGCTGCCCACGGCCAGTAGCAATGCGAGGACGAACAACAGCTTCGAGGGTAACTCGACGAGCGTCTGAAGCATCGGCCGGGTTCTACCAGATCACCGGCCGGTGAAGAAACGGCGCGAGGCTCGCAATGCTAGTTCTTGGGGGTCTCCGTGTACTCGGCGTCGATGACGTCGTCCTTCTTGCTCGCTCCGTCGCCCGATGTCTGCCCGGATGGCGGCTCTCCCCCGGCGCTGGCCTGCGCCCCGCCCGAGCCGCCTGCGGCTTTGTACAGTGCCTCGGCCATCTTGTGCGATGCCTTCTCCAGCCGCTCGAAGGAGCCCTTGAAGATCTCGGCGTCGGTGGCTTCCTTGTTCGCGTCGAGCGTGCTGCGCGCTTCCTTGAGCGCGTCCTCCAGCGCGCCACGCTCGCCTTCGGGAATCTTGTCCTTGTTCTCGTCGAAGTGCTTCTGCACGCTGAACTGCAGACCCTCCAGCCGATTGCGCGCCTCGATGGCCTCGCGACGCTTCTTGTCTTCGGCCTCGTGCTCCTGCGCTTCCTTGGTCATGCGCTGCACCTCGGCTTCGGAAAGCCCCGAAGATGCGGTGATGGTGATCTGCTGCGCCTTGCTGGTGGCCTTGTCCTTGGCTGACACGTTCACGATGCCATTGGCGTCGATGTCGAAGGTGACCTCGATCTGCGGCATGCCACGCGGCGCGGGCAGGATGCCTTCCAGGCCGAACTTGCCGAGCAGCCGGTTGTCGTTGGCCATGGGGCGCTCGCCCTGGTACACCTTGACCTCGACCGAGGTCTGATTGTCGGCGGCGGTCGAGAAGGTTTCCGACTTCTTCGTCGGGATCGTGGTGTTGCGCGGGATGAGCGTGGTCATCACGCCGCCCAGGGTTTCAATACCGAGCGACAGTGGCGTCACGTCGAGGAGCAGCATGTCCTTGACCTCGCCCGAGAGCACGCCCGCCTGCACCGCCGCGCCCAGCGCAACGACCTCATCGGGATTCACGCCCTTGTGCGGATCCTTGCCGAAAAACTCCTTCACCACCTGCTGCACCTTGGGAATGCGGGTCGACCCGCCGACGAGCACAACCTCGGCGATTTCCGAAGCCTTCTTGTTGGCATCGGCGAGCGCCTTCTTGGTCGGCTCGATGGTTCGCTGGATGAGATCGTCGACCATCTGCTCCATCTTCGCGCGCGAGAGCTTCATCTGTAGGTGCTTGGGGCCGGACGCATCCGCCGTGAGGAAGGGCAGGTTGATCTCCGTCTCCATCACCTGAGACAGCTCGATTTTGGCCTTTTCCGCCGCCTCGCGCAGACGCTGCAGCACCATCTTGTCCTTGGAGACGTCAATTCCCTGGTCCTTGCGGAACTCGGCGATGAGCCAATCCATGATGCGCTGATCGATGTCGTCCCCGCCCAGGTGCGTGTCGCCATTGGTGGACACCACCTCGACCACGTTCTCGCCCACTTCCAGGATCGAAATATCGAATGTCCCGCCGCCGAAATCGTAGACGGCAATGATTTCGTCCTTCTTCTTGTCGAGCCCGTAGGCGAGAGCCGCCGCGGTCGGTTCGTTGACGATGCGCTTGACGTCGAGACCTGCGATGCGGCCGGCGTCCTTCGTCGCCTGGCGCTGCGAGTCGTTGAAATAGGCCGGTACCGTGATGACCGCCTCGACTACCTTTTCGCCCAGATGGTCTTCCGCGGCCTTCTTCAGTTTGCCGAGCACCTTGGCCGACACCTCGGGTGGGGTGACCTGCTTGCCGCGGATTTCGAAATCCACTTCGCCGTGCGCACCACGCACCGATTTGAAGGGCATGCGCTTGATATCCTCCGAGGCCTCTTCGAAGCGACGCCCCATGAAGCGCTTGGCCGAAAAGACAGTGTTCTCGGGGTTGGTGATCGACTGTCGTCGGGCAATCTGTCCGACCAGGACCTCGCCCTTGTCGTCCCACGCAACCACCGACGGGGTCAGTCGCCCGCCTTCCTCGTTCGTGATGACCTTCGGCTCCTTGCCGTCCATGATGGCGACGACCGAGTTGGTGGTTCCGAGATCAATTCCGATAATCTTTCCCATGGTTTGCGTCCCTTCGTGCTGGTGAGAGGAGGCGGTCAATCCGCGTCGGGCCCCACGGTAAGCACCCATCCTTATGGGTCAAGCACGAAGGCTACTTCCCGCTCGCAGTCCTGACGACGAGGTCGGGGCGCAGGCCCATGACGCGCGCCAGGCGGAAGAGACCTTCTATCTGCCCCGAGCCAGGATCGACCACCGAACGCAGATCGGCTCGGTCGAGCGCGTGGTCGAGCAGGTGCGTGGGCGGCACGGTTCGAACCAACCAGCGCGTCCGAGCCCCGTCCATTGCCGGGGTGAGCATCAGCATGACCGCCAAGGCCACCGTCGCGGCCAAGCGCGCCCGGCCAAGCTTGCCCGCGACATGAAGCAACCCCGCGGACGCGAACGCGGCGCTCACCGCGATGGCGACGGGCAGAGCGACACGCGCCGGACCTATGGCCAATTCCGCGGGTGAGCTGGGCCGAGCGAACATCACGGCCGACAGGAGGGTCAAGGCCAGCCACGCCGCCAGCACAGCCGCGCGCGCGCCGATCACCACCAACCCAATGACGGCGAGCAACGCCCCGACCACACCCAGCTCGTCTCCGATCTCGACCGCGGTTGACCACGGCCCTGCGCTGATATCGGCGCCGAGGCTTGCAAAGCTCGCAAACAGATGGCCCAGGGTGGCTGGCCTCGAGCTGCAGGCCACCGCCGCCAGGGTCGAGGCGCCCCACGCCGCGACGAAACCGAGCGGCGCGAGCAGCGGCCAGCGAGAGCCCTTGCGCAACGCCCAGATGCCGAGACCAACGAGCAACGGCCAAAGCAGCGGGCCGGCGATGGCATCCACCCCGGAGCAGAGTCCGGCCACGACGACCAGCGCGAAGCCGGCTGTGGCCGACAAAGGGTCTCGCAACAGGAACAGCCCCACCAGCAGGCCGGCGGTGAGAAGAAGCAGGGTCGCCGCCGCGCTGCCGCCCGTCGTCGCCACGTCGAAGGTCGACAAAGAAAGGCCGGCGGAGAGAGCCGCGGCCGACGCCACGAGGGGCTCGTGCAGAAAATCGCGGCGTTCCTGACGCGCGTTCGCCGCCGGACGCAGCAACACCAAGACCTGCAGGCACAGCCGGCCAATGAGCGCAACGGCGAGCGCGCAAAGCGCGGCCGAAGCCAGGTTCGCACGCATGGGCTGATCTCCGAGAGGAACGTACCCGGCGAGGCGCTCCGCAAGCAGGCCATAGGCGGCTGGCTCGCGGCTGGCGTCGAGCGAGAGCCCCGCCGCAACTTGCGACGCAGCCTCGACCCGAGCCAGACCAAGCGGCATGGCCAGGGCATAGACGGCGAAGGCCCCGGCGAACAGCGCCGCATCGAGCGAAGGCCAGGCCCGGCCCTGTGAATTCCCGGTCACGTCTGCCATGAGAAGGCAAAGCGGAGCAGAAGTCGAGATTGCGCTGTGCCCCCGGCCATCTTTGCTCGCCCCGGACCGTCGTGTCCAATTGATCAGCTAAGTTGACGAAGCCTGGCCTTGCCGGTATCCCGAATGGAGTGCACACCGTTCGAGGACGCCACTGCATCACCACCGAATTGGGGACTGCGCTGCGCGCGCCTGCCGTCGCCATCGGCAACTTCGACGGCGTTCACCTTGGCCACCGCGCCCTGATCGATGAGGCCAGGCGTATCGCGCACGCCGCCGGGGGACAGGCCGTGGCGCTGACCTTCGATCCACACCCCGCCCGGTTCTTCGCTCCGAACCTTGCGCCCCCCATGCTCTGCCCCCTTCACCGGCGCATCGAACTGCTGAAAGAAGCCGGAGCGGATGTCGTGCTGGTCGAGCCCTTCACCGCGGAATTCGCCGCCATGCCCGCCGAGGTGTTTGTCGAGCAGGCGCTGGCGAAGGACATCGGCGCGCACCATGTGGTGGTCGGCGCGGACTTCAGTTTCGGGCGGAACCGCAACGGAAACACCGCCCTGCTCGCGAGCCTGGGCGCCCGTTTCGGCATGGAGGTTTCCATCGTTGCACCGGTCACCGCCAGCGGACTCGTCTGCTCATCGACCAAGATCCGCGAGTTCGTGCTCGAGGGCCGCGTGGAGGGAGCGAGTCTGTTGCTTGGCCGTCCGTTCGAGATCGACGGCACCGTGGCTGCCGGGGCCGGCCGCGGTCGCGGCCTGGGCGTGCCTACCGCCAATCTGACCCAAGTCGGAGAAATCCTACCCAAGCCGGGCGTCTACGCCGGCCGCGCCCGCCCCCTCGATTCCGATGGCGTCTGGTTCGCCGCTGCCATCAGCATCGGCACCAACCCGACCTTCAGTGAAGAGGGCGGCTCCGAGCTGTTCGTCGAGGCGCACCTGCTCGACTTTTCCGGCGATCTCTACGGCCACCAACTGCGGCTGACATTCGTCGCGCGACTGCGCGAACAGCGCCGTTATGCGAAGATCGAGGATCTGGTCGCCGAGATTGGCCGGGACATCGCTCGCACCAGGGAGATCTGCACATGAGCACGGATCATTTGTACGAGACCGAGACCATGGCCGAGCTGTGCGCGCGCCAGGGCCGCATCGGCGAGGCGATTTCCATCTATCGCTCGCTCGCCGAGAGCGCGACCGACGCGGCCACGCGCACCCGTGCGCAGGCGCGCCAGGCCATGTTGGAATCCACCTGGCAGCCCTTGCGGGAAACCGAGGTTCCACCCGCCGACATTCCCTTGCCGGCCGAACCCGGCGTCGCCGTGCAAGTCGGGGAGGATCAGATCACGGTGGCCTGGGCGTTGCCCCCCGACACCACGCCCCTGGCGCTCGACATCCTGGTCATGCAAAGGACCAACGCCGGCATCGACGCGCAGAAAAAGCTGCTGCCGCTGGCCACGGCCACGGGCAGGCTGGGACTGGCGGTGCCCGCGGTGCATTCCGCCGCGGCCGCTGCCGGAACGGTACGCGCCGGCAGATTCGTGCCCCTGGCACGCTCGGCGACGTAGACGATCGCGCGCCGGACTCTCGCGAGTGACGATATGCGTTGAGCAATCAGCGTGCAGGTTCGCGCACGTGTCACGCTCAAACGGGAAAGACAGTATTCTGGATCGGTGTTTCGTCCGGGGGGCGGCTAGATCGGGAGTGGGGAAAGTGCCGTTCTTCCCCTGGGCTAGCTGGCCGTTCGAAGGAGCTTCTATGACATCATCGTTCGTGGCTCGGAGAGTCTCGTCATCTTCGACCCGTCTGCTGGCGGGCTTGGCGCTCGTGTCGGCGGTTTCCTGCCAATCCGGCGGAAGTGGCAACGGAAACGGGAGCACCAGCCCTTCCGGCGGCAACACCAGTTCCGGCGGCAACACCAGCACGGGCGGCAGCACTAACTCCGGCGGCACCACCGGCAGCGGCGGCACCACCGGCAACGGTGGGATTACCGGCAACGGTGGGATTGCCGGCGTCGGTGGGATTACCGGCGTCGGCGGCGCAACAGGCAACGGTGGAAGCAGCGGCAGCGGCGGTACCACCGGCAGCGCTGTGACGACAGGCAACGGCGGCTCGACGGGATCGGGCGGCAGCACAGGTAGCGGTGGCGAGACGACCCCGACTACATGCGATGCGACCGCACCGACGAGCGGAGTTTTCGCCGCGCCGACCGGGAGCGGCAGCACCTGCTCCCTCTCCTCGCCCTGTTCGGTTGGCACCGCCCTCGGCAAGGCAAGCAGCAGCATGCCGGTCTACCTGCGTGGTGGAACCTACAGCAATACCAACTACCTCGCGGTGTCCGCCTCGGGCACGGCGAGCAGCTACGTCGTCGTGTCTGCCTACCCCTGCGAGCTGCCCATCATCGATCCAGGAAGTCTCGCCTTGAACGGCGAGTACATCAGCGTCCGGGGCATCGTCGCCCGCAACGCCGCGGGCGGCTTCGGCAACAAGTGGACGGGGGGCGGCACGACCAATTCCAACGGCCACCTGGAGTTCATCAACTGTGTCGCGGATATGCATGAACGGAACGGCATCGCCTTCTACAGTGCCACGGGCGTGCACATCAAACAGAGTATCGTCGCCCACACCGGCTTCAGTACGACGGGCTCATGGTCGAGCGGCGTCAACATCTTTGGCGCTCAGGGCACGTACCAGGACAACCTGGTGGAGCAGAGCATCGCCTTCGAGAACATGGACAACGAGAGACACACCGACGGCAGCGGCTTCATCGTCGATGACATCGGCACCGGTACCACCTTCCGTAACAACATCGGCTTTCGCAACGGGGGCTCGTGCATCCGGCTGACCACGACCACGGGCACCCACATCATCAATAATAGCTGCTACGGCAACGGTCTCGATGCCGCCGCCACGGGGCCCTCGACCCCCGACGAGATCTTCTTCTCGAGCTCGGCCACCACGCAAGGGGCGGTGCTGGTCAACAACATCGCCGTGGCCAGCGGCAAAGGCGGCGACACCCAGGCCATCTTCGGCGGCAGCGGCGCCACCGTCTCGAACAACGTCACCAACAACACCGGCACCATCGACTTCTGGGTCGACGCGGCCGGGACCAACCCCGACTTCCACCTCACGTCTTCGGCAACGACGATCATCGGCAAGGGAACCGCGACCGAAGCGCCCGCGGACGACATCGGCTTCGATCCGAAGTGCATCACCAAGAGGGCCCCCACCGACACCGGCACCCAACCTTGGTGGCTCTACTCTGTCGACTACGATTACATCAAGAGCATCGGCGGTGTCGCCCAGTGCTTCCACCCGAAGGCACGCTCGGGACCGCCCGACATCGGCGCCTACAGTCTTTGAGCGTACTGGCGCCCCGATAGTGGGGGATACGTGCGCGATCCCGGGGATGGCCGGCGTGCCTGCCGGCGCGCGATCCCGGCGACGTGCACCTGGATTCCGGCATCCAAACGGCGCAAACTGAATCAGCTCGCACACGGCGCGGTCGGAAAGCGATCATGATACGACAGTACCCACTGACTCCTGCAGCCGGGAAACGCCTCATCGCCAAGGCGCTCGCCCTGCACCCGTGGGTGACGGAAACCCTGCGCACTGGTCGCCTGGTCATCGTGGCCGGCACGACCAACAGCTATGCGGCGGAGGAGATCCTCAAGCAAATCGGTCAGGCGGTGGGTTTCGTGAGCCGTCATTTCTTTCGCGGCGTCACCCTGCCACCGTCCGTGATTGCGGCAAGGGCGGGGCGACCACCTGACACCAGCGGCTTTCCCGGCGATGTGGTCATCGACAAGGGCGTGTGGGCGCGAGCCAAGACCATCTTCGAGGTGATCGACCAGCTCGGACCCGACGACCTCATTTTGAAGGGGGCCAATGCCCTCGACGTTTCGGGACATGCGGGCGGCTTCATCGACCATCCCGATGGCGGCCCGACCGGCGCGATCCTGCCGGCGGTCTTGGGCCGCCACACGAAAATGCTCATCCCGGTCGGGTTGGAGAAGCGGGTTCCGGGCAGCCTGCTCGACCTGAGCCACGCGCTGACCAGTCCCGACAACAAGGGTCTGAGAATGTGCCTGCTGCCCGGCACGGTCTTCACCGAGATCGACGCCATCGCCCTCGTCACCAAGGCCCGCGCAACTTTGGTGGGCGCTGGCGGCGTGGCTGGCGCCGAGGGAACCATCTGGCTCGCGGTGGAGGGCAATGACGAGCAGCTCGCGCAGGTCGATGCGCTCATGCGCAAGGTTCTCACCGAACCCGGATTCAACGTCGATTAGCCCGGGAATTCGCGCCCCATCTCGCGCCGTGCCTCTGTGGTTTTCCGGCGACAACCACTATGATGGAAGGTGGTGACGGCAATGCACGTGGATGGCAAGGGCGACAAGTCTCCCATCTTCATCCCCGCCAAGGGGCCGGCGGTGCTTTGCCTGCACGGCTTCACGGGCACTCCCTGGGAGGTCGCTCCGCTGGCGCGCGCCCTGGGATCCGCCGGGTTCGCGGTCTCGGTGCCCTTGCTCGAGGGCCACGGCGAAGACACCGCTGCCCTCGCGGCGACGACCTGGCGGGACTGGCTTTCATCGGCCGAGGAGGCTTTCGATCGTCTGCGCGTGGAAGCTGGCGGTCCCGTGGCGATCGCCGGATTCTCCATGGGGGGCCTTCTGGCGCTACGACTCGCCCGCCTGCGCCCCGGCGCAGTTCCGGCACTTGCGCTCATGTCGGTCCCCTTGCGCCTGCCCGAATGGCAAGTGGCGGTGCTGCGAGCCTTCGGCCTCCTGCCCGGCTTCCTGCGCCGCAATCGCCTGGCCAGGCTGCACAAACGCGGCGGTAGCGACGTCACCGATGCCCAGGTTCGCGACGAAAACCCCTCTTTACACGAGATGCCCCTGGCCGGCATCGCCGAGCTGGTCGATCTCGCCGAGACGGTCCGCCGCGACCTGACCTTCCTTGCCATGCCCGCCCTGGTCGCGCACGGCGAGCGCGACCGCACCGTTCCCCAGAGCGCGTCCTTCGAATTGGCGGGCAGCCTCGCTTCCATCGTCGTCGAGCGACTGTGGCTGCCACGCTCGGGTCACCTCATCGCGGTCGATGTCGAGCGCGCCCAGCTTTGCGATACCGTGGTGCGCTTCCTTTCCAAGCACGTGGGGGCGCCTGTGGGCGCGGGCCACCCATCCCCGCCAGCCGAAGACAGGCAAGCCAAATGACGGACGACTTCATTCTCGCCATCGACCAAGGAACCACGGGCACGACCGCGCTGCTCTTCGACGAAAACATGCAGGTGCGCGGTAAAGGCTACCGCGAGATTCCGCAGTTCTTTCCCAAGCCGGGATGGGTCGAGCACGATCCGGAGGAGATCTGGCGATCGGTCTTGCTCAGCGTGGCCGAGGCGCGCGGGCGCGCGGGCGCTGGCACCATCATCGGCATCGGCATCACCAACCAGCGCGAGACGGTGGTGTGCTGGGACCGCGAGACCGGCCGCGCCCTGGCCCCGGCCATCGTGTGGCAAGACCGCCGCACCGCGGGTCATTGCCAGACTTTGCGCGAAGCTGGGGCCGAGCCGACCTTCCAGAAAAGCGCCGGCCTCATCATCGATCCCTACTTCTCGGGCACGAAGCTCTCCTGGTTGCTCGACAACGTCGCGGGGCTACGCCAAGGCGCCGAGGCGGGCAAGGTCGCGTTCGGGACCGTGGACAGCTTTCTCGTGTGGCGCCTGTCCGGCGGCAAGAGTCACGTCACCGACGTCTCCAACGCCTCGCGGACGATGCTCTTCGACATCGGCAACCTGGTCTGGGACCCCGAGCTGTGTCGTATCCTCACCGTGCCCACCGCTGCCCTGCCCCGCGTGGTGCCCTGCGCGGGTTCCCTGGCCTCCACCCTCGGGGTGGCTGGGCTCGCCGACGGCACTCCCATCGCGGGCATGGCCGGAGATCAGCAGGCGGCGCTGTACGGCCAGGGCTGCCTCGAACGCGGCGACGCCAAGTGCACCTTCGGGACGGGAGCCTTCCTGCTCATGAACGTCGGAGCGAAGCCCATTGCCTCGCAACACCGCTTGCTCGCCACGCTGGCCTGGCAGACGGCGACGGGCGCGACCTACGCGCTCGAGGGCAGCGCCTTCGTTTGCGGGGCCCTGGTGCAATGGCTGCGCGACGGCCTGGGCATCATCCAAAGCGCCTCCGAGATCGAGAGCCTGGCGGCTTCCGTGCCCGACACCGGGGGCGTTGCCATCGTGCCCGCGCTGGTGGGACTTGGCGCGCCCCACTGGCGGCCCGAGGCGCGCGGCCTCATCTGCGGCATCTCCCGCGGAACCACCGCCGCGCATATCGCCCGTGCCGCGCTCGAAGCCATGGCGATGCAGAACGTCGACCTGGTGCGCGCCATGGAGCGCGACGCCGGACAGCCCATCACCAGTCTGCGCGTCGACGGCGGCGCAACGTCGAATGGGCTGCTCATGCAGATGCAGGCGGACCTTCTCGGCACGGACATCCTCCGACCCGCCATGATCGAATCGACCGCGCTCGGCGCCGGAATGCTGGCCGCCCGGGGTCTGGGACTTGAAAGCAGACAGACTAGCAAGCCAAACTTGAACATAACGGTCTTCCATCCCCGAGTCACCCCGGCCGAGCGCGAACAGCGCATGTTGCGCTGGCGCGATGCCCTTGCCAGATCCTGACGTGACGCTCTCAACGAAAACCAGGCCCGACGGATCCCACCAGTTCTCCTCGGTATCACTGCGCATCGAGGCGGCGGCGACCACGCATGCCGGCCAGGTGCGTGAATCGAATGAGGACGTCTTCGGCATCTTCCCGGACGAGCGACTGTACGTGGTGGCCGACGGCATGGGCGGCCGCGCCGCCGGCGAAATAGCCGCGCGAATCGCCATCGACGTCCTGGAGGCATTCTGCCGGGAGAACCGCACCTCGCCGCCCGAGACGTGGCCGTTTCCAATCGACCCGCGCTACGCCCGGCCGGTCAACCTGCTGCGCGTCGGCCTCAAAGTGGCCAACCAGCGCATACGCGAGGAAGCGCGAAAGGATCCCCGCTGGTATCGCATGGGGGCCACCATCGCCGCGCTCACCTTCGAAGAGGATCAACTGGTCGCCGCCCATGCGGGCGACGTGCGCATCTACCGCATTCGTGACGGCAGCGCCTCTCGACTGACCCGCGATCACTCCGTCACCGAGGAACTGAAGTCTGCGCAGCCAGCGCTTTCAGCCCAGGATATCGCCGCGCTCGGCAATCGCAATGTCATCACGCGGGCCTTGGGCAACAGGCCCGAGGTCGAACCGACGGTGTATTTGAATTCTTTCAGCGACGGGGACATCTATCTGCTGTGTTCCGACGGGCTTTGGGACTGCATTCCCGGCGACCACATGACCGACATCGTGCTCGGGCAACCTGACCTGGAATCCGCCTGCCACGCCCTGGCCGATGCAGCCAACGCCGCGGGCGCACCCGACAACCTCACCGCCCTCCTCGTCCGCGTGCAACGCGAGGACCGATGAAGAAGCCTCTCGCCAGCAAGAAGACCCTGGTGTGCGTGGGTCCGGGCGGGGTGGGCAAGACCACGACCGCGGCGGCCCTCGGCGTGATCGCCGCGCGAAGCGGCCTGAAAACCCTGGTGTGCACCATCGACCCAGCACCCCGCCTGGCCGACGCCCTCGGCGTGCCTTGCCTCGGCGTGAAGCCAGCGGCCATGGCCGCAAACACCGCACTCGCCCTCGGCATCGCTTCGCCGGATCTGCTGCACGCCATGCGCGTCGATCCGTCGGACGCGTTCGCCCAGCTGGTGAACGAGCAGGTGGCCGATCCCGGGCTGCGCAGCCGCATCTTCTCGAATTCCCTGTACCGCCACGTCACCACCAACTTGACCGGATCCCAGGAGTACGCGGCCACCCTCGCCCTTTACGAGGTCCGTCGCGACGGCGGCTACGACCTCATCGTGCTAGACACCCCACCCACGACCAACGCGCTCGAATTCCTGGAAACCCCGGCGCGCCTGGCCAAGGCCATCTCCAGCCCGGCCGTGCAGTGGTTTGCCCGGCCCGATCCACGCGCAGGCCGCTTCACGCTCAAACGACTTGGTGTGGGTGGTGCCATGATCATCAGGCGCGCGGGCAAATTGATGGGCAGCCAGTTTCTCGACGATCTCGGCGAGTTTCTCCTCGACATCCGGGAGGTGCTGGGAGGCTTTCTTGCCCGCGCGCGCGAAATCGAGACGGTGCTCAAACAGCCGGACGTGGGCTTCGTGCTGGTCATGACCCCTGACGCCGCCGCCGTTGGCGAAGCGCTCTACTTCGCCCGGCGCCTGCGCGAAACGGGCTCGCCGCTGTGCTGCTTCATCGCCAACCGTACCGTGCCAGAACCCGACGCGTGCCCGCCCGAGGCCCTGCGCGCCGCCTTGGACTCCATGCCCTTGCTCCGCGATCTGCCCGCCGAAGAGATGGATCGCGCGGCGTCACGCCTGTGCGACCTCGCCGCTTACCTGGGCAAGATCGCCGCGGCGCAAAGACGGGAACTCGAACGACTCACGCGCGAGTCTCCCGGTATCGACATCACCTTGGTGCCGCTCCTTCCCCACGATGTCTCCAGCATCGATTCGCTGAGAGCCATCGCCGATCGACTGAGCCATGACTGAGCCATGCTTCGCCTCTTCGTCGCCGTGGATCTGCCCGCCGCCCAACAACTGGCGGTAGCCGCGCTGTGCACGGACGTCCCTGGGGCGCGATGGGTGAAGCCTCACCAGCTGCACATCACCTTGCATTTCGCGGGACGGACGCCAGACGAGCAGTTGCCGGACCTTCGCCAGCGACTCGATCGCGTGAGAGCGCCCTCGTTTCGCGTGGCCCTGCGTGGCGTCGGCGTCTTCCCCGTTGCCGCCCGAAGACCACGTGTTCTCTGGTTGGGCCTGGAGCCCACCGCGCCACTCAACCATCTCAAACACGAAATCGACCGCGCGGTTGCCCCCTTGCTCGCGGCGCATCCCCGTGACTCGAAACAGGAATTCTCTGCACACCTGACCCTGGCCCGCCTCGGCGGCAAGCCCGACGAAAACCTGGCGCGCTTCCTCGCGCGTCATGCGGACCACCAGGGCCCGGCATGGGACGTTACCTGTTTTCGGCTCTACCGGAGCACGCTCCATCCACGCGGAGCGGTCCACGAGGCGCTTTCAACTTATCCGCTGACCCGGATCTGCCGAGAGGGGTAGTACTGCAGTGTCAAAGGAAGACGTACCCCATGAGATCTTCGATGAGCCGTCCGAGCCGGTTCGCATCTCCGTGGGATCGTCTCCCGGGATCGCAAGGCTGCCAATCGCGCCGACCTCTCCGGATTTCGAATTCGACGAGTCGGTCTACCAGCTCATCCTCGACCGGGTCGAGGACGGCGTGTACTTCGTCGATCGGAACAAGCACATTCGGCTGTGGAACAGCGGAGCGGAGGCCATCACCGGCTTCACCCGCGAGGACGTCATGGGAACGCCCTGTGGAAACCACTGGCTGTGCCACGTGGACAGCGGAGGCCGGCCTTTGTGTGGGGACGGCTGTCCGCTCGAGCGGGCGGTAGGGAGCGAGAACGCCTTCGAGAACGAGGCGTACCTGCAGCACAAGCTCGGCCACCGCATCCCCGTCCGCATCAAGACCTGGCCGCTGCGCAATCGCCTGGGGCAGCTCGTGGGCGCGGCGGAAATCTTTCGCAGCACCGTCGAAGGCAGACGGCAGGAGCAGCTCATCGAGGAACTGTCACACCTCGCTCTCATCGACGATCTGACCCACCTGCCCAATCGCCGCCACTTCGACCTTCAGCTCGATCGGAGGTTGGCCGAGCTCAACCGCTTCGCCTGGCCGTTCGGCGTGCTCATGATCGACCTCGACCACTTCAAGCAGGTCAACGATAACTTCGGCCATCATCTGGGGGACCAAATCCTGCACCTGGTCGCCCGAACCCTGCTGGCCAACTGCCGTTCCGTCGATGTCGTTGCCCGCTGGGGTGGCGAGGAATTCGGGGCCATCATCGCCAACGTGCGCGAGGAAGAGCTGCGCAAGGTCGCCGAGAAATTCCGGGCCATGGTCGAGAGTAGCGGCCTGCGATCGGCATCGAGCGCGCCCGTCCGGGTCACCATCTCGGTCGGTGGCGCCATCGCAAAGTCCAGCGACACGCCGATGGAGTTGATGAGGCGCGCCGACGACATGTTGTATGCGGCCAAGCGCGGCGGACGGAACCGCGTGCTCATCTAGCTCCGGCCGGCAAGCCGTCGCCCAACCCGCATCTGTGCCTCGCCGCCAGGTTGTGGTAGGGGTAGGACCTCGATGAAGCAAGGGCAGCCTCCCGACGAAGCCGACCCGTCTCCCCGTGTAGCACGGTGGCCGTGGTGGATTGCGTTGCTCTGTTGCGTCGCCGGGTTGTGGCTGTCCATCGTCCTCGAACAGATCCACTTCAAGATTCATACCGACCCGTCGTTCCACAGCTTCTGCGCCATCGACCGCAAGGTGAACTGCGACATCGTCGCGCACAGTCCCTATTCCGTGCTCTTCGGCGTACCGGTGGCGGCGTGGGGAATTTTCGCGTACGCCCTCGCGGCCGTGGTGTCGCTGTGGGGGCTGCGCAGCAAGCGGCCACGGCTCGCCGCCGGGTGTGGGCTCGCCCTGGCGCTGGTCTACGTGGTTTCGAGCGCGGTGCTGGGCGCCGTCTCTGCCTTCCTCGTCACCGCGGTGTGCATCCTGTGTCTGGCTACCTACGGCGTCAACCTGGTCTTCCTGGTCAGCATGGTGCTAGCCGCGCGTCCCGCGGGCCTTCGGTCAGCGCTCGCCGAGCTCCCAGCCATGCTGCGCGCGCGGCCGGTGCGCGTGCTCGCCATTCTCGCCGTGATCGGTGGCGCAAAAATCGCCCTGATCCTCGGCCATCCCTCGTACTGGAAGGCCACATCCACGGCGGTCCGCTCGCATACCATCGCTCCCGCCCTGCCCCACGGCGTCGAACCCGGGGGCGGACACTTCATCGGCGCCGAGCACCCCGTCGTCACCCTCACCGAGTTTAGCGACTACGAGTGCCCGTACTGCCGCCAGTTCCACACGCAGCTTCGCGAGCTGCTCGAACGCTACCCCACGCGTCTCCGCCTGGTGCACCGCCATTATCCGCTCGACCAGAGCTGCAATTCGTCCATCAAGGCGCGCATGCACGAAAACGCCTGCTTCGCCGCCATGGTCGCCGAGTGCGCCGGCCGGCAGAAACGTTTCTGGCAGGCCAACGACTACCTCTTCGCCGAGGCGCGCAACCTGCACGCCCGCACCAACGCCGAGATTGCACGCGACCTGGGACTCGACGCCAAGGCGCTGGAGTCGTGCCTGCGCGAGGAAGGCCCCCGCAGCGTGGCTTTCGACGTGGACGAGGGCAACCGCTTGGGCATCCAGGGCACGCCCACCTTCGTGGTCGGGGGCAAGACCTACATGGGCAATCTCCCGCCCTTCGTGCTCGCAAAGTTGCAGGGGGCACCGGCCGCCGGCGTGGACAGCGGCACGCCGTAGCGACGGCTGTGGTTCCGCAGAGCGGCGCCTACCGTGTCGCCTGGTTTCGGGGTCGCGTGGCGCGCAGAAGCCTATCCTCCAACCTGCGCATGACCTTGGCCTGCGCGGGGCGATGGTGATCGTGCCCGAAGAGGTGGCACAGCCCGTGGACGGACAGACGGGCAAGCTCGCCGGAAAGGCGGCGACCGGAGGCGCGACGGAGTGCGGTTTCCACGGAGATGACGATGTCGCCGAGGAAGACGCCATCGCCCGCTGGATCGGTTTCCCCTTCCAGCTCTTGCTGGTGGAAGCTGAGCACGTCGGTGGCCCGATCGAGCTTGCGGTAGCGGCGGTTGAGCCCGCGCATCTCCGCGTCGCCGGTGACAAGCAGCGCGATGTGCGAGCGTGAGCGACCGAGCGAGCGCAGGGCCGAGCGCAGGCGGGCCGCGAGGCTGCGACGCAAGATCGGGGGGACGAGGCCGGCCACCTCGGGCCGCACCAACACATCGACCATGGTTACATCACCCGTTTCCAGATCTCGGCCCCGACGAAAACCCGGAACAGCTCGGCGTCGCATTTGCCCGCGCGGACCTCGCTCTCCAAGATGCCGAGGGCGCGTGGCACGGGGACGGCGGCTTTGTACGGGCGATCGGCGGCGGTCAGCGCATCGAAGATGTCCGCAATGGTGAGCATGCGCGTCTCGATCGCGATGGCGTCACCGCGTAGATTGGCGGGGTAGCCGCTTCCGTCGAGAAACTCGTGGTGCGCGCCGGCGATTCGCGGAATGCCCCGCAAGGCACGCCCCCAGGGAATGGTGCGCAGGAAGGCGATGGTGTGATTGACGTGGCTCTGGATTTGCACCCGCTCATCCGGGGTGAGACTGCCACGCGGGACTTGCAGCGCCGACAGCTCCTCCGGCGTGAGGTAGCGCTGCGCCTGGCCGTTCTCGTCGGGGTAACTGAGATTCGCCAGCTCGACCAGTCTGTCCAAGGCGGGTCTGTCCATCACGGTGGGCTCGTTGGCGGTCACCACCATGTGCCAGCACTCGTCGAGCACGCCCAGCCGCTGCGCGAGCTCTGCATCGAGCCTTGCGGCTTTCTCGTCGCCCCCCGGTCCACCGCTTTGGAAGAGCGCCAGCTTGCGCCCAAGAATCTCCGCCTCCATCGCCTTGCGCATGTAGCGCAGGCGCATCGACACCGCGGCCAGCTGCCAGTCGTAGAGCTTCTTGGCCTTGACCAGCACCTGTTCGCGCACGCCGACCTTGCCGAAGTCGTGCAACACGCCCGCGTACTCGAGCTGGCGAAGATCGTCGCGCGAGAAACGCAACGGAGCCAGTGGACCGTCGGAGATCCCGTCGACCGTCTCGGCCAGTGCCACCGACAGTGTGGCCACGCGCCGCGAGTGCCCCGACGTCGTCGGATCCCGCGACTCGATGGCGGTAACGGATGCGTCGACGAAGCTCTCGAACAGATGGCGAATCTCGTCGTACAGGAGGGCATTCTCCAGCGACACGCCCGCCTGCGAGGCGAGAGCCAGCGCCATCTCCTCGGAGCGGCGGTCGAAGGCAACGACCTGGCTGGCGAAGTCGGAAGGGCCGATCAGCTTGCTGGCCGGCTCCTTCTTCTTGTTGATGAGCTGGATGACCCCGATGACTTCGCCCACGGCGGACATCATGGGAACCGTCAGCATCGAGCGAGCCTGGTAGCCGGTCTGCTGGTCGAAGCTTCGGTTGTGGGTCAACCCGCCGGCGTCGGCGGAACCGAGGGCGCCGAGATCCGTGATGTTGATGGGCTTGCCGCCCAGGACGGCCTTGCCCGCGATCGAGGACGCGTCGACCTTGAGCCTGAACTCCTTGAAGTCGATGACCATCGAGTCGTTCTGCGAAAGCATGAAGTGCAGCACGGCGTTCGCCTCTCGCCCCCGTCCAAGGGAAGCCAATCGACGCGAAGGCACGCCGCGCGCAGGGGTGCCACCCGCGGGGACGCCTCGCGCTGGCGTGAGATGCGCTCGCTCGTCAGCGCTGGTCGGGCCACTGCCTTCCTCGGTCTCGATGACGTAGACGCTGCCCGCGTCCGCGCCCGTGATCTGGCGGCTCTTGAGCAGGATGAGACCGAGCAGCTTGCGGATGTCTCGCTCGGAGGAGAGCGCGCGAGAGATCTGCAGCAACTCATCGCGCTCGTAGCGCGCCCGTGCCGCCGCTTCTTCCGCGCCGACGGGATGCTCGTCCGTACCCACGTCGATGCCCCCTGCCCCGCTATCTCACCGGCGGCGTCGGGCTGTCACGGCCCGGCTCGCCATCCCCCGGCTTGCGCTCGTACGCTCGGATGATTTTGGCCACCAGCGGGTGGCGGACCACGTCGACCTCAGTGAAATAGCAGAAGGAAATGCCCTCGACGCCCTTCAGCAGGTACTCGGCCTCGGTCAGTCCAGAGCGCCGGCGATCAGGCAGATCGATCTGCGTGACGTCGCCGGTGACCACCGCCTTCGATTCGAACCCGAGGCGCGTGAGAAACATCTTCATTTGTTCGCTCGTCGTGTTCTGCGCCTCGTCGAGAATGACGAAGGAATCGTTGAGGGTGCGGCCGCGCATGAAGGCGATGGGCGCGATCTCGAGAATCCCGCGCTCCATGAGCTGCTGGGCGCGGTCGAAATCGAGCATGTCATGCAAAGCATCGTACAGCGGCCGCAGATACGGCGAAACCTTGTCCTCCATGGTGCCGGGCAGAAAGCCCAGGCGTTCGCCAGCCTCGATGGCCGGCCGGGTGAGCACGATGCGCTTGACCCGCTTTTCCAGTAGCTCGCGCAGGGCCAAGGCCATTGCCAAGTACGTCTTTCCCGTGCCGGCTGGGCCAATGGCGAAAACAATGTCGCGTTCGCGGATGGCGTCCACGTAACGCTTCTGAGCCAGGCCCTTGGGCGCGATGGGGCGGGCGCGGCTGCCCACGAGTATGGTGTCCGAGAAGACCTCCTGCAAATTCGCGCTGGCGTCCCCGCGCAACACTTCGGCGGCCCGTCCGACGTCCTCGGGCCCGATGGGCCGGCCGCTGCGGGCCATGCGATACAGCTGCTCGACCAGACGCCGTGCTTGCGCGATGGCATCCGCGCTGCCCATCAGGGTCAGCTCGTTGCCGCGCGAGTGCAGCCGCGCGTTGGTCTCCAGCTCGATGCGCTTGAGATTGGCGTTGCGCTCTCCGAAGAGCATGAGCGCCACGCGGTTGTCATCCAGGACAACCCGATCGGATTCGACGTCGCCACTGCTACGATGACTTTCAGTAGATCGATGACTCACGGTACTTGCTTCCTCTGTAGCACGAGCCCCGCGCAAGAACCAGGGAGCAGACAGTATTGATGGGAACCCTCGAAGGGTTCCCATTCCCTCCCGCGCTCTGGCTCCAGCGGGCCTAGCCCGCTTTCGCCTACGCGATTCTGATGGGAACCCTCGAAGGATTCCCATTCCCTCCCGCGCTCTGGCTCCAGCGGGCCTAGCCCGCTTTCGCCTACGCGATTCTGATGGGAACCCTCGAAGGGTTCCCATTCCCTCCCGCGCTCTGGCTCCAGCGGGCCTAGCCCGCTTTCGCCTACGCGATCGGCTTCCCTAATGACCTGCCACACCACTCGAAGGTGTACGAGATGCGAGCTAAACTGCGGGGCCGTGAACGACGAGACACCCCCGCCCGACATGAACCTTGATCCCCTGCCCGGAAAACAGACCGGCGCGGGCTTGCCCCGCCTGGTGGGACTCATGCAGCGCTTACTCGCACCTGACGGCTGTCCCTGGGATCGGGAGCAAACCCTGGCTTCGCTTCTGCCCTATCTCGTCGAGGAAACCTACGAGGTCGTGGACGCACTCCAGTCCGGCAACGTGGCCGACCATCGGGAAGAACTCGGCGACCTGCTCCTGCAGGTGATCTTTCAGGCCGAGCTACGCCACGCTGAGGGTGACTTCGGCATCGACGAGGTCATCGAAGGCATCGTACGCAAGCTGGTGCGGCGACATCCGCACGTGTTCGGCGAGGTACACGCCAACAACGCCGACGAAGCGCTGGCGAGCTGGGCCAAGCTCAAGGCGACCGAGAAAGCGAAGAAAGGCAAGAAGGGCGCGCTCGACGGCATCCCGCGCAGCGCCCCCGCCTTGGTGCGCGCCATGCGAGCGGGCGAGAAGGCCGGCGCGGTCGGCTTCGACTGGCCGGACGTGGCCGGCGTACGCGACAAGGTGGCCGAGGAGCTGGCGGAATTCGACCAGGCCTGCGCCAGCCAGGATCGCGCGTCCATGAACCAGGAGCTCGGCGACCTGCTCTTCTCCGTCGTGAACCTCGCGCGCAAGCTCGACCTCGACGCCGAGCACTGCCTGCGCGAGGCGACCGATCGCTTCGGCCGCCGCTTTGCCTTCATGGAGGACAGGCTGGAGACGCAAGGTCGTACGGTCAAGTCGGCGTCCCCCGCCGAGCAGAACGAGCTGTGGGAGGAGGCCAAGAAGGCCGGCGTGACCTAGGAGCGGCTAAAGCCACCCCAGCGCGCGAGCAGCAATCACGAAGACCGCGCCCCACAGGCCGGCGAAGACGTCGTCCATCACCACGCCCCAGCCCTCGCGCAGCTTCTCGGCCCAGCGAGCGGGCCAGGGCTTCCACTGGTCGAAGATGCGAAACAGCACCACCGATGCCAGCACACCTTTCCAGCCGTACGGCGCAACCGCGAGGGTGATGAGCACGCCGGCGACCTCGTCGATGCACACAATCTGGGGATCCTTGAGGCCAGTGTGGCGCACGACCTGGGTCGCGGCCCACACCCCAGCCAGCGTCACCGCGATTGCACCGGCGCCAACGGCATAGGGGCCACCTCGCACCAGAAGCAGGTACAGCGGGATCGCACCGATCGTGCCGGCCGTGCCCGGCATCTTGGGAAAACGGCCACAGCCGAACCAGATGGCCAGGATGTAGGCCAGGCGATACGTCATTCGTCCTGCCCGAGCATGCGTCTTACCTCGGCGGTGTAACCGCCGCCGTCGTGGACGAACAACGGTGGTTCAATGGCGATCTCGCCGCTTCCGAACCTCGCCTCGACGAGAATGCGTCCCGGCATGCCCCCCTCCCGGGGCATTACCGCACGCGAACGCGCGACGTGGAGCCCGCGCGCGCCCAGACCTGCGCGCAACTCGTCCCAACGGTCGAAGGGAAAGATCGTCGCCAGACGTCCGCTCGGACGAAGGGCGTGGACGGCCGCATCGAGCCAGCCGGCAAGGGTCAAGGTCACCTCATGATGGGCCAAGGCCATCTCCGACTGCGGTGGCAGGTTGCCGGTACCCAGCCGGCGAAACGGGGGATTGGTCGCGACCAGGTCGAAGGCGTGCTCCTCAACGGCGTCGAGGCGTCGCACGTCCGTCTCCACGATGCGAAGGCGACTTAGAAAACCATTCTCGCTGGTGCCCTGCCCGGCCAGCTCGGCCAGTCGCGGCTGAATTTCCACCCCGACGCCGCTCGCCGCCTCGTCGCGAGCCAGCAGCAGAAAGGAAAGCGCGCCGCTGGCGCAGCCGATGTCGAGGAACCGGCCGAAGGGCGGCGCGACGAAACCGGCGAGCAGCACCGGATCCAGGCTGCTGCGATAGCCGTTGCGCGGCTGGAGCAGTTTCACCCGCCCACACAGCAGCGTGTCGCGCGATATTTCCGCTTCGTCGAGCACTGGGCTCAGACCACCGGTGGCTCGGCGGCTCGAATTTTCTGCATCACCAAACCGGTGGCGAGCTTGGGCTGGAAGTAGGTCGACTTCTGCGGGAGCACGAAGCCAGCTTCGCAGGCATCTAGCACCTGATTCGTCTTGGTCGCGTTCATGACGAAGGCGGCCTGCACGGCGCCGCTGCCGACGCGGGCCAGGGTCTCGCGCAGGTCGTGGCTGTAGGTGAGATTCTGCTGCTTGGCCATGGCCTCGGCGCCGATGCCGAGCAGAGGATCCAGGACCAGGCCGTGCAGGACGCTCACGTCCAGGCATCCCAGCGTCTGCGGGCCCAGCCTCGACAAATCGGCGTCCTTGCGCAGACGCAGCCAGGTGGTCTTCTCGACCTTCGGCCGCCTCACGGCGAAAGCCACCGCGGACTCGCCCTCGCGGCGCAGGCGTTCACCGATGGCGGCCGCCTCGCGATCGTCGCTCACCTCGACGTCGAACCACGGCTTGCAACGCTCGGGCAGCGTGTCGAGGGCGGCTTCCTGAAGTCCGTGCACCATCCGGTGGGTGGGCAACACGAGCAAGCCGGGATCCTCGGCGCGCGCGAAGAACATGGGGCCGAAATCGGCCTGTGACGCTCCCGGCGCCGCGCCCGCGGGTCGCAGCGCATCGCGAATGGCGACCATGGTTTCATAGCGATGGTGGCCGTCGGCGATCATCACCTGTTTGGGCGCCATGATGCTCGCGACACCTGCGATGGCGGCAGGATCCGTGATCACCCACAGGCGGTGCCGGCAACCGTCGGGCGTGGTGGCGTCGACCTCCGGCGCACGCTCGGCGGCCCGTTCGAGGATGGTCTCGGCATCTCCCCTAGGGTCACGATACAGCACGAAGATCTGCGAGAAGTGCGCCTCGGTGGTCTTGATCAACTTGAAGCGATCGACCTTGGGCCCCGAGAGGGTGTGCTCGTGCGGCAGCACGATCCGGTCAGCGAAAGGGGAAAGCAAGATGAGCGCGAAGAAGCCCTTTCGGGTGTAGCTTCGCGGGCCCGTGCCGGTGTCGAAGGTGAAGATCTGCTCGTAGCGGTAGATGGCCGGTTTGTCGTCCTCGACCAGGCTGCCCTCGGCGATCCAGGCATCCAGAAGGGCACGCGCGTTGTCGTACTTCGCGTCGCCCTCGCCGCGCGGCAGATCGAGGTGCACGATGTTGCGCTGGTGCTGCGACTCCAGCGCCGCACGCTGCTCGGGCGAGATGACGTCATAGGGTGGCGCGATGATCTTCGCAATCTCGGGCAGGCGGGCCGGGGCGAATCGAAGAGCACGAAAGGCGGCGATGCGTGGCATGGCGGCCGGACTCTAGTTTCCTAGCCCCGGAAAGCCAAGCGGGATCCCGGAGCGGGTCTCAAGGACTCGCCGAGTTCACGGATTGATGCTGCCTATCTTGTTGCCGAACTGCTCGGTGAACCACAGGTTGCCGTCGGGACCCACCGCGATGCCCTCCGGGCCACTGTTCGCTGTGGGAATGGGGAACTCGACGATCCGTCCCGAAGTGGTGATGCAACCGATGGCGTTGCCCTTGTCTTCGGTAAACCACAACGCGCCGTTGGCAACGGTGATGTTCACGGGATAGCTGTCCGCGGTCGGGGTCGAAAACTCCGTCACCTCACCCGTGATCGTGATGCGGCCGATGCTGCCGGCGCCATATTCGGCGAACCACAAGGCACCGTCAGGGCCTGCGGTGATGCCCCAGGGCTGGCTCCCGATGCGGCGCAGATGAAAGATCGTCGCCGGTCCATCGAACGGGATCGCGCAGATGCTGTCCACGACCTGCCGCGTGGCCCACAGGCTGCCCTGAGGCCCAAGGGTGAGGCCGACCAGGACACCCTCGCTTCCGCAGGGAAGCGTGGTGAGCAGCCCCGCGTCGGACACGCTGGCAACGTAGTTCGATGCATAGCCGGTGAACCATGGATTGCCGTCGGGACCGACGGCCATGCTCTTGGGCAAGCTGTCGGCCGAGCCGAGGCCAAGCTCGGTGATGGTGCCAGTCATCGTGGCATAACCGACCTTGTGCGCGAGAACCTCGGTGAACCAGATGTTGCCGTCCGATCCGGCAACGATGCCAAAGGGCCCGGAGTTGCCGGTCAACACGTGAAACTCGCTTAGCGCGCCCGACGGAGTGATGCGGCCGATCACGTCGGCGTTGTATTCGGTGAACCACAGGTTCCCGTCGGGCCCAGCGGCGATGCCCCGAGGCTGGCTGCGCAGGTTGGGGAGCGCGAACTCGGTCACCTCGTGCAGCCCCGCGCAGGCTCCCAACTCGCCGCCCGTCGCGTTCATTCCGCCGCTGCCACCCCCGATGGACGCCGAACCGCCGCTGCCGAGCACCCCGCCCGTCGCCGTGATTTCCCCCGTGCCCGCCACGCCACCAACGCCGCCAACACTGCCGCCCTGTGTGGCCGGCGGGACTGCAGGCTCCAGCATCACCGAACGACCGCACGCGCAGATGGACAACAACAGGATCCCGGATGTTGTACGGACTTGCATCGCACACCGACAGGCCAACGATACCACCCTGGGGATCTTGGTCCTACCCCGGCGCAGGGGCGGCTTCATATCTCGGGATACAGACGACGCAGGCCCTCGGCCGTTGCCGGACAAACCCCGCGTTCGCTGATGATGCCGGTGACCAATCGAGCTGGCGTGACGTCGAAGGCGGGATTCGCCGCTTTGCTGGCTTCGGGCAGGATGTCCACCTTGACCAGATCGCCCGATGGGGTGCGCCCGCGCATGAAACGCACTTCGTCCGCGCTGCGCTCCTCGATAGGGATCTGCGCCACGCCATCGCTCAGCTCCCAATCGATGGTCGGACCGGTAAGCGCCGCATAGAAGGGCACCCCACAATCCTTCGCAGCGAGTGCCTTCAAGTAGGTGCCGACCTTGTTGCACACGTCGCCGTTCGCCGTGGTGCGATCCGAGCCCACGATGCACGCGTCCACCTGGCCGTGCTGCATGAGGTGTCCACCGGCATTGTCCGCGATCACGGTGTGAGGAACGCCATGCTCACCAAGCTCCCACGCGGTGAGCGAGGCGCCCTGGTTGCGCGGCCGGGTCTCGTCGACCCACACGTGGACCGGGATACCGGCGTCGTGGGCTTTGTAGATGGGCGCCAGCGCTGTGCCGAAGTCGACGGTGGCCAGCCAGCCGGCGTTGCAATGGGTCAGCACATTGATGGGCCGGCCGGGATTCTTCCTGGCCAGCTCCGCGAGGATCTGCTTGCCATGCTCGCCGATGGCAGCGCAACTCGCCACGTCCTCATCGCACAGCTCGGCCGCGCATCGAAACGCGGCCGCTGCACGCTCGTCCACGGGCAAAGGTGCCACCGCCGCGACGATCTCATCCACGGCCCAGCGCAAATTCACAGCCGTCGGACGCGCGGCGACCAATCGCGCGCGCGCCGCCTCCAGCGAGTCCGTTGTGGCCTGGCCCCGCAGAGCCAGCGCCATCCCGTAAGCGCCGGTGGCACCGATGAGGGGTGCGCCGCGCACGATCATGTCGGAGATGGCTCGCACGGCGTCGTCCAGGCAGGCGAGTCGCATCAGCACGAATTCGTGGGGCAGGCGCGTCTGATCGATGACCTCGACGAACTGACCATCCTCGACAGGGTAGATGGTTCGATAGTGTTTGCCGCCAACCTTCATGGCGCTACCCGAGGTACTTTCCCAGGATGGGTGACAGGCGCAGGCTGAGATCGTCAGGGATCATGCTCCGGTCGCTCCAGATGGCGAGTCGGAGCGCCGACTGACATTCGCAGGGTACCTCTGCTTGTGCGGCCACGGACGGGAGCGCGCTCCCGATGAGATTGAGCGCATTCTGCGTGGATGCCTTCACGTTTCCGATGATCTCCTCGAGCAGCGCCACCTTGTCCTCGTCGGCGAGGCGTTTGCGCCAGCAGTCATAGTCGGTGACCAGCGCCACCGCCGCGTAGCAAATCTCCGCCTCGCGCGCCAGCTTGGCCTCGGGCATGAGGGTCATGCCGATGAGGTCGCCGCCCCAGGCCCGGTGCATCTCGCTCTCGGCACGCGTCGAAAACTGCGGGCCCTCCATGCACACATAGGTTCCGCTCGAGTGCAGGGTCAAGGGCAAGCCCGCGCCCACCGCGGAAAGCAGGCTGCGCAAGGTCGGGCAGAACGGAGTCGCCATCTCCACGTGCACCGCCATTCCGTCGAAAAACGAGGTGGGCCGGCTGAAGGTCTTGTCGATGGCCTGATCGGGCAGCACCAAATCGCGTGGCGCGATCTTCTCGCGCAGGCTGCCCACGGCTGCGCTGGCCAGGATGTGCGTCACCCCCAGGGTCTTGAGCGCGAAGATGTTGGCGCGAAAGGGAACCGACGACGGGTGGATCAGGTGGCCATCCCCGTGCCGCGAAATGAGCGCGACCGGCACCCCGGAAACCTGCGTCGTGATGATGGGACCCGACGGCATACCGAAAGGAGTATCGATGGTGTGGCTCTGTCCGGCGCCCAGAGCGCCCAGTGATTCTCCAAGACCCGTGCCGCCGATGATGCCAATCATGCGCGTCCTTTCCTGTTGCGGTGCAGACAGGGAGAGTGCCCCGTCGCGGGCAGGAGCGCAAGACGTTCAAAGACTCGCGAGCGAGCGGCCGTCGACTGCGATGGCTAGAGCTTGTAGGAGATCTTGCCCGCGAGGTGCAGGATCACGTCCACCGACCAGGACTTGTCGGGAAGGTCGCCCGCCAACGAGATCGTGACGAGAATCTTCTTCGCCGTCCACACCGTGCTGATATCGACGGGATAGGGCGCCTTGGCCACCAGCATCGTCGATGGCGCCATGTTGTCGGGTCGAGCATAGTCCACGATAGTGATGGGCGCAGACTTCCTGCTGTCGGCGTCCGCGATGCTGACGTGCGCGTAGTGGATGAAGTTGAGATCCGTCACACCACTCACGGCACTAAGGTCGATCTCCGTAACGTAGATCTTGCTGTTGAGATCCTTGACCCACGAGAGATTCTCCGAGCTCAAGGTGAAGGTCTGCGTCGCCGACACCTCGTCGTGCCTGCCACCACCGCCACCCCACCCCGTGCCGTGGAACGAGACGCCCTTCTTGGTGATCTGGGCCTCGGGAACGTCGGCTTCGACCTGCGCGCAGGAAGCGCCTGCCACGGTCGCACAGGCCAGTGCCAACTTCAGCAGCGTGTTTGTAGCTGAATTCTTCATGACCGCCTCACAACAAGAAGACGATGAGCCCGACCTTGAGCGACGAGCCGAAGGCCTTGATCTTGGGATCGCTGCTGACCTGGACAACCGTGTCCGTGCCGGTATCCGCGAGAGTTCCGCCTGCGCTGTGAAGTTGCGCCCAGACCATCGACATGCCGCCGTGGACGAAGAAGGTGAAGTACTTGCCACCGAATTCGAGGCCGACATGCGCGTTGGCGTAGTCGTACTCGAGCTTCTCGAGTAGCGGACTGCCGCTGAATGAACCGCCAGCCATGCTGCGTACCAATCCGTTCGCGTCGCCCTGGCCATAGCGCCCGTACTCCAGTGAGAGCGAGGGGCCCGAGCCGAAGGGAATCAGGCTGAAGCCTCCGCGCCAGCCCTTGCTCACGGAATTGCTGCCCGCCCCGGCTTCGACGCGGAACCATTTCCACGGCCGGACCACCAGCGACCCGATGAGGCCGTCCGGCACGCCCACGTCCACCATGGCGCCCACCAACGGCCAGCGTTCGGCCTGCCTCTTCTGCAGCGCTGCCTCCACTGTGGCCGGCTCCTCGGCATGGCCGGGCACCGGCGCCAGTACGACGACCCACCCAACCGCTGCGGCCATTAGAATGGTGGACTTCATGATTTTATTCTGCACCTATTGATAGGTAATCTCAAATACATAATTTGTAATATGAAACTTTTTCGTCAGGTCGCCGTGCTCGCCTCGGGAACACCCTGTAAAATCTCGGAATCAAAGGAGATTCTCAAGACCCGTCGAGTCAGTCGAGGACAGCCAGGGCTATGGTTCGACCGCGCCCCTGCGCAGGATCTCCATGGTGTCGCCGTGCACGCGAACCAAGGTGCTCGCGGGGCCACCGGGGGTCTGTCCCCCATCGAGAATCTGCAAGTCCGTGTCGGTGAAATAGGCCGCGACTTCGGCCGCGGTTCGCGCCGGCCGGGCGCAGGCAGGGTTGGCGCTGGTCGATGTGATGGGGCGACCAACCGCCGCGACGAGCGCGGCCGCCAGCGGCTGCGAGGACACCCTTGCCGCAACGTAGCCGTCGCGCACAATCGAGGCGGGCAACCCCGGGCGCGCGAGCAGCGCGATGGTCAGCGGGCCAGGCCAGTGAGCCGCCGCCAATTTCTGCGCCCGCGCGGGAATCTCCAGACACAACTCGGCGAACATCGTCAGGTCCGCCACCAGGAGCGCGCTCGCCTTTTCCGCCGAACGTCCCTTGAGCATGAAGAGGCGATCGAGCGCTGCCGCGTCGAGCGCAGCTACCGCCAACCCGTAGTAGGTCTCCGTCGGAAACGCCACGACCTCCCCTCGACGGATGGCCCGCGCCGCGAGATCGACGCGATCGAGGTTGGTGCTGCCGGCGGAAGTAGACATCGCGAAAGGTATACCGCGACCCTCCAGGTAGTCGCCACCGGGGTTGCCCTGCCTGGGACCGCCTCGTCCTGTCAGGGCCTGCTATGGTCCACATCATGCGCATCGTGCTCCTCGACAGCTTCACGACGGATCAAGGCGACACCAGCTGGACGGAGTTGCGCGCCCTCGGCGAGTTGACGGTCTTCCCGCGTACGGAGCCGGCCTTGGTACGTGAGCGATGCGCCGGCGCGGATGCGCTGCTGACCAACAAGGTCGTGCTTTCAGCGGACATCATGGCCGCGCTGCCGGACCTGCGCTACATCGGGCTCACCTCGACCGGGACCAACGTCGTCGATCTCGATGCGGCCCGGGCGCGCGGCATCGCGGTCACCAACGTTCCCGCCTACTCGACGGAATCCGTGGCCGAGCTGGTCTTCGCCATCATCCTGCACTTCGCCTTCCGCGCTGGCGAGCACGATGCCGCGGTCAAGGCAGGTCGCTGGGCCGCCGGGCCGGACTTCTGCTTCTTCTTGGCCCCGCTGCGTGAGCTTCACGGCAAGACCCTCGTGGTTATCGGCCTGGGAGCCATCGGCAAGGCGGTCGCTCGCATCGGAGCTGCCTTCGGCATGAGGATCGTCGCCGCCGCCGTTCCGGGATCGACGAGGCAAGACCGCGTGCCCCTCGACCAGGCGTTGCCCATCGCGGACGTCGTGAGCTTGCACTGCCCGCTCGGGCCGGCCACGCGGGCCCTGGTCAATCGCGCATTCCTGGCCGCGCTCAAGCCAGGCGCGATTCTCGTCAACACCAGCCGAGGACCCATCGTGGACGAGGGCGCCCTGCTGGAGGCCTTGCGCGCGGGCCGACTCGGCGGCGTCGGTCTGGACGTGCTCGAACGGGAACCGCCCGCGCCTGACCACCCCCTCCTCGACAAGAACGCGCCTTGGTCGGAACGCCTACTCGTGACCCCGCACCTCGCCTGGGGCACGGTCGAGTCACGCCGCCGCCTCGCCGCGGAGGTCGCACGCAACCTCGCTGCGTTCCAGGCGGGTGAGCGCCGAAACCGGGTGGACTGACAGCCTATCGCGCCGCCAAAAGGGCTCGCGCGACCTCGGCGAATCCGCTGGCGGACTCGGCCTGGGTGATGAAGGCAGGACGATCCTCGCCCAGCTCGTCCAGGAAGCGCATCACGTTGCGCACGCCCACGCTGGTGCGGCCAAGCCGTGCAAAGACAGAACGATCGTTGCTGCTGTCGCCCACGAAGAGAATGGATTCATCGGGGGTGCTGCTGGCCACGGGATCGATGGACAGCAAGGCCGCCAACAACCCCTCCGCCTTGCCCCACCCCGCTGGCCGCACATGGATGTGAATGGAGCTGGCCATCACCTCAAGATCCGCATCCACGAGCTTGCCGCTCGCCACCAGCGCGGCGGCATCGAAACTGGCCGGCCGTATGAACGCACGCTCGTGCAGACGGAAGGCATCGTCCGGCGTGACCGTCAGGCCAAAAGCATCGCGCACGCGGGCGGCATTCTCTGCAAGCCGGGTGGCAAATCCCGGCGCGCGTTCCGGCCCGAGGTCCATGCGCTCGCCGTCGCCGGCAAAGGCCACCAGGCCATTCTCCGCCACCACCACCTTGACCGACGGCAGGTAGCCCGCCAGCGCCTGCGCCCAGCCGGCTGGCCGCCCCGTGACCAGCGCGATGGCGACACCCGCCTTCCCCAGCGCCTCGAAGCACTCGACCGTGCCCCCGGGGATCTTCCCGGCCGTGGTGATGGTGTCGTCGACGTCGGCCGCCAGTACGCGGACGCGAGCCAAAAGCAGACTAGAACACTCCGAGAATGGTTGCATGGGAACCTCGGCGCACAGAACTGCCTTCCATGGAAGCACCCATGGCCAAACAACGAAGGAAGACGCCGCTACAGCTCGAAGCCGTAGGGCTTCTTGGCGTTCTTGCCCTTCTTCTTCGACTTGTTCGATTTGCCCTCCGCTCGCCGCTGCTTCTTGCCACGGCGGTTCCGGCAGGAAGAGGCCTGCGCTTGGATTCCATCCTCGCTGGCTTGCGCGACCGGGATTGCGAGGGGCAGAACGAACGAAAAAACGAGGGACACGAGTACTACGATTCGACGCATGGGTATTGATGAGTCTAGCGGAAAATCCTCGAATGCCAGTCCCTTTTCTACTTCGATGGCCCCGCCCCGGCCGCGCCCATCATTCCCCGCACCACCTTCGCGATGCTCTCCAAGCTGCCGAGGGAAATGCGGAAGTCCCCCGTCAGGGACTTGCCGCCACGCAGCGCAAATGAGAATGGGGCCTTCATTTCCGCAAGGCCAGGCAGAGCCCCCGCCATGGTGGCGAGCTGGTTGCCGGGCAGCTCCTTGCCCTGCTTGAGCATGCGCAAGCCCATGGAAACGACATCCACCGAGGCCATGCCCTCCGCTCCCTTGCCGCGTTCGAGTGCCGCGGCAACCAGGGGGGCGCCCTTGGTGCCACCTTCGACGCCGTAGCGGGCGAGCGTCTTGCGCGCATCGCGGCCCGTTGCCTGCAGGAGCTGTCCGTCTCTAACCGTGAAAGCGGTCTTGACGGTATCTCCACCGGCGAAGGCCTTGGCCATGGCACGAACCTCGGCATCCTTGTTTTCGATCTTCTTCTCGATCTCGACCACGCCGCGCGAGCGCTTGATCTTGGGCGAGGTCAACTTCTGACCGTACAACTCGGCCTCCCACGCGTGCTGTGCCTTGGCCAGCGCGACCGCGGCATCGAGCGCGGCCTTGCTACTCGTGCCCTTCTTCAGCGGTGAGCTGCACAGGGTGGCGAAGCCCGCCTCGGCCTGCTCGAACACGCACGACCATTCGCCGGTCGCATCGAACAGCTTGGTCGTCGCGCGCATGAGGCCCTGGCCGGCCGGTCCCGTCGCCTCGAACATCTTGGCCACATAGGGCAGCCAGGCAGAGAACGCGCCAACGGCCATCACTGCCGTACTGTCATCGCGAATTGGCAGACGCTGGTCGAATGCATACGGCCAACGCTGCGAGGTCCGGGTGGCGAATTCCGTGCCGGCAACTGGGACCAGCTCGGACTGCAAGAGCAAACCATCCTCGGGGCCGAGGTCGAGCACGATGCGAACGGCGGACGAATCGAGGGCGAGCTTGGCTGCGGTTTCCGTGAAGGTCGCGATCATGCGCCGGAAGCCTTCGGTCATTGGCTTGCCCCCGCCTTGCGCCTCGCGAGTCATCAGCGCGGCCGCCTCGGACACCACGGCCTCGCGCGACTTGCCACTGGCCGCGAGCAGGGCCTGGGGCAGCACGGTGACGACTGCCTGACCAGCTGGCTGCTTCGCCTGCTCGGCCGCGGCCAAGCCACCGGCGAGCAGGAGAGCGTCCGCCGATCCCGAGATGAAGAGCGTGCGCCCCTTGACCCCCCCCCAGATCACGTCTCCGTCCGGGGTACGGCGCTCGGAAACCCCATTCCGCTGCGCGCCCGCGGCACCCATTTCCTCGAAGGTCTTCCTGGCGCCCGCCGCATCCCGGAAGGTCATGGCCGCGCAGAAGCCCTTGATGCGTGACTTGGGTTGTAGCACCCACACGATGGCGATGGGCGCGGCTTCATCCAGCCGGTCCCAGACCGCGTTGAAATGGGCGCTGTCACCCATGACGCCCATGCCTGCGAGCGAGGACACAAGCTCGCGCCCCAACAGCATGGGCAGCTGCAACCGGCGCGACAGCGCGTCGAGGTCGCCCGTGATCTTCCTTGGTGAGGCCGTCACCACGCTGCCGACGACCGTGCCCCCGACCACGGCCGCGTCAGCGAATTGGGGCTCGGCGGCAGCTACGGGCGTGACCGCCGGCGCGGCCGCCAACGCGGCCGGCGCGGGCGCAAGCTTGGCTGGCGCCACGGGCGGGGCGGTTCCGCATGCGGCCGTGGTGGCGAAAAACAGGCCGAGCGTGACGGCGCGGCAGGAGCTGGACAAGGTTCTTTGGGTCATGAGGCCAGCACGATACGACCGATTGAGTCGTCTTCCAAGCCCGCTGGTTCCCGACGCCCTCGGTTCTCGACGCAGAGCTTGCGAATACCGGCTATACTCGATGGCACTCGTGATCGGTCGCAGCATCGGAAATTACAAGATCGTCCGTGTACTTGGTGAGGGCGGGATGGGGACGGTCTACCTCGCGGAACACCCCATGATTGGCAAGAGGGTGGCGGTCAAGATGTTGCGCCCGGACCTCGGCACCGACCCCGGCCTGGTGTCGCGCTTCTTCCAGGAAGCCAAGGCGGTGAACGAGATCCGCCACCCCAACATCGTCGACATCTCGGACTTCGGCCACACCGAGGACGGTGTCGTGTATTTCGTGATGGAGCTGATGGAGGGCCAGAGCCTGCGCGACCGGCTCTCATCCTCCGGCCCCATGCCCATCGAAGAAGCGGTTGCATGCGCCCGCCAGGTGGTGGATGCGCTGGCCGCCGCGCACCGGGTCGGCATCATTCACCGCGACCTCAAGCCCGACAACATCTTCCTGGTGCCGGATCCGCAGGTGCCGGGTGGCTTCCGCTCGAAGCTCTTCGACTTCGGCGTGGCCAAGCTGGTGGGGGACAATCAGGCGCAGGTCGGGCACAAGACCATCGACGGCGCCGTGGTCGGAACGCCCTTCTACATGTCTCCCGAGCAGGCGCTGTGCCACGAGGTTGGCGCCGCGGCGGACATCTACGCCATGGGTGTCGTGCTCTACGAAACCTTGACCGGCACCGTCCCTTTTCACTCGGAACAGCTGGTCATCCTGCTCAATGCCATCCTGAAGCAACCCGCGCCGCCGCCCTCGCGCATCCGAACCGGGACACCACCCTGGCTCGATCGGCTGGTCTTGCGCTGCCTGGAAAAGGATCCCGAGGCGCGCCCGCTCAGCATGGAGGAAATCGGCGCGATCCTGGCGGCTGGCAGTGCCGAGTTGTCGGGCAACGACACCGCACTCGGCGCCACGATGATGGCGCCATCGATCCCGACCCCTGTGTCCGCGCCGCAGGCCACGGGGCCACGCACGTCGGTTCCGCGCACGTCGGTACCCCGCCAGCAAACCGTGGGCGCGGATGCCGCGGCGAACGCGACGGTGTCCGCCCTCGGCGCGACGGCCGTTCCCCGGCAGACCGCGATACGAGCCGGCGGCGTGGCCAAGCCGACCGACTCCGTGGCTATCATCCCCCGCTTGCGCGCCTACCTGGAGACGAGCCGCGTGCAGCGCATGGCCGTTCCGCTCCTCGTGCTCACCGCATTGATCGTCGTGGCGAGCATCTTCTTTTCGCACAAGTCGGAGCAGCCAGTCACGGAAATCGTTCCCGAGGTGGCGACGCCACCACCCTCGGGGCCATCCCACGCCAGCATCCAACTCAATTCCGAACCGCCGGGGGCAGAGGTACTTCGCCTGAACGACAATCGCCAACTCGGGACGACACCGGTTGTCGACGTTCGCCCCGCCAATGGCAGGCAGATCAACTACCGCTTTCGTCTGGCGGGGTACACCGACGTGCAAATGCCCTTCCAGGTCACCGCCCCCGGCAAGTTCGAGATCACGGCCACGCTTTCGCCGATTGAGCGCCATTCGGAATCGAGTGGCCGAACGGGCGGCGGTTCTGGACGACGTGCTGGCCGGGGACGCGAGAGGAAGACCGCGGTGGCCAGGACGGCGAAATACGCACCGGCTCCGATCCAGCGGTCCGCGCCGGTGGCGCGGCCGCGAGAGACGCTTCCTGTACCCGTGTTGCCGCCTTTGGGCGAGCGCAATCCGGTACGGCGCTTGGGCCACTGACCCGGCCGTCAGCCTGCTTGACGCTGCCGTCGGGGCGCGGTAGGAAGCCTCGCTCCGTTGGCCGCCCTAGCTCAGTGGCAGAGCATCGCTTTCGTAAAGCGGGGGTCCTCGGTTCAATCCCGAGGGGCGGCTCAAACTCAGCCACCGATCAGCCGGTTGAAGCTGGCAGCGGTGACACCGGCAATACGGAGAGTCTTCTTGCGGCCGGTATCGCCGCGCACGATGGTCACGGCCGATCGCGCGACCCCGAGTGCCTGGGCCAGCACGCGGACCACCGCCGCGTTGGCCTTGCCGTCGACTGGTGGGGCATTCACCGCCACCACCAGCCGGTCGCCCTGCACCGGCCCCAGTCCCTCGCGCGAGCAGCGCGGCTTCACCGCGATGTCTACGGTGATGTCGCCGTCTTTCTCCGTCACGCGAACCATGGCCTCTGCGTTCTTCTCCCCCGCCGCGCCCGCGACGTCCTTCGCCGCTCCCCGATCCTACCCCGCCACGATGTTGACGATGCGGCCGGGCACGACGATAACCTTGCGCACCGTCTTGCCCTCGAGGTGCTTGGCCACGTTGGACACGGCCATGGCCTGCTTGCGCACGTCTTCCTCGGAGGCGTCGCGCGCGACGTCGATGCTTCCGCGCATCTTGCCGTTGATCTGGATCGCGAGCGTCACGATCGCGTCGATGGTCAGGGCTGGATCGAACGTCGGCCATTCCGCCTCGACAAGGAAACCCTTGCCGCCAAGCCTCTGCCACGCCTCGTCGCCGAGATGGGGAGCGAAGGGACCGACCAGCTTGACCAGCGCGAGTAGATCCTCGCGGGTCGCGCCTTTGCCAACCAATTCGTTCACGTACTCCATCATCGCGGCGATGGCGGTGTTGAACGCCATGCGATCGAGGTCGCCCGTCACCTTCTTGATGGTCTTGTGGCGCAGGCGCGCGTGCGGATCCTCGGAGGGCGCCTTGGCCGGATCGAATTCCTCGACCAGTCGCCACACTCGCTTGGCGAATCGCGCACAGCCCTCGATGGCGCGCGGGTCCCATGGCTTCGGCAGCTCGAATTCACCCATGAACATTTCGTACATGCGGGTGGCGTCCGCGCCGATCTCGTCGATGCAGTCGTCGGGGTTGACGACGTTGCCCCGGGACTTCGACATCTTATCGCCGTTTTCGCCCAGAATCATCCCATGGCTGGTACGCTTCTGGTATGGCTCCTGGCAGG